>Ga0179593_1364053_pt1 | contig 11970 bp, 12 predicted proteins | sample CZODoug2_1_08_16_FD_185931 | JGI IMG/M metagenome (GOLD analysis project Ga0179593, IMG submission 185931) | Vadose zone soil fungal communities from Angelo Coast Range Reserve, California, USA - CZODoug2_1_08_16fungal (PacBio error correction) | ecosystem: Environmental > Terrestrial > Soil >...
GGGGGAGCAGCGGGCGCACCAGGGCAAAAAGGAACGTTAGGTAACCGTAAGCCAGGGAGGAAAGGGGGAGGGACGTCAAACACTAAAACTGCTTCCCAACGCTGTGCCAAAAATGGCACAGGTTATGCAACGGAGGGTAGTAACAGGGGGGGGTACTCCGAATAACAATTAACATGAAAAACAACAAACACCGCTCGGTGGAGCAAGGGGATCGCACCACCTCCGGCCAGTAAAAAAATGTAAAAGCACCATGGGGGGACGCACGGGCCGAAGAAAAAAAGGGTTTCAGGGAGGGGGTCTCCTAAAATCCCTGCCTCGGAGCACGCCCTAAAAGACATACTTGCCGAACCCCTGGAAACGTTGGGGGAAGAAAGGGGCAATACGCAGGTAATCTTCGAACGACGAAATCGGCGAAAAAAAAAAGCGACCCCAGGGTTTCGAAAGAGAACCGCGAAAAAAGATGACGGAACACTGATGGACAGTCGGGAAATAGAAAACCACGCAGTGTCGCGATGCGGGTTCGTCGCTCACCTCATTGCATCCGCATACCAAACCTACGGCGGATTCTGACACACTGGACACGTTCACGGAAAATCCACCTTCAACAGGGCGAAAGGGGTCTGGCAGGCAACGCGTCATAGTCAAACCACCCAAAGGCGGATGGCGGTGCACGAAAATCCGTCACAACCGTCTCCCCCGGCTTCGGTGGGCCCGCAAGGGGTTGGAGCAGGCAGAAAACGCGCACCGATATCATCCGGGACGCCCCGCAAGGGGACATGCCTGCTCCTCTGTTGAGTGGCGAGACTCACCTTCTTACCTGTACTACGAAACACGCGACCGGAAAAAAAAAAGTCACCGTGACGGCACGATGCGAGGTCGGGGACTGCTGAGCCGTCAGACCAGTATCCCAAGAATGCTGACCCCCCCGTCAACAGACTTCGCGAATGATCGTATTCCGACTGGACAAACAGCAACAAACACGAAGAAGGGCCGCCTGGGGGCTAAAGAGCCATGCGAGGGTTAAACTCAGATTCGGATGGGGACGAGACCATCTTGGGGGGGAAAAACGGGCCGCCCGGTGGAAAAAAAGAAATGATTAGCCCGGCGGAGACCAGAGCGCAAAACCTCAGGAACCAACCAACCCCTCTGCAGAGTTACCGGGGGGGGGGTTGTTCAAAGGGTGGAGGGGGGGGGTAGGCAATGGGAGGAGTAAAAAAACCCCGAACAAGAAAACCCTGCGGCCCAGAAGAAAATAAAGACACGAAAACTCACGTAGTGAAAAAGAGTGGTATCCCCAAAAGGAAAGCAACCCGACATACAATTGGATTTTGTCAAGGAGGAAAGCACAGAACCCAAGGGTTGGGACAACGAAAGGATAATGTCCATCTCTCGAGAGCCCCTCCATTTCTTGGGGGACAACAGGACGGATGGGAACTCCGCAGCCGGTGCATGGGGACCAATAGGTGGAACCGGCGGAAAAAGCACCGGAGCGGGAAGGGGAGAACAGGAGGGCAGGTCACTTGGGAACGGCAGGTCTAGGAATCTTGCTTTGGGGGCCGGGGCCGCTGGCGTGCATCTGCCACTCAGCCAAAAATCGCAAAAAAAACCCTGCGATCCACGAACCCACCAGAAGGAAGGAACAGGTAGTGCGGCAATCTTCATCTGAAAAAAAAAAAGAGAGGAAAAGAAATGTCCGCAACTCAAACCTCTGGCCTTGGGGGGCCGATCGGCGATTCCCCACGGCAGAGTTTGCCGGTCCTGCAGAGGGGCCAACCACAACACCACACAGCAACACTTAAGTCACTAATTAGCCCGAAGCCCACCAGAAAGGGCCGGGACAAAACCGGACGACGGACGAACCTTTTGTCTTTGTAACCACGATACAGGGTGGTAAAAATGTGGGGAAAAAGACCGCGCGGGAAGGACCATGCAAAAGACCAAAGTATCCGCCTAGGCGGCGATCGGGGAAGGGGCTCAGAAGCGCCAATTGAAGTCGTGCTGGCCCCACCACCCTTCGTAAAACTGGGGGTTCCTGCCAGAAAATACCTGCAGGAGGGGGGGCTTGAAGGGGAAGGTGGGAGCATAATTCAGGGGCGGGCACAAATCTTCTTCCGCTCACGATGGTTCTGGGGGCCAACGCGGGGACGCATCAAGGGGGGACCGGCAAGCAAAAAGGCGGGTAATCAACTTTCGACAAAAACCAAACGAGGGGACAAGGGGGGGTGGGAACAGGGGCTTTTAATTATTTGGGAGAATCCCTGATCGCATGGAATACTTAACCGGGACTAAGTGGCCCGGAGTTTTCGAACAGCCCCACGGAGCGCCCACAGCCAAAAGCAGGCCGTCGATCGGCCTGGGAAGTGTAAATAGCGGGAGAATCTTCACCCGCCCAAGGTCTAAAGAAACGTGTGGCCAAAACCGCGGCCGGTGCCACGGTCGGCCCGGGTCGAACCTTCGCCGGTTTAGGTGGAGTACGCCGAGGCCGGGATTTCTTTAGAGACGGGTTCCAAAGAGCATGGTGGGAGACGAGCAGCTCACCAAGCGTCCGGTGAAACGGGGAACGGTCCAGGCGTCCAAAAGGAACAGCTGAAGCGACGGAAATTAAAGGAAGGGGCCCACACGAAAAAAACAAAAGCAGGGGAGAGCAGCCCCCGCGCACCGGGGACATGAGACGAGCGGCGCCATGCGGGCCCACAAAAGGGGAGGGGACGAAACTTTAGAAACGCGGTGACGGCGTGCGCGGTCAGTCCATATTCCTGGTGGGGCCGATTAAGTCGCCTGTATGCCGCCCCAACACCGACCAGAGGAGAAAGGGGACGGGGACGCCAGGGGCCCGTTTGCATTGGGATCTGCCCGCCCCAATGTCACTACCAGGGTGCGGGGGAGTTCGGTTGCACCGGGGCACGAAAGAGCACGAAAGGGAGGAAAAAACCGCAATACAGGAAAGAAGTGTGCGAGGCCTCAGTGGAAAGATCAAAAAGCAATCGTGAATGCGGGGGAGTGAGGGCGGGTTGACCCTTCGACCATGTCGATCCCGCGCAGTTAGCGGAAAGTTACGCAGGGAAAAAAAAACGAGGGGGACGGCAACACACAGCAGGGGGTGTTCGGGCAAAATTATTAGCGCTCATAGTACTACAACAAAACAAACAAGAAAGAAAAAGAATAACCACGGGGATGCGAACAGGGTGCCTGAAAAGTTAACTTTCATGGACCGTCAACTGGCGGGGGAGGGGGCACACTGTTGGCCATGACCGGAAGCCGGATTATGTAAAAGCCCGGACTGCGACTGTGGGGGGCGGGTCCTGCCAAGAATTGTCAATTTTCTTAAAATCGTCGGTGAACAACTGCGTCCACCAGAAATAAAAAGGCCTTAAGAACCTGTTCGGCCATGAGCGGGGGGGTGGTGAAAGGAAAAAGCCGTCCAACAAAGCAAGCTTGCAGACGGAGACGCTGGGGACCAAAAACCCACAGACACTTCGTGAGCGGCGACGAGAGAACACGTGTAAAAAAAAAAAACTCCTTCAAGTCAAAAAAGAAGAAGAAGGGGATGGGCGACGTGGGTTGGAAAGGGTCCGCCCAAATACAGTTTGAAGTGTTTAGAAAACGAGAGAAAAAGGCGCAGCTTTCCAGTCGGGGACGCGGAGACACTCCTCTTCCAACAATCGTAAAAAACGAGGCAAACGAGTGGGAAGGGCGAAGGTCAACTCAGACAAAAAGAAAAAAAATTACCAGGAAAATCAGTCAGCAGAAGAACTTCTCCTAAGCCGGCGATAATGCACGCCAAACACTGGACACCGACGGCAAAAATGGCAGCACCGAGGAAACGGAGACAAAGTTTTCACGTCAGTCTCAAGTCAATCATCGTATAGGAAGAGCAATCCTCGAAAAACTGGACCGAAATGTCAAGGGTTGGGCCCGACCTGGAATGCCACAACGCCCGTAAGGGAAAGGTCAATCGACGCGAGGGGCGGGGACGCCAACCAGGGACACCCGAGGGAAGGAACATCTCAACAAGCAGGCCCGGTGCAGGGAGATGGTCAGGAGCGAACCCCCAGCTGTTGGTTTCTGAGAAAGGCTGATACAGGAGAGCTGATACAGCCGCCGGGCAAAGACCAACTAAACCTCGCCGACGGACTATCACCACGGAACCAAGGGCAACTGGAAACGTTCCCACCGTCCCACCTTCAGGGGAAGGGGGAACCGGGGATGAAAACGGACGGCCAAAAAAGAGAACGGGAACTCCATATGGAAGGCAAAAGGAGTCCCAGCCCAAAGGATTAAGGCCGGGGTGGGGGTGGAGCATGCCTTTACTACCGAAATTCCGTCGAAAGGGCCCGGGGGCTGGGGGGCCGCTCCACTGGGGCAGGTTTAAAGGGGGTATCTATCAGACTGAACCGGGAACTGCATGACTAGGAAGAGAGAAAAGGAACCAGTGAAAACCGGGGGAATCTGGACTCGTCTGACAGACTTAGACTCAAAAACAAAAACGACCGAAGGTCGGTCCTAATCAAAAACCGTGTAAAGAGGAAAATGCAACACTGGGCAACGCAGCACAAAGAAACGCCCAAGAAAATAATAATGAGAGGCCTAAAAGGGGGAGCTCCAGAAAATCAGGCGTCCGCATTGAGAGAAACACATTCGGGTGGTGACCGTGGGAAGACATAAGGACTCCCGGTCCCCTAAAAGTACTCTCGAACCAACTCAGGACACGCACCAATCAAACCCGCGGCAAGTCTCGCGGGTTTACCGGTTGGGGCGAAGGTGAGTACCTTTGAGGGGTGACCCGACCGCTTGGGGAGGCAACCACAAAACGCAAGACCATCAGACCAAGAAAAGTGCCCCGCACGTTTTCCGGAAAGCTGGGGGACCAAAAAAGCAAAACGTCCTAACCTTTTTATTGTCAGGCAGACCGCAACATAACCTCCTGCGTGGGGGGGGGGGCCTAAAAAACTCAAGGGGGCGCGATCGCCAAAACGCGGGGTCAACCAGACGCCGAACAAGATCTGGCGAAGGGGAGGGGATGTGAAGTGGACGCGTTCCCTTAAAAAAACAGGACTGGAGGAAAAAGCAAGGGGACCCGCTAATCATGGGGTCCGGCCGACGGTGGGGCGGGGGCTCAATGGTCAAAACGTCTTTTCGTCGGGGGAACGGGAGCGAAGGGGGGGGAATTAGCTGCAGGAAAGGAAAGCGTCTATCGCCAAGCCCTTACGAATAAGGGACCACAAGGGAAACAGCCGAGTGTCTTAAGTGGCAGAAACGGGAAGAAAAAAAAAACAAGAGGAGGAGGAAAGAAGATGACAGCAAGAAGAAGAGTGTGGTCGGTTCCAAAACCGAATCCGAAGAGTGCGGAGAAAGACCGGGCCCGTACAACCCCCGCAGCGGCACACTCCCAAAAAAACAGCTGGACGATAACAAGGCCCGGGCACACTGAGAAAGAAGGAAAAAAACCAGTGTTTCACGAGAGGCCGGAACGAAGTGGAGTTGGTCAAGGGGAGGGGTGAGTTACCATGCCGGAGAACAGGCAAGAATTCCCCAGGGAAGCACTACCCAAGAACTGCGCCTCGAACTGGAAAAGCGCATAGCAAGGGGTTGAATGCTTGGGGCAACAAGGAAGGGCCGGTTCACAACTCGACTGGAACAGGCCCCCTCATGGGTTTCGGGGGAAGGTGACTTGCAAAGTTTTTTGGGGAGGAACAAAAAGTTGGGGAAAAAAGGGGCCAAAAAAGTAAAGGGGGGAGGGGGGCACTCGTAAGAGGTTTTGCTGAAGCACTGGGTCAGGGGAACGTGGCCCAAAGAAACAATGATGGCCGCACTTCGAATCACTACTCAAAACTACTTCTTTGGCATTGGGGACAGTGGGGCATTGGTTTGGGAGAAAAGGTCCTAAGCCGGATAATGACCTCGGTCCAAGTTCTGTATACCAGACAAAAAAGGCCCTAACGAACAAGTCCAATGGTCCTCAGGACACTCGATCAGCCTGCTGCCGAACGGACTCGTAAACCCACGCGCCTCAGGGATCAGAGAGGTGCGAGGAAGTGAGCGCGGACCCCAGGGGTGTGGGGTGCACAATAAAATTCTGCGTTGTCTGTGTATAAAATTAAAAAATCGAGGAAAAAACCTAAATTGGGGGGGGAAATTGGGCAAAGAAGAAAAAGGCAAGACAAATGCGTACCCGAACATGAAAGGTGTTTGGGTTGGGTAAGAAGGGCAACGATGGAGGGCTCAAAAAAAGTGAAAGTACATGTAACTGGCCGGACTTCAAAAGAGAAGTTCAAGCCCACACCAGGAAGGCAAACCCCAAGAAAGGAAGTCTCCGCGTAAAAGGAGGACGCGATCGCTTGCCCAAGGTCGGTCGGGTGGGAAAAACACAACCTTGACGAAGCAAACTGGGTAGAAAGGCCCGTTTAAAAGAAGCAAAGTGGTGGGATCCCAAACAACAAAAGATCCATCTCAAAGGGGGGGGGTTCATGATGAAGTGTATTCGAAGAAACCTAAAGGAAAGACCTGAAAAAAGAACTGTGCCCGTTGGGAAAGGGGGGATCGGGGTATAAACTCCGGCTTCCCGGAAAAATGTAGTTGAGGCTTTGTCAAAAAATTGAGGCTATCGAGATGATGAAAAAAACCAAGTTGGGCAGAAACTGTGTCCATATCAAAAAAAAAAACAAAATGATCTTGAGAGGTGTTCTCCAATGCACGACCTTGGGTAGACCAAGATATCTTCTAGCTCAAGAACTTAAGTTGGGCGACCGACAGGGTCGTCCAAAAACAAAGAAGCCATGGGGGGGGTTGGAGTGAAAGGCTGAAGGGTCCAATTAGCAAAAGGGAAGATTTCAACTGCGAAAGAAACTTGTTACCGACCCATGCGACACGGCCCGAGGGGGCGGCCAGCGCGGTGCACAGGCAAGATGAAGGAGGTCCGGGCAACGAAGGGACAAGGGGGAACCGGGGCATGTCGTACGAGGTGTAGTTCATTTCCAAGGCCCGCGTGACTTAGAAAGGGGAGGCAATATCGTTTTTTTGCAAACTTGTGGGCAAAAATGGAGCGGGGGGGGAAGAGGAGTGAGCAGAAAGCGGAGAAAACGCAAAGCCGGCGTGGCCGAGTGGTAAACAACCGACGAAAGATGCGCGACGCGCTACAAAGCGATAAGGAGGTCAAAATAAAAACACAAGGAGGAAAGATAGAGATGGGTTGGGATGATTGGTTCGAAATAAGGAGTGTATTTCGGCCACAAGACGAGTAATCTGAAGGGTCGACGTCCATACTCATCCTCTTACCAAAGCGTCCATGCCGAAACGAATTGCAACGACCGTTGGTCAGTTTGTAGAGAAAACGCAAAAGGGGGAAAAGGAAAGGACCAGACTCGCAGACAGCAAACCTCGCCTCCAAAGGGGGCACTCCGAAACCATGCCCCAAAAAAAAAAAAAAACTTTGAAGGCAGAACAGAGAAAAACCTTTCATGAGAATCAATAAGCGGCGCGCGTCGGCTTTGCCCGAAACAGCCCATGGGCTTCGGTTGGCAAACAGGTACGTCGCCCAAGAACCATGAGGGAGCTGCGGCGGTATACTGTATCTAAAAAGGGGGGGTCACTCAAGGGGGGAGGACAGATTCAACAATAACCGGGGATTGAGATGAACCGAGGGGGAAAGAAAAACACGAGTGATCAATGGCAAAAGTGACTTCAAAGGCGCGGCTGTCAAAAACAACCAGAGGCTCATAAAAAACTGGAGCGATCAACCACGGTCCAAAAGCGGTTCCACCTACCCGGCGCAAAACGTGGGGGGGTCTTGGCGAGCATCACCAACGGCCACCGTGGGGGCATGATGCAAGACAGACGCGAAGGTCGTTTATCAACTTCAGAAAAAGTCTTCAGCTCAAAAGATACCCAACGGCTTCGTTCAGCCGTTGTGTACGACATGCCCTGAATCGTCGATCAAAAGGGTTAAACCTGAAACGCCGGGGGAAGGGGCAGGCCTTTTTCAGGGGAAAAAAGGGGTAATAGGAGGGCCCGGGGTAAGCTCACTTGGACAGCACTTCGCAAAAAAAAACGAGAAACTGGAGCGAGAACTGAAAAGAGGGCTGAAAAAAGGGACGGATCCCCAGACCAAAAACCCAGAAAAAGGACAAAAAAAAAATCACAACAAAAAAAAAGACCACCAGCAAACACCAAGACAAACATGGCGTGGGAGGAGGTGTTGCAGGACGAGGTGAAGCGGGGTTGGAGAAATGGGGTAAAAAAGCGGAGGCTAATGGAGGAAAAGACAAAGGTAGGGCGTGGAATTAAAGTGGCGATGTAGGGAGAGGGCGAAAGGTATGTAGAGGTGTAATGGAGGTAAGCGAAGAGGGGCTAAGGAGCGAAGGATAAGGATGAAGTGGTGGAGAGGGCAAGAGAGAGGGGAAAGAGGGGTACAGGTGTGTGTGTGGCGGGTGAGTGCGGAAAAGAGGAAGACAGGGCATGGTGTTCGGGAGGGAGGGGTATGGGAGAAGCAGGACCCTAGGGATGGGGAGAAGTAGGCGAGGGAAGGGGGCGGAGGGAAAAAATGGGAGGGGAGAGTGAGAGGGCAAGTGGCGAGGAGAGGAGTGTTTGGTGTGGGGGAAATGAGGGCGCGATAAAGGGATAGTGGTGGGGATGGTAGTGGGGGAGGGAGAAAAGGCGAGAGGTGCGCCGGGGGGGGAGGAGGGGCAAAGATAACGTTGGGGAAGGGGGCGAGAGAAAGAGGAGAGAGGGTGAGCGGAGTAGGGGAATAGAGGGCGATATCTAAGGGGAGGGAGGGAACATAAAGGAGAGGGGAAAGTGGGGGGATGTGCAGGTTAAGATAAGAGGGCGGAGCGGAGAAGGAAAGGGGGGGCTGGGAGGGGATGTATGTGAGGGTGGAGGGAGAAGGAGAAAACGAAGATAGGGGGGGCGAATGGGAGAGTGGCGGAGAGAAGAATGAGATAAAAAATAAGAAGGTAAACAGTAGGGATTGGGAGTCAAGTAGAAGGCACGGTCCTCTCACATACAATATCCGAATGAAACTGATAAACATGGGGGCACGTAATCCTCCAAAAAAAAAACTCGAAACCAGACGTGAGGGGTGCCAAAGCGCTTCTCGAGAACGTGTTGGCGGACGCGAAAAGGGGGGGGCGCAGTCGTTCAAACAAAAAAAAAGACACTCGAAGGCAATCCATTAACAACCAAGGGGAAGAACCTGAGAAATTGACGGTTACTTCTGGAAGGGTGTGACATATGGTGGCGTTTACAACAAAAAAAACAGATCATGGAAAGTACAAAGATCCACCTGAGGAAGAAGCACCTCCAAGAGAGGAAAAAGTGGCCGCGCAACTTGGGCACAAACGTATGGCTTATCAATTCAAGAGGAAAGAAACTGACCTTTATGGGGTAAAACAGAGAGAGACAAACCGGTTTACGGAAAAGAAATGACAAACGCTGCTCTGAGCCAGGGAAGCATGCGCAACGGGTCACAGGTGGGGGGCGGAAGAAGATTCAAAAAAAAAAGGGGGGGTCATTTACAAAAAGAGGAAAAACGATTGCATGACGGGCCGTCCGGCATACTGGGGGGGGGGGGGGGGGGTGTGGGGGTGTGGGGGGGGGGGGGGGGGTGGGGGGGGGGGGGGGGGGGGTGGGGGCTGGGGGGGTGGGGGGGGGGGGGGGGGGGGGGGGGGGGGGGGGGGGGGGGGGGGGGGGGGGGGGGGGGGGGGGGGGGGTGGGGGGGGGGTGGGGGGGGGGGGGGGGGGGGGGGGGGGGGGGAGGGGCAGGGGGGGGGGGGGGGGGGGGGGGGGGGGGGGGGGGGGGGGTGGGGGGGGAGGGGGGGGGGGGGGTGGGGGGGGGGGGGGGTGTGGGGGGGGGTTGAAAGGGGGGGGGTTGGAGGGGGGGGGGGGGGGGGGGGGGGGGGGGGGGGGGGGGGTGTAAATCTAATGGGGGTGAACCGGTGCGTCGGCCAGAAGGGGGGACGGATTAAACTGGAAAAAGTGAAAAATTGGAAAAACCTTTGCCAGGGCGGCAGGAAACGAGTCGCTGGGGATCTCCCCAACTCAGAGAATGCCAGGCCATCCGAAAAAAGAGTTCCATATTCGCAGACTAGAGGCAACAACACTAGTATTATAAAATAGAGTGCCCTCAACTCAAAAGGAGGTAGTGGCAGAATACAGGGGAAGAATGCCGCCAAAAAAGGCAGTACTGAACGGCCCAACGGCCCCACCAGCAAGATAAGAAAAAGAAAAGAAGGGCAAAACTTAAGAAAAACACAAAACCGAAAAACCATTCCCGGACCAACAGAAAGGGAGGACCGTGCAGGTTTGGCCCAAAGACGGGTGAAGTGGGTCTTGGAAAGATGACGAAACAATACCAGGGATGCCAAAGACCTCAGAGACTCAGTCGAAAAAAAAGGACCAGAACACAAGGGTAAGTCTTTAAGGGAAAACAAAAAAGGTCGTGGACCATGGCGGTCTCCTACCTACAATCAAAAGAAATTTGTGGGGAGGGGGGGAGGGGCAAAGTGTGGGGAAAAACCAGACCAACAACTGGAAAAAACAGGGGACAGTCCCAAAGAGGGTCACACTTCCAACTTCAGGGAGGAGGAAATTGGTGCGTAAGAAGGGGGGGCGCAGAGTCGTTTAAATGGACGCCCCACTTCGGTTTACAGGGAGATTCAACCCGCCACACCAAACAGCAAAGTTGGAGGGGTACGTGCAAGAGGGGGAGAGGGTAACGTACAAGAGGGGGGAAAGGGAGGGGGAAAAAGGTGCGTGCTCCCCCGTCAACGGGACCGGCAGAAAAGAACTACTGCGAGTAAGCATGCCAAGCATGGGGAGGAAAACTGCCATCTCCACAAACTGCCCTCGAAGGGGGGCGAAAGGAGGTCGGTAGGTTGGGGAATATCCAAAAGAGAGTACGCGACACAGGGTGCACCGGGGGGTAAAGGAAGAACCGGGGGGGAAAAAAAAAGGAAGTGGGCAAGGGGGGGGATACTGTTTCCTCACAGGATACTATACAGTACAAATTGAAGGACGTTTTTTCCATCCGTCCCGCGGATTGCTTGAGGTCAAAAGAAGGGGTAGGTAAAATCGCAAATCGACGGATCAAGAACCACCCTACCAAACGGAAGCTGGTCACAAAAAAAAAGGACATGGGACAAGGGAGGACCAAACCACCCCCGCGGGAACATTCAAAGAATGGCCCAAAAAGAGAGAACCCGTAATACCTCATTGGAATGAGGAAAACTGGGGAAGAGAGTTATAAAAAAAAGCACAGATCGACGGGGGGGGTGTGCAAACTTACAATTCTCCTTTAGTGTGGGGGAAGGGAAGAAAACCGAACCTGAGTGGAAAACCGTGACCAACGTTGGGGGGCAGGGTGAGGAACACCTTCTGCGCGGGGTTCTTTCGCGATTGACACGGACTCTTACCGAGGAAGAAAGCATCTAAATAAACTCGTTGTTGCAGAGAGGTCCTCCACTCATAAACAAGGGAAGGATACGTTTCCTTGGATCCTTCTTGGGAAAACAAACATTTCATCAAGAAAGGATGCAAGCGTCGACGAATTATAAAGTGGCTACGACCTTTGAGGGTGACAAAACCCGGACGTTTGGTGTTCGAGGAAAAGGGATGCTCGAGAAAGAGACGCTTGGGATTTTCGCGAAAAAACATTCGACGAAAGGGAAACTGGTGCACCATTGGTCACGATTGGTAAAAAAGAAAAGCCGCATCTCCGATGCCGGTTGTGGAATCACGAATTACTGACGGAAAAACAGGTGTAATGCGAAGAAGGGTTCCTGGGACATGGACTCAACTTGAAAAACGGTCTGATATGACATACATAATGTCATTTGCAAATAAACCTGGTTAGTACACATGAAACGGGTGGGAAGAGGAAGGTCGATAAAGGAAAAAACATACTCATCCTTCTCTAAGTAAAGGTGGACCGGGGGGGAAGAAATCTGGGGGGGAGGGAAAAATAGCAAGTCGCCCC
>Ga0179593_1416807_pt1 | contig 11970 bp, 16 predicted proteins | sample CZODoug2_1_08_16_FD_185931 | JGI IMG/M metagenome (GOLD analysis project Ga0179593, IMG submission 185931) | Vadose zone soil fungal communities from Angelo Coast Range Reserve, California, USA - CZODoug2_1_08_16fungal (PacBio error correction) | ecosystem: Environmental > Terrestrial > Soil >...
CAGGCGAAAGGGGGGAGAACCAAGTAAAGAAAAACTAGGACAAACATCCGGACAGTTGCAGGGGGGGAGTCCAATTCATATCACGACCGCAGAAACTAACCATCACTGGCCACAGGCTGAAAAAAGGGGAGGGAGGATATAGGAAATGAAAAAGGAAAGCCGTTGTCATCAGAATCCAAAACCATCTTAGCAATTCGCTCCAGAAAAACTTCTCAGCGGGCCGCCGCTTGACCCGCAGGTAGGGGACCCAGCCACCGATCAAAAAAAAAAAGGAACGGGGGAAAAGGGAAACGGGGGGAAAAAAAGGAAAGGACCTCTTGGGTACAACGCATGTCCCAAATCGAACAGGCTCATCTCGAAAAAGGCATGTCCAATGGGGCGCCTTTTCCAGGAACTGGGGGGAAAATGGGGGAAGAGGTAGGTCACAGGGGGAGAGAGGAATCAACGCGTCCAATCTGGAGAGCAACCACCGTCGAACAAAAGACAGCATAACGGACTAATCCTCACGCCAGACCCAAGCTCCTATAGGTAGGGAAGGGAGGTCCGCTGGCCGTCGCAAAAATGACTACCTGAAAATCAGCAAAAAGGTGCAGAAGAAAAAGGAGAGAAGAAAGGGGGTGAGAAAGAAAGCAGAAAACAACCGACGAGAATACCCAACGAGCGCCCAAATTCAACTCCTAACACCAAAACCCCCAAACCACCCCCCAAGGCGATGGTGGCTGTCTGACACCACCGCAATTGCGCCGAAGCAGGGGAAGAAAGAAGAAAAAGAAAAAGAAAGGGCGCCAAGAACGGTGGGCAAATTTGGAAGACGCCCGAGGAGTATTCGAACTGAAGGGCGGGCTGGAAAGATGGATAGAACAGAAGGGAGAGGCAGGGGAGTGTCAAGGAAAACGAGAAGACAAGGCTGTGGAAAGGAACAAGTGAGAGCAGACTTTGAGGAATCAGGGCGTTTCTCCAGGCCAAAAATAAAAGCGAGAAGAGGCCACAAGGGGGGGGGGGGAAGGGAGACATAATAAGAACCCCAAAAAGCAACTGATCGACAAAAGTACTTAGTCAGGTCGTGACTTGATCAATCCGCAGATGGGGGAAAAGGACAACCGAAAGGGGAAAGAGATCAAAAAAACGCTTGCGGTCAGGAAACAAAGCAATTGGGGCATACGCGGCGTCACCAGGAGGAGTCAGGGTCCGCAAACGTACCGCAAATATGTCAATACCAACCATTGCACAAGCGCCCAAAAACGAACGGACGGACACAGGGAAGAAACAAAAGGAGGCTTAAGGAGGAAAAGAAATACGACAGCGAATTGCGGTGAGCAGGAAATTGTCCTGCGCAAAATAAAGGTCGAACGGAGAATCGATTGCAACTCGCAGTCGGAAAAAGGTGAGGAAATAGAAAGGACAAGAATTTGACTTGGAGGGAAAGCAATTCAAAAAGAACCTAAGGAGGGTATCGTTGGGTAAGCAAGCCCCGTGGAAATGAATTTAGCAATCCAAGGCGAAAGCGAAGTTCGTAAAACACATCGGGACGTCGTCCTCTCATAAAGGGGAGAAGAGAGAAAAGTTGGGAACCGCTCGAATAGCGGCCAATTAGAAGAGAATAAGGAAAGACAAAAAGGAACGAATTACAACGGCCCCCCCAAAACCTCAGAACCTAAACCAAAAAAAACCATTAACTCCAAGGAAAGAGGGCAAACACTCGACTAAAAATGAAAGTGTGAAAGGAGAAAGGTTGAGGAGGCGAAAGTTCGGAAAGGAAGATTCGTTTTTAAAAGATAGACTGTGAAAAAAGAAAAGGATCCATCCCGAATCGAACGACCGACCGCGCAGGACCAAAGAGAAGAGGGTTCTTATGGGTGCGCTCCAACCAGAGAGGGAAGAAGTCCCTTCAAAACGTGAAAAGCCGATGGCTAACTGCACTCCAAAAATCTCAAGGAGAAAAGTGGGTGGGGCGAAAGAAAGAGAGAAGGGGAGGTTCCAGAATTTAGAACTAGAAAGCGAGGACAAGAAGCTGGGGAAGAGTTCTTGGGAATCTTCTCGTTAAGAATTCCCGAGGCGGAAAACTGGAAAAAGGGGAACGGGGAGCTTAGGGCTCCTCGAAGACGAAGAACTGGAAACTGACTATGACAGGGACCTAGAAGTTTCGCGTTAAAAAAAAAAAAAGATGGGATGGGTTGGAGAGCGGGGGAAAAGAAGCGCGCAAAGACCCTGATTTGCGGGACTTTTTTACCAAAGATCGCCGATGACTGCGCGAACGAGAGAAGCATAGTTGACTTGGGTAGGGGGAACAAAAAGTCAAAAGAAGGAAAGAATCGAAAAAACCAGAAGGGAAAAAAAACAGTTGCCCCCCCACGTGGGGAACCGGCGGCGTGAGGGTGAGATCTCTAACGCTCATGGCCTGGGTGGGAGCAGCGCTGCTCAAAAGCTGAGAGAGGGCGTCGGAGGAAGAATCTCGCGTCTTAGGTAAGAGGAGGGGGGAACAGGGGGGGAGACGACTACCCATGTCATTTGGTAAAACGCCTGGGGCCAAAAAGGGGGATGGGGAATAGGGGGGAAAAAGACTTCGAGCTGCAGGAGAGGGAACAAGGATGCGTGAAAAGGCCCCCGGGTTGAATTCGCCAGTGCCACGGTATAAAAAGCAGCCAGAGGAAAGGGGGCGGGTGGGATGGAAAGGGGGAGCGCCCCGGCGTAACTTTCTCAAAATGAAGAACGCGGAAAGCGAATGGACGGGCGGCAATAGCAAAGAGAGAGAAAAACAGCTGAATCTTTCCCAGTGCCATCAACCCCATCCAGCGAGGAAAAAGAGGAAGAGGAGACTAGATATGAAATCGATCCGCCAGAGAGGGGGTCTCCTTCCGATAATGTCGCCCTACTCCAAAATTCAGGATGAGGGAAACAGGGGGGGGGAAGGGGCAAGCATAAGGGAGAGGGAATGAGCCTCACACCCAACGGAGAGGGAGGAACGATATTTGGCATTCACTAGCAAGGATTGCACGTGGGATTCCCGAAGAATTTTGGGGAAAAGGAAGAAGAAAGGATAGAAAGAACCCACCGGGAAGGCGGATCTATGCAAGGGACTAGGCTATTCTATCTATGACGTAGTCCTAGAAGTCTTGCGTTTTATGGCGTGACTCTGGCTAAGAGATGTAGAACTCTGGGAGAAGTACCATTCGAGAAAAGGGATTCATTGAGAATGTACGCACGACCGGACGATCTTCATCCAGCAACAGAAAGCAGGGACAGACCGTTGGCCGGGAATGAAACCGGGGCGTCCGAGGGCCCTGGGAAGGGGGGGGGCGCATAATGCCCGGGGGCATGAAGATTTCGACAGAGGGGTTCACTACTATCATCAAAGGTGGTTGGCGTGGTCCCAAAAGTTGGTACAAGGGGGGGAGGTGTCTAAGAAAAAGGGGGAACACCGAAGAAGGGGAAGCTATGAAAGAAGATGCCTATTACGTAAGCACAGGGGCAAGAAGCGTAGGAAGGCAGCAAGGCTTAAGGCCCTGAGACGGGGTAGGATCAAACAAAATCGCCGCAGGAACAAATGGGGGGGGAAAAAGGTGGGGAAAATCTGCGATTCTCATTCTAGGGAATTGGGGGGAAACCTTACCCGGCAATAAAGTAATCGAGCGCCGGTAAGACGGCTGAGAAGGTGGAAAAAGGTAAGCAAATCAAACCGGGGGTAGCCAGAACTTGGCATATGAATCCTTCACTCGCCCTTTTGGAAGGAACTTGAGATCCATGGGGGGAGGTGAAAATACGGTCAGAGTGCGGCCGGAGAGGCATAATTACCGGACACTTCGTGAGTTGGCCGAAAGGTCTGGAAAGGAGGAAGGGGGGGAAGAGGGTCTAAGAGAATGAAAAGTATCTTGAACCTCAACGGAATCGGCAAGGGGATGGAAAGGATTTCACATCCCGTCCGAATCTCGGGAGCCCCTCTTAGACGGGGCTCCTGGCGGCGTTAAGTTTTCCTTCTGTGATGAAGGGAGGAAGGGACGTGCGGGAGAAGGAAGAGGGGGTGGAGAAAGTCTCCTACGGGAATTCATAAGACTTTTGGCGCCGCTAGGCATGGAAAGAAGGCGGCTGGCTGCAAGCCTGGACCTAAGAGCATGGAAAAAGAAATCTGGGGAAGAATGGAAGACACCATCGTGGGTTTCGGGGGGCAGGGGAAAAAAACCTTCATGTTTGAGACGGCTTTGGCCGCTTAACTAGGGCCAAGTTGGGGGGAGGTGGAAAGAAGCTTGGCTCCTAACTGCTGTTGGAAATGGGGAAAAGGGGTAATTAGGCTGAGCATTTGCCGTATATGAGAGAGGTTAAAGGGGGGGGAGAGAAAATTGGAGGCGGGACCGAAAGATTTTTAGTTGAAAGGCTTCCGGCGAGTGGATCTGAGAACGGAGAGGGGGAAACGGGAAAGTGGAAAAAGATAACAAAGGCCAAGACCAAAAACCCACCCTTCGGGGGCGGACGGGGAGGATTGGGATCGGGAAAAAGTAAAAGACTTCTGTGGCAAGGCTCGTTTACTTGAAACAAAGTGCGAACGGAGTTGAATGAGGAAGTTCAGGGGGGGGGGGAAAAAGTACAAAAAAGAGGGGAAAGGGGGGTCACGGAGGGAAAAAACCGTAAAGAGGGGAAATTCGCGGTCCTGTTTCTGTCCGATACAAAGCAGGTGGTGTCCGTGGAGCAGGGTGGGGGTCTTCCTGGGTTTTGGGTACTGGGCACACCGGTTGGGGTTGGGAGATAGATGGTTGGGGTGGTGGGAAGGGGGTGGGGGGAGAGGGGGGATGGGGGGGAACAAGTGAGATCGGAGGAGAAGGAGGACGGAAGTAGATTGCCGATTAAGGTTCAAACTAACAAGGTGGCGACGACAATTTAACAGTGCTTTATCGGTTTGCTGTGCTACCTGGTCAAAGGGAGGTGTGATAGGAGGGGCAGGTGTTGGGGCGGGGGTGTTGACCGGGCCCCTGCTGCGAGGGGAAAGAAAATTTCTGAAACGACAGTGAGTATCGGTTGAGACAGTTTTTTCTTAGTCGGGGGGGAGAGGCGGGTGAAGGGGGGGAGAAGAAGGATTGGAGGTCGGAGAAAACGCACTGCGCCGGTCTCCTGAGGAAAGTTCCTCATCACTAGAAGGGGAGAGGGGTCAGGGGGAAGCAAAAGCACAAGGAAGGGAGAATGCGGGACGCAATTGACACAGCCGACAGTTCAAACACCGCATTTCCGCGCGGATGCCAAGGTGCAGTGCGGTGGAAAGAGAGGTCCTGTGTCGCGGACGCCATGCGGGCGCGCGGGCGTGTGGTTCCAGAAAAGAAAATCCGCGGAGGGCCTGTGGGCTGACAAGGGGAGGGGGGCCGAGGAAGTCCGGAGGGATGGGGTCTGGGGGGGAGGAGGGCTGGATCACCAACTGGGGGGGGGAGGTCTAAGCGAGGAGAAATGGGGGGGTGAAGTCATGCGAAAACGCAGCGGGACAGACGTTCACACCAGAGGAGGGGGGAAGAAGTGGTCAAGGGAGGGAGGGGCGTCGGAAATGTTACTGCCTGCCGGGGGAGGAAAGGGTCGTCCGATTGGCAAGCTTCGGATTACGCGTGAGCAAATCGAAGTCGGGAAAAGGGAAAAGGACTGAAGAGGGGGGGAAAAAAGTCCGCCCATTTAATGAAGAAGTTGCTAAAAAAGTGAAGCGGAACTATTGGAAACGAAATAGCTTGACGTCTGGTGCGTTAAGGGGGGGGAAGGGGTGTGCAGGGCACGGATGTGGGGGGCGGATACCTGGGGCTTCTGGGCAGCGGCGATCGATGAAGGGCACCGGCCAGAGATATAATTCTACGTGTAGGGGGGGGGGGGGAATAAGGTGAAAGATCACCGGGGGAGCTGTGGCATGGATATAGCATGCAAGAGAAATTGGTACTGTCTTGTGGGTGGTTCCGTCGGGGATACGGCTTACTGCATGGCGGACAAAGGCAGGGTAGACGCGTATGGGTGGAGAGAGGGGAGGAAGGGGGGGGATACATCATCTAATTGCATATTACGCATTCGCGAAATATCTCAAAAAAAAAACGGAGTAAAGAGGATGATTCTAGAAGTAAACGAAAGGGATGTGCGAAAAGGACAGAAAAAGAGAAAAACATCACCTTGCCTGGTCGCCATGTCCAAACGCAAAGAACAGCAAGGCGCCCAAGCACAAGAGAGAATCTACTAAAAAGGAAAAAATACGTGGGAAAGATCACGAACAAACCTCCGGCCATGAGATAAGAGCCTTGGGCCAGCTCGTAGAAAGCCGCTTTTCAAAGCCGGACGCCCAAACGATCAAAAAAAAAAAAAAGGAAGGCACGGAAAATGGAACAACGGAAGAAATATCCTACGCAGAGCTTGGTAAGCTCGGGGAACAATGCGATTCTCAAAAGCCGAAAAAATGAAAAAAGGCAAGGGGGTCAAACGTGTTCCTCGTCGACTGGGGGTGTGTGTAAAATGGGGGCCACTGGTCGACGGATCGCTCTAAGAAGAGGGGAAAACTACGAGAAAAAAGGCGAATAATCACCTCCAAATAACATTCTCAACCCCGACGAAAGGACCAACGAATCCAAGAGGTCAAAGAGCGAACGTAGGAGGGGGCTTGCCGTCTATTAAGAAGGGAAGGGTCAGAAAAAACCATTTTCAAGAATAGATCAAAGAGGGGCGCGCGCCGAAAAAAAGTCCAGCACGACGAAAACCCGACGTGAAAAAAATAGAGAATCAAGAAAAAAGAAAAAGGAAAAGGTTCTGTCGGAACCACCGGTCCATTGTCCAATCAAAGGGAATCTAAGGCAGAAAAAGGATCACTAGGGTAAGAAGAAGAAAATTCTTGGAGGAAACACAGGAAATGCGGAATGAAAGCTTAAAGGGTAAGCTTTGCTTCCGGGTCCCAGCTACTCAGAGGGGAGTGCCTGAAAGAGAAAAGCAGACCCTTCGAAGGGGACGGGTAAAGCTTTCCTCCAGGACGTTAGGCACCAAAGGGAGGCTCAGCAAGAAATAGGGGGCGAACCAGTCCACACGCGCTGCCACAATAATAAAATTAGAAAACATAGAAGGAACATCCTTAAGAAAGGGGGTCAATCAAGAAGAAGGGGAAAAGGGGGTACACACCCCTTTGGACGAGAGAAACAAAGGAAGTACCAGTTTAAGTTGACACCAGCAAAACGATTAAGTGGCAAAAGGGAGAAAATTAATTCTCAAAAAAATGACGGGGGAGGAAAGAAGACCAAAATAGAAGGAAAAAAACGCAGTTTGCCACTCGCGCAAAAAAGCCAACCCACGACAAAAGATGGCGGATGCGCCAACAATAAAAGGCCCGGAAAGGAGGGGGGGGGGGGGGAAAAGGCAGCGACAAGTTGAGGGGCTTTCAGCCCCCCTGTCTAAAGGAAGCAGCTTGGCAACTACGACGTCGGACAAAGAGGGGTAATTCCAAAAGAAGCAGATAAGACACCGTTAAGGTCGGGAAGAGCAATCAAGAAAACCCCTGAATTTGCCAAGTAGGTGGTAGTTTGGTCAAAATTCCCGTGGGAAAGAGGGAAAAGGGGAGGGCACATAGTCAAAATAAGGTATTGAGGAAGAAAAAAGAGGGAGGCTCCCGGCAACCGCCGAGAGAAAGGGGTGAACCTCTCAGAATAGGCAAATGAAGTAGCCGTAATACTCCACTAAAATTAAATCAAAGGAAAAAATCAGAAGCGAGAAAAAAGGGAAAAAACCACGTAGACCGCGAGGATGTAAAAGAAACGACTCAGCGCAAACATTGAGTTTTCCAGGCGAAGAAAAAAGAGGGGAGGAGTAAGGGACCATATAGTCTTGTTATAATCATTGATTCCGGAGTGACATGCTCTCAGCCATCAGAATCTAAAGGCAGATAGTGCAGGAACCACTCTCTTGAGGCTGAAGGAGAATGGGCGATCAAGATTGAGTCACGAAGGACCGGCTCAGAAAGAAATGGGGAAAGCAGAAAAGGTCATTATCAACAGGACGCATCTCAACTTAAGGGACGGGGGCTCGAGAATCCGTTGAAAGTTTCCGAACCTGGAAAGAAAAAAAGCCGATAGGAAAAAGCGCGCAGACTTTCACTGGCTTAGACCTAGCGCCTCGGGTTTAAGGAGTGGCGAGGTGGACAACGCTTGACCCGCTCTCGAACGTCTCCTCGGAATTCTACCTAACGACTTGAAAAAGAGTGAAGAGGGAAAAAAAGACGGATGCTGAAAGGGTACGAGTGACAGGGGGGTCTATCGTTGTCAACGAGCGGCTCACCGGTGATTTCTACTTGGCAAAAAAAGAGTAGAGAAGAGAGGAGCACTGAAGCACCCGCATCGGAATGGGTCCCAAAATTCCAGGGCGAATTAAGAATCTCGCCAGTAAAAACAGACGTAACCCATCGTTTGGGGTCACAACGGGGGGGGGCAGGTCGAGGGCGTTTGGTCGAACGCTCACAGGGGGAGAAAGATTGTGATCAGCGACTAGGGGGAGCTGAGTAGGGAGGTGGCGTCGACTACATACGTACGCGGGGAGGACATACAGATCTTCGGGGGCAGGGTGGAGGACCGACGTAAAAGTTTTAACAAAAGGGGCCCACTGTTGACAAGGGGAGGGGTAGAGTCACCGGAAGGCAATGCGGACATCTTCTAGAACAAGGGAGGGAGACTGTCCCTTCACCTGCCGGAGGTTGTGAATGGGGAAAAGTTCCAAAGACTCATCCGCTGAAGCGGTAATGCCTCTTCCACGGTCAGGGGGAGCCATGGAAAGAGATGAGACCCAGATGAGAGAATGGAAAGACGGGAGGAAAGGAGAAGCATAGGTATCACACGGTGAGAAATCGGTCAGACAAGCCCAGAAAGAAACAGGAGCGAGGGATTACAGCCAAAAGGGAATCTATCGACATTGCATCGGATCGAAGAGAGGGGACCGGGGAAGTTCGGAGGGCGTCCAACATCAAAGGGTATCGCGGGAAACAAGTCATGACTTAAAATCAGATTGATGCATGGAAATAGAGATAAACACAAAAACGGGGGGGTGAGAGGGTAAAGAGAGAGCACATAGATCTGGCCGAGGGGGGATGACCCTCTATCTTACAAGGTGGAGGAAGCTGGGAACCCTTTCTCTATTAGACGCTAAAATCAAGCCAGGAAAGGGGGTCTTACTAGTTCCTGACCGCGAAGAGGAGGAGGATGGCCTGGGAAAGCTTCAGATGTCTAGCGGGGAGAATAGGGACAAGATTCGCACCAGAGTGGCGGAACAAGTCTGAGAGAACACGAAAGACTGAGGCGTCATCACAAATTCATCGGAGAGTCTTAAAAAGGGGGAAAGGGAGAAAGGAAAAAAGGCGGGGAACTCTTGGGTTCCATCAGACTTGATCCTCGACATGCAATTTCGACCGTATGTCACTCGAGAACACATCTGTAAAAAAAAGTGGCTGGTCAAAATGGGGAAAAAAGTCTGAGTCTACGACACATGGGAAAAAAATGAGCTTATCTAACGCCCCGATGCAAGATGCGACCGCCTCGGAATAATCGATAACCTTGCGCGAGGAGGAAAAAGGGACCCTGAGAAGGTGGAGCGAAACAGAACAGCCCCGGGTGCAACCTCAGGGTTCACGGATTTTGGAAAGCTGGCTAATAGGAGCATTAGGCGGGTGGCCCTGACAAGGAAGGGGAGTTCTGGCTTCGAGTAGCGATAGGAGGGGCTCAAATGGAAAGGGTAAGAAAATCAAAAGGGGGGGGGGGTATCTCTCGTGAACGGAGGAAAAAACGCGCACTGGGTCCTCATCATTTTTGACAAGTAAAGAGGGGGAGAGGTCAAGGTTTATAGTGAACGAGGGGGGGACCATCTGTGACGGCGGGCGGTGGGAGTTCGAAAAGGAGACCTTTAGCGGTCGGGGGCAGCGGAAGACGGATAAATGAGACGATAGGCTAGAGACGAGGCAAAAAGCGACGAAAGGAAGATTGAAAACGACTTGGAAAAAGAAAGGTCGAGGCGACTGCCCCATAAATTGGCAGGGCGGCAGGGGGGGTGAATCCATGCGGGTCGGTCAATGGAGAGGCAAGGCCTTGAGAAGGAAAGTGGGGGGGGAAGAGAATCTCCAAGGAAGATTAAACGGGGCCGAAAAAAGGCGGCGGGATCGGGCTGGAGGAAAGCTGGCCAGAATCAATGAAGAGAGAGTTTGGTAAAAAGGACAAACGAGGACCCGGAGAGGTTTCGAATCCAACTTCATTTGGGTTGTCTGGGGGAAGAGTAAGAATCCGATGGAAGTTCAGCGGTTTTGTTGCGTGGGCTCCGAAGGAGGATTTTTCCTAGGTGGGGTCAGTTGGGGGTGGAGAGAATGGTTCGTGGGGATGGAGAGAGGGGGGTGCAAAAAATGGTCGCTCTGGATGCGGGTGACGGGAAGCAGCCAAAAGGGGGGGGAGTGACTAATGGCTTGCAGCTGGGCGCGGAAAAGCCAGCCCGCGAATTCCCCGTAACGTTGAAAATTAAACGAAAGGGCCCCGAGGGGGGTCCGATAAAAGCGCGAGGAGGAATTATGCATGGAACATCGGGAAAAAAGGCTTGGGGCCCGGCTGTCTTTACCTTTCAACGAGTCACACACCTGGGGCGACGTGGGCGGTTTGCTCTCCTCGGCTCCTTGCCGAGGGGCCGAAATTCGAACTGGGTGGGCTTCTGTTCGAACCTGACAGAGGGTCATTTGGGGAGGGCTTACTGAGGGAAACGATGAGGGTTTAATTAGCATGGCTGAAGGTGGGTGGGGGTTTGGCGCGTGGCACAAGAGGGTGTTTGGGGGGGGACGGGGGGTTTGGTAGTTGCGGCCCTCAAGAAAGAAAATGGTTGAAGAAGAATTTAAGTTAATTTCCTGGGGCTGGGGAACGGGAAAGGTCGGCGTGGGAGGGGTCAGGTGGTTACTTGAGATTGAACCCGTTGCGATTTTGAAAGTATTAAATACAAGGAGTGTTCAGGGGGGGGGGGGAAGAGAATGGGCTTATTCTGGGAGCAGGGAGGGTGGAAGGCTCGCCTATTTGATGAGGAAGAACGGCTGCCGAAACATCCCTGGGGCGAAAGGAGTCAATCTCGACCGGTCGCGATCGATTTTAACCGTCAAGAAAGAGACCGAGGACGATACCAATTGGGAAAAAGAGGCGACGTTCCTAGATCAGCAGGGTGACTGGCGCGCTGCAAATGTGAAACGAGGGTTTCCGAAGAACAGGGAATTTATGACGAGGAGGGACCCGTCTTCATCGGAAAGGCGGGGGTGGTTACATTAGACGGAATGGAAAGGGGAGTCGTCTCGGGTTGGGATCAGCCTTCGGGGATGGGGTTGCGGGGGGAAGTTGTAGCGCGAAAAAAGTAGAAAAAAAAGCGTCGGCAAAATGGTTTGCTGATTGGGAGGCAGATGAGGCCAGAACCCGGGCGCATAAGGAAAGAGTCGGAGAGGGGGGAAGGTTAAAAGTCGTCTGAAGGGGCTGAGGAGGGGTTATTTATTACAGAGGGGGGGGGGGGGAGCGAGGAGCTGACTGTCCAGGTGGACCAGATCTGTCAAAAAGGGGGCACCAGTCAGGAAAGAAAAAAAAGGGAAAACACGGTACACGGACATTTGAATGATGACCCATATTGAGCCTGACATGGGGTTAAAAACTCAGCGAAAACGAGCCTGAGGGTTCGCTATGGTGCGTCCAGTGGAAAGGGGGGGTGGGTCCGGAAATAGGAGGGGGTGTTGATCGCACGGCTACCTTGCGCAAAGGAACAAGGGACTGGATGCGAAAGGGAACTGACTGAGTCTAGTCTAAGTTTTTGAGAGTGAAAGAATAAAAGGAAGGAGGGGGCAGGTGGCATTTTCAAATACTAACGTTGGAAGGCTTGTGGCGGCGTGCTTTGGATCAGAGGAGGGATAGCATGGGAGAAAAAAAGGAACGGTTTCTTGCTGGAGGGGGGGAAGCTTTGGCTGAGGTGCTACAAGTGTGTTCGCATTCTCAA
>Ga0179593_1439806_pt1 | contig 11970 bp, 12 predicted proteins | sample CZODoug2_1_08_16_FD_185931 | JGI IMG/M metagenome (GOLD analysis project Ga0179593, IMG submission 185931) | Vadose zone soil fungal communities from Angelo Coast Range Reserve, California, USA - CZODoug2_1_08_16fungal (PacBio error correction) | ecosystem: Environmental > Terrestrial > Soil >...
GACATTGAATCCGGGGGGATGATGGGAAGAATGCGATCATGGAAGGCTCGAGTCGGGGAAAGGAAAAAGCTTTAGCATTTCGTATCGCCAAAACAAATCCTAAGGCACGTTTCGGGGCAACACAGGGAAAAGGGTATATTATTCAGGCTCCGGTGTGGCGTGAAGAGGAAGAGTTGCAAAAGAGAAATTACGCCGGGGAAAAATAAACTGGCCTGAAAGAGGGATGATCTGGGAAAATTTGCATCCTTTTGGTTGAAATCAAGTGGGCTAAGACATTAAGAAAAGGGCTTGGAGCAGCTCGCAGGAGGAGTTTGTCCACACAGGCGGGAGGGTTAAGAAAGTACACGACAAAAGCGTTCGCCATTTTGAGGGTGATTTTCTAAAGTAGGGGGGACCTGGAGATCACGGTTTGGTCACACAAGACTAAAGGAGGGAACCAAAAGAAGGGGAACCTGCTACTCACCCAGTAAAAAAGAAGGTACGGCGGAAATAGATTTTAGCCTATGAAAACTGGAGGGACCGGGGTGCTGGGGACCGAATACTGGCGCTTGTTGTACTGGGACTGAAAGAATGGAGAAGAAAATCTCAAGAAGTGGTGAGGAAAAGAAGTTTTTTCAGCCCACCGCTCGATCTCACTCCGCGCGAATTGGTCGGGGCTGAGACTGGGAGGCAGGCAAGTGTCTCGGGAAATGAGAGTCTCTAGAGAAAACCCGGAAAGTTTCACCTCAAGCAGCTAAGGGGAAAAACCATTGCGGGAAGTGGCAGGGGGAGCAAAGTGTCGAACATTTGCCAATAAAATGCTCACTCATGGGGGGGCGCGGAACCAAACGTAAATACGTGGTTCAGGGGAAAAACCAAGCACGTCCTATCAGGGGGAAAAAAAGCATGTTACGTGTGATGCTGGCGGGCAGTGCTGATGTTACTGGAAAAACTCAATCGCTGGGAGGAAGGACGCGCAACAGGGGACTTTACGGACGTTTATACGGGGCCTGCTCTTACTCAAAAGAAAAAGTGTCTTTGAGGAGACTGCCACAACAAGAACGGATCGAAGCAGTTGGGAGCGCTGCGTAAGAAGCGTCGGACGAATTGAGCACTTGTGTGGACAACTCTGCCGTTCGCTCTGATTAAGCACGGACCGGCGAGGCGGCGCGGAGAAGCCAAACCGGGAGACGAGAGGAACTACCTCTGAACGAGCTGGCAATGGGAAGAGCAACGGGACGGCGGACGAAAGGATCCTCGCCAGATATCTATTACAAACACGTGGCTCTCTGGAACTAGGGGCATGAAGGTAATGGCGCTTCAATCTGACGATGAGTCAATTGGGCAGGTTCGGCTGGCAACGGGCGCAACGCTGGCAGAGGACGAACCTGACGCCTCACTCCGCTTATGACTTTGCCCAAGACGCCAAAGACGGGAGACGATTTCAAATGAAAGGGTGCAAAGAAAAAAAAGCGGGACCGGTGGAGCAGGACCTTCGAAAACACCAAAGGGTCAAGCGGACGCGAGCACGAGTTTGCACCCAGAGGGAACATTAAAAGCAAGGGAAAGGAAAGAGGCTCACGGGGCTCCATATCGTACAGGAGCAGCATGCTTGAGGAAGTAAATCAGGACGCGGCTGGTCGAACGCAGTGGGAGCTCTCCTCGCGCCATCCAGTTCAATCACTGAAAAGGGTTTGAAGGACTGAACAGGCGCAGGGGAAAAACGGCCGCGTAAAGGGTTTTCTTTTTAAGGAGCAAATTGTAGGCTCAATCAAAAAGACGAGGATCCACGGAAAAGGGCGTAGGAAGACTTCTTCACTCTGGTACATCATCCATAAAAAAAGGTAATCCTGGTTCGAGGATGTTTCGTTAAAAGAGCGACTCTGGGAAAGGGGATCCAGGCGAGTCATAGAAAAGAGATAACGTCCGTCCGGGAAGGAAAGCACTAATGTCTACCCCTACTGGGGCAAGGAATCAAAGGGAAAACTGTGTGCCGTACCTGAGGTCGAGGAAGATCTCAAAATGTCAGTAAGGAGGGGCGAGAGGGAAAAGGGGGGGGACCTGCTTACAGGAATAATAACCGGACTCTAAACATTCTGACATTTTCTTGACAGTAGCGGTCAACCAATCTCATGTGGGGAAGCGCTTCGGATCCGGGGAAGGCTTAAAATATCATCAATACCACGATTGAGAGTTTCGTGGGTATCAGGTCGGGGAAAAAAGAGGAGGGAGGTACGCAGGAGGGGGAACCTACGAATGTGGTCACACATCACCAAACACATAAAAGGACAAAGAGAGGTTATCAAGTGCTCAGTCATCAAAGTGGACGGAGAGGGGTTACCCAAGTTACCACGTTAGAACTGGAGAAGAAGTTAAAAAAGAGAAAGATAAGATAGGTTGGCGTCAACAATGGCAAAGAATACGCCACTAAAAGAAGCAAAGAGAGTAAAGGGGGAAGGGGGGCGTTTAATATGGCTTGCTAGCCGAGACACAGTCATGACGCGTCCCGAGGTCCAGACATTGACGAGGAGAGAAAGCAGGGCGAAAGGTAAAAAGCAATCGAAGGTACTGGGTGGCGCAGAGCTCTGTAACTGCAATAACTGAAAGGTGAAGAAAAGAGACCTTCCTCGAAAGCGGAAAAAAAAAACATTAAAAAAATGAATTTAAAACCCGGCGCCAACAAACGCCGGACAGCCGGTGGAACTTGAGGTATTGATTTGTAACTCCGAAGGAACAACAGCGCGGACCAAACTAAAGTGGGTGGTTGGGAGCCGCCTATCGGGAAAAAAGGGAAAAGATAGCTGATGTCCGAAAGCAAGTCTCATTCGATATCATATCTAGAAGGGTCCAGAAAGCGGGAACACATGATGAGAGAGAAAGACAGGAGGTCCAGGAAAAGTCTCTAAACCAACCACCGAGAAAGGAGATACATCTCGCAAGATAAGAGGCTTAATCCTGCAGATGAGTTTTTGGGGACCTCACGGAAAAATAGATAGAGAGGATACGAACAGAAGAGAGGAAATGAAGGAAAGAAAACGATAGGTGCACTTCACAAACTAGGGGTTGGCTGATGGCTGCGGCGGTGTACCAGAAAGGAAGACGGATATGACAGGAGAAAGGTCACCAGAGGCGTCGTCCTCGGTTTGCAGCTACCGTTGTACTCAGAGGGAGAAGGTTTTAAAAATCGAGGGACGAGGACCTTCAGGGGGTTATAAGTCATAGTTATGACGAAAACGTAGAAGAAATAACCCGGTAGGTCAGAAGACCAGTGAATAAGGAATGCACACCCAACTTAGTGCGCCATTAGAGAAAAAACACGGTCGTAAGGAGAAAAGGGCGTTACGCGCGAGGAAGGGTGTATATTTCACACGTGACAACTAGCAAAAAGGGGCCTGCGCTGCAGTGAAAGGAGTGGAGGTATTAGAAAAGTGGGTTGACTGGGAATACGCAATTCGGTTCCGGGGAAACCGTTATCGTAGCGGAAAGTTAAGGGAGAAAGAGTAAAGTCTCCTGTGGGACGGGGGGGGGGAACACCCTCATCAAAACGTGAAATCGAAACCAACGGAAAGGGGTCGTCGTTCTGAGACTTCACGGGGGGGGGGGGGGGGTGCAAAAACGCGGAAAGAGAAAGGAACCGACTGGAAAATAGACCTAATAACCTCAACTCTTCACAGGGCAGTGCTTCTCTTTAAGGAACCAAGGAGGAAGCGTTGCAGGAACTGTAAATTGCTGAAGAGTCTCTGACAAAGATTGGAAGAAGGAAGAGAAGCGAACAAACATTCAGTCATTTGGGTAGAACGGCAAAAGCGAATGGAAAAAGATCTCAAACCTGGTAGCCTGTAACAACCCTTTTCATTAACGGTAAGGATCCGCCTTATTCCGGGTTGGGCGGTATGTGTCAAAACCGTAAGAGGTCGAACACATTCGTTGATATGCTCAGGTGAAAGAGGGGTTAACGATGTTACTATGAAAAATAGACCTCACAATCGAGTCTCAAGGACGGAAAAGAAATCACCTATCACCGTAGAAAATTGTGGACGGAGGGTGTCTGGGGATTACCAAGCGATTTGACGGCATAAAAGTAAGAATTCACGGCTTCCTTCGCGCACAGGTGTTCGGCTGAGTTTCAAGAAAACCAGAACGCGGCCACTGTCCCGCGCCAATTGGTTCCAACGGGGAAGGACTGGTGAAGGGAGTGGCAAACCGTCGGCCGAGAGGGGGGGCAAGGATCGATACAAGAAAAGAGAATAGGCATCCAAAAGAAGTCCGAGAAATGTTCCCTAACCTGTCTGCCGGGGGGAGTCAAAAAACGTCCACACTGAAAAAAAAAGCTGCGGGAGACTCTTTCTATGCGGCCGACGTGAACCGGAGGAGCTGTGAGAAGGAAAAAAAAGTGGGGCAAACGCTCTGAAAATAATTCTATGCTGGAAATCTCATTGAGGGATAATTATCTTTTCGGACGACGAAGCAAATCCTCCAGCGGAGAAATCGCCGTCACGGGAAACGCGAGGACACGGCAAATACCCCGAAAAGCCCAACAGCGCAGGTAAAAGCGCCCAGCAGTGTCCCAGGATAACCAGGCTCCGATCTATAGCGGGACAGGATCATCGTTCGGGATACCAAAGCGAAGGAAGGGGTCGGACGAGAACCATGCGACGGCTCGGGGAACCGAGAGGCAGTTTAAGATGAAGAAGGAAGACCCCTAAAAATCACCTCAAAGTCGAGAGGGGAGTCTAATAACCAAAAAAACATCCGGGGCGACCGCCTTCTGCAATCCAATATAAGATCGAGGCAAGGTGGTTGTTGGAAGGTCAGCTTTTCTCGTGATAGAAGAATCAAACCGGCTCCACGTAGAACTTTTCAGTCCATCTGAGACGCAAAATGAAATAAATGCAATAAAAAGAAACCAGAACTCCGAAAAAAAAACGTACATGGGGTAGCGCGAGAGGAACTTGATTGGGGTACGGACAACTGAGCAGAATTTTTGTCGCGAGAGGCCATCCAAAAAAAAAAAAAAAAGGAAAGTGGGGAGCAGAGGAGGAACAAAAAGGGGTCATTCCCCTTGGATGCCCTGTCACATTGAACCGGCAAAGTTTAGAGCGGGGGGAAAGAGAAGAAAATCGCAATCGGGGAGCCATCAGAAAGCTAGCCCCGGCCACTTATAGGAACAGTTCTTAAGAAAAAGAGAAAAGTCAGAGGAGGGAGTGAGATACGCAACGTTTGCGTCGAGAAAAAAACGCCCGGTCCTCCATAAACTTCGAGATAGCAAGCTTGCGGAATCTGCCGGACAAAGACCTCTCCAAACGCGGGCCAGCAACTCGGAAAGGAAGGAAGGGGCATTTACCGGGGTAGGGAGGCGCCCAACAGAGGTCCGCGGACATCGTCAAATCGATAGCGTAAGGGCGGTAGAAAAAGAAAACAAAGGTTTGAACTTTGCGGGAGGACAGTGTCACCTTATCTGTCCCCCTTCCAGTCACGACAGAAAAAGGGATAACCACCGCGAAGAAGCGTGGAAAGAAATAGAACCCTATCGACTGTGGGGGACAAAAAGAAATTCAGAGAGGGGGCAAAAACCAAAGCCTCTTCAGGGAGGGAAAAAAGGGAAAATTTCGGGGTCCAAAACCACCCCCCCCCCCCCCTGGTTGAATACAAAAAAAAGGAGTCACGCACATGGAACCCCATTTATCGAGAAAAACCTTCCGCCTGGGGGAGTTTTGAATAAAAAGGGAGTAAAAAGCAAGAGAAAGGGCTGCAAAGGACCACAAAACTACATTGCAAGAGAAGAAACCCGGAAAACCCAAGGGATATTCTGGCTGGTGGGGGGCGCTACACGAAGTTGGGAAGGAGCAGGCACGACGAGGGAGACAGATCGAGCAGGGAAGGAAAAACAGAAGATCATCTTCTAAAAAAAAAAACGGAATAGTGCGCACAGGAGAAGTGAGGAATCCTTGGGAGGGTGTCGGGGAATTCACCCTAGACTGACCAACACTCGGAGCTAGCATGATTCTGTCTAAAGAAAAAAGCCATTTTGCGGTAGCTCACAACACGAAGAAAAAATTCCGGGGGTTCTCAAAAGGGTAGAGGGGGAACAGGAAGGGGTGGGCTTAAGCTAAGGAAGAGGGGAGGAAGTCTCTTGAAGAATCCTTAAAAGATAAACAGCCAGTAAGTTCTTTCGGAATAGGGAGTCTTGCAGGGGGGGACGTGTCGAGACGAAATAAAAGGGGGGGGAACTAATCAATGAAAATGATGGGAAGAGGAAGGTGGGTTTGGAAAACAATGCTGGGGGATTTCTAATTCCTCAAGAGCATGCGTTACGAACTGTTATCACAGGTTGGGTGGATGGGGCCTGGCAGGGAAGAATCCTTGGGGGAAAAAAAAAAAAAAAAAACAAAAAAAAAAAGGCAGGAAGAAATGGCACTCCCACCGCACGGGTCTGCCGAACCCTTCCAAGGACGCTAAGATCAGTGTCGAGAAGATGTGGCAACGACGAAAGTAACGAAGGGGAGAGGACCAGCTTCCTAAGCTTGGAGCGTTTTCGTCGTGGCAGGGGGGACATTCCGGAGAAGAAGACAAGGGGGCTCAAGAGGGATAGGAGGAACTGGGCGGTGGTGGCGGAAGGCAAAAAACGATATACCAGAACGACGAAATTCAAGGGAAAAGTGGGGGCTTACAGAGCCGAAGTTGGGGAGCGCGAAGTAGGGGCGCGGATATCTGGAAAGGGGGGTGAAACTAACGATGTACACATTTCAATTGGAGGAATGCAAGGTGAGCGAAAGGGGCAGTTTGGGGAAAAAGCCTAACCATGGAAGGTCTGTTGGGGGTTGTAGATCTCACAACTTCCAGGGGGACGTCAAGAACGTCAAGAAGGGCGCTGGGGGACTAGGGGACGGTTGCGGCTGGGGCATGTGATGCGGTCTTTCGATAGAAGTTCTGGGGTAGACTTTATTCTGCTGCGCGCGGACCTTGTGAAAAAAACAGTTTATACTGTGCAACTACGTCACACTGGGGGAAAAGGGGGGAGCAACTGCGGGAGGGAAAACACACATCAGGAAGAGAAGTGAGGTTTATTCTTTTCAACTCGTTCGCCTTAGGGACTGCTTTTACTCGAAACACACGAAAGGCCGTTCAACGACTGACGGAGGAAATCCTGGGCCCCGCGAAGGAGGAGAGGAGATCGGAAAAAAAAACTGGACAGAAGGCTCAGGTCTAAAATATCTACTTGACGAAACGAGAGAAGAATCAGGGACCATGAGAGGAGACCTGTGGCGTAGACGTGAGGAACTTGCTGGGCGCGGAGGTAATGAAGATCGACACTGGTCTGCGTTAAATTTGCAGGAGCAGGAGGGTCTCTCTCAGGAAGAGGAAAAAAGATCACCGGGGGGGTGCAAAGGATCATGATCGGGGGGAAAAAAAAAAAAGGGAACGGGCGAAGAAGAAGCAATTGAGAAAAGGGAAACACGACTCTGCCGTGGGGGGAGAAGGAATTCCATAAACCAACTCTGGACTAAGACCCGTTAAGAAACCGCTCTCTTCGCACAAGTGGAACAGGATAAGAGGAAGTAAAGGAGAAGCCCAGGGGCAGGAAAGAATTACCGGAAATTGAAAGGGATGATCTAATCAGGTTTTCTATAACGCCGGGGGGAACAATCTCTCGCGCCGATCTGGTGCACATCCAGGGAAAGCTTCAGGGGCGTTTCCTGATGGAAATGGCAGAGGGGGGAACGTTACTGGGGTGAGGAAGGAGAAGTCTATTCTCCATCACCCAGCGAAGGGAGGACGTGAATGGAGAACTGTTGGAAAAGCGGACAATAAAGGGGAACATCATCACATCTCCGTCAAAATAGGTCTTAGGAGAAGTCGGAAAAAAGGGAAATAGTGGTCTTAAAGTCCTGAATCAAAGTCCAGAATAGGGACAGAAAAAAAGTGGGGGAGACCGATTAGAAAGGGTACAATCAAGACACTCGGAGGAAAGGGCAGACAGAAAGGGCAACTGGCGAGTAGCAAAAGTGGGTTTAATATGGTTCGGCCTTTGCCGAGAAAAGAAAAAAAAAAATGGAATTACGGCGGCAACAACAGGGGGATGGACAGAAACTTAACAAAGGTAAGAGAATAAGGAAATCCAATCTGAAGTGGTACGCAACGCGAATACATGGGAAACAATTGCGATTGGGGAGGGGGGGGGAGGTTCTAGGGAGTTCATCTCTTCACTTCTTGGAAGAAAAGAAGTGGGGTCACGGGGGTGAGCTGGCCGAGGAACCATCCACCAAACCCGCCGATCAAAAGAACGCCAGAAGAGAGGGTATAGAGAGTCGCAGGTGACGTAGAGGTGTGCCCCAATTCCCAACGGGAAGAGAATGGGGGGGGAGAAAGAACGATTTGCCCAAGAACTCAGCAGAATAACTGTTGGAGAAGTCCACAATGTCCGGAAAGTCCCAGAAGGGAACAACGAGACAAAAAACCTCTCGACCAGGTCGCTCAGGGGCAGGTGATCAGGGTTTAAAGATGCGTTGGCGGCGACCGGCAGGTCTCTCTCAAAGAGGGAACATGCTCCATTAAAGGGGAGAGAAATACAAAACAGAATGTGGTCCGGAAGTGTTTTTTTTGGGTGGGGTGGGGTGAAAGAGTTCAAGGGGGTTTTCATGATCAGATTTATTATGACGGAGAGAAAAGGGAAAGGACTGTAATACTCAAACGAAGCCGGAACGCGAAAGCTAGCTAGAAAAACAGTACGAAAAAGTTGAATGGAAAACGGGAAACAAGCGAACCCGGCTGCAAAGCTGGCGTTAGTTTGAGAGGGTTATTCATTTCGCTTACACCTCCCTCACTTCCCAGCCAGAAAAGGCCCTCAAGTTTGATCGACGAAGGATTAGACTTCATCGGACACTGAGGAACACCAACGGATTCGCTGAGAAGAGAAGATAAATCGAGCCTTGAAGTGCAGGAAAAAACATAGATGAGACGGTCATCTCTCAGACAACACACACGAGAACTAGCGAGACATCTCTTCTCAAATGAGAGAGAGATACCTGGGGGTGGAACAAAAGACAAGGACAGAGGAGAAGATATCGTGCGAATCGGCGCAAGAAAAAGCGAAGGGAGAAGAATAGATGGAAGGGCAGGCATGTGAAAGGAGGGAGTGTTCTAACGGTGTCTCAAACTACACCTACTCCACTGGGAGGAGAGAGGCGACCGAGGGGGGATACCGGTGGTAAAGAAATTCAGTTAGTTTACTGTTTTTGAAGCACGGAGGCGAAGGAAGAGGCCGATCAAAACAGGATCGTTGAAGGGAAAAGGGTATCATAAATATAAATCTTCAGGGAAGGGGAACAGGCAAAAGGGGGGTCAGAAGAAAAGGAGCTGAAACCTGAAGGGAATGGAACTAGGAACGCGCTGCCGGTTGAAAGCATAGGCAGAGCAAAGAAGTAAGGAAAACGATAATGAAAGCGTCTGTAGAAAAAGATGTGGGGCTTTATGTAAGTATTCTGTGGGTGGCGAAAAGCCATGTCGGGACGTCTAAAAACGTAGATGATGAGGTAGGTTAATGGAGGGGGCGAAATGGATCACCCGAGGGGTAAACCATCCTTCATTCGACAACCTAGAGTCAGAGGGAGGAAAAGGAGGGGGGGGGGGGTGGTGCAAAAGCGGCCACAGCACGGGAAAAAACAAACGCCGCCTTAAGAAAAAAAGAAGAATAGAAGAAAAAGAGAGAAAAACAACCTAGTCAGATTGGAGGGTCCGATTAACACCTTATCCGTTGCGGACCATGAATATTCAAGTTCCTAGCCCGGTCCTAATAAGGGGGGGGGGGGGGTGGGGGCCGACGCCGGAAGAAGGGGGGGGAATGAAAAGACCGAAAGCAGCATGGTAAAACCAATATCTTAGCAATGGGGGATACTTTACTCCATTGGACGAGCGATATACCGTCGGCTCACGCAGAAGCACTGAAGAGGGTTGGATTTGTCCACACGTAGAAAGAGGGAGAAAAATTCGTGTTCGAACCGCGAAGACCAGGAAAGGGGATTTCTGGTTGCGAATGACGCAAATCCTCCCAGACGAGCAGTGGAAAGAAATCATAAATAGCAAAAAGCGTGGGACGGCGTTAGGGTATGTGGGGAAACAAGCAAAAATCTATCTCCCGGCACGGCGTGGTCCTGAGTCCAAGTGAGCTAGTATATTTCGCGGAAGAAAGGAGACCGACGGCCGCTGCAAGCGCCAAGTTACAAAGGGGAAGACGGAAGGATTGAAAGGGTGGAAATAAGCAGTAGGAGCGAGATTTGGCAAAAAGAAGGGAAAAAATCCTATTCATGGAGGGAACGGTCCATCAGAAAATTCTGCAAGATAAGGACCGATATGAAAAAAGCTGTCCTACTTGGGGATCCTAATTCCATCCGACATGCGCATAAGCCGAGAGCAGGGGATAACTCGTGGTCGGGCGAAAGAAGGGGGAAAAAGACTCTTGGAGAATCTCCACCCTCTCGAGTGGGGCGTACACTAGAGAAAAAAGGACTAATTCACTTGGGACCCATGAGACGGAGAAGGTTTGCAAAAAGACATACCGGGCAACGTGATCTTATCGGGGTCTGTCTAAAGCCCACAGACCCGCTTAGCAAGCCAGAGAGAAAAGCAGCGTAAACCTTCAATACTAGAAAGCAAGCAGGTCAGTAGCAAGCCGCCAGGAAAGAGCGAAAAAGGTTCAGACATAGAAAAAGTGCGACTCGAAGAAGGAGCACTTCTTATGCCCGTCGACTATGGGCTAGGGGGAGACCAGAAAATCTCGGTTCAAAAAAATCGGTAGACAGGCTCTGGTTGCAGAGTATAAACCGAAGAAATTCGCCGGTGAGGTTACTAAGAGAGGAAAAGAAAGAAGAACTTCTTATCTTTAAGCACCGAGAAGACCGGAGAACGGGAGATCGGCAACCAAGGGGTCCAAGATCAAAGGGAAGGATGGGGTGGATAAAATTACCTCAAAAGACTGTAAGGAGGTGTGAAGGAAGCCAGCCACATAATAAGACGTTGACGGGGTCATAGGAGCGCAACAGTCAAAGAGAGAAAGAACGTGACCATCGAAAACATCAAAGGGGAAGAATTCAAGCAAAAGTAAATAGGGTACAGAGAGCGGAGAGGCTGGGGGACAACTGATCAAGGGGGGGGTTTCCAGACTCAGAGAAGAACAACCAAGAAAAGTAAGGTGTAGCATTAGGTGTCAAAATGGTACTTCCAGGGGGGGGAGGCCGCACTTGGGAAAGTGACGTCAGGAACGATGGCGAGGAGAGGAGTCGTGAATCTACAGTGTCCTATACAAACTCAATTAAGCCGTAACAGGGAACACAAATAAATTAAGAGCCGGTCGAGGACGGTGGGGGGGGAAGGGCGAAAACCGAAATTTTTTAATCCTCCGACAACGACCAAATGGAAAGAGGATCAAGGGGAAAAAGGTTGAAGAACGGGACACCCGCGCAAAAGACCCTTATTAACTTCCAGAAAAAAGAAAGGGCGAAGGCCTTGACAGGGAGGGGGGGAAACACCCTCTATTCAAGAGGAAACACTACTCTGAGGGCCTTTTATGTTGATACCTTCGTGTTAGGAGGAATTGTCCCAAATAAAGCCATCAATGACAGCAAACATCACAAATGAAAGAACCAACTTCCGAAGAGTCAGGGTAAGGGCAAGAGGAAAAGCCAGCCTTGGGGAAGTCCAGGAGGGTTCCAAGCAACTGTTTAGATTTCGCAAACTTTATTTCGCTCTGCCCAGATTCGCAAGGTAAACAGCCATTGGAATCCCGACCTGACGGAATTATGATTTGGGAGGACAAAGCGGTAAATAGAAAGGGTCAAGCTTAAGTAACCTTTCTCTAGGACTATAGTAAAAGAACCAGGTGTGCGAAACCAAATATTTGGCTGGATGGGGGGAGATGAAAATTCAGGAACAAGCCCCTATGATCAGTAAAGAATAACCTAGATCTATGTAAATCCAATCAGCCGTAGTCAACCA
>Ga0179593_1258384_pt1 | contig 11969 bp, 10 predicted proteins | sample CZODoug2_1_08_16_FD_185931 | JGI IMG/M metagenome (GOLD analysis project Ga0179593, IMG submission 185931) | Vadose zone soil fungal communities from Angelo Coast Range Reserve, California, USA - CZODoug2_1_08_16fungal (PacBio error correction) | ecosystem: Environmental > Terrestrial > Soil >...
AAGCAATTGGAGGGGAGACCAATGTTGTTTGGGTGAACAAGGTAACAGGGAGGGGCCACCAGGGCCGAGAGGGGGGGGGGGTTGGTGAGTAATGGAAAAGAGACCAAAAAATAATTTTACAGACTGAAAGGAGTCGCCAATAGGTTGGAAACAGAGGGGGGAGACACAGTGGGAACCTGCCCAGCGGTGCGCCATGCGATGCAGAAAAAGGCAATTAAAAAGAGATGGTGGGGGGGAATGATAAGAAGTAGTTGGGGAAGCGACCAAAAAGTCAGACATGAAACGCTTCTCAAGGAAGAAAAGGAGGGGCACATGAAATGAAAAGCTGTACGAAAAAAAAAATAACTGCAAAAAAACTTGACAACAAGTCTGGGGAGGGGAGAAGAGGGATAACTCAACACTCCGCGAAGGACACAAAGGGCCGGCAAGGGGGAAAAAGTCGGGCAACGAGTCTCCATTCAACACTCAATACACTAAGTGCGGACACAGAGGGATCAGAGAGAGACAATGGGAAGGAGGAGAAAGAGGAGAATAAAGAAAGGGAACGACTCCACAGAAAAAGAAGAAGAAGCTATGTACATGCAAGCCCATGCAATCCGAGCCGGCAATCGGGGAAGAAGAGTGGAGGGGGCAGTCGGCTCTCGAAGTCGATATGCAGGGTCAGAGGAGCAAATTTGTATCTTGGGAGGTCGCACCGACGGTCCTCCTATCGAAAGTCTGCTGGGGGAATGCGAATCGGCTGTTATGTAGCATCAGAGGCAGGGGTGGACTGAAGTCGACCATCAAGCTTCCCAAAAAAACGAGAAGGTGGATTTCAAAAGCGCGCTTTTGGAGCAATTGTGAGACAAAAACGGGAAGCCAAAAACCATTAGGATAGCGAGCCGGAACTCGACGTATGGGGGGGCTTGCAGCCGACATGGGCATTGAACGCCTCAATGCCCACGCATATGGGCAAGAATTGGAATTGTGAGGCTTACGGGGGGTATGGTGCTGCTCTGTCCGTTCTAACTCAGGATCCGCGCTCATGGCGGCAAAAGGGGCTCACAACACAAGTTTGGCGCTAACAAACGCCTTCTAGACGAACTAAGAAAGTGAGTCTTAATGATTGGACGAACCTGCTGCATGTAAACAACCCTTGTCAAACCCAGCAGGGGGGTGCATCACCTAAAAACTACGCTAGAAATCACTTGGAGAATAGAATTGGGGCGTGACTGTGGGCGCTCCCAGACGACTCATCATCGGGGAGGCACGGGGTTTCGTTTTAAGGGGAACTTCCAAGAAAGTGACGTCTCTTTTAGGATGTGAGTAAGGGGGCGAAGGGTTGCCAAAGTAAAAAGGCTGACGTAAAAAGGGGCATGGATCGGGGAGGTAAAAAGAGATTTCGCTCTCTTTCAAAGAATAAGACAGATCCACCCCAGACCGCAAGAGCCTTACAGAGAGGGATTGGTGTGACTACTACAACGTGATTGCGAAAGGAAAATTTGAAACAATACGATGCAGAAAAAGGGGCGGGGGAGCAGGGAGACAAGAAGTTCTGCACGGCCCTACGATTACGCGCAGGAGGAGGGGGGGGTGGCGAGGAGATCTGGCTGACAGACAAAAGAAAAAGAGGTTCAATTCAACACGACCACTCTTGGTTCAGCTTCAGGGGGGGGGAAAGTACGGGAAGATTGTGAAAGGCAAAGAAAACTGGGGGGAGAAGATGGGAGATCCGCGTCACCATAAGCATAACACATGACACACGCATGTTCTCAAGGGGGCGAGCAAGCGGCAAAGGGGGGGGGAGGGGGGGGAGTTCTGTGTTGTAAAAGCTCTGAGGGTAACAAGTATACAGAAAAGAAAGAGCAAAAAACAAGCAGCCCCTTATGCTTAAAAAGTGAAAAAGGGGCGAAAGGTAACTTGAGAAAGGGAGCTTAAGGCGGGGGGAATCCAGGTGAAAGGAGTTTAAGGGAGTATATATACAAAAAACACCGGGATGAGAGGTACTAGCATAAGACGAACAAGGCCGTTACCCTGTGGGAAGTACGATGGGCAGAGTGCGACCGTATTAGGGGAAGACTTTCGGGTGTGTTAGGAATGTGGATAGAGGAGGGCGCATTTTGCCCTCAATTGGAGCGCGTAAAAAGGACTAGCGAAAAAGGAAGTGCAGCTCGGAGGCCATTTCGCGAGTAGGGGGGGGGGTATCGGTGAGTTGGGGATTATGTGTGAATGGAGGATCTCCATGTTATAAAAATGGGAAAAGGCAGAAAGGACAATCAAAGGCTCAGGTAGTAAACGGGACGCGAAACAGGAGAGGGGGTCGATTAGAAGGGTAGGTTCTTGAAGAAAACGATAGAAGAGGGGAGAATTCTACTTAACGATATTCTTAGGCATTGGCAATGCTAGAAAAAAAGCATGGGTAAAATAAGAAGCATCTATTGGCAACCAGCGAGGAGCAATAACGCACTGAGGCCAAACGATCGCGCGGGGGATCGTGGGCGCGGCGTTGGAGTGAGAGGGCATGGTATCTATAGAAGTCCTCCTGTGAAGGGGGACTCAAAGGGGCGGCCTCTACTTTCCGAGGATTGGGGGCAACGAGGAAAAAATAACAGATCTCAATCAAATTCTCGTGGCTTAGAGGACTCCCAGGAAAACTCAAAAAAACAACAAGTGCACAAAGAACAAGGGGGGCTATTGTCAAATGGGCAAACTCGAGTACCAGAAGCAAGGTCAGGAGAAGGGAGGACGGGCAAGTCACAAAGAGAACTGCGACGAAGTTAAACCCCCAAAAAAAGCACGATAAAAAGCCCCAAAACGCTATGTCTGTGCCCTCTGCAGACAAAAGTCGGGAGAGAAAAGGGCTGAATCAAAGTATATGGTCGCGCCTAAACGCTGGGGAGGGGGAAACAAAGCGGGTGACAAAGCTTTCCGAACGGGAGAGGGGATTATAATGGGGGTAATAATCACTCACAAGAACGACGGCCACGAACTGACGCTGATAGCGTTTGAAAAGGATGGGGCTATGGGACAAAGGGAGGGGGAGGGAAATACCCCAAATCGGGAGAAGTCGAGAAAGACATCCATTTAAACCCAAAGGCAGGGGGGGGAAGGGGGGCTACATGGATAAAAAAATCAGGAATATACCTCTTCCATACACCTCGGCTCATGGTTTGAAAAAAAAAGGTCTTGTCGAATTCCGCCACCGGAAGTAGGAGAAGAAAAAATCTTCGATTAGAAAATACAACAACCAAAAAAACACAACAGCAGGAAGTCCGATCAGGCAGGAAAACGAAAGGGGTCTAATCAAAGAGTAAAAAGTCTGCGAAGGGCGCCACTATGAGAGAAGGAAAGCACGAAACGTGGAGGAAAAGTCAGAGCAAAGGTAGATGAACGAAAGCGGATTGCAAAGCTTAAAAAGATAGAAAATAGGGGACAGAAGGGGGGGGACCCGGGCTATTCCAGCATGCCAAACGGCAAGAGAGATCAGTCCTGAACTGAGAGGAGTCAGGATCCCAGAAAAGGGACTATCAGGGCTATCGCTCCAACGAGGAAAGTGAAGAGAAAGACTCTTCACAAAAGCGCTGTGGGGGGGGTGAGATATGCCGCAAGAAGAGATAAAATTCGGGGGGAAGGAGGGTCACGCTCACGGTCCTGAAAAAGTTGGCGGCCGAGAACGCAAGATCAGGTCGGGGAAAGGGGGTTGACAGCACCGCTTCAAAGCAAAACTGCGTTGACGCCTCCTATCTGCCATGTCTCGTACACGGACAGCGATAGAGCAAGGTGACAAGCTGACGAAGAAAAGCGGAGGTGGAAAAAGACTTAGAATGGCATGAAATGCTTAAGTACTTTTTTATGGTAGGGTACGAAGACATAAAAACAAACAGGGCAGATGCAAGACGGTAGTTTGCAAAACTGATCACGGCTGAAAACGGGTAGATAGAGAGGGGGAAAACGATTCCTTCCCAATTGATTGGGTCAAAAGATAGAACCGACTCGCCGGTAGGCCAGAAAAAGGAAGGGGAAGGGAGGATCTGGAAGCTGAGGGGGATTGGTCGGGGAGGGAGAGACTAGGGGGCCGTCGCTGACATTCACAAAGAGTTAAGGGCGGGAGGGGGGGGGCGAGAGTCTACCAAAGAAGAATTATTAAACATAAAGCACACGCCTATACAAACAGCTCGGCATGTCTAGAAGTCTCCTCGGAGGAAAAATGACAACTTGCGCGGAACCAGGGACGTTTCGGCTTACCGGCTAAAAACAAAAAAAGGAAGAAAGCACCTTATCTTCAAAGGACATGAGCGTCCGATCAAGATAAAAAGGCAGTTTCAGACAAAAAGAAAGAAGAGACCTGCCTCGGATGAGAAAGGCTGGAGCCGATCTAACAAACCCCATGCGACAAAGGACGAAAATGACAAATCGAGAGAGCCGGGGTTTACACGCTTGCTTCTGAAGAGGAAAACAGCAACCTGCAGACCAAAGGGAAGGGGCGGCGGCTTTGAAGTGCCACTCTCCAGTTCACAAAACTGAAATAGCCGGGTAAGGAACGAAGGAAGGAGATGTGACCAGCGCAAATGGCAAACTTTCTGCAGCGTAACCCGGAGAGAGAATAAAGAGAAGTGCGATCTAAAGTTTAGAGAAATCAATAGAGGCGAATTCAAGAACCGTAGCTACGGAAAGCTCTGACAAAAGGGGAGAAGACACTCTCTCTAAATAAGCGTGCACGGGTAGAACATGACAGAAGAAGTGAACCAATAAAAAGTAAGAGATTGGATGCCGCGAGGAAAGCGCCCTTGACAAAGCGATCGATGAGGCCGAAAAACTGCGGAACCGCGGCAGGGTAGAGAATGGGAGGGGGGACGGCTTGAACAAGGGTAGGCCCTGCACCGGCTGGTCTTACTTCAGAATTGTCAGGGTGGGGATGGGGAATCACGAGAGAAAATAACAGGAGGATACATGGGTACTTTTGATGATTGTTGCATCTCAAATTAAGGGCACAAAAGAAGAAGGAAGGGTTGTGTCTGAAGGGGGGACGGCTCGGTAACTCTCCTGTAGGAGGGAAAGGGGGAGGATACGGAGACTTAAGTCTCTGAGAGGGGGAACGTACCCTGAATGTCTATTTGCCGTTCTCCCTAAGCCTCGGACCTAGTCCGTTAGAGATACATCAAAAAGACCACTTAGAGGGGAAAAGAGGGGGTCTCGTACGATGCTGCGTAGCTAATGGAAAAAAAAAGAAGAAAGGGGGAGAAGTGACCAGCACGGAGGAGGGGTACGGAGGGGACACTCAACGTGTTCAAGCAAATCCATTACAGACACGAGCAAGAATACAACCGAAGGTAACGAAAATATACAACAGTGCGTCCATATTTGGTGAAGAGGAAGTTGGGAACTAGAAAAAGTCTTGGAAAAAGAAAAGGAAAATAATATGGCCCGGCTAGTTTCAGAAACTTGCATGGAACATCAAAAACGTGGGGAAAAGTGAGACAGCCGTGCGGATTACACAGGAGAACGGAATAGACGAGAGAAAAGTAAGCTTGGACCCATTGGGGAGGGTCGGCCCACGGGACTGAAATGCAAAGCGAGCCGCCTATAGCTGAAATGGGTATATGGGCTTACTTGCCTAAGGAAGGGAAAGATCCAAAGAAAATAAAAGCAGGGCTCTCATGCTCTCTGCCATGGCCGCAAACTTGCTGCTCTCCGCGGTCCAAAGGGGGCGGAAACGGGCGCGGCAATCAGATATGAAAAAGCCCGTCGTCCTCGCGGGATGACGCCTAAAAGGGAACAAGGAGAAGTGTTGACCGAGGGGCACACTGTTCCCCTCGGCGTGAAGGATGCGGAAGTTTCCTCGACAAGCCGGGAGGCACTTGAGGTATGTCAAGAAGGAAAGAAGGGCCAGGCAGGTTGGGGGAACGGGGAAAGGTAATCCTGGGGGTCGTCCGCCAGCCGTGCCTAAAAAAGGAGAAAAGAGGCTGGGGAAGTTTGGATTGTTTCATAACCTCTGTTGAGGATAAAGGGGGGGTAGATCACTGCGAAAAGAGGGTGGAGGTCAGACGATATTCACGGCAGCAGGATTCTGGGAGGTATTGACATAAGAGGGGGGGGGAGATTTCTCACTCCTCGAAAAACGCAGGAAGGGGCCCTTCGAAAGGGGGAAGGGCTGAGCTTGAAATCTGATACGAGGGGGGGAGTATCTAAGAAAGGGCAGGACTTAGGAGTTGAGAGGAAAACGCGGGGGGGGTAAAGGGAACTCGCCACTAGGACATTTACCCCACCCGGCAGGGAGGGGGGGTTTAACTAGCGTATCTGGGAATCAGAGGGATAGGAGGGGAAAACAACTCAAAAGGAAAAATCTCAAGGATGGGCTGTTTTTACGGGACGGGGACAACCTGATCTGCGGGCGGGAAAAAAGCACATCGAGCCATATACCCTCACCAGGTAAAAGTCCTTAAAGAGAGCGGAAGTCACTCAGGAGGGAATAGAGGACCCGCCTAAATGGTCACGGGAAGGACGGGTGACAACGAGAATATCCTAGCACCACTTTTAAAGACAGTTCAGGTGGAAAATAAGAGTGGAGAGGGAAAGGGGGTGTGTGTGCTCCTTAAAGGGAAAAAAAAACATCACAAAGTACTGGACAAATCAGGGAAAATTTGAAAAGTCCGGTGTCAAACGACGCTGCCGCGAAAAGAAAATCCCCGCGGAAGGGGCAGGAGACAGGTAGATCGCGGAAGGAAAAAGAAATTTGGGGAGCCTCGTTGCTGCACAAACTAGGGAACGAAACAGGAAGACTTACGAGTAAAAAAAAGAGTCCCCAACAATGTAGCCGGCGGAAGAACGGGGGGTACAAGTCAAGAGTGGAGAAGATGCTGGGGAGATTCATCTTCTCACACGACCTAGGGGTAATCAAGAAGGACCTGTAATCAACAATTCCTCCGGTCTTAAATCTGAAGGAGAAAGGAAGTAAATGACCCTTTGGGGTCCGTTATATCTCGAGAAGCTATAAGGCGAGAGAATCATTGGCCTGTCCTGACAGCCGAGGAGAAGCAGGACTTTTACTAACCTCTCCAGAGTCTAGATGCCTGCCTCGAAGGAAAATCAGAGCAGGCATCTGGGGAAAGGGGGTGAGAGAGGTCTCCTCTCGCAGAGAAGACTAACTTCTGATCATTCAGGGGCTCAATGAAAAAAGAGGGGGGCGGAATATGGTGGCAGGAACCACAAAGGCTTCTATAAAGAGGCCGGGTAGGCTACGTCCTGGAAGGGGTTGGAAGGGTTCTCATTACAGAACTTCTGTATGCTCCAGGAAAAAAGGTGTAATGGAGTCTTACTCAGTCAAGCCTGCGAGCACGACAATTTTGTAGGGAGAGAGAGACGTCTCTTGGGGGAGAAAGTGCAGACGATAATCCTGGCCGTGGGTCTAAACATGGGATGCAGAAGGACATCTGTAATGATATAGGGTGGTTCGGTGACCGACCGAAACATGGACTCATCATCATGGCTGCATCAAAAAGCCTTCACCCCGAATACGAGATATTAGTGGACTTTCAAGCCAGTAAGGGAGAACGTCCGGAGGGAGGTGTCTCTCGCAGACCTTGTCCCGTTTCTATCAGAAAGAACGGGACGAACATAATTAAGAAAGCTAAAATGTGGAAGTCACACGCATGCTCCTAAACCCATAGCGGGAAACTTGTTCGGCAGAAAAAGAAAAATCGCAGATAAAAACGCGAGGAGAGTGCTACGCCATGGTCGAGATGGGGATCATTCTCTACTGGGAGCTCCACCGCTGAGGCTACCGGCCGTGCCCGTTTCTTATAACAACCCCAAAAAAAGGGCAAAGCACTGGTTGCGCCGACACAGGCACAAATACCACAAACAAAAAAAATAATTCTCACTCCGCCTGCGTACAAGTGCTTCATAAAGGGTATCTGAGCAAATGGAAGTCTTCACGGGGGGGGGTCGGAAGGGTGGGGTGGGTCAAAAGTGTGACCCACTTCGGCGAGGGCCAGCACCAACGGCATGCACAATCTTGCGAAAGCCCGGTTATTGCGCAGGGATATAGGGGGGACCCCCACTGCTCTTCGACCGTCCTATTCCTTCATCCTGTGGCGCAAAGAACGCCGCTCACCTAGTGAACTGACCTTCTCCCCAAAGCTAAAACCTAGAGAAACCACGAGGCCGCCTATCCCATTCCCGAATCTCTGCGGCGAGGGTTGTGGGCGGGGCCGACCAAACCTCGTCATTCGCCGCGCGGGCGGACAACAAACGGAGCGGATCGCGCGGCTGTGGGGGTCTCTGTCGCCAGTCGGGAAATGAAAACAAAAGAGATGCGCGCATTCCGAACGGGGCGGTCATCGAAGTAAGCAGCAGGGGGGAGGCAATCCCCCTAACCCCCCAACCGCTAATATTAGTGGACGATCTGCAACAAGAGGGGTGGTCTCGTGGCACGGAAAAACTGCGAGAGGTGGTGCTTGCGCTAGTGTCGTACACTGCGCTTCTTTATCGCCTGGATCACCAGAGAATAACACCTTAAAAAATAAAGCGCAGGGTAAGAAGGGAAAGAAAATATTCTGCATCCCCATACACCACCACTTGCCCAAAAAAGGGGGGGGCGTTCGGGCAGTTGTAGGATGAGACAAATGAGAACCTGCGCGAAAGAGAGAGAAGGCAGCACACCCGCAAACAAAGGAGGAAGAAAAACGCATGTCTCCAAGGGACTCGCCTGCAGGAACGAAATCTAAACTGGTGCATCAAGCGACAATTGGCGGACGTTCGGAAATCTTTAGGCTCCAATATGAACGCGCAAAAGAAAAATTCCCAAAAGTTACGGATATGCTCCCTACTGATCTCCTCACCCCAGGAAGGTAAAATGTGTCGTATTCTATTCATGCAGGGCGGGGCGTTCGTAGAGCTTTTGCGTGTGGAAGGGAACTACTTCTCTAAAGGTGCCCTCATTGAGGACAAAAGAAAAAAAATAGCACGAGGGGCAAAAAAAAAAAGGGGGTTGAAGACGGAGAAGAAAGGTCCGCCGGACACCGGGTCATAGGGGTGGGCGATGGGAGGACTGAGGATAGAAACTAAGGACACCCTCATTTCGGCCTCATTCTAACAGTAGCAACACACATTCTTCGCCCTTAGGTGGGGGGATAGACGGGGAATTCCGGACGGAGTAACCACACAAACTGCGTTGAACGATGTCCCAAACGGTTGGGTAAGTTGGAGGTCCCTCACTTCAAAAATATTACCAAGACACCACCTTGGGTATCACGACTAGGAGGTCGGCGGTATGTCATGCCCTATCTGGCGCTAGACAATATACAAAAGACCGAAGAATGGGTGGGGTGGCACACTATGAAAGTCTTCTCGAAGTGAAAATACTTTGTTGGGTGGACTTAAGTAAACAAAAAGAAGAAGAGGGAAGGAGATCAGGGTTAGGGTGCTCAGGCGTTGTATCTACTAAATTTAAGGCAGGAGATAGTATACTAAGGTGGGAAGTGTCCACAACAGATAAGGCAGCAGAGAGAAGAAGAAACGGGGGGAACAAATGGCTTAACTCCCCCCTACGGGAATGAACGGAAAATTAATGCGCGTGCTTTCATGCTCGATCCACTTTCACGAAAACAAGTTGAGAACTCCGCCCAGACCCGACCCGGGTGGGTGCTTACATCGATTTCTCCATGGGAGCGAAGAAAAAAATTACTCGAACAAACCTGGGCTTCCCCTTCTAAGCACTAATTTCAATTTGCACTTGGGGATGGAAAAAAAACCCCGGTCGGATCACAAGTCGGTAAAAGGGAAGCGTTAGAGTCAAGGAGCTGAAGAGAAAAAAATCGGCTTCTTCGGGACTGGCCTAGTGAGGGGAGGAAAACTTAAGGGGGGAGAAAGGGGGCTGAAGAAAGGGAGGGTCTGTAATGGAGAACGGATTCAGAACAGAAAGGAAGATCACTGACGCCGGGGGAGGAAAAATGAGGGGGGGGCAGTACTGGGGGTCAGTGCCATTTGCGGTCCAAACCGGGGCGTCGAATGCTAGCGAGACAGATCCAGGGGTTACAACATTGCCTTGGGGGGAGTCGAAAATTGGCTCACAAAGGCGCCGATCTAAGCTGGGAAAGAAACCTAGAGAGTTGGAAGTGCTGGGTCAATTAAGGAAAAAAGTCAGGAGGGCGGAAAAGACAAAGATTCAGTACGCACTCCCACACAGATCTACATCAGTAGGAAAGGAGAGACCTTCGGGGCTGATAAAGGAGGAAACAAAGAGGGGAGAAGGGGGGGGGCTAAAACTGCATGATAGAGGACAGAGATCCAGTAGCGCCGAAAGCTAAAAGCATGTCATGCCTTTCTCAGGGGGAAAACAGGGAGGGAAGCATTCAAGAGAAGAAGAGAATGTTGCCGATTAGTAGTCCAAGGCAGAGAAGAAAAGGACAATTCTCCTCAGCCTATGCTCTTCTCTCTAGGTCCCTGCAAGGACTGAGGAAAGGGGAGGAGATCACGAAGAAGAAAGTGATGGGCAACAGGCTGCAGAGCGCTGTGTCGGGGGAAAATGAGAAAAGGACCGAAGCAGAATTCGAAAAAAGGGAGTAAGGTATGGAGTCCTCAGCGACATTCGGCCGTAAAAAGGTCGGAAGGGAGTCTGGGGAGGTTGTGACAGTGAGAGCCTCCACCCGCGGATTACTTCCCTCTATCAAGGGAGAGGAGGAAAGGAGAGTGGCTGTTATTTGGAGAGCAAGAAAATTCCTTTCCATCAATTATGACTGAAATGTGCATGATGTACGGGGGGTTTAAGGAGAGCCAAAAAACCCAGCGAAAACCAAAGAGGGGGGGCCCATTATCCGATTAAACGGTTTCGAGATAGCGATTCAAAAGCCGTCATGACCAGGGGGGAGGACAGTGAAGAAAAGAGGCTTTCTTACCTCAGCGACTTACTTGGGTCATTTTATGGGAGGGGCCTCGGAGGATTGAGGGAAGGTAGCGCTATGTTGCCGTTCGCTTACTCAAACAGACTAATGGAGATGGGGTAAGGGGCTCAAGGCGTACAGAAAAAGAAAATCAGGTACTAAAATCACACTCAACGAACAAAACAGCTCAAAGGGTTGGTCGATAGGCTCGAACGCTCAAAGAAAAGGAAGGGAAGGGGATCTAACGCGGGAAAAAGTGGCAGGCTCGTAACGTACGGACCCTCGCAGAAGAGACACCTGGGAAAGGACATGGAGGAGGGAAGATAATATAGGAAACAGAGTTCAACCCCCTATAAAGCTGAGGCAACGAGGGGAAGGGCAGGAAGAAAAAAGGAGGGGAAAAATTTCCAACGAAAAACCCCAGTGCTATAAATCCAAAAGAAAAGGAGAAGGGGCTCCCGGGGGTGCAAGATTGGCGGAGCCAATTCGCACCCGAAGAAAGAGAAAGTTAAGGGGAAGGGCGTTCAGGGCCAGACCTCCAGTTCAAAGAGGGTCATTACCAGTCCCGGAGAAAAAGAGGGGAAAAAGGAAAATGCACTTGTAGAAAAAGGGTAGTAAGGTATAGTCAGCAACAAAAGAAATGGTACTACGCGAAAAAGGGAGGATGAGAGCCCTGGGCGATCAGCGCGAGCAGCAGAGTAGAGAAAAAAGGAGATAGAATGCGGCTTAGGACAGTGCGGCGAAAAAAAAAAAGATAACAAGGCGCTGCGTCGGATCCTGGGAAAGGGGAGGGGGAGATTCTGCCCCTCCAAGGGGTCACGCTTATGTAGCGTCAGTTTCGGCGTCCCTGGGGTCGCAAGAAGAGAAAGTATGGAGGGACTGGCACGTTTGGGAACTGGGCGATTCTTACAAAAAGACGAAAAAGAAGAAGCCTTCAAAAATTGGGGGAGACTTTGCCGCGAAAAGTACGTGGCCCAATTGGACCCTGAAAATTTTTGAGGGAGAAGGGGAAGAGAATAATCGTACTGACCCCATGTGCGTCGACGTAATGAATAGGGGAGAAAGAAAATGCCGTAGGGAGAACGGGAGGTCGCAGAGCCTCGACACCGT
>Ga0179593_1355471_pt1 | contig 11969 bp, 17 predicted proteins | sample CZODoug2_1_08_16_FD_185931 | JGI IMG/M metagenome (GOLD analysis project Ga0179593, IMG submission 185931) | Vadose zone soil fungal communities from Angelo Coast Range Reserve, California, USA - CZODoug2_1_08_16fungal (PacBio error correction) | ecosystem: Environmental > Terrestrial > Soil >...
AGCCGGACAAGAAAAACAGAACTGAAGGTAGAGCCCCTAACACTCCGGCGCTGGAACGGGTACAGAAAGGGCAGAGGAAATTCGCGAGTGTTCGGAAAGGAAGTGAATCTACTGGGTACTGTGTGCAACAACCCTTATTCAATTGGGAGAAAAAGGTAACTGCCCCGAAACAGAAAGAAAACACAACTTAACCCAAAGAAAAATTAAATTGGCGAGGCGAGAACGCAAAATAGGAGGGGAAAAGGGGGAGGGAAGACCCGACACATCAAGTTCGAATGAAACAATTAAAAGTGTAACAGGAAAGGGGGGACGTCTGACCTTGCATCACGAGCCTAGGCAGGCCTACAAAGGGGGAGAAAAAAGAGAAAAAAATTTGTGAAGGTCAAAAGTGGCCAGAAAAAAGGGCCACCTGAAATTGAACCATGCGACAGGGCCGACGCTCCGCAAAAGAACAACTCAGCCCAAAAGTAAAAAAAAAGTGACACGGAAGGCAGGAGGTGCGATGAAAGTCACAGCTTCACCTGAACCACCCTAGGCCGGAGGACGGAAAAAAACGGGGGGGGGAGAAAAGGGGAGGGACCAACAAGTGGTCTTTCCCACGTAGAAACGTCCTCAGATAAAAACAGAAAAACAAACAGGGAGAAAAAGGAAGGAAAAAGACGGGACAACATATGGCATTTGGCTCATCAGGTTAAGCAGCAAAAGGGGGAAAAGGACCTTGGATGCACAGCAAAAAAGCCAGCCGAAGAGACTTTCGAAAAACGGTTCGTGGTAAAAATTGAAAGCACCTTTTGGATGGTGGAGGGGGGGAAGGGAGGGTCCAAAGAGTTAACTTACCGCTGGGGGGGGAGGACAAAAAAAGTGGGTCACAGGAACAAAGCACCGGAATAACCATAAAAAAAATCTTTGGGGAAGTTGGGGGAGAAAAAAGGGGCCGCCCTCGGGCGAATGAAAGAAGGAAAAGAAATGAAAGCAAAAGGTGGTAATTGGGGTGGGCAAGCAGAATGTTTAGAAGGGTGGATACGCCACTTGCGAGTCGCACGACCATCCCGACTTCAGTCCGAGACAGTGAGACGGGGGGACCAAACAGGGAAGAGAGAAATTGTAAGAAAGACCAGTGGGGAAGCAGTTTGTGGGGGAAAAAACAAAACTTAAATGAGAGCGGGGGGCACGACCCGAGGGGGGGAAGGGAGTCACACTTAGGAAAGCGGATTTGTTGCCACGGGGGGGGGGAAGTATACGGGTCCGACAGGAACTCCGGAAACGAGTCAAGGGGATGTACCCAGAATGGGATTTCCCGGGAGGTCTCCACGCCTGGAAAGCCCCAGGGTGGGCTCGGGGGGGGGGGGAAAAAAAAAAGGTTTTGGGGTGGTATGCGGTACAAGGAACGGAAGACGGATGCCCTGGGGAAACAAACGCTATAAACTTGAAGCCCGAAACTACTCGGGGCGGGGACCAGTTAAAGACAATCATAAATAGAACGGAACCCCCGCGAACCCCGGTGGGGAGAAGGACAAGGACAAGTGTACAAGAGGAAAACAATATTACTTGAGCAAATTACGCCAACGCACGGTGGAGGGCGCATCGACAAGACAAAATTAAAGGGGAGAGAACTAAAATTGGGGGCGTGCAAACATTGTTTGAAGGGTGCCCTTAGGGGAACATGCCGCGGAGGCCAAATTGGGAGAAAAAAAAAGGAATCCTAGCCATGGTGAAGGATTCAGAGGAGACCCATGAAAAAGAAAATGGGAGAAAACTAGGACGAAACATATTACCGTAACACAAGGGGAGGATTCACGTGGAGTGACGTAAAGAAAGGAAAAAAAAAAGGCAAGGGGGGGGCCCTTCAGAATGAAAAAATTGACTCAAAACCGAAGAAGGAGACTGGGAGGGGAAGAGGATTTCAGTTGTGGGGATTTTGACAAAGACCAAATAAATCGGAAAGGCGTAGGGGGTGAAGCATCAACCAAGGGAAAACCGGAAAACCAAAACAGTCGCCCTGTCCGTGGACAGTCTGTCAACAACTAATTCGACCCTCCCGGTACGGCCCGATTGCCCAAGGGGGGGAGGTAACCTCGCATCCAAAACTTACGTCAAGGGGGTCCAGAAAAAACTAAAATACGGCGGGATTAACAAGCATGGGATTGGGGAAAACGGTTGGACGGGGTGGACCGGTACCCCAAAAGAAAGGAGGTGGGAACACTTTTTTGAAAAAAGCAGTAAAGAAAAACGTCAAAAAAGAAGGGGAAACGCAAACAGGCAAGAACTCCCATCCTTTTCTCTGAGGTCTCTCACAATGGGCCGCAGCCCAAAGGGAAAGATCCAGAAAAAAACTCGAAGGCAAGACCCAAAAAAAAACAAACAAACGGAGGTCAGGAACAGGATAAAAAAAAACAAAGTAACTACCCAGGTGGGTGAGGAAAAGGTGAAACGCTAAGAGCAAAGGGGGGAACGGGGAAACGCGAAGTGTCGGCAAGAAAGCTCTCCGTTTCCGATCAAAAAAGAAAAAAATGCATAACCGGGCCAGCTTCTACTACAAGGGGAAGGAAACATGAGGGCAAAACCGCGGTCACTTTGGGGCTATCGGAGGGAAAGAAAAAGGAAAAGAAAGGGCAAAGCGCTAAAATGCCCTGTTTAAAAACATTGAAAGCCACAAAGAAACGGGGGGAAAAAGGAAAATTGTTGGGGCAAAAAAAACTATTAAGTGGAGGCGGCCAGGGGTGTTGGGGGAAGAGCCCTCATGTTTAGTTCATTGTAATGGGAACGAGAAGGAATCTCAGTGGTCGGAAGGAACGAATATCAAACACCGAAAGGGGGACGCACCTAAAACACTTAAGGGTGGTCATCAAAAAAAAAAGCGATGGTTTCGGCAAGTACTGTTAAAACAAAGAGTTATGTTGGAGAAAAAAAAAAGAGCGCGAAAAAAAAAGCCCGGGTGGGGGTTAAGGAGGTGAAATGGACATGCTTATGGACAACGGTACTGTATTTGAAAAAAATCAATCGCAAGGTGGAAGGAAGGGGGAGAAGGAAAAAGAATGCAAGACAGCAAAAATGTTTATGGGCGGGGCGGCGTCCGCGAGGGGAAGGGGGGGTCGAGGGAGAATTTTGTTCAAATAAAGTGTGAATGCCAATATCAAGGAAAAATGCCAAAAGGACTAACGGTTGCGTGAAATCTTACGGAGAAAGACCCACAAAAGACGAAACTTACCTATAAAGATAAAAAGAAACAATAAAAAAAGCAGACATTGGCGTACAAGAACAAGTTGGAACGGGATAACAAGAAGTACCTCGGAAAATTCTCGGAAAAAGCCGCACGGGGGAAATAGAAAGGGGGAAAAAAAGTGAAAAGACATACTTGAGCCCGGAAGGGAACTGGGAGAGTTGACCAAAAAGGGGTTTAGAAAGGGAATCAAGGAATGAGAAAAAGGGTATCAGTTTTCTGTAGGTGAATGCTAAAAACGCGGGGCAAGGACGGTGAAACAAGCAGGATGGGGAAAGCCCCAGTAAAGGCTTCCTTATGACAGAAACATCCCTATAAGGAGAAAACACAAAAAAAAGAAAGGAAAGTGCTTGGTGTTCTTCTGAAAAAGGGTGGCCAGGGGGCAGCACGGGTAGCACCAAAGAAATCACGGACAGCGAAAAAAGGGCAGTCAGAAAGCTCAACAAAATTTCGTTATCACCAGAATGGAGTACGGATACAAAAAAGGGGACCGCAAGCAAAAGCATGGGGGACGCAACCCCAAGGGTTTGGGTGAAATAAAAACACAGGCCTTGGGGGGGAACGGAACAGGGCAGGGGTTCAACAAAGAAAGGGTTGTTGGAACAACAAACTGAACAGCTCGTCAAAGAAACTGTAAAGCTAAGACGGGGAGGGAAAAAAACAAGTAAGGAGTGGGAAGGGGGAAAGAGAAGACAAAAACCAACACCGGGAAAGGGGAAGGAAGAAAAAGAGTTTGGAAAATTGAAAAAGAGAAGATTGTGACCCCAAACTATTTTACATCCTGTTTAACAGAAGTAGGAAGATCCCTGGGTTGGAACAGCGACAGGATGGAAAAAAGGGGTTGACCAACAGAGGAGCAGGGAAAAAGGAACAACCGGGTGTCGAAGGGGGGGGGGGGGGTCGGGGCAAAAACAGAAGCTAATGTGGGGAGGGCAATTACAAAAAAAAATGTGGAAGGGATCACTGAAAGAGGGGAAAAAACGTTTGAGTAGTGGAAAATGAGCCTGGTTTCAAAAGAGAAGAGGGCACGGAATTCTGTGGATAAAAACAAAAGAGTGTAAGTTGGAAAAACAAAAAACGGTCGTGAAAGGCCCAAAGGGTGGGCATAGTACAAACAACATACGGCCGGTATTTGTGGGGGACGCCGGGCGGGCCGGGTAACAGTTAAGGAAAGGGGAGGGAGGTTCGGGCTCAGGAAATGGAGGGGGGGGGAAAAAAAATGCCGCAAGAGATAAGCTAAAAAATCCAATAAAAGGAAAAAAACGCTCCCCACTCCTCAGACGTTAAAAGGGACTGAATCCGAATACCGATAGCGAAGCGGAAAAGGGGGCAAACGGGACAAACTACCGCAAAAATTAAGGACGAGAGTCAAGGAGGCACACTGAATAAAAATTGGAAGGGGAAAGACCCGGGAAAGGGGACAAAATTGCGCCGAGTAACTTTCTGGTCAACAACGTGGGTTCAAAAGGTTGAGTGGTTGAAAAAAGAGCGAAAAAGGAAAAAATGCCGACGTTCAGGAATTAATAAGAAAATGGGAACCTAAAGGTGGGGGCATGGAGCCAAAGGGCAAGACACGCTGCGGCATTTTTGGGGGGAGTATCCAGGAGATAGGAAAAAGTCAAAAAATCGAGCAGAAAATAAGAAAAAACGTCAAAGACATAAAAGGGAGGGGAGGTTCAAAAGGGACCGGCAAAAAAAGGTTGTGTAAGAGGACCACTGGCGAATGAGACGGACCATCAAAAGGGTGGGAGGGTACAAAACAAAACAAGAATGGGGGGGGGGTCCAAGAGGGAAGGAGGTAAAGGGGGTAATGAAAAAAAGCAGCTGGGTGAAAAAAGGAGGGGGGAAGGGGAAAAAACTGGAAAAAAGACAAGCTCTGTTTGTGAAGGGAAAACGGGAGGCGACATTTCTGTGCGCAAAAGTGGGGGATACGAGGAAAAGCGAGAGAGGGACTTCCGCAGCCAAGACGTCCACAAAACACTGAAAAATACAAGCAGACGCCAGAAATCAAAAAAAGCATCAAAGGGCAAGTACCGGCCCGCACCCGCAGACACCGGGGGAACCTAGTCCCTGTGGGGGGTAAAAAAGAAGGCAAAGTGGGAACTCGGCGAGGGACGTACCAAGAACATAGGTAGTCACAAACGGTTACAGCAGGGAAGGAAATGGTGGGGAGGCGGGCGTAGAGAGTGAACGGGATGACCGGCCCGTAATACGAAAAGAAGGTGGAGGTGGGGCGAAAAACAACTCGACGAAGGGGACAATGTGCAACATTCCGTAACGACGAAAAGATCACATGGGAAAAAGGGAAGGGGGAGGTCAACAGGCGTTAAGAAGAGGGGGGCCATGGAATCCACGTTTGGGTTTGTTCCAAGGGTTGGGGGGGGGGGGGGTTTGGGCCACTTTGAAAGAAAGGAGCAGATCAACCAAAACCTCGCCCGGCGAGGTAGCCCCATCCTTTGAAAAACAAGAACACCCCGTCATTGCAAAAAAGATTGAAAGAATTTGGTTTCCCCTGTCAAGGGGTGAGAAAAACACCCTGTGATTTGAAAGACCAAGGCAAAAAAGGGGGGGGGTTGTTTGTGGGGATGGGGGGGGGGGGGGGGGTTGGTGGGGGGGGGGGAAAATCAAAAAAAAAGGGACGTGGACAAACCAATCCCACAACATGTGGCAAAAAAAATGTGGGAAATCTGAACAAAGAAGGTCAAAAACATTTCACATTACTAAGGGGAAGGATGGAGACAAGTGGAATAGGGGGAAAGAAGGGATTCCGTCGGGTGAACTAAAAAAAGATTGGAAAGAGGACCAGTCGGGGAACAAGAAGGTTTCGCAAAAGGTAGGGGGGGGACCAGAACAAGGCGTTGTAGGGAGAGTCATGGGGTCAATTGGATTGAAACTCCATCTAAATCCGTAAAAGTTCGATAATGGTGGGGCCAAAAGAAAAGCAAAACTAAAAGACTGAACACGAAAACCAAGCTGGGGCGGGGTCTTGAAAAGGTGGTAGTAACGTATGTGCAGCCCATGGGGGAAAGGCTGCCAGGGAATTGATTGAACTTGACCCAAAAGGGAAAAACTCAACGAAAAAAAGGTACAGTAAATCAGAGTTGTACATGTGAATATCTCCATTAGCCTTGTTCAAAAGCCAGGAGCTTAAGACCCCAGCGAACCAAGGGCATTGCGGTGGGGATTTTCTAGAAAGGTAAAAAAAAGGGAGGTCCCACGGGGACACCCGAAAAGGGGTGAAAACATCCCAGTTGGGCACCCAAACCAAGGCCGTAGGAACCTGGCCGAATCACGGTGGTGAATAACGACCGAAAAAAAGATTTGGGGGGGGATGGAGAGGCAAGCCCCATGAAAAAGCAGGGTCATGAAGTGGTTCAGGCACGAGGGAAGCACCAAGGGTAGATGGAAAACTGAGTAAAGCCCCGTTAAAGTGAGGAAGCGGGGGAAAAAGGGACCACAGAGATGGGAATTGCCATGGTCTAAAAAAGGAATCCTGAAACTTTAAAGAAGAGTTAGAGAATACGAAAAAGACTTCTAAGGGAGGTCCAAAAAAACGAAAAACACTTAAAAAAAGATAGGGAAAAAAAAAACCGGGGGAGGCATTGGGGAAGGGGGAGAAAACTTGAGGTGCCTGACAAACGAAAATCGGGGGGGGGAAAGAAAAGATTTATCGGAAGGTTTCAACATCCAGGGAACGAACAGGAATAAAAAAAGCCTCTCCGTGGATAATAAAAGACAACCAAAGACTAAAGTCCATTAAAAGAGAAGGGAAACGCAGCCAGCTATTACCAGGAGAAGGCCTAAAAAAACCTCGGTCACAACCAGAAGTGTCCATAGATTTTCGGTTACATCAAAAAAGTTTGAGAATGGCCTGCGAAGAGACAACACGGAAGCAAAAAAATTTACTGCGGGATGAAAAATCGGAAGTGCCAAGGAAAAGAAAACAAAACCAGACAATGGACCCATAAGAAAAAAATCCCACTTAACAAGGCCGGTGGAGGGATGGTACGTCGGAAGAAAAACTCCCCACGAGGAAAAGGGAAGGACAAAAAGGGGGGGAAGCAAAGGGGGGGAAAGAGGATCCATGTTTAAAAGGGGGTCATGAGGGCGGCCCCGCAGAAAACCCAAAAGTCCAAGAGACCAGACCAAAGCAAGGAAAAAAAAAAAAAAAAAAGAAAGCGACGTTCAACCTCTCACGTGGGGTCAGAAGGTGTAAAAGACTCAAAGCGTCGGCCTGTCAAAAAAACACCCATAAGACGTTAAAAGGGGATGACAGGGGAGGCTTGGGGGCAACCCTTGCAAAAAAAAAAGAAAACGATCTAAGCAGCAAAACCAACAACGGGATAGGGAAAAGGAGCCGAACAACGGGGGGGAAAAGCCTAAGAAACGCAAACAATACGCTCGAAGGTGGGGAAGGCGAACGCGTGGATGAAAAAAAAAAAAGAAACGACCGAGAGGGCGAAACTGTTTTGTTAAAAGAGTAAGACAGGCAGGGGGTGAATTTTAAAGGGACGTCAAGGCTCGTCGACTTGTTTAGAGGAAACGGCGAAAACGGGCAGCAAAGTAGAACCGAAATCAAAAGGGTGCAAGCGCCTCCGGACGAAACCGGATGGAAAAAACGGAAAAAGACGTACAAAGAAAACGCCAAGTGGTAATGGGGAACCAAGGGAAGGGCCTTGGAGACCAGGGAGAGACGACTTGCCAAAAAGGGGGAGCTGAAGAAAATCAAGCCGGGAAGGGCTCGACAAGGGTGATCGGGGGGGGCGAAAGGGAAACTACCGCAATAAAACAGGGGATCAAGTTTGTTGTGCAAAAACGAACTTCAAGAAAGGGAAAGGGCGTCAGAACGCAAATCCCGGGAACGCCTCTCATGCAGGGGCAAAGGATTTGGGGAACTGGGGGGGGGGGGCATACCGGAGCGGGGTGACGCTAAACTCCGCAAAAAAGAAGGGGGGGGGGGGATTAAAAAGGAGGTTCGCGGGCAAGAAATTTGCTCCACGACCTAAACAAACAAGGTCACATTCCGAAGGGGGAATGGATTTTGCCAACCAAGGGGGGGGGGAAAAAGGACGGGAGGGGATTAAGGGGGTCTCACGCTTAATATAATAAGGGATGCCACTACTCTCGGAAAAAAAGTTTAACCGACTCGACATCTTATGCAAAAGCGGACCCTCACCACAAAAGGTGGATCCTAGGAAGAACAAGAAAGGGGCGCTAAAAAGAAAAGCGAAAAGAAAGATACAAAGCTTTTTGTCACGATCAGTGCCCACACAAAATGGGAAGGAGGGAACCACGACACTTGGGGGGGAAAAAAAAGTGGATTGTGAAAAACAACATTAGGAAAAAGGGAAAAAAAGGCCAAATGGTTTCGAGGAAAAAAAACCGGAAAACATCCAGAGCCCCCTGGGAAAAGTGGGGTGCTTCTGAATCATGAGTGAAAAAGAGAAGGTACAGTGACTCGTAGAAGACACAATTATAGGGGGGAGGATGACCAAGGGGAGTTTCGTGGGAGAGGGAAAATGGCAAAGTTCAAGGGGGTCAAGCGAAAATGCAAAAAAAGGATCACCACAAAAGACAGCACCCGGGTCTGGTGGGAAAGAAGGGAGGGAGTGTCCTGCCGGGAGCGAAGAGCCCATTTAAGATAAGGAGGGGTGGGTAGTGTTGGAGGAAGATAACAGGGAAAAATAAGGGGGAAGGGAGAAGGGAGGTGGGAAAGGAGGGGAGCGGAAAAAGGGGGAACGGGGAGAACGGTAGAGTGGTGACGGTGTGCGCGAAAAGGGGGGAGAAGGGCAGGATGGGGGGGAAGAAGGAGGGACAACGGGGCAGGGGTTTCACAATGAAGGGCGGAGGGGATTATGAGGGTGGGGTGAGAGATAGAGGGTGGGGGGTGGGAGGGGGGGAGTTGCGAAGAGTGGGAGGGAGGTTTGGTCTGGGGAGAAAAGAGGGGAGAGAAAAGGGGGACGGGTAGAGGGACGGGGGGGGGATGGAGTGAGTAGAGTAGGGAGAGGGAGAGGATCAGAACAGGGAGGGCGTGGGGGGGATTAAGAGCGGGGGTGGAGGGGGGAATTGAAGAAGGAGGGTGTAGATACGGATGGTAGTCTGGGGGAAAGAAGTGGGGAAAAGGAGAGGTTGATGAGTTAAGGAAAGGTGTAGGGAGAGGGAGAGAGTGGGGATAGAGTGGGGGGGTCGGAGGGGGGATGATGAATTGGTGGAGGGGAAGGGGATTGTGAGGGTGCAGGAGGGGGGGGGGCGGGAGAGAGTGGGGGGCTATCATGGAGGGTGGGTGGGGACGTAGAGAAGCGGGGGGAAGTAAAAGTATGTGGTGAGACGCGAGTGTTAAAACAAGAAAATTCGGAAAAGACAACGTAAAGTTTGTGAAAAAAGAGACACAACATGAACATTGACGCACCGACATTTCGCACCAAAGGGGGGGATCTGAAGGACTCCACGATACACAAAACGAACCCCCTATGTGAAAACTATCCAGCCGGTAAACAGGAAAAGGACCCGAGGAAAAGAAAGGACAAGCCTATTTCAAGGTAGAAACGATACGGCCAGGTGGGGAAGGGGGTGGGAAAAGGGGGGCTGGTGCCCCCAAAAAAAATGAAAATTTGACAAAAGGAAGGGGGGCGCGGAGAGCAGGGGAGGGTCATCAAAGAGGAAAAACCCCAAGCCATGGGACTCCATTGGTACAATACTGTCACGAAAAGACAGCAGGAAAAAAAAAAAAGACCAAGAAAAAATAGCCGGCGAAAAAAAAGTGGGAGCCGAAAGGGAAGAAAGGGAAACAAAAAAAACGATCATGGCCAAAAAAAACGAAAAAAAAGAACAAGGAACTCCAACCCAGATCCTTGCGCCCTCGCAAGGGGGTGCAATGACCCGGGGCAACCCTTCTAAGTGTCAGAAAAGAATCGATCACAAAGGGACAGACACAAAGGGAATCCCCTGGATCCTCTACTAACAAGTTGAAAACAGGGAAAAAAGGTACCAACGAAGGGACACGTTTTGGGGTTGAGAAAAATATCGGATGGGGGAAAGGATTGGGGGGGGGGTCTTTTGCAAACTGCAGAGAAGGCCTGGAAAAATGGTTGAAGCAAAATGTAAAAATGACGAGGGGATAAAAAACAAGGTTGAGAAAAAAACGCCAAACTTAAGGATTCGCCGTTTGGTAAAACGCGTGTAGGTGGGGAAAGCGTTGAAAAAGGGGACTAATTAAAGCGACTAAAAGAGGTTGGTTTAACACCGACTGTCAAGAAAAAAAAATTGTGAAATCAAAAACAGCGAGGGGTTAAAGCACGAATCAACAAGACAGGGAGGAGGAATTTGGCATGACGCTCGGCGCGGGGGGGAAAAAAAATCCTTTTTTTTAAGGAAAGTAAAGGGGCTCTAGGGGGAAAAACGAAAGAAGGGTAAAAAAAAACTCATCCAGAAAGTGGGGAGAAGGGAGGAAAAAAAAGGAAAAGGCTTGAAGAAAATTGGGTCGTTTGACTGATTAACGATCTATTACGCGAAGTACTGATGTTTGAGCACTAAGTCAAAGGAATGGCAAAGACATGAAGGGGAAGATCAAGAAAGAAAAGGGACTTGGCGGTGAATCATAATTGGGGAACGGAATTACCCACAAACGTAGGGGAGAAGTGGAGATGAAGCAGGAAGCGAAGAAAAGAGACCCCGATGCGCCAGCCCTTGAGGAACACGAAAATGGGGGGGGGGGGGAAACAAGGGGGACAAACAGGAAGACTCGTCGAAACAAAAACGGGGATCGACTTTAAAATCCCAGAATGTGGGCATACTTGAAGCCTGTCTCTTCGAAAAAAAAAAAACTGTATTTGGCAGGGTGCGCAAAGGAAAAAGGATGGTAAGGGACTCAAGGAAGCCAAGCATGTGGGGGGACCAGAAGGGGTAGCGGTGTCCGAAAGTCCAGCCAGAACGTTTGTGTGGACCAAAAAGACAGGAATTGACCAGTATAAAAACTCATAAACACAGCAAAACACGCTGAGGGGGGGAACCGGCCCCAAAAAGAAAGGGAAAACGAAATGGGGGGAGGACTTGGAACTGGGCGGTCCTAAGGGTGGGGCGAGGTAACGACCCAGAAGAAATACCAAAAAAAAAAAAAAAAAGAAATGCAAAAGCAAGGAGAGTCCGGCAAAGTATTGAAAAAAAAGAAAGGGAACGATGGTCGTAGAAAGAAAGGGGATTGATTTAAGGGGAAAAAAAAAAAGTTGGGGCAAGCAAAAAGGAAAAATATAAGAGGTTGACGAACAACCACTCAAAAGGGGTTGTTTCCCCAAGCAGACAGTGCCTTCCGGGGTTTGTCCGCCCCGGTCAAAGAAACAGGGGAGGTGACAAACACAAACAAAGCGGCGGAACCCAGGAAGGGGTGGGGGTGGGGAAAAAATAGGGCAAGTCCGTCGATGGTAAAGGAAATCTCCGTCTCCAACAAAAAACCACAAAGGAAAAAAAGAAAGATTTCCATTCAAAAAAGACGGTTGTTCCGCCACGAATTGGGGGCAGACAGTCCGGACCCGAGGAAGGATGACAGTGTGTTTCAAAAAAAGCTACAGTGGGAAAAAAGTTTTACCACTCTCCAGTTCGGGAAAAAAAAAAGGAAAAAGCAGGGGCTGAAAAATTTCGAAGGTTGTCGTCAACACGGGAAAGTCTTTGGGGCCACGGGAAAGTCCGTGGGGGGGGGAAAAGATCCAAAATTCCAGAGGATAAGAAAGTGAGGTAGGTCCCATCGAAGTTGTCA
>Ga0179593_1391376_pt1 | contig 11969 bp, 15 predicted proteins | sample CZODoug2_1_08_16_FD_185931 | JGI IMG/M metagenome (GOLD analysis project Ga0179593, IMG submission 185931) | Vadose zone soil fungal communities from Angelo Coast Range Reserve, California, USA - CZODoug2_1_08_16fungal (PacBio error correction) | ecosystem: Environmental > Terrestrial > Soil >...
TTTTAGTACTTATTTGTGTATTTAAGAAAAAGAGGCTCAGACCATTTAGAAGGGAGGAAACAATGTCCGGGACGCAATCGGATCAATGCAAAGAAGGCGAAAAAGGAGGGGAACGCGTGAAAAGCGGAGTTCTCTGCTCTTGCATCGGCAAGACGCCCTCCGATAAAAGACATCTGTTCTACCTACACGAGGGGGGAGAGGGTGGGCTGGAGGGGGGTGGAAAACGAGGCGAGGGCTGAAGAAAAAAGCAAAGAGAAAGATCCTCGACTGGGACTAACGATGGTGCTGATCTTGTTCTTCCGCAAACAAAACGCCATGGAGGAGTCGCACAGTCCAGATACAGACTGAAACGCAGGACGGCTATGCGGGGGAGGGAAGCGGACGGAAAAAGCTCAAAAGGGAATTTCGTCAGAAAAGGGGCCCTTTACTGAGATGCCAGGGAATGAGCCTCCCTGACGCGTTTTTCAAAACGCCGCTGGAAAAAGGGCTGGGGGGGGGTGGGCCAAAAAGGAGAAAGGAAACCAGCATCGAGAAGGAACATAGATCTTACGGCCTTACGTTGAAGGAATTCTCGGAGCAAGATACTCTCACGTACTAAGGAAGAAGACCGAGAGTCTGTCCGCAAAGCAGGGAGGGGGCAGGGGGGAGAGAAGCCCGCAGTTCTGATGGGGGAGCACAGGGGGAAAAGAGAAGGCATAGGCGCTCTTCTTCTCCAGGGGGAGAAGGTCCGGAGACGTGTCTAGTCCCCAGGCAAACGGCGAGAAATCCCTAAAAAAAGAGGACAGTCAGATAGACCGAGAGGCTTGTCAGCCGAAATCTGGCAGGGAGAGGATTTGGGGCACTCGGGACTCGAAGTCAAGAACTCAGCAAAAAATCTCTAGAGGATCAGATCGGGAAGCGCGATAAAAATCTGAACAACAGGGGACGGACTAGGAAAAGGGATTGGTATATCAGACCAACTGAAACGAAAGCACATAGATCAGGGTTTCCGAGATAAAATCCTAAGTCTTCGTCTGATTGGAAATATTTGAGAGAGGGAGGGAGACGTCGGTTCCGAGCGCATCAGTTCAAAAGACTTAGAGAGCAGCCGCGGAAAAGACCAACTATTGTCATCGGGGGGGGTTAACAAGAAAGAACCGTGGGGGAAGCGAATAACCGGGGGGGATAAAAAAACCTTACATGGTTCTCGTCATGCGTAGAGTAGTTCCTGGAGAGGTTCGCCATGAGGAAGGGAGAGGGGGTCGAAGAGATAGGAGAAGGGAAAAGAAAAAGGGGGTGAAGGGCGAGAGGGAAAAAAGAAAGACGCAGGCCACAATTTTCTGGGGAAAGAGAACTCGAGAGTGGCAAGGATTTTCTCCATCTTGGGCGGGATCCCACGGCAGGGTATAAAGAAGAAGGGAAGGGAGATTAACTGAACCACATTCGGACAAATCTTTCTAGACTCAAGAAAAAACCAGGCCTGTATTTGAATGGAGGGGAATACAGAGAAAAGGAAAGCATCAGCGCAGGAAGACAAAACCAGTGCCATTTGTAGGGAACAAGGGCCCCTTGTCTGAAGGGGGGTTATGCGAAAATCTGATATACGCGAAGGGAGCGGGGCCGGGGGGGAGCCCGGAGGAGGGGCAAAAAGAAATCAACAGAATCAAAAAGGATCCTCTATCCACAGGATCACATTCGGATTTTTACAAGGGGGGGGTTGACGGCGCCATGAGGCCGCCTAGAACCATAACAAGACACTCGACCCTTAGCCCAAGAATTAGGTTAAGCAGGGAGGGCGAGACCAGGGAAAGCGCAGAGCGCCTGCTGGAATCCGTAATGCTTTTGGGTTAATGTGATCGAGTATCGCATTCTACTAACAGTTGGCGGCGGAGGCGGCCAGCAGAAAGCGCTGTTCGTTCCCTCCGTGCAAAGAAACAACTACGGGTCCCACTCGCTGGGTCAGGGGCATAAAGTGGTGAGAACAAGGTACTGAGGACGCACAAACATTGATAGGAGAAAAAATGGGGAACACCCACCGTCAATTCCCTCCCCCGCGAGGACGCGAGGGAAGTTGCTACACGCGCGAGGGAGGCGGAAAACGTTTCGCATTCTTCTCTCCCCACGCCAACAGAACTGGTCGAGCGTCTTGAGGTATCCGTGAGCGCCGAAAGGAAAGAACGCAAATGCTTGGCTCGTATATCTTCTCTGGATAGGGAAGGGGCTGCTTTGCAGGCGATGAAGCAAAGAAAAAAATGCTAGGACACCAGAAAAGGAGCTGGGGCCGTTGAATCACGGAAAGAACGGTCGTAAAGTAGTTATTCTCCGTGGCCCGGAAACATCCTCCGATGAGAGGATTCAGCCTGGAAAAGCAAACTCCAATGTGAGGGGGGACATGCGACAGGTGGGAAGGGTTGAATGGTCGGCATGGACCGAGAATACGGTACGAGCAGGTGGAGATCGGGTAAAGAACTGAGGGTGTATATAGCTAAATAGAGCACTTCACCGACGGAGACGCAGGCATTACCGAGGACAGTCGTCAGCTGGCACGGGCCATTAGGTCAACAAATGGGGGAGGCGGCAAAAACTCTCGTTCAGACCGCACAGTGTCCCGCTAACGGGGAGATTCGTCGTGACCGAGAGAAATGACACGGACCGTCGGCCAAGGAAAAAGAAAGCGAGCCGAGAACTGACAGCCTGCAAAGAAGAAAGAAAAAGAAAAAACTTGCGAAACCTGGACGGGATCGAGTGGACTGGTCTCAGCTAGGATATGAGGAAATTTCACCTAGTACAATGCGGGGGAGGGAATCGGCGCGCTGTATATCGTGGATTGCTACCTGAAGGAAAGGAAACCAGCCGCCGAGAACATGAAAGGGGAAGAAAGAGTTCAATGGGAAGAAGGTGGGCGCAGGGGAAAAAAGATGGGCGGCTTGTTCGTTTTTTTCCGCAAGACAATAACAGCTGGAGGCCAACCTTATTAATGGGTAGCGCTCGGGGAAGGAGATAAAGACGTAACGCGAGAGAGGGAAACGGGACGAAAAGTGAAACGCGATGAAAAAACGAACTCCGGACATCAGGGTAAAAGAAAATATCGAGCTCATAGAGGGAAAGGGGTGAAGAGGTAGAGGTGCAAGGGTCCTGCCGAGGAAAGGCATACTACATTCGCAGAAGGAAATAAGAGACGCGGCTGAAGGAAAGGAGGGAAGGAAAGACGAAAACATCAAGGCATTAGGGGAGGACGAGGTCCATTTCCTAAGGGCTTAGAAGGACGACGGGCTATTGATGGAGGCGGCAAATCAGCGAAAGATAATGGAGGACACGGAAGGAAGGGGTCTAACTAGGATGTCCATCTCGCTGGACTCTGGGGAGGGTCGAGAACGCGCAAAAGCAACGTGCGGAAAATGGCGGGAAGGAAATCCAAAATCGAGCTGCGCCATGCAAAGGGGCCAACCTAAAAAAAAAAAAAGGACGCTTGGACAGTCCGAGCCACCGACAGTGATCCAAGTCATCACGTACGATAGGAGGTAGGGACTGTTTGCAAGCCAAGAAAGCAATCCAGTGTCGGTGAGGAAAAAAAAACACAACAAAAGATAACAGTCGAGCTAAGGGACACCGGAGAAAGCAATCCCAAACCTGCGGGCCCACAAAACCACCATCTACCATCAGTGAAGCTCCTTTACTACATCGGAGAGGGAGATTGCGCGCAAGGGAGGAAAAAGTCAATGGCCGCTCGGCGGCCAAGGAAACTAAAAACACGCAGCAGCATTGAGAGAGACGGCGAGAAGGGGGCTCACTCCGAAAAATGGGCTCACGAAGGGGGGAGGGGGTGGGGCCAAAGATACCTCTCATGGCGAAAATCCTCCAAAAACAACTTATGAGTAAAAAGAGTTGTGAAAGGTAAAACTGATTAGGGTTAGAAGTTGGGAACCGATCCAGAATCCAGCCCTTTAACGGATTAAAAAGCGTTCTCGCCGCATCGGACTCAAAAAAAAACGGGAAGCGGCCGGCGGCGTCCTCAGGGAACCCATTGTTCGCCGTGCGCTCAGCGCACAAAGAACAAAGAGTGCTGGCAGGCGCTCTTTCCGACTAAGGGAAAAATGGGAGGGGGAGGGGGGGGGGCACGGGAAGAGGGGACGAGAGGAAGAGAGGGAGCAGACTGAGGTGTCCATGACTTTATTCCCTAACAGAATAAGAGGGAGAAGTTGAGAGGGTTCAACAACGCTACCTCATGTCGAGGACAACGAAGACTGGGAAAGCTGGTCGCAGGTCACTGGGAAAAATTCGACGGGGGAATGTTGCGATCTTCTCTGCCAGAGGCGAAGAGAGATGCCTGGATCGGGGGGTGCCGCCAGCGAACGGGTGAAACCGGACGCTTCGTGCTGACCAAAGTGCTACGAACGCCAGAAATCGAGGACCGGGGTGTGTTGAGCTCGAAAAGGACTACCGTGTGATTACATTAACGCGACAAATCGGGAAAAGCGAAAACCGAAAAACCGCAGAGATCAAACGCCGGAGTTCGAGGAAGTGGGTCTTGCCCGCCGAATATGATGGGGCTCGGGGAAAGAACTAATCAGAGGCAGGGAAAGGCTCAAAGCCTTAAAGACATTTGATTCAAAAAGGATAACACCCGGCACCAACCAGGAACAGTACCAGAGAGCCGCGAGATAGGGTACGAGACGGGACGTACAACTGACTGAAGTAGAAGGATCAAGCCTGCAGAGCAGGATAGAAGAGCTAGGACCTCTATACTCAAAGGGGGGGCGAGATCGGAATGAAAAGGAAAAAATCACGGCGGTCAGCCTTAATTTGATGGGGGTAAATAAGAGACTAGAAAGGACTTCGAAATCAGGGAGGGAACTCACTACAAAAGCCTACGTATTGCTTCCAGGAAGGGTTTAGGGAGGTATGATGTCTTGAGGCTCTGGGGGGCTGCCGGTATGCGACCCTCTAAAAGAGATGTAATCCGAAGCCATCACGAAACCAACGAGGACGGTTGCAACTTGGTAGGAAGATAGACCAGGGTAAAATCGCGGAGAAATAAAAAAGAACGGGGAAAGGCGAGTAAAATGGGGGAGGGCTATATAGTTGCGCAGATGTCTACCGTGAGTATAAAATATTAAACGACGGTATCGTTGTAAGGAAGAGAATGGCCCGACGAAAAGAGGGAACAGGCGCGGGCACTCATTTTCGCAAGACATTTCGGACGTAGCCCAAGCAAGGGATCAGAACGTGCCGATGGAATACACTAAGCAGGGTCAGGATTCCAGAGGAAGTCGCGAAGGTAGGGGGAGGAGAAGGAGAGGGCTCAGAGACGAACCCTCATGGGGATTCCTTACTATCTCAAAGGAGGCATGATCATAAAGACGATGCACCGCCCCCCCGAAATGCTGAAAATGTCGAAAGGGGGAAGACGGGAAGTAAAAGGTGGAGAGGGCAGCGAACACGCGAGGGGAACGCGTTACATCGCGGGTTTAACCCGTTATGCTTTGCGGGATACAATCGAAGTCCGTGGCGGCAAGGAGTGTAAAAGGGCCCTCAAACGAGTAATGAGAGGTCTTGGTTTCAGCGCAAAAGAGAAGGCTGCCCACTCCGAAAAGAGTCCGAGCACGAATAAGACTGTCGATAAGCATAGGGAAGCTCAATCGGCGAGAAGGAGGTAGGGAGGTTCTCACTGATGGGGGGTGACTGGAAGTATAAGGCATTCTACAGTGGATTCTGGCCGACGACCTCGTCGCTCGGTCCAGAAGTGGGGAACCAAATCGCGGGCCCAGGGGAGGGAGGGGGACGGTGGGAAAAAACTGGAAGGGGGAAGAGTGAGATCGAAAAAAAAAACCATAGGAGGAGGGAAAAATAAAGGGAGCAAACAGATGACATTTCGGCACAAAAGCCAGAAAGGACGCAGGGGGGAGGGCAAATGGAAAAGAAAACGGTCGTCTCAATCCAATGTATAAATTCTATACACAGGAAAAACCAAAACATACTGGAGAGTAAGGCAGTCACGGCCAAAGAAGAAAAGGGGAAGGTCCGCATACTAATGAAAGGAAAAAATTCGGAAAGGCCGGCGGGGGGGAACGGGGGATTAGTGCAGCCGAATGGAGAACCAAATTCCGGACCTGATGTTAAGTGAAGCTCACGGGACAACCCGGAAGATGAGGGGATCCTGCATCATCCGGGACGCCCTTCAAGCCCCAGGGGAGCGGAAGTCAGGATTTTTCTATTCCAATCGCAACATGGGAAAGGCAGACAGAGTGAGACATAAAAAAGGCGGAGTAGTGTCAAAGGAGGGAGGAATACCTGACGAGCCGGAGTGGGAGATAAAAAAGGAAACGGGCCACCTGAGGATGGGGGGGGATGATATCCAGGAGCATCTGAAAAAGGACGGGGCAGGCGACTTAAAAGATCTACCATTCTAAGGGGGAAAACAGAAAGTGGCAAAACAAAAACCAAAAAAAAAAAAAAAAAACACCAAAAACCAAACACCCAAAAAACAAGAAAAACCCACCCACCCAAAAAAAAAAACAAAAAAAAAAAACCACCCCAAAACAAAAACAGCGAAAGACGATGCGACAACTACGAAAGAGTCGAGACCGAGCGGGGGGGTCCGAGAAATGGAGGGAGGTCTGTCTCTCTGCAACTATACCTGGGCAGACAGGATAGATCTATCAGGAAATTCTATCCAAATCTCGAAACGGGAGTAAGAACATAAGAAAAAAAAAGCGCCCACGGGACGGTGACGCCGCAGAGAAAAAAAAGCTAGAAAGTAATACAATTACCGAGGACAATCTTTTTCTTGCAATCTTCTGTCTATATAGCTCGCGTACGTGCTGAAATGGCTCCTATAAAACCAAGAAAAAAATTAAAAGTCACCAGAATAGTGAAAAAGGAAAGAAAAGAAGGGGGGGGGGGGGGGAGCCGCGCGATGCCGCTTCTTGGACCGTGTCGCCGCTATACCCCTCACCTCTCCTGCTGCCCAGAAGTTGATGAGGTTGATCAGAGCGAAGCATAAGGGAGGGGAAAGCGTGAGGACAAAGGGAAAAGAGGATGCTACCAAAAAAAAAAACAGGTGAGGCAAGCTAGGGGGGGAGGGAAAAGGACGCGGGAGTCTAGTTGTGGCAACTCCAGTTAAAAGGGGGAAGGCCTCCTCGAAAAACTACAGAGTGCTCAGACATCGCGCGTCAGAAGAGAAGTGGACTGTGCGAAGAAAAATAAAATTCTTCGCGGAGAGAGGAACAACCTCGGTCAAGAAATGAGAGATCGGGCTTTCCGCTGCTCTTAGGTAGGTAAAGGAGCACGATCACGCGTAGAAAGCATCAAACGAAACGGGGGCGCCGCCTCGATAGGAACCTAAATCGACAAATCTCTTGAACAAAAGGCGGGACAAGCGGAATAAAAAGAAAAGTAGGGAAACCGTCGTGGGCGAGCACTTTCCAGGTCATCAGGATAGGAGACGGAGAGCCAGTCTCGAAACAGGAGACGAGACTTGTCTCCTGTCGGCGCAACCCCAAGGTGGGGGACCGGCGGGCGAGTGGGGGAAAGAAAGTTAAAGAACTGAGGGAGGGAAGTTTGCAAGGGGGGGGGGGGAATGGGGATAGAAGCATTTCCGGCTTCGGAGAGCAGTCAGAACGCCAGCTCTATCCAGAAGAGAGAAGCTCTCGATGCCACGGAGAGACGTCGAGCAGAGGGCAACCCAAGCCTCGGACCAGCTTTGGTAAGCCGAACAGCGCGCCTTGAACCATCGGAGGAGGGGGACGAAGGCAAGCGCGAGGGAACACACAGGGGTCGACAATGTTCCGCGCCGGCCGCCAGTTCAGAGCCTGGCAGTCCTGTGCACATTGGGGAAAATGGCAGTGAAGGTGAAAAGGGGAAGAAAAGACTCAACGCGGGGGGAGCGGCCGGGACTTCTGGATGAAAGTGTCAAATCTCAGACTGGAAAAAACTATATTTTTAGACCTTCAACAAAAGGGACTGGGGGGTACAGAGAAGCGAGGGGGGGAAGAAATTGGGGTACAAGATGTTCACAGGCCCCATTTCGACACGTAGGAAAAGCTTTCGAGCGAAGGGAAGAGCTTCTCAATGCAGGGGAATAAAGTAGGACGCGTCCCCACAAAGCGAAAAAATCGACGTCTTTGCGCGGAAGAGCAAGGCGCCCTCCGAGGGAAGCTCGCTCGTGAGAAAGGGAACGGGTAACTTGGCTGTGTTTTCCAACGATGTCGCGAAGGACTCCTCTCCGAGCCGCTCGGCGACGAGAATGGAAGCCAAGGCTGGCGGAGCAGGGGGGAGACCGCAAAAAAAAAAGGGAGAGGGTCGGAGGGGAAACAGCGAAACCATACTCACGTGGAGTGGGAAAATGAGAGACACTGAGGGTGCCGTGCGGACTTGAAATGACAGGGGGGACGTGGGCAGTGGGCGAAAGAGAGGAGATGAAAATGATCAAGATGGGAGAAATCCCTTACCACGACGACAGGGTGTCTTCCAATTGATAAGGACGCCAGAGAGGCGCCTATTGCATAGAAAAGGCAAAGAAAGAACCTGCAGGGGATGCACGGCTCGGCGCCGAGCCGGGATCATCGCTACCTATCCGTGCCGCGCTTCTAACAGAATCGGTAGAGGATACCTTTTGGCACAGCGGCCATTTCCCGTGAAAAAGATTATTAGGGGGAGGAGCACAGGAACAAGGGATCTATCGGAACGACGCAAGCAGCGGGGCACAGGACTGAGCTCTCTGAGGCTTTTCTTGTAAAAGGGAACCGGGCACGGTCCGTACCTTGCGAAGCTGATCAGTAACAAGAGTACCAGGGGGGCGAGAAACGGTAAAAACAAATGCAAAATCTGAGTTCGCCGGGGGCCGCGTACAGTTCGGCTAGGATGGGTGGACTCCCTCCTATTTCGTGAAGGGGAGACGTCTAGAAAAGCGATCCGATCTCGAGAAAAACGAAATGTCTCACCCATAATCAACCTGATGGGAACAGCACGAGTGGAAATGGGGAAATAGACCAACAAATCCACCGGATAAATTCCTCTGGAAAAGAGGTGGGACCTCACCCCATCCTAATGAAATAAAAAGTTTGATAGGGGGATCGGAAAGATTTCATTGAGGCAAGAGGAAGGGGGGAGGAAGGGAGCGAATCAAAAGTAACTCGCGTCAATGATAAGGACTCCTGCCGAGGTCACTACCCAACTATGAGAGTGAAAGGGGATTAAGAAGAAAGAAAGGGTTAGACGCTGCAAGAGGACACCCGCGATAAACGTGGAAAGGCGCGGACAAGGCGCTGAGAGGAAAAGCTTTTCGGAATTTCCTCGTTGCAAAGTGGACGGAAGAGGGGGAATAGTAGAGTCTTCTAAGTGGTACTCCTGACTCGTCACTTCCCTCGCGGGAAGGAAAATGCCGAAAAGAAAAAAATCGAACGGCGCAGCCCCCGCATGTTGCGGTCTCGACATCGAAGGGGGAGGGGGGTGCCAAAGCGCACATCGATGGGAGAAAGAGGGTGTATATCGCTCAGGGTCGTCATAAGGGAGGAAAGGAGAGAACGTCGTTAAAGGAGAAGATGTCAGGGAAGAATAACCATGATGTGGTTACACACCTTAGATTGATCACATCAGAAGACTGGAAAAAAACTCAGACAAACGCTCTGCAGTTCATATATGTTTCCCATGTTCTACTGGGAGAGGAATTAAAATGGGGCTATTGTGGGCATAAGCACTGCCTGATATCCGGTCAGCGGCGGCTGGTGGCTGGTTAAGCCCGGGAGGGAAGGGGGGTCAAAGACAACCGACCGGCGGCGAGGTTCAACCACGGAAAGACACCCGGGTAGTTGGATTGGGTGGCCCTCAAGGTGGGAGAAAGGGGCGATCGACACATGCACAGCAAAAATCGAACGGGGTGGGGGCACCTTGGACGGAGCGAGAGTCGATAGCTAGGCGGGCTCTCCCCTCGTCAAAAAAAACCGATGAAGCCAGAAAAGTTTGGGTTTGTGTCTTAGTGATGAAAGAGTAGAGAGTAAAAACATCTGCACGGTTCCAGCTTCCATAAGGGGCAAAGAAACAGCGCGTGTCCCTGAGACGGGGACAATGAAGGTGTCACAACTGGGGGAAAGGAGATCTCTCAAAACAACAAGGGGGAATAAGGGGATTATCAGCATCATTTCGCAACGACCGGGACGGTCCCCCAGTCCTCTGTCAAATTCTGAAAAAAAACGCGGACGATGTCTGAGGTCCCAAAAGGGTATATGATATACTTCGTACAAGAGCTCAAACTAACCTCTGAGGCTGCAGAGAAAGGACAAAGCAGGGTGAGACACCAGGAAGAATTCCATCCTAGGTCTGCTCGATTCTCAGGGACGTCTACTGCCCTGTGTATGGACCGATAACTGAATGCGAAAGAAAAAACATGGAGGGAACCCAAGGAGAAGCCCGGTAGGGGTATTTCGAACTTAGACCCTGTAATGATCTGGGAATAGGACTAGCCTTCCGGGCGCCGGGAAACACGCCGTTCACTCGTGAATCAAAGGGGGGGAGGAGGGACCAAAACGACGACAAAGTGGAAAGTTCCCTAACAGGGTCTGGTAATCAAACTGGGAAGAGGCCGCGCTGACATGTCAAGAGATGATGATAAGGCGATATCATCAATGGGTATTTCAACTAAGGGGGAAAGTTCTTCTAGGTGAGACCCCAGCCGAGGGCGCATCTGTCACCGAGGGACGAGAAGGGGGAACAGAAAAAATCACTGAAGGATACGCTATGGAAAGCGGCAGGGGAAGAAAAAAAAAGGGCGAAAACACCTAAAAAATGGGGGAGAGGGTGAACGACGCCCGGACAAATCGCACTCAATCGACCCCTTGAAGAGGGCCAAATGAAGATCTCCAAGGAAACGAAAAAAATCAGGGGGAGGTCACTGCGGTAGAGATCGGGGAAAAGGGAAGATAGGACTCTAGGCAAAGGAGGGAAAAGATCACGAAGGGACCGCCCCGAGGAAAAGATCGTTGAGGAGCACGATCAAAACCGTTCATAGAAGAACCGAAATCGTGGGTACGTGGAGCGGCAGTGGTCTCTTGACTGCGGGATACAAGTGAGCCGATCGGGAAGCACACAAAAGAAAGCAGACAGGAAAAGAGGGTCAAGATGGTGGGGGGAATCAAAAAGAAGGTGGAAAGAGAGGAAACGATGAAGGGGATCTTCTCTGGTTTGAAGAAACGAAACACCCCCGCCGGCGTCAAAGCCGTTGATGATGGTAAATAAGGGAGCAAGGCCGAGAAAAAGGGGCGGACGCTCTGTTCTTCCCCCAAAAGAACCACGGTGTGTGAGTAACCCATCGCCGCCAAGGGGAACGGCATCAGTCCGAAAAGAGAAGCGGTTGAGGAAAGTAACTTGCGGACAGCGGTGGGACTTTTATAGCGCCCGACCTTCCCTTGGAGAAGGTCCGAGCAGCCAGAGGCAGAGGATAAGAGACGGGCTCGGCGAACAACATACAGGGGCATTAGGATAGCGAAAAAAAGAATGAAAGCGAGGAGAGGACGAGCACGTCGCTGTGTATTCCTGCTGCTCGGCGCCGAAGGGGTCCAATCCAAAAAAGGAAGAGTTCCGTGAGGGCGCGCGCGTGATGCACCATCGTCGCAAAGGCAAGGGAGAGCACGGAGGGAAAAGAAAGCGGAGGGGGGATCTTACATCGCACCGTTCCCTCGATCTAGAAACAAAGCAAACTGAACAGACGCAAAACCTGTCTCTGGGCAAAGTCCGAAGCGCACCCCGACATATCTGGATCAGTAGGAGGGTTGGCAAGGGGAAAGAGGGGTCCTTAGGTACGGGGGGGATCTCTCAATCCGCTTGAGGGGGGGCTGGAAAAGGATACCGAAAGAGTGCGAGGAGGGATCATAGTCCGATCTTCCGAGGGAATAAGAGACCTAGTTAACGCCCCAAGAACAGCGTTCCGTAGACGTCCGAACAGAGCGCCTGAAAAGAAGGGCGAGCGCTCAAGGAGAGGGAGAAAAGGGCATTGA
>Ga0179593_1458643_pt1 | contig 11969 bp, 15 predicted proteins | sample CZODoug2_1_08_16_FD_185931 | JGI IMG/M metagenome (GOLD analysis project Ga0179593, IMG submission 185931) | Vadose zone soil fungal communities from Angelo Coast Range Reserve, California, USA - CZODoug2_1_08_16fungal (PacBio error correction) | ecosystem: Environmental > Terrestrial > Soil >...
GCCTGCTGTAGGAGCGCAGACAAAGCCCACTGTGACCTCAAAGACGTGACATCGTCCAGGGGAATCGGTGAGCTAAAAGACACCCACCCCCAGGCGACAAGGAAGGTTTCGAAGGGGTCCACCCTAATAATACAATCAGTGGTCCAGATGGGAAGGGAAAAATAAGGCACGGCCACATCGACGGGAGGGGAGGTATTAGTAAGTAAGGTGCAGAGAAAAGAGATGCTGGTTCCAATTTACCGAAGGAAGGGAAAAGTACTCTAGTTAGGGCATCTTTGCCAAAAAGGGAACCCAAGTCGTTGGTGGGAATGGGGGCAGATATGGAGGCCCCAGGGGAAAAGACGGACCAAAGGCGCACCGTGCAAAGGAGAACCTTCTCTGGGGAAGAAAAACAAATCGGGGGAGGACCAAAACGAGGGAAGTGCCGTCATTTTCGTCGGGACCACAAAGGGGGGGTTCCCGTTGGTGAAGTAATCGGCTCTGCCACGATAAAAAAGGAGACTTTCAGGAGTCCAACCTCTATCTAGCGCAACAAAAGGTATAGTAGCTAGATCTTTTGAAGGTCGCGGCTCAAAACAGAAACCAAACCGAAGTAGAGGAAGGGGAAAAAGATAAGGTGAAGGTTCCCATCCCTTACGCCGGAGAAAAAAAAGAAGATGGGATTTCCCGGGATAACCAGGAATAGGGGGAACCTGTTGTGACCTTCCCATTCGCGTGGGGAGGTCTGTCCGGGGGATTGAGTTTGATATTTTCTTGAGTTAGAGTCATGGAAGGGGGGGGAAGGGGAGTGGTCGGCTGGGGAAATGAGCTACGCGGTCAAGGTGCGAAAAGAAAAGGGGGGAGTCCCCAGAAGGCTTGAAGAAAAGAGATCGTCATTGACATCCATAGAAAGAGCGGGGAAGTCAAACGAATACTTAAGTTTGAGGGGGTGGAAGCAAAAATAGGACGGGTAATTCCTCCAACAACGAGAAAGGGAAAATAAGCATTGGGGAAATCTACATATGGGGGGAAAGGGAGAGGTGGAGACTTTTTTCCAAGAACACGGAGGGAAGTCATTGGTGAATGAAAAGATCTAAGGAGACTGAGAAGGGACGGGGTTTTCTAATGCCGGACTAAAGGAGAAAGAAAGAGAAAACGATGGGGCAAAAGTTGTCTACTTGCCAGGGAGGGAGAGAAAAAGGAAAGAAGACAGAAGTCGGAGGTTTTAACAGAGGGAAGGAGGAAAGACCAAGAGGGTCCCCGTACATAAGGTCCGGATGCAGGATAGAAGGCGGAAAAAGACGAAATGGTGCCTCTTTACCAAATACTGAACGGAAAAAACGGGTGGCAGGTGATGCAACAGCGACAAGTCCAAAAATTGAAACACAAGAGCGAAAAAACAAAAGAAAACGGAAGGAGGGTTACGCACGGACAGAAAAAAGGGGGGGGCAATTTCTCGAAGGAAGGTGGGTAAAACTTGGTTGGGGTTCATTGATTGGAAGACAGGTGAACGCGTTTGAAGGAGTAAACGCTATAAAGGACCGGTTTTCGTCAGGCAACGGAGGAAATTTGTTTAACCATTTGGGGTGGAAAGAAAGATCCGGACGAGAACTCATCCATAGCCAAAAAGGAAAAAGACCTGTCACGAAATCCTTAGGAGGCGACTTGGATTCCACGGCGAAAGAGAAAACTCAAAATAGATGCAATCTCCTACATTAAAGTGTGCAAAGAAGGGAAGGAGCGGGAGCGCTTGGTTGGATCTACTAGGGGGGGGGAACCGCGTGGTTGGCCGTTTATCGGCGAGTCATCGTTGTTGAGCGGGAACTCAAATGGCGGAGGACTAGGGGGGAAGGATCCTGGTGGTGTAGTGAAGGAGAAAAAGGGGGAGATGTGTGATTCAGCTTTATGGAACGAAGGATCGGGGGCAGCCGGTTTTACAGTGTTGGGGGGGGGGGTCTTACTGTGAAAGGGGGAAAAAGGGGGAATAAAGACTGAAGGGATCAAAACGTAAGAGAAGAGGAAAAAGGAAGCAGTTTACAGGTTCTAAAAAAAAAATGATTGGCATTGGTGGCATGGGAGAGGGGGGAGCGCCAGAGCCAAAGGATTAAGCTTCTACTTGCGGCCATCTTGGGGATCCAAAAAGGAGGGGGGGTCAAGAACATTTTTTATCCAAGGACGAGGGGATAGTACCAGGGTGAGCGCTGTAATCGAAGGAAATTCAGTTAAAACGTCTGGAAGTTAAAGTTGTGAGGCCTCGCGGAGTCCAGAGGTCTGCGGGGGAACTGCTTCCTGTTCGTCGTCAGTAGAGAAAGAGATCAGGGATGAAGCAGGAAAAAAGGGGGGGAAGGGGGACGCGAATGGTTATACACCGGGAAGAAAAGGAAGGGTAGTCACCTTAATTGGTTCCGGGTGTCAAGAGAACGGTAAGAGGCGAAAGGTTTAAAGGGGGGAGAAAGTAAATAGAAAGGCATGAAAAAACTTCGACTTAGTAATAGGGAAAAAGGAAAAGGGGACCCTGGGGGTAGGGTTGGTTAACAACATTGAAGAAATGGAGAGATACGCGAGAACGACGGGAGAAAAGAACCAGGTCCAAAAAACGGGGGACTTTTGAGTTACTCAAGAAACTCTTCCCCGCAACGGCTCGAAGGGAGGGGAAGAAAACAAAGCGCCAAAAAGGTCTCTCTTCGGCGGCGGAGAAAGAGGGACTTGTGGCGATAGGGAATAAGAAGAAAGAAAAGAAAGTCAATGCCTAAACAACCGGGTCGTGACCTACTCGATGGAACCGCTAGAACTGGGAATAAAAAAGGTGTGACGGAAAAAGAGAACAAGAAAAAAGGTGAGGTGGTTTGTGCTTGTAGGAATGGAGAGAGGAGGGTACCACTCAGACAATCGGTGCCCACGGATAACAGGTCCTCCGGATCTCGCGACATGAGGAACCGATGAAAAGGGGGGACCAAAAAAAGGGGGTATCCATCTACGGAGAGGGGGGGAATTTAAGGATCAGAAGGGGGAAATTAGAGGCAGGGAGTGACCTCACTTGATTTGGGAAGGAAGAGGGCTATAGACACAACAGGGAGTAGGAGTAAAGAGAGAGTCCTCGAAGCGTTGAAAAAGAGACAGACAGGATGGGCATCGACAGCAGGAATCCTGGCTTCGCCGGCATGGGGAAACAAAAATTATCTGGGAAAACTGGAGCGGGGGGTTTTCTCCTCCAAGGGATTGTCGAAGAGGGTCGCGGGCGCATCAAAGCGTACATGGGTCTTATCCGAAGAAATTCTCATTGTTAGTTGGAGGAAAAAAAAAGGGGGTCGAATAAAATAAAACAAAAAAATACAAAGTCACGGGGGTTGGGGAGAGGCCAGGGGTCTGGCGGGAGGGCTCTCGGATACGAGAGTAGGAGCCACTCAAGAGGGGGTATTGCTCTCTTGAGCGGCAGGATCTGAGAACTTCTGGAAACTCCAAGGAGGCAACTACGAAAGGACGAAGAAAGAGAAAGAACGGCGGTGAGAGGTGGGGGAAGGACCTCGGGAGAAAGGAATAGGTACCCTTCATAAAAAAAAGAATAAGTCCAGTGGGGGAAGGGGGGAGGGTCACCCGATTCCTCTCGGAAGAAGATTGAATTAGCAATGTTTGTCAATCAATAAACCTCGGGTACTTTTAGGGGGAATTATAATGAGAAGGGGGGGGGGGACAAAATTTATTAACTGTTAAACAAACGGAAGTAAAGGGGAAAGAAGAATGCCTGCTGATGAAATGACCAGGAGAAAGGAAGGGCAAAGAGATTATGACCCTGTAGAAAAGGTCGACTCGCAAAGGACCAAGTTGGCCAGGAAAAAATATAGGGGGAGTGACCAAAAAAAAAAACTACCAAAATGAAAGAAGGGAAAAAACCTCAGAACTATAGGGGAAGTCAGAGAGGGGGACTACAAAGGAAAATCCGGGAAATGGCCGAATCTTCAGATCCGACGCCGGAGAAGGGTAAAAGCTTCAAAAGAGTCAGTCAGAAAAAAGACCGGGGAAGTTAAGAAAGATTTGGAACGGATAATAAGATCACATCAGTTTGCTCAGGCTAAGGAGGAAAGCCCAATGCCCAAATAAAAAAGAGGGAGCAAGACTTCGAAAGTAATGAACATGTTTTTTCACGCAGGAAAATCGGAAAGGTACGGAAGGGGACCATTAGAGAGGAAGGTCAATTAAAACAGAGAGAAGACGCCCAGCCAGAACCCCGGGCAGGAGGTCGGGTGACCCGTTGAACTGAAACTAAAAAACCGAAGTCACTAAAAAGGAAACAAGGCGCTCCTGCAGGAGAGAAGAACCAGGGGGATAAGCTTAAAAAAGATGATGAAAAAGCCCTAGGACAACCATTGACGCGTGTACCAGCAGGTAGAACAACAAGGAAAATCATAAAGAGAAAGAACTACAGGGTTTGTCACACAGGGTAATGTTCTTGTTGTGCAACGGGGTAGGGGGGATGAGGATAAAACGTGGAGAATCCAAGGAGAAGGTCCTCAAGGTTATTAGCGCAATTAAGGAGTGTAGGGGGGGGACAGGAGGAAAAGGCGCCTGGGGGGAATTTGAAAAGTTGTTCCACATGTTTTTCCACACGTGTTCCGTTAACTCGAAGCTTCGCAAGAAGAAGAAGGGACCAGAGGCGGGGGGAGGAGGGGACAAACCGAGTTCAAACCGTAGTAAAAAAATCAACGTGTTGGAAAATAGGATCAAAGCGGGAGAAATGAGGAGCAAAAGTGTCGGAGGGGGGACGTGAAGAGCCTGTTGAAAACTGTGGGCTGGGTGGGGTTATTAGGGGTGGAAAATGGGGGGGAGCTCTGGTGGGGAAACACCTGCACACTGTGGGGTCCGAAGGAGTGGTAAGGAGGGGGCCATACGTCAAACCAAATAGAATCGCAATTAGATCGATGTACCGGGAAAAAAAGAGGGGTTCTTGCGATGCTATGCATCTTTGGCAAACAAAGAAATAGGAGGTAAGTCAAGGAGGTAAGATCTCCGAAGGCTGTCCTTAACCAAGGGGGGCCCCCATAGAGTATGTCGGTCATGGGAGGCCGGGAGCCCAAAAGGAGAACTTAATTGCTCCTGACGAGAAGAGCTCGACAGTTTAAAAACCAATGACTACGGGTTCGGGGGGGTGAAAATTTTTCTAACAAGAGGAAGAGCAATCTTGTTCTCTTCACAAGCTTGAAGAGGAAAAAGAGGAGTGTTGTTCTCAATACCCCCCGAAGAAGAATTTGTTGAACACCTAACCGAAGGAGGCAGAATCTGACGAACGAGGAAAACTTGGAAGGAGAAATCGGGTTCAGTGGAAAAGGAATTTCAGGGAATCAACCCGCTGCTATTTTAAGTGAGGGAAAGGGGGGAACCGCTGGTTTTGAAATAGCAGTGGGGGGGAAAAACAACGAGGAACCCACACCTCCCAACATCATGCCTTCGTAAAAGGGGACACAACCTCAAAATATCTCGTCAATCCCCCGGATAACGCCAACGAAAATAGGGTCAAAGGGAAAGATTACAAGGTGAGGGGGACAAGCGGGGGGGACTTAAGGAGAACGAGTGAGAGGAAGTAATGGACCGGAGAGCACCGGATACAAAAAAAAAAATCGACTAGGGTTTGGGATCGCTTATTGGTGACGCGAACGTAAAAGATACAGAGAAAAAAGAAAGTGTCTGATAACTAGCGGTTGAACGATAAAAAAGAGCAGGGTTGGGCCCGGGCGCGATTGTCTACGGTCAAACAACCTTAACTCCGGAGTTTCGAAGCGCCAATGAGGCAAATAAACTGGTAGAAACTGAAAAACAAATGGGTTTGTTTCAAAGAAAGAGTAAACGGGGCAAAGGGGACCTTGGTTAAATGCGAAAAGGAACCTGGACGCTCTACAGCCACTACAACAGACACACTCGAGGGGGGGAAATAAGTGGAAATCTGAGGGGCAACAAGAGAACCCTCAATATCAGGGAAATTTGGCAATATCCCGTGCAAAAATAAGCCGATCGATCGCACATTCCTACTAATCCGCGAGAACCTCCGTCGATGAACTGCGGGATGGCGGAGTTTGGGCAAAAGGGCCCAAAAACTTACCTGAGTGCGTTAGGCAGTCGGGTTACCAATTACTGCAAGGCTACCTGGTGGGTGGGGGGGGGCGAGAACAATGCTAAAGCCCGGTACGATGGGGAAAGTAAATGTGAGAAGGCAGGGCCACAGTTGGAGGTAGTAGATCAGAAAAGCCCTCATTAGACGTAGAATAGATGACTCTTTATTATAGACAAAGTAAAAAAGTGTGAAGATAATCCATGGGGCCTCAGTACCAAAATCGTCAGGGAATTAACTCGAGCTAAAAAAAAAAACCCCACGCCGACCATTCCGGGGCAGGGGGTCACCCGAAAAAAAAGGATCAAATTTTACGAGGTGGAATTGAAAAATCCGTCAATCCCCGGGGAGGACAGCGTGAGGTAGGATGTGGTATGTGAGAACTAATGGGGAGACGGGGGAGACATTTGGCCTGGTACCTAGCAGGTTTGAGGGGGCAGCGGTAAAGCAGACCCTGGGTCCCTGCGAGGGATTGTTTGATAAAGTGTGCTGAAAGTTTCCAAAGATTTGAGCAAAGCGGGTTAAAAAGGAGGTCACCTTGGAAGATGAGCCCTTGAAACAATAAAAACCGAGAATTCGAACGAGGGGGGGGCAATCAGTGGAGTAGAACAGGTATTTGAAGGGGGGGGTACAGACAAAGCAGGAGAGGGGAAAGACCGGAGAAAAAAAAGGTAAGACAAACGGACGAGAGTTGAGAGTCCGCTCTTACTTTGTAATGTTCCTTGAAATCTAACCAAAAGAAGCAATCAAACCTAGGGCGAGGGGGTTAATTTGGGGGCAAGGAACTTACTCCCGGGAACGATGGTATTTACAGGGAAGACCCCCTATCTTGGAAAAAAAACGAGCGGCCTTAGTAAGAGATATCCGATGAAACGAGGTGCTATTTGGTCGGTGAAGGGGAAAAGAGAAGTTAATGAGTTTAGTTTGCGGGGGGGAGGGAAGGGTTCAATCTAAGGGAACAAAGGAAGGAAAAGAAAGGAAAATATCAATGGGCTTTCCTGGAAAGCGGAGTCGGTCCATCAAGGATAAAATAATCGGGGGGGTAATCCGAATCCGGCGTGTGGTGGAGAAGCCTCTTCGCGGGAACTGGGTCGAACAAGATAAGGGGCCCGGCGGTTTGAAATAAGATTGAGGCGACCGGGGGGCGCCAACTGTAAAAGCTAACGATTTTTGTTCGGCTGGCAAAGGATAGGGAGGAACTGAGAAGGAACGGTTTGGCGAATGCGGCACGAAGTGGGACCCAAGAGCAATCGCTGAAAGGTGCCTGAATCGAAGGCACGGTGAAGAATGCGCGACATCAGAAGGCAGTGAGTTGCCCCTAGAAAATCGCCGGAGGAAGAAAACAATCCACGGGACATCAGGTCAGAGGATGACAGGGCGCGAGTATCGGGTTAAACGAGAATGGGATAGGGGACAAATCGTCAGGAAAAAGGGGGTCAAACATTTGAGGAAAAAGGGGAGGAAGAGATAAAATGACAAGAAAGCGAAAACCACAACACGGAATAAGGTTCTTGGCTTGAACGGAAAACTCTCAGACCGGCAAAGGGTTGTCAGAGAATTGGAGACCGCTTTGGGGACATAGGGAAGGGGTATAAGGGTCTTGGAAAGGAGGGGAAGAGAGAACTATCAAGAAGGTTTGGGATTAATTGGAAAGAACGCGGCTGACAAATGTGGGGAACCGTGGTTCAATGGGAATCTGCCCTGCTCCCACTGACAGGGGCCAAACACAATTAACTTGAGCAAGCTGGAAGGCGGAGCCTTGACGCACGGGTTCTAAAACGAAACATCGAGGGGGATCTCACGAAAGTAACCATTTTTGCAAACAAGGAGCTGATCTTGGGACGCGGGGGGTGCGACTCGGGGGGAAGCTGAAGGGGGGGGTTTGATTAAAAACAGCGGGGGAGTCAAGAGGGGGGGTCAGAGCGCGTGGTTTGCATTTCGTCGGGGATCCGCGCCTGGGATCTGGTTAAGGGGTGATTCACTGGGTCAGATGGGCTTTGATCAAAGGTGCCAACGTGAACCTACGACGAAGCAGCCGGGGGCATTTTGGGGAGGGGGGCGCTCACGCTGTGACAGGAAAGCTACTGTCACGACGGCTTACATCAAAACCTGTAATTACATTTCGAAGTGACGTGAGTAATAAGGTCTTTCATGAATCGGTCGAAACGCCGGATGAGAGAGGAGTAAATGGCTACCAGCTGGGCAAGTCGGGGTGGAAAGGAACTGGAGGAAGGGGGTAATCTAGATAAGGGAGACGGCGGTCCCTGAGATTATCGACTAAAAAAGGGAAAGGCTTCCTCGCGGTCAGGGGGGTATTCAAGCGAGGGAAAGGCACTGCGGAAGTGGGGGAAGGAACCTTTCACGATTCCTTCTCGGGGATGACCTGCCCCCTCCTGGTCGGCGAAATTGGGTAGAATGGTCACAGGGATCTGGGGAATACGCCAAAGTGAGAGGGGTAAACTCGTGCCAGAAGCGGTAAGGAGGCTTCAGTATTCGCAGCCGGGAAAAGAGAAAAGTCGGCAAAAAAGAAGACATTAGCAGCAAGTTAAAAAGGGGGTGTGTTGGGGAAAAAGAAAACACACAAGCCGCAAGCAAACTCCATAGCACAGAAAAGGACAAAATTTGTGGGGGAAAGGGTTAAGTGCTCGAAAAAGATTCCTCGATGCTTGGGGGGCGTGAAGAAAAAAAAAGGAGGGGGCTCCAAAAAAAAAAACTGCAGTTCAGGGGCGAAGTGCGCGAAAAGTTGTCGAAAAGGGAAAAGACATCAGAAGACGAGCACCGGCTGCAGACAGGGGAAATGGGTCCCCCGAAGAAATGAAACCGCCAGATTTGTAAAATTTCACGGACCTGGGGAGTTGTGGCAGAGTGTCCGAAGAGTTGCCCGAAAAAAATATTCCGGCTACCTGTCCTCGTCTCGCGAACGGGAGGACGATAAAGGCCGTCTAAAACAGCATCAGGTGTGTTAGCCAGAATGAAGAGGGGGTAAAATGACTGCGAGAAGGATCCGCTTGATGGAAGAACGGTATGAGCTTTGTCAACGTGAGAGGAATCCTCGCTAGGAGGAGTATGAAAAGAGAGAGGTAAAAGCTAAAAGAAATGGGTCCAAAGGAAGAAGGAAAAGAGCTGTCAAGATTGGAGAAAGGAGAGAGGGGGATCACACGATGCTGTTTTGGAGACGCGTGGAGGAGAGAGCAAAAAGCAGTCTGCCGCCGAAGTACGGTTTACACGTCCAACGACGAAAGAAGATAACCAACATAAAAAAATCACTGGGGTTGAAAAGGGGGGGAAGGGGAAAAAATGGGAGGGCGGCAAATGGAACTCGGGGGGGGGAAATCGCGTAGTCTGCCCTCTCAAATTCGCGGGGCAATTCATTGAATCTGTCAGCTAAGGTCAACCCGGTCCAAATAATTCAGGAGAAGAAAGAGGAACCACAGAGAGAACAGGATGGGGGAAGGGTGTAGTTCCCTAGGAAGCAGGGAAAGGGGACTGGTCTGGATAAAAGGGAAATCGCTTCCCAAGTTGGGGGGGGGGGTGGGGCCTGTTTGAATGTACAACGGCTAGCACTCAAAGGTTAACAAGTACCAACCTCGGGAAGGAAAGGGGGGAATACTATCGAGGGTTGTCAAATTGATTACTGGCCAAATCTCATGACAGAAGCCTCATTACAACGCTGAGGAACGAGGATAACAGAAGGTGATAATTGATGAGAAAAAATTCGGTGGGCTCAAAATGAAAGTGGGGAAGGACATAAATGCAGTCATAAGACGACACGGAAAAAGAATCAGCACCCAAAAGGGAAGTCCATCCTGTGACACTAAACTGAAAAGGGGGAAACTGAGGGGAAGAAGAGTACCGATGGCATATCCGTCATCACGGAAATCAAGAAGTCGCGATAAAAAGGCAAGGGGGAAAAAAAAAATAAGATAAAGAAGGATTGCCCCGAAAGGTAGGGTCCGGAGCGAGCAAACAAAAAGAGGTACTAAAACTAATCCAAGTGGGGAAAGAAAGGGTAATGTAGGGGGGAAATTGGAATAGAGAGAAGGGAAAGGGGGGAAAGCTCTCGGGTCAAAAAAAAAAGTGAGAAGACGAAGGCGTCCGTTTTAACAAGAACATAGAAACCCCGATCACTAAGGTTAAGCCCCAGATGGCTCTCGGGAGGGAAGGCAAGCGAACTGGAAAAGGAAAAAAAGCTCTTCGAGAAAGGAAATTCAGCTTTCCAAGCGTGGCAAAAAGGACCTGACTACAGCGAAAGCAATGTGTGCAGCGGGGGGAATGTCTGCTATGGACGCGATGGGTCGGGGCGACCCGTGGGAATCAGGATCGCCGAAAGTCAGTGGGGCAGTGGGCGGTCAGGGTAGGTTAGGGGAGTCGGTTCCCATGTTACAGGTAACAACTTTTGGACACGTTGTTCCAGGGACAAGAGGGCAAGAAAAAGTATTCTCTATGAGTGGAGAGCGGTCGAACCTCGCACCACCGTCTAAAGGGCACAAAAGAAAGAAACAATGAAAAGGCACAAAAGTCGGAGGACGTGAAGAAAAGCAGATATTGAAATGGCTGTGGGGGGGGGAGGATAGGGTCAATTGTTGCAAGAGAAGGGGGAGTTGTAACGAAAAAGGTTAACAATAGGGGACCATACGAGAGCCATATACTCTCGGAAAAGGCAGCCTGTACGTAACCGCGTGGAGGAATAAAAGGGAGAGGCGACACGCCCTAATTCGGGGGTCAAAAGGAGGGGCAAGCTCCCGACTTCGTGAAGGAGTATACAGGCCAAAAGGATTGCGCGTTGCTAAGAGTCCTCAATGATCTTTAAAGAAAAAAGTTCGCAAAAGGGTCCAAGCCAAACCCTATTCAAAAAGAAACTATTTAGGGGTTATGGGGGAGGGGGACGAAACCAGGAAAAGAATTTTCAGGGACTGTCCACAACTAAGGAAAAGTTAAGGGTTTGGAGGTCACAAGCGGACGAGGGGGGGGGTAAAGTACCCGACCGAAGAGGGGGGAAGGGACTTCCAAAGAAGGACTATAATGGAAAAAAGAAAAAGCTTTTAAAGGGGAAAGGGGATTTAGGAATAAATGGGAAAGGTAAAGTTGAAACTGCCATGGCGAGGAAAAAGCCGCACCCTCCCACCATCAAAAGGAAAGGTCGAGAAAAGGAACAGAAACGCATAAGAACCCTCGTCATAAAAAAAACAAGTAGAGTAGATATGGCACGTTGAAGTTTAACAAAGATTAACGGGGGGGGGAGGAAGAAGGGAACTCCACTAACTTAGCTGGGGAGTCCCTGGAAGAAAAGGGCACCAAACCAAGGACTCAAAAAAAAAAGTACTCGGTTGGGGGAGAGCATAAATTAGGGGAGGGGAAGTCGAAGGAAAAAGGAAGAAACTCTCCCGTGGTGAGAAGCAAACTCGCGGAACCGGCCCGAGCTTCTAGGGACTTGGAAAAAAAGGGTCATTCAAAAAAAGAAGAACGTGGTAACCAAGGAATGGGGGGGGGGGGGTGCTGCACGGGGACAAGGGGACGGTTCTAAGCGAAAAGGGAATGTTAAAAAGGGTCGAAACGGAAAAGGGAGGCAGTTTCACAGAGGAGAAAACTCCATGAAAGATATAAAAATAAACCGACGACGGGAGGAGTGTCTGCGGGATCTGCCCTTGGAAAGGGTCCTTAAGGGGAAAAGGAAAAAGGAAAAATATCCGACGAGTCACAGAAATGGGGAATAATAAAAGAAACTAACACTCAAGAGAGGCCCGCGTGATTTTGAAAATTACAGGTTCTTCTCGGAAAAATCAAAGGACTGAACGGGGGGGGTGGCTTAGATCAACCGATGAGAAGCCGGGACGAGGCAAAATTACCCGTGGAAAGCCAAGCAAAAAAGGATGGGTCCACGGAAAAAAGA
>Ga0179593_1463503_pt1 | contig 11969 bp, 17 predicted proteins | sample CZODoug2_1_08_16_FD_185931 | JGI IMG/M metagenome (GOLD analysis project Ga0179593, IMG submission 185931) | Vadose zone soil fungal communities from Angelo Coast Range Reserve, California, USA - CZODoug2_1_08_16fungal (PacBio error correction) | ecosystem: Environmental > Terrestrial > Soil >...
AAGTTAGGTGGGGGAGCGGAAGGGGGGAGGAAGACTGTCTCCTTTTGCTTGGGAACTGGGAAAAGAAAAAAAAGGGGGTAAACGGGAAGGGAAAACCCCCTGGGGAAAAAGAACCACCATGAGGAACCCGAAAGTAACTCGAATTGGAAGAGAGGAGTATGTAAAATAGTCCGCCCCAGGAAATGGCTGTCGTGAACTTTCTTGGGAAAAGAAATCTTCAGAAAAAAAGAACCTCAAAAAAAAAAACAAAGGGAAAAGAGGTGGAACCCCAACGCCCGAAGAGGGGGACACAACAGCCTGGATCTGCGGGGGGGGAAGGAACACCAGGGCACAGAAAAGGAAAACAAAGCAGACATCAAACTTTTACCATGAAGTTAAAACGGGATCCAACCTGAGGGATCAAAATTGGGGAAAAGAGACAAATAAAAACATAAAAAAAAAGCCGGTCTGATCGTCTTGCAAGCTGGCTGGTCAATGAGAAGGAAGGTACCGTAGGTGCTAAGGTCAAGTGGACCACAAGAAGAGAAGGGTCCTCTCACCGGCCAAATCGGGGGGGAAAATAAAATAGGTAAAAAAAAGAGAGACAAGAACCAGGAGAAATGAAGAAAACTAAGTTTACAGAATCAACATCGAAAGATATCCAACCACTTCTTCATCCCAATTGCATGGGCAAGAGATTCAAATCTCAAATGGGAAGGTTCGGAAAAAATCAGAGTGAAAGGAATACAGGTGGAGGAATGGCCTCACTCCACAAGGGGCGGGAGGAGGACCCAAACCATCAATCACCGAAAGAAAAAATCGCCAAGTTGATGCGATATAACGTGTCCAAAGCTGGAAAGTACTACGGGGAAAAGAGGAAGGGGGGAGAAAGGCGAGGGAAAGTAAAAAAACCTCTGGGCGAACAAAGGGGAAGAGGGAAAAAAACTTGGGAAAAGAAAAAAAAAAACAAGGAGTTCAGAACCTGCTGACGAGTCGTTGAAACTTCCAATGCCAAAAGGAAAATCTTGGGGGCGGCGGCAGCAAACTGAAAAAAGGGTAAGAGGGAGAAAGAGATAGAGGATAAAGTCGCCTAAGAACTTGCCCTCATCAAAAAGCAGAGGGGAAAAGTAGTAACTAAAGACAAAGAAAAGAATTCCGTTAAAGGAAAGACGCCTAAACGCTGGACGGACCCGATCCAGCGTGCCCGAGCACAAAGACCTCGTAATGGCAAGGGGAGGGGAAAAAGGTAAGAAAAATCTCATCCAGCGAGAAATGGACTATGCCGGACGCATAGGTACAAAAGGGGAAGTCCAAGAAAAAGAAAAAGACCCAGCCCTAAAAAAACTCACCTCGGGGTGATCAACAGAGATAGCATTGGGGGGACAAAGGAAAAGATGAAAAAAAATTGTGGTCAAAAGAAGGGAAAAAGGGAGGAAGATGGCAGAGCCGTATTACTAAGTTAGAGTCTCACAAGCGCGAAGTAAAATTCTCAGGAACAGGAAAAAAAAAGTAAGGAGAGGACTGATTGTTCGTCTGAGGTGGGGGCGAATCCTTCAGTCCGACTCAAAAAAGAAAAATGGAGGTGGCAAGATAGGAGACCAAAAAATGAAGAGTCGTTCTCCAAACTGCCGAATCCAGAAATTCCTGAAACAAAGAGAAACAGGAAGAGTCCATGACAAAAAAACCGCAGACGCGGGCTTCGTGGTCTCGGGGAAAAAAAATGGAAGGAAAAAAAAGAAAAAAAGAAAACTATCTTCATCAGAAAAAAGACTCAGGTTGCTTACCATTGGAAAACGATAAAGGGGGATAGGGGGGGGCAAACAGGGCAAGAAAAACTTCGGGGCACCTCAATCGGAGGTATCGGCGCTAACGAACAGTGAAAGTCCGAAGAAGTCTAAAAAGAAGGGAGGGGACCAAGAAAGGAAAGAGCAAATATCAAACCCTGAGCAACAAGCTTTCGGTAAGGACCAGGAGGGGGAACGGAAAACAAAGAAACATAAATTCCCTAATTGTTACCCAAGTGCCTCTGAGGGGGGAAAGAGTCGTCCTTTTTACGAAAGAAGGTCAAGGAGAGAAAAAAAAAAGGCCATGAAAAAATGCAAGAAAATTTTATTACAGGAGGAAAATCATAAAGGGCCAAAAAAAACCACTTATTTCCTAATCCAAGAATAACAAATTGGAAGAGAGTCCGAATAATAAGTTGAAACTTGGAAGTTCTATGAGAGAAGTAGAAGGGGAGTACTAAATAAAAATGGGATGGTAGGAAAAATCATAATAAGGGGGGGGGAAGAATACACAACACAGTTCCCCCCGAATAGTTCAATATACAAAAAACTTCTATTTTTAAACCAAAGGGAAAGAGAAAAGAGGGGAATTTCATGATTGGAGGGGAACTTGCAGTCAGAGAAGAAACGACTAAACCAATAAGAAAGAGACTGGGCGTGGCCACAATGAACATGCAGAAAGACAAAAAGTAGCGAATTATGACTGATGAAATACATTTATGAAGGTTCATGGATAAATAAAGTCAAAAAGAAGAAACGTAAAAATTAAAAGGAACACAGACCAAGAAATCAAAGAAAGAAGTAAATACTATCAAGGAGGATGAACAAGAGAGTCTTTACAAGGATGTCGGGATGTTCTGTGGGGGGGGAAAGTGTTTTTCAGGACAAAGAGGAATAGACTTCGGTTAATAAACTTGGCATTTGAAACTGTGCATGTAGAAAAGGAAGGGAGAGGGGGGGTAAAAAAGTCAGAAAAAAAACAAAAAAAGGTTAGGGAGGTTGAATGTCATTGATGGCCAGATGGGCGCTGGGGGGCGACCTTCTATGGAGGCCCATAAAAAAGGGGGAAGAGGAATAAGGGACAACCGAAAATTATCACCCAATAGTTTCGGTAAAAAAAATCGAAGGGGGGATGCATTTAGGTGGAAAAAAAAAAAGAATTCTTCCATGACCAAATCTCGGCTGGGGGCCTGCGAAAGGGAAAATAATACTTGGCAAGGATTACCGGAAATGAGAAGGAACCTTCCCGAAAAAGAGAGCTGAGGAAGAGGGGAAAGGGGAAGAATGAGAGGACACCTCCTTGGTGGCTTTGTGTCATAGCGCACCATGCGTTAGTACGGAATAAAAAGGTATGACTGGGTGGGAGAAGGGTGAAAAAGAGTGGGGTTGTTTCAAACTCGATACAAGGAGGAGGGGGAAAAAGGAAGGTTAAAAGGAAAAAAATTTGGTAAACTTATTTTATGCTATTGCTGCGCGGACTGAAGAAAGAGACCTCGTCCTTGGAAACTAAAGGGGTGGGACAAAAGGTGAAGAGGTAGAGGTGTGTGGGGGAACAGCACATAACTTTTTAATCGGAGGGAAAGGGAGGTTTCTAAAAGAAAAATTCCTTAGCGAGAGAACCCCAGATGATGGCACAAAGCCAGCCATGAAAAAGGAAAGGAGACAAAAGGCAAGAAGCTCTCAGGGGGGAAAGGAGGAAGGACCGTGAACCGTCAGGGTGGAGGGGAATTCTTCAACGGATACAAAGAAGAAAGGGGAAGCGGGTTGGGCTAAGAGGGGAAGCGTAGCGCAGAATTTCCATTACTCTGCGAGTGGCGAACGGAGTAATTGATGCTTAAAGAGGCCAAAAGAAAAGTCGGGCGGGGGGGTGAAGAAGGAGGTTGTGATCATCCCCAACACAACGATGTAAGAATCGCATAATCCCTAAACAAAAAGGGTTGTTGTCGAAGAATTTCGATCGCTAGAGAAAAATTCAACGTACTCGGCTATCCGAACCGGGTACCTTATAGGGGGAAAAAAGTGTTTGCAAGGGAACGGGTAAAACCACGCAGATAGTAGGCAAAACCGAGGAGGAGGGGAGTCGTTAATGGACAAATAACTCCTGGGGGGGGGGGGAAGATGGTCACGGAGAGGATGATCTGGTTGGAATGGTCCCAAATTGGGCAATGAAGGGATGGGAATCGCAAGAAGCATGGGACCGAAAGTTTTAGCAAACCCAAGTGAAAAAGGGAAGGCGATAAAAAAGGTAAAATTAACTGCTCTGACAAGAGGAAGATTGAAAGTTGAGAAAGTAATGACTTACGACTAGGGAGAAGAGGGAGGGAATCATGTTTCAAAGAGGTTCAAGACGAACCAAGCCATGAAATTGGTGGAGAAGTTTATAAAGGATCCGAAGCCTGTGAAGAAAGGGGGCGCCCAATAAGCAAACACAGAAATCGCGCACCCCGTAATTGATCCTCCCGAGTAGGAAAAGGAGGGGTAATCATTCGGTGGCTGAAAAAAGATAGGTGGTAAAAGGCTTTAACTGAACTTCATGATAGAACCCATAAATGGACAGGTGGGAGAGGAGGGATTGAAGGCAAAAGAATGAGTAGAGCCCCATGCGATGAGTAAAGAAAAAGGGAGAAAGGAAAAAAGGTGTTCAAGAAGGAACTTAAGGGGGAATGGCTCTCTTCCCAGACGGGATATAATTGGTAGAATCATGTTGAAGAGGAGAGGTCTGTACTGATAAAGAAAAAGGTTTACGATGGAGGGGGGTGGACATAGAGGATATGATTGCCAAAGAGGGGTGTAAGTGGAGCGGAAAGGTTTTAGCTGTATTGTTTGCAAAAAAGAAAAAAAGGACAAAAAGAACAGCCTTCCTAAAATTCCAGCCAAAGCTTGGATCCAAAATCAAAGAAAAGGAAAGGAGGGATGGAGAGAAAGGTTTGTTGAGGTACATCAACAAGGTGGGCCGCGACAGTGGAAGGTGAGAGAGAGGAAATGGGGGGATGCTTTGGGGGGAAAGGGGAAAACAGCCCCTCCCTGGAGACCGTTGGTTTGCAAATTAAAAAAAAGGGGAAGGAAAGGGGCTCAAAAGTGGGGTGGCGGGGGGTGGGGCTGAAAGACAAAGACAACGAGTCCATTGGACTTGGGGAGAACTATTTGTAAAGACCAGAGAAGAAAGGAAAAAAATGGTATTTTCTTTTTTCCCTGCGGGGTTGAAGGGGGGAAATTGTGAAAGAGGAAAACTGGTTGGATGAACACCCCGGTTAAGAGCCACGGATGCACAAAAGGCAAACCACCGGGATCGAGAGCAAAAAGGGATGAGGAAAAAAGAAGAGGAGGAGCGCCTTTTGGGGGGTCAGATGGAGAGTCGTTTTATTGTCAAAAAAAGAAAGGGGCAACCAGTAAAGACAAACCCCACCTTTGTAACCATCAATGAACCCGAAGGAGAAAAAAAACCATTAACTCATAAATTGGATAAAGAGAGGAACAATCGGAATAACATTCCACGGTCGACGTTTGCTAACTTCTTTTTTGTCTTCAGCCAAACAAAAAACTGCACCACCAAGAGGGGAAAAGAGTACAACGAAAAAGGGAAAAAAGCCGCCGTCGGCCGGGGGCTTAACAAAGATCACGCCTCAAAAAGAAAAACAGGAGCAAATAAGGTAAAATCCAGCAGTTAAAACCGATCAAAGTTAAAGGGGAAGTTCAAAAAAGGTTGCACGCGAAACTCAAACACAATCCAAGCACCGTCAGATGAAGAGGAAGGGCGAAAGCAGAATGGGGAAAAGGGGACTCAACCCTTAGTGCACGACTGGTCGGGTGCCAACCCCTCCACCTACAAGGTTCCTCTCCACAAAACACAAATAGTGAAAGAGGGGAGAGAATAAGGAAATCCAGAACCATCCATCGTAATAACCAGGTATAAAGACTAACTAAGGTAAAAGAGAAAGAAACCTATCCAACAAACCACTTAAAATCAATGGCATGCAGAAGAAAGCCCATTCAATGATGGAAAAACATAAGAGGGGGACTACTAAAGGCGTGGATCAGAGGGGCAAGGGCGAACTACCGAAACAGGGGCAGTATGAGAAAAAATAAAGAAAGAAAGGAAAGACAGGATTCAAAGGGTACAACGTAACTGTTCCAAGGCCAGCAACGATAGAAGCTGGGTTTGTGCTAAATTCCCGAATTGGAAAAGTAAAGGGCAAGCCGAACGGATGGGAAGCCATGACGGTGGGAAAAGAAAACTGGGGGGGAAATCAAACGGCCAAGTGTCTCCTTGCTGAAGATCGTTTACCAATTGAAAGAAGCCCACCATGGGGACCGGGGAGCTGATTCACAAGAATTCCTTACCGAGAAAAAGGCCTCTATCGGGAACAGGTGGCGAGTCCTGATCGGGAGGGCCAATAGACCTCCGAGATATAGAGCCCCGTTCAAGTTTAAAAAAGAAGGTCTCCGCAGTAAAAGCGTTCAGTAAATGGGGGGAAAGAAGAAAAAGGAGAGAAAAGGGGGGTGTTGATCACAGACTTGCAAGGGCAAGAACCTGGTGGCAAAGGGAAAAAGGGAAAAAATGGCCAACCAAAAATCATCACAGTCCTGGAAGGGCGTGCACTGACAAACAAAAACCAATGGGAGGGGAAGGTTAAAAAATGAGAGAAAATAAAAAAATAAAAGAAGAGATCCTCTTGGGGTCAGAAAATAAGGGGTTGTAACACGTTACCGGAAAAAGGGGAAAAACGAGGGATGGTAATGTACGTATATCCTGCAGAGTACGGCAGGTTCTCTCTCAGGAGGGAAAGGGAAAAAATAGCGAAAAGGGAAAAAAAGGAAATCTTGAGAGTAGGGAGGTATGGAAAAGTCGGGACTGAGGTTTTTTACGATCAAAGAAAAGTAATCAGAAACAAAAAAAAAAGGGGAAAACACAAACACAAAAAAAGAAAACAATTTGGGGAGGGGGGAAACTCAAGGATCATAAATCAGTACAGAAGGAATTTCAAATGGGGCCAAAGAAGAGAAAGAGAAGTCATTTGACCAGAACGAGATAATCATACACATTGCAAACCAACACACCGCCGCCCATCTGGCTCGTTGGCTCGGTGTCAGGAGGGAACTAAAGACTTAGAGAAAATAAGGGACCTCTTCAAGACAACAATTACTTAGAAGGGGGGAGGACCTAGAAAAAATAAGTTAGGTGTCAAAAAATCTCTAGCGACCAGAGGGGGGAAGAAAGGGGAGGTGGCGTAGGCAGAACAGGAAAGCAAACGGACCGCTCCTACAAGGAAAGCAGGAGTGGCACCGATAAAAAGGAATCAAAAGAACGCACTGGGACAACACAGTTTGAAGCCTATTTCATGGGATGAGGGTGACCTCAATCAAAAGACCAAAAAATTGAACTTGCAGTAACAGGTCGGTTACACAAAAAGTAGACGAAGGCCTCGAAGACCCAACGGATGTGGCCGTATAGTCCAAGAAGCGATTCCGCTAATAAACGAGGGGAGAAAAGAGAGAAAAAAATTATTTTTCCAGAGCCACAGAGAAAAATTCAATGGCAGAAGAGGAACGAAAGAAGACCAATGAACTGGAGGTTGTCTGGATCAATCTCCGGAGCAGGGAAAATTAGCATGCAAAGAGGGATGCAGGGAAATGACATAAGGAGGGGGGGAAATTTCAAAAGAAAAAAGAAGGGGTCCCAAAATAGAGAAAACCCCTGGGTGTACCGTGAACTATCCCCGCGATGCCTTTGGACTTGAAAGGTCAGGGGGACGGAAATCAGCGGGTTTGTCAAATAAAGAGAAGGAAACAAAAATAGGCCGAAGAAGGAATAAACATCCAAAACGAACGGAGGCGAATTCTAGAATACAAGTATGAAAAAACGGGAAAAGAAAGTCACAATGGTCAAGAGGGAAGAAGGCAACTCTCCGACGAACCGTTAAAAGAAAAAAAAAACAAAGAACTCCGTAAAAAGAGATACACAACAACGAGGAGGAAGAAAACAATTTGAAAAGATCTTTGAGGAGGGAGGGGGAGTGAAAGTCTTCATGCGAGGGGACACTTCCTGGGGAAAAGGAAGAGCAAACTTTAAAGCATGAAGAAGAAGACTTTCCGTTTGTTTTGGAGTCTGATGTGCAGGGCCGCACGAGATGGGGAGGAGGTTCTCCGTCTATGGGAAAGGGGGTCCCAGGAAACGAGGGCAGTCAGTACGGCACCAAAGATACCGAAACAACCAATCGGGATTTCAGGTACCACCCTCGATCAATGTTGGGGGTGATGTTTGGTTGTTAGTGGGGGGGGGTTGGGGGCAAAAACGAGCCGGGGAAAAAGGATGTGGCATATAGATCTCCTTCAAGTAGTTACCCTGAATAAATGAGCTTACGTTAACATCTTCCCGTAGATTAAAGACCCCAACATTCCAGGGCAGGAGTCGTCGTCATGTCCGCGCGCAATTTAGACTAGGGGGAGAGGGGGAACAGAAGGGGGTGGGAGTTTTTTCATAGAAAAGTCATTTCTTAGGCTCCGAAAAGGGGGGAAGTTTTTGAAATACTGGACAACCTCGGTGTGGGTCTCGGACCCTTCGTGGATTACTAAAAAGAAAGAGCAACTTTGAAGCCTGGTATGGAGAGAGGAGGAAGGAAGTCATAAGTCTACCTAAGCCGGCCAAGACAGTGGTGGCCCTAGACTTGAAGGAGAGGGGGTTAAAACAAAGTGTAGGCGGGCCGGCGTTGGCGACTGTTTAGTCACTATCTCGATCATGAAAAAACCCCAGCCGGCAACGGCAACCAGAGGAAAAAAGAGAGCGGGAAGAGCAAACTCTGGTGATAAATCCGTATGTCGCAAGTGGGCGGAAAGAAAAAAAAACAGCAGGGCGGAAAGGGACTTGCAGGGGCCATGATGGAAGCGGGAGCGCAGAATGAGTACTTGGATCGCGATGCGAACGAAGGGATTGAGGGGCCGTAAGCGAGCAAAAGCAAAGGGAAAGGGGGTGAGAATGAAAAAGGAGGGAGCAAACCAAAAGAAGGCAAAGAGACATATCAAAAAAAGAGAGAGAGTTTGGGGGGGGAAGGTACGAGACATTCTACTTGAAGAGGGGAAGACAAGGCAGTAAGAGGGGATGAGGTTCGAAGGGAAAAAGTGACTGAGAAGGGGGGGAAACAATTTTGTCTTTCACTGTTAAAAATCAGGGGGAAGAGAGTGGATACCAAAAGGAGAGAATCGGTGCGGGCCAAAGAAATCCCATTGGGGCCTAGGTCCGGGCATCGCCGAGGATCTGGGGAAGGGGGCCACGATTCCAAGAAGGACATGAGGAATCTAAAAGACGGATCATTTGGAAGACAGCGGTAGAGACAAGGAATTGGGGACGGTAGGGGAACGAGAGACGTACTGTCAGGTGGGGGAAGAAAAGTCTCTCAGATCAGAGGGGAGCAAGTTGCTGTAAGAGGAATGACCTTGGGACTAAAAGGAGGGGATGCGAGAGAACCGTCATGCCTGAAGGTCAACCAAAAAAAGAAATGACCATTTGTTGAAGGGTGGGAGAAAAAAGAAAATTCAAAATGAAAAAAAAAAAAAATGGGGTTTAGCACCGATAAAAGTACGTCGCAACCCCGGAAGGGGAGAACCCTCTCCTTGCCAAAGGGGAAGAAGTCTTTAGAAAGGGGATAGAAAAAAAACATAGGGGGTTTGGAAGGATTAATTGAAAAGGAAAAGTTGGGAAGGAGAAGACACCTCATAAAACAGTGAAAAGGGGGAAACTTCAGTGATCAAGTAATGCCCCAAGTTCTGATTGGCCCCTAATAATTTTCAGAAGTAAAAGGAAGGAACAAGTAGTGGAAAATCAGGAAAAAGGAACAGAAAGGGTCTCAACTGAGAAAAGAAAGAGGGATGGTGTAAAGAAAGGGGGTATGTGAAAAGGAAGGTTCCTGTATAAATCTAAGTGAGGAAGGGGGATTGGGGGAAGATGGGACCACGATGGGGGAGAGACCATTGAGCGGTGTCCACAAGACAGTAGGAAAGAAGGGAGAAAAAAAGGCAAGCCCTCCATTGACCAGCCAAGCTGCGGGAAAGAAGGGAAACAATCATTTTAGAAAGGGCTGGATTGGTTTAGGGGGAAAAAAAAAGTTGAAGGGAGATCATGGTGGATCGGAAGGAGGGAATTCTGGTTTTTTGGAGTTGATTTGACCTGGGAACACAGGAAACAGCACAAGATAAGGAGTGTTGCCATTCCGTTACAGGGGGAAGACCTTGAAGGGATCCTCAAGGGGTTGAAACGGGGAAAGGGGGGGGAGTGAACACAGAGGGGAAGGAAGATGGAAAACAAAGGGGCTACTAAATTGTACAGACTCGGAGACAAGGTAGAGTTACAGTGAGGGTCCCTCCGAGGGGGGAGGTATTTTTAGCAAGTGTGGGGTATGCTGTAAAGATTTTATTTCCAAACAGTTAAAAACCGGAGCCCACGTCGTGAAAAATTAAAAAGGGAAAACAAACCAAAGGCATAAAACAAAGAAAAAAGGAAGGGGGAAGTAGGAAAGAGAGATGCGAACAGGAGTGTTAGTACTACTGTTGGCAGGAGTCTAACCGGGGGGGAAAGAAACAGTCCAGATGGGAAACAAAAAAAAAAACCCCTTTTGTAACCACATACAACAAAGTACCCCCTCATAACTAAAACAGAGAGATAGCGGGGAAGCTCAAAAAAAAAGGACCTTCGTTGGATCCCTTCTGTGGAGGACCCCAACGAAAAATCAAAAAAATAACTGGTATGACCCTCTTCAGTAACGCACGGCTGGGGCCACAAGCCTGGAGGGGCTGGGCCTGGGGTGGGCTCAACATGGGAAAGACTCAAAACCAGGAGCATACTTTCAACTTCGGAAAAGAGGTAAAAGAACCTGAGGGCAAGGAACAAAAATGGGGAAAGAACCACTCAACAAAAAAGAAAAAAAAAAGGGGAAAAGGAACCGTCGAGAGAGGGGGGAGAAAGCTGCTTGCTTGGGTCCGTGGACGGAACGGGAAAAAACTTTTGCTACTAGAAAAAAAAAGCATCAAAAGGTTTCCTCTCCCACTTCCACCTAGGTAAAAGAGCATCTTAAGTCCAATCCAAAGACGTCGAACCTGGTTATAACTAGAAAAAAGGGGAGAACAAGGACAATAGAGGACTAGAACCTTTATTATAAACTTCAATTCATAAATGTTCCGGGCAAAAGGAAAAGAAATGGGAACGTCAGTGAAGAAAGAAAGGAAAAGTGTGACCTCAAAAAGGATTTAAAGCACGAATGGGGACAAATCAAGAAAAAAGGTGTCATGGAAAAGGGTAACGAAGAAAGGAAGCTAAGTAAAAGTGGGTTTTGATGCGTGTACTAGAAGTTGGAAAAAGAAGTCAAAAAAAAACCAACTACATCGAGCGTTTTGTGGAGACCTGAAAGAGAACCAATACCGATTGAAAGAAATGGGGGAGGGGGAGAATGCAACGGGTTTCTGAAGCGACGGGGTAGTGTGCTCAACACCGTGGCCAGAGCAAAAATTGCTTTACGGTCGTTTGACAAATTCACCCACCATGGAACATGTGTTTGGGGGGCGGAGGCCAAGGGGCCTGAAAGTATCCTCTGCCAGAGAGAGAACAGGGGGCCTTTCCTTCTCAGCAAGAGGAAGCTAAAGTAAAGAGGGAGCCCCAGTTCAAAAAAAGAAAAAGGCTCCTCAGTTACCTACTGGTCTAAGCCCTCGGCCTAACAGGAGGGGAAGGGAAAAATAACATCGGCAGAAGGAAAGAAAAACCTGTCAAATGAGGACCAGGCAAAAATCTCCACACAATAGGAAGTTCAGATGAACGAATGGTACACAACAGGGAAAAGAAACCAGTCTAGGTCTACATCCAAGCCCAATCACTACCACATAATAGGAGAGGTGGAAAAAGAGATCAAAAGGGGGGGCACAGGAAGAAAGGGGGGTCAGAAGAAAGGACCAAGAGAACTATATCCTATCCAAGGGAGGAAAGGAGGAGAGAAGCGAATTGGGAAAGGAAAAAAAATGCCACTCGCGAGTTCTTTGCTAGTCGATGGCCAGCTGAGGGGGTCCGTCCAGAAATCAAGGAGAGAGAAAAAAGAAAGGGGAGGTGGTGGGTTCACTGAGCGATTCCCAAAGAGAAGAGTATAGCCACTAGAATAAAGAAGCTGAAGCCTCTACGGACCATCATAGGCAATTGCAAGAACCAAAAAAAAAAGAAAGACGTCCAAG
>Ga0179593_1319342_pt1 | contig 11968 bp, 11 predicted proteins | sample CZODoug2_1_08_16_FD_185931 | JGI IMG/M metagenome (GOLD analysis project Ga0179593, IMG submission 185931) | Vadose zone soil fungal communities from Angelo Coast Range Reserve, California, USA - CZODoug2_1_08_16fungal (PacBio error correction) | ecosystem: Environmental > Terrestrial > Soil >...
AAACGCAAGGGGCCGCTCACAGAAAAAAGCTGACGAAGGTCGGGGGCCGTCGAAGAGGGTACCTTCGGAGGAGGGAATGCGGAGATTTTATTATCTAACAGGGTCGAAAGGCACAAAGAAGGGGTCTGTCCAACGTAATCCCACCTTCAAGTTTGAAGGCGACAACAGAGCGGCGGAGCTTACTTGACGGCGATGGAGTAGGGTGGGGCAGGAGCTGGAACTAAACCCAATGGAGGACGCTGCCTGGGGGGGGCGGGAAAGACGGAAAACGGAATACGGAGCCTGGGGAACGGGTCTTAAATTATCAAACTTCCAACTTCCTAGAACGTGACGCCAAGACAGTAGCAGAGAAAGAGAGGACGGGAGGCGAGAAAAAAAGAGGCGTCAAAAGTACCGCCAAAAATGACATCTGGGTCAGACGGTTGGTGAAATATAGAAGACGCAAGGCGGGCGAAAAGTCCGGACCAAGTGGTAAGAGCTCCGGGCAAGGAGTAGGATGCGCAAGACGGAAGATCTGGCCAGGCGGGGTTCGGTTGGGAGGCGTCACCACACGGGAAGGGGGCGTGTAGAACTCGCTGGAAAAACCTGGGTCTCCTATTCTAGGCCAAAAGAAACAGGGGTCGGTCAGGAAAAAGGCTGGGGAACCCCAGGTCGACTAACTTCCATCAAAAACGGTACTATCTCGTCGTGAAAAAACCATTGAAAAAAAAGCCGGACACAGCGGGAAAGGGGAGGTGTGGAGCGCAATCGCTCTGGGTGGGACTATAGCGCTGTCGGAGTCACCGAAGAACACCGATTCAAGGGTCTACCGGCCGGAAAAGGAGGGGAGAAACAGAGAAGGAGCGGGAGGCGCAGCGCATTACAATGAGGGACCGCCTGCGGGAGAAACCGGGCCACACCGAGGACAGGTGGGGAAAAGGGTATTTCAGGTTGGATGATCGCTATAAGGAGGGGACAAGTCTCTTGTCGGGGTGGGGTACTGACGGGTTGCTGGTAGATGGATATACCTCTTATCACCCCAGACCTAGATAAAGATAGGGAGAGGGGGGGGGGGGAAAGGGGAAATCAGACCGGCTTTCGGCTCAAAGAGACCTTCATGAGACAGTCCTTGCCTTTTCAGGCAGCGTTGGCGAAAAGTCCCAGCGGGGGCCTGGGAAAGTGGGCGGAATTTTTAATGGAAGGGAAGAGAGGCAGCACACCTCACGAGGTCGAGTCTGGAAAAGAGATCCTGATTTTACCACTGGACCATCGCTTGAGGGATAGGGCGCGCAAGACGAAAAGGATTTCCGAGAGATGGAAAGGAGTTTTGTAGGAGACCTCCATTAATCATATGGACCTCGAGCGGGGCAAAAAACCGCGAGGGGGAGAGAGGGGGTCTTAAAAAGGAAACGGGACAGGGGGGGGGGTCTTGCCGTGCGAGGAACACTCTGTGGAAACAGACAAATTCTAATCCGTAAAAATCATGCTTTCAAGAAGGACAATCGAGAAACTAGCAGGATGAATACGGGGACGGGATCTTAGGGCCTGATCTATAACCGGCCAGTCCGTAGGGGGCTGTTGTGATTGAGAGGAGCCCTAGAGAGAAGTGAGCCGCGAGAAGGGGAGTCGAGTGGGGAATCGGTCCAAAAAGAAATTCTTGAGGTGGGTCTAACATTCTTAATACTGATGGGGCTGCCGTGAACGGGGTGAGGGGGGGGGGGGGGGGGGGGGGGGGCCTCGACTGTCCTGTTAACGTCGTTTGTTGGGCCATGAGGGCGGAAGTGAGAGGAGGGAGGAACAAAATGAATTTACAGGTAGATGCCGGACTCAGTAAACACCCGATGCGTCCGCGAAGACGGGTGGGTCAGGAGCTGGAAGGGGAATTGAGGTCTCCCTCTGCGCTTCGTACAGGCTAGAGGAATAGTGACGGTTTTCATGATCAAGGCATAAAGGATATAAGGTCGTCGGGTTTTTAGGACCGCTATTCGTTAGAGGGGTTTCCGCCGGGGCCGGCACCAGGGGGAGGCTAGGAGTAAGTCGACCAGATTGGAGGCAGCAAGAAATAAAAAAAAAAAAAGGTGTCTAGAAAGATCGCAATGGCTACCGGGTTGTAGAACGGAGAAGGACGGGGTGGGGTCTGGCAGTACAGACGCCGCCTAACCGAGAGGCTGCCGTGAGGGCTCAAGAAAAAAAACGCGGGAGAGGGACCGGGGAATAGGGAGATTGGGGATTTTTGACCGGCCGCTGGGAAAATGACATCTAAAGCAATTTCCTCTTCTCTTGGAAAAGTTCCGTCCATGCAGGTTGGACAGTGGAACTTGGACGAAGATCTGCGGGGGACCGTGCTCGGTGCGAAAGGCATCGAAAACAAACACACCAGGGGGTGAGGGGGTAGAGATTGAAAATCTCAGCACTCAACAACGGGGGGAGGAAAAAAAGGGGAGGAGTCAAAGATAACAAAGGTATCTGAAGCGGGCTCCGGGGAGTTTGACCACGCAGTATAGCGGAGATCTAGAAAAAAAACAATGGAAGAAGGGGAAGAAGAGGGTGCAGAAGAATCAATATCGCGCTGCCTGAGGAACCAGGTCTGTCCGTGCACCCTAGCTCAAACAGTCTAGCGCTGGGGTTTCTCGAAGAAGGACCATGGCGAAAAAGCGAAGAAGCTGAGGGAGCGACAGAAAAACAACAACCTTTCAGGAGGACAGCATCCGAAAGACCTCGGGAAGAATTCAGCCGAATCCCTGGTAGGGGAACTGACTTGGGTCGAAGACGAGCTCAGCAACGCAATGGACCAATTCAAATTATGGACAACGATAACTATAGACTAAAAAACAACCAGCTAATTCTCTCGCTCAAGAAAACAAAAACGTGGAGCTTGGGGCTTCGAGAAATACATGACTAACCTGCTCAAGGGATTCTATAAAAAATTATTGAAAGAAGTTCTGACACCAAAAAAATTAGGCAAGAAAAAAGCCTAGAAAAAGGGCCGTGCATGGGAACGAGATATGGCGTCACCAGCGGGTGCATAAGGACTCTGAACTTGGTCGAATACTGGACAAAAAAAAGAGAAGGCCCCACGGCAATTAGGGGCAAAAGGAAGAAGTGATCCGTCCCCTGTAAGCCCATCAATGGAAGAGATCAAAAAAAGGCCTGACAGAATTTTGTCATGACGATAGAAGGAAAATCTGAGAAAAGGGACTCTACGATTATGAATAAACTAAAACCAGCCCCAAACCCGATCAGGGACATCGCCTGTCCAGAAGCTTTAAGATTCCTACATGCTTCAGTGTATCGGGAGATGCCTGTCCGTACGACATTTGACAGTCTAGAGACTGTTGGCAAAGATGCGTGAGACTAAGCCGTCAAGAAAAAGAAAACCGGTACTGAAGTGAAAAAAAGATCTAGGAAAGCATTACAAGCTGAAAACGAATTCCTAGTAGTCTGTAGGAGAAATTATCCTACAAATAGGACCTTAACAAAGAACCTTTCATCTCTATTAAAAAGTTCCTGGATGAGAGGCGTAACGAATCAAGCGCGGGGGGAATGGGTAAAAAGCAGTAGCTCGGCCAGGATGAGCCCAGAGGAGGTGTTGCTCAGGGCCCGGCATGAGCCAAAAACAAAGAATTCCAGGAACCTCCTGAAAACGGTACGAAAACGAGAGACGGAAAAGGAAGAAGGGAATACTGAAGGGTGAGTGCAGAAAATCAGGAGGGAAAATGTCAATCAAAAACTCAAAGAACGCGACGAGGGCTCGATAAAGGTCGGGGGGGCTAAGAAGGTCCGTCCTCGGAACAGAAAAAGGGTTCAAACTTACAAGCGAAAGCGCAGATCTGACGAGAGAGGGGGCAACAACGACCAAAGCAATTCGCTAAAAAGTGAAGCTGCGTCGGATCCGTGTTCTCACAGAAGACGTCACGCCATGACCCGCAGGCCATGCGGCACGCGGTTCATCTAACTGAGAGGGGAAAAACATAAAAAGCCCGAAATAGTTGGGGCGACATCGGCTCAGGGAAAGAATAACTAGCGCAAAAAATAAAGAGGGGAAGACCATCTGAATGGACACTCGACATCCAGGTTTGGGGAATGGGGCGGGGGCAAGGTGGTGGGGGTCACAATGATATCTACGCTACGGGGGTAAAACATGTCGACAGTGGTTGGTAACAGCTCTTAAACTTAAAAGGTCTCGATCAGGGGCCTCGGAAGCGGAGCGGTGTTTGAGCGAGAGAGGATCCCAGAAAAGGTTCGGGGACCAGCGAAAACCGAAAAACGCTGGGAAGATCTGCGTCCGCGGAGCACTCCGCTGCGGAACTAAACTCAGCAAGGGCCGCACCAAATGACAAAGACAAATCCGGAAATATGGAAAACAATTAAAATTTCCCACCCGTACTGCGCAAGCTTGAAGATTTTCTTACGGACTAACCTCCATCGTTCGTTAGGGCCATCCTGGCTCATAGGTCTGACCGGCTTGGTGGCGGAAATCGTCGTCTATTGTGCAGGACTTGAGAGGAAAACCTTCTTCGGGGATTGCCGAAACTCCATTCGAGCCAGGGCGCGAAAAAAGTGGGGGAATCCATCAGCAGGTTCCTGGCCACAAAAAAGGCGTCTTTGTTTCGTTAACTAGACGTCTAAATACACCCGGGAATTAGAATAGGATTGCCTGAAACCTCCTGAAAAATCTAAGAAGCCAGAAAGGGCTAGTTTATGCCTCCTTCCTGTCGGGCCTTTTTAACTTTCATCAAGGGGAAAATTCCGCCCGACAAGAATCCAATCAGAAGACTAGAACTTCAACTCGTAAATGGAAAAAAAAGTCATGGGGATCGGGGGCCGAAATGCTTGGACACACAGCCAAAGTAGGCAGAAACAAATGTAGGCAAGGGGACAACTCCAAGAGCGCCGAAAAGAATCAATCATTAAAATCATTCAAAAAAAGAAAGGAAAACAAGTGCAACAAAATGGCTTCCTGAAGGTTAGAGGACTGCAAGGGGAAGCATCCAACAAGAAACCGCAGGTAAGATCCGGCCGCAACTCGAAGAGGCCGGGAGAACACACCCTTTCTGGAGCATGGAGCAAAGCCGGGAGCTACCCGCCAGTGAAGGTAAGTACTTCAGGCGGGTGATTAAAGACGGATAAACACCGCCGCAGGACCGAATCGATCAACGGGGGAACGAGGAAAGGCTATAAAGTACCTAGGAAGCTCATCATCAAGATACAGGGGGGAAGGGGGTGCGAGGGATGGAGGGATAAAACAAAGAAAGAAGGTAGAGAACTGTGATAAAAGGGAAAATACCCACGTCGGCTGGCCCCACCACCAAGGAGAAGACTTGAGCCGCTGGTGAACAGCCGTTAAAAAGGTGCTGAGAATCACGTATAAGTGAGAGGAATTTGCAGACGGAGGGACCTCGAATGGTCATCTAAGGCTGTTAAAGGGGGTCAGAAACGCCCTTGTTTAAGGCATCTGCGTTCGGCGGCCACGGGGATGGGAGAAAGGAACGCGTGGGGGTAAGAGAGCGTGTCATCCACGGCCTAGCAACGGAACAAAAAAAATGGACGCACTCAGAAGGACAGGCGCCGACGACAAATATCGCCGACCGGGAGAGCCCAGGCCGAGGCGGCGCGCAAAAGAACTAAAATGAGATCAGAATAAACAGGAAATGGAGCCAAGAGGGGAGAGTACGGGGGGGATCCAACCGGAGGGCTGGAGAGGAGACTAAAAAACAACAGTATGGTATTATTAATAGGAAGATATGCAAGGTAAAGTTTTCTTATTAGATCGGCTTCAAAGAAAAAAGGGATAATATAGCAAAGGGTCTTGAGCTCCCGACTGCGTACTGGGAGCGTCATTGGGCAGACTGCATTTCTTTCTGACGTACAGCATAAAGTTAGGAGCTGGTCGGCTGAGCGGACGTGGTTAACGAAGGGATTCCAAGAGGTGAGAACTTAAGTGATATCCCTTGCCGAAGACGGAGATTAGCAAAAAAAGTTAATGAGCGCAGAGAAGCAAGAAACCATGTCGCGGCAAGCCGCGGCAGTGAAGGAGACTTTCTATTCAAAGCAAAAGGAACTTGGATCCAGCGGTCGACTCAGGCGGAACTGGGGTAAAGAAGGTATACGGCTCGCGATCAACGGCAGGACGGGACGAGCTTAAAGGAACCCTTAGGAAAGGAGAAAAGTATGTCAGGCTGAAGAGTGAGGAGAGGGGAGAGGGGGGAGAAGCGTCGGAAGCTGAGGAAAGGCACCTCGATTGTATATTGCCGGCTTGGGAAAAGAGGGTAACCCACGGAAGAAAGAACGGAAGGGAAAAAAGACGTGAAAGGAGCGCCAAGAACGGCCATGATCAAAACGGGTTGAGGCACGGCCGTGGGGCATCTAAAGGAAGGCGTTTTGGCGGAGAGGGAGGAGGAAGCTCATCAGTAAGGAAGAAGGGGATGAAAATTGTAGAGAGGAGGATTGGGGAATTAGGGTTAGGTATAGGAGTCGAAGGACGGTTAGGGTATCTGTGATTAATGGGCATATTCTTAGCAGCTTGGCTTCTTCCCACACTTGTAGAAAGCGTGTCGCGGCGAGGACGGTTCCTTCGAAAGGCTGCAAGTTCTTGAAGTAATGACTGTGTAAGTATCTACCGTTCGGGCCCGACGGAATGGCTGAAAAATGGCAGAAACCTTCGGGAGGCGGGGGCACCAGAAAGAGCTAAGCTGGGACGGAAAAGGGAGCGTATCGGGGGGGGTTGGTTGAGGGCGGCCGCAAAACAAAGGAGGCGGTGGAGTCATCGTATGGAGCAGGGCTCAGACAGCTAATCTACGATTGCTCTACTGATGGAAATGCGACCGAACTTAGAAAGGACCGCAAGGTAGAGGCCATACAGGGACCTCTTGAGATCCCTTCTTGACTTCAAGAAACTAAGTGTGAGAATCAAACTCCCTAGTCCGGGTGGGTGCAGACACCTTTGTGTCAACGTGAAGAGCATCTCAATATGGGAAAGAGTGAATTATGGAGGAAAAATTCAGGCAAAGCATGATCGGTCCGGGATTGGAGAAGAGATACAGAGAGCAAAGAGGGTCGTTGGTCTCGTGGAAACATCACTTTAAGAGAGGAGAACACCGCGCAATTCGGGAAAGATTCTGAGACCTTGGTTAGGACGGGGAAGGTCTGGGGTGTTCAAACACAAATGAGACAGCCGAGGGTTCCATACAAGCAAAGTAGAAGATAGGCGGGTGAAAAAAAACCTTACTCCTTAATAAAGTCTGAAGTCGGGGGGGAAGATGAGACGCGGGGGATTTGATGTTGAAGAGCCGATGTTAGTTTGGTGGGTTGGGGCGCTACCCTCTGAAGCCCAAACAGAAGAATAGGGGTCGTATATTCATAGTGATCGAGAAAGAGACCGCGTCTTGAATATGGAAGCGAGGGCACGGGAGTCAGCCTTCGTGTAGGAAAAAGTTGAGAATAACGGGGGGGGGAGGCACTTTATTAAGTGAAGGGGGTGAGAGGGATCTCTGATACTGAATATCGGGAGGAAGTCGAAGGATGAAGTGGGCGACTTGGGAGTGTATCTGAGAAATGAGAACCCAGACATCTCGGAATCGCTCTGGTGAAGAAGAGAGGCCTGTCTTTTCGCAAAACGCAGGGAATCAGTGGGCCTTTGAGGGGAAAAAGGGAGGGGGTGACCGAAAAGGCGTGGGAATTGAAGGGGCGGAAGGGGTGATAAATCGGGCTAAGCAAAAAAAGAGGGAGCGGGGAATCCTTTCCTAGACATAAGGGGGGGGTACAAAGGGTCAAAGATCGTTGCGCGCGACAAATCAGAAAGACGGACTTAAAACGAAGAAAATGGAAAAAGGCTTTTGGGTACGGGAGCGAAAGCAGCCGGCCTCTAGTTCAGGGAGAACCCGGTACTACGATAGCCGCGTTCGTGGGAGGGAAAAGGACGCGGTGGACTGGGAACGTGCCATAAAGAGTTAACAGCCGAAGACTGTACAATGAGGCAGCATGACATCTAGAGACAACTAGTTTTGAGGTGAAGAGAAGACTGAGGAAGGACTAGATCCAGATCGTAAGTAGTGGGCGTTTCGGTGAATATAAATATCTAAGAGACTCCAAAATTGACAGCTGGTCTGGGAGATGAATACTCGGAAAGACCAAAAGGATCTGGGGGGCAGAGAATGGCGTCATCAACTGATGGTCTGCCGGTTATTCTCTCCCGTGACCGGGGCCTTCCTGGGGGGCCTGGTAAAAGGGAGAGAGCTGCATGAAAGCTCAGGGAAAGAAATATTAGGGAGTGGACTACCCTCAACCGGTAGGCGTAAGGGAGAGGTGGGGGGTGAAGAGGAGAGGGTTCTCGACAGAGGGGAGAGGATTCGGGACAAGGGGTTGGGAAAAGTGGAACCTTGGAATGATAACTAGACCGAAGGGAGCGGGGGGTGTGTTTACGCATCCGAGGGGGAGAATTCAAGGTTTGGGGGAAGACAGGACTAGGGGGTCGATCAGACAAGATTGCCAGCAAACCGACAACCGCCAATGGGGATCGAGAAGTGGGGGATCCAAGTACATCCGTTATGTACTTGAAAGGCAGGGTTGGATCGAAAAGCGAAACTCGAGGATGACCGGGAAGCGGAAGGGAATAGGCACGAGGAAAAATCATCTATTGGGAGATGGGTTTGAAAGTACTGAAAATAATCGCGTTTAATATTCGAATGAGGGGTAGAATCTTCGAGCTCGAAGAGAAGGAGAGGGAGGGGAACGCTCGGGGCGAAACTCAGGAAAAAAATGGGTTTCGATGTAAGTCCGAGAAAACACAAATTGTGAATTGAAAGAAAAAGAAGATTGAGACTCTCTCCCTCGAAAAAATGGGCTTCAGGGGAGCTTTCAACCGATCGGTTCGGACATCTCGCTGCGGACCTCAAGTCTCGACGATTCGATAAGAGAGGAGGGGACTCCAATCCCAAAATCGAAAGCGGCGGAGATCGACCGCGCCGGCCCCATCTCAAAGCGAGAATTGGTAAAAGCCGAGGATACTTCCACCGTCAGCCAAATCGGGGAGAGCTCTGCGCGACAAACAAACAAGAACATGGTCGAAGGGTCGAAACACAAACTGGCCTATCTTCGGGACATCAACATGGCGGGGGACGGCGTCGGGGACGCAAGATGGCGGCGGCTCCTCAGCAATGTGCCCTACAGTTCTTCAAAACGAAGAGCGAGGAGGAAAAACAACCGGCTCTAGTGGAGAGGCAGCTTAAGGGGACACAACGTAAGGGGGGCTTCTAGCAAAATGAGCCGGCGAAGACAGAAAGATTTTTAATAAAGGCATTCCGCAGCGCACCAAATGGGGAGTCAGAACTTTAACTGTAGGGGGAAGGAATCTCCTCTGTATCGTACAAAGAGTTTATGCAGGCAAGCCTCGGAGATGCGACTGGACGTGCCAAAAAACAGGTCAAAGCCGGATCTCCATTCAAAGAACCACCCTGGAAGTAACCAAAGAGCACAGCACCAAAACCAGGGGAATCCAGGGGGGGGCGAGTACGAGACTCCAATCGCAGAGGAACAGAGAAACGTGCGCGAACGGAGGAGGGGATACAAAAACGCAAACGACTCCTGAATCCAGCTGGGCTCGAGAAGAAGAAGGAAACATAGGAGATTGTACCGACCTGATCGGGGGAGAGGAGGAATGATTCGTCCGCGTCAATTTCTCTGGGGAGGAAGAAACGGGTGGAAAAAGACTTTCGGCGAGGGAAACGGTCAAACACGCCGTTTGACTGTTCCTTACCACCGAGCGATATCACCTTCCCCGAGGGCACACAACCGCGAGGCCGGCGGCCGCCAACACGCGTGAACATTAAATCTCGGTAATTAACGATCGAATTGAGAGCGATCCTCAAGCGCTGCATGGGACAGAAGTCGCGCGAAAGGAGGGCGATCATACGGAGGTTGTGACGGTCGAATCAAGGGAAGCCAACTTCTGAGGAAGTGAAACAAAGTGGAACTGAGTCACGAAAGAGATGACTGAAAAGAAGCGGAGGAGACTGAATTGCGGACGACCAATAAAGAGGGTCACAACCCCCCCCTCTAAGGTCTATGGAGTAGGAGAAGGGGGGTCCGGGGTCCGACGAGGTCTCCCCTCAAGCAAGAGACAACTTCATACCTGCCCTTCGCAAGAATCTCAAAATGAGGAGCGTGGAACCCACAGTGAAAAAAGAGTCAATTACTCAAAAGTGAGAGCTGAGGAGAACTGGGGAAACCAATAGTCTTCACCCAGAGAATGAAGAGTCGGCACGAAGTTTCTCAAAGGAGACTCACTTGATCAGAGGTACGCCCGCAAAATCGGGGTTGGTCTTATCGGGGTTAGAGGCAAAGCCATCGAGCTAGGGACCATCTGAACTATTGCGAAACAAAAAAACTACAGACGCTGGGGGACGATTCAGGGTGAGGGTTTTCGAGTAAATTATCTACAGGAGCTGATGGCCGGGGGAGGAGGTACAATGTGGGGCACAGCCTCCAAGAAGCCCAATGTCTCGATCAAATCTGCAAGTGAACTTGGGTGACCAAAAAAATGTACCCCCGCGACGTGCTGGGTGGGAAAAACTACACCGCAAAGTGAAGGAGAGGCAAAATGAAACATAAAGGCAACTCATAGGACATGCCCGGCGCGCCCTGCAATAAAGAACTGCCACCGAAAAAACATCACCTGAGACAACTTTGAGCAGCTGGACGGCGGAGCGGCCAAAACATGCAAAACCCAACCGGGCTATCAGAGGTGCGAAGGAGGGACAAACAACCATCTGTTATGACACTAAAGGCTCAAGCGGAGGGCTTGGCGGTCAGGCTACGAGCGTTTCCTGGAAACTGGAGTAGCTTATCCCTCATGCGACAAGTTCTTCTAAGGTCCATTGCAGGATCCGCTCCTTCCGAGGCACTCCAACGGTGCGATGTTGGTTGCGGGCCGCTCTACCACAAAACCGATACTCTCCGCGGGTACTTCAACAAAGGGAACGTGCGCGTGTGGCGCACGCCTCGAAGGGGGAGGAAAGGGGGCCTCTCGGCTTAATGATCATTGGGCTAACCAATCCGACGGAAACTCCGGGGGCCGCCTGAAAAAATCAACTAATCTAAGGTCAAGCACGGGGACGGGGGGAATCGGCCCCTGCGGGAACGCCTATCGCGACGAGAAAAAAGGCCGCCCAGCATAATAATCCTCGCGCCCTACACTCTAACTCAGGCAATGGGCCAGCTCAATACCGGGGAAGTGTTCATAAGATTCCTGAAGGGCGGATGTGAAGACGGCAGCTCCCAGAACCCCCGTTCCTCTCCACCTGACAGAAGGTCTAGAAAATTGCCGCACACCCAATTTCTGGACGAAGAGAAGGCCGAATAGCCTACCGATTACAAGTTAAAGTAGGGACGTCCGTTGATTTTCACAACTAAAACCCCCCGACGTCCCGGCGACTCAAGACCGCCGAGTTTAAAAGCAGCCGATGAACTCCTAGTCTCCATCTCAATTTACCATCAGAAAAAAACAACCTCATGGTGACGGGAAGGCAGGGAGGGGCTAGCCCCGACTCCGTGGGTGTCAGGGTAAAGAGGGCTCCGCACGAAACAAATTCGAACCTTGCGGCCCGCTGGGTACCGAGGACCAGCCTTCCTTTCGTTAGGGGGGCGGATGCCGTCTCGGACTGCCCGGGGGCTAGGGCCCGCGAATTTCAAAAAAGGACTGGATAAGCGGAGTGTCAAAATGATCCGCCCGTCAGAGCAAAACTGGGGGGGGTTTGTAGAGGACTCGGACGAGTCGGCGGACAAGGGGATCGAATTCTAGAGCTCCGGGGGCTAGTGTGAATCCAGCTACCGACCGACAAACCTCGGCTCTGCGCTGGTACGGCGTCTTCCGAAAAGATGAGAAGACATGATAAGGCCCAGTCCGCATGCTGCGCGCAAGGAGGGAGAGGGTCTCTGATCCTAAAAACTTGAGTCCTGAGCGGCCCGATAGACGCTACGACCGTCGCCTTGA
>Ga0179593_1519016_pt1 | contig 11968 bp, 18 predicted proteins | sample CZODoug2_1_08_16_FD_185931 | JGI IMG/M metagenome (GOLD analysis project Ga0179593, IMG submission 185931) | Vadose zone soil fungal communities from Angelo Coast Range Reserve, California, USA - CZODoug2_1_08_16fungal (PacBio error correction) | ecosystem: Environmental > Terrestrial > Soil >...
CAGCAAAAACAACGAAAGATGAAATGACCAAAACAGCGGCCCTTGATTAAGAGAAATAAGAATGGTGGGAGGGAACAATCAGGGAAAAAGGAAGATTTTTAAAGAGTGGCGGCCAGGAAAAAACTGCCCGACGAGGATGGGACAATCATCGAGCCCAGAAGGCTGCCGGCACCCGGTCCCGGGAAAAGGGCACAAAAAAGAAAAGAGTCAAACAGCTATAAAAAACACTTGGAGGGGGGGGAAGAAGATGAAAGGGCAAGAAAAAGGGAGAAAGCGTGAGAGCAAGACACTTTTGACAGAAAAAGCTAATGGAAAAAGGGGAGGGACCGATAGCAAAGGAAAGGCTTTCGGAAAAAGGTCGACCTGTCCGAAAACGACGGCATAGTTTTGCAAAAGGCGGGTCGTGCCGGGGAGACGAGATATTCGAAAAAAAATGGAAGGATACCTAACGCAGACATAAAGAGATGTGGACCATTAAACACCCATGGGGGCGGGAGGCGGGTGCCAAAATAGCCAACTCGCTATTTTCAGACTCCAAAAGGCGAGGGAAAGAGTGTCAGAGGTCGTTGAAATCCTTGGAGACCTAGCTCACGAAAAACAAGGGAAGCCCCACCCCGCTTACGAATGGGGGGGGGGGGGACTTCCCTCCCAAACAAACAAAGTGAAAGGAGTCTGGGACATGTCGGAGCCTGTGGGAATCGGTAAGGACCGTTCGAAGACTTGGAGGGGGTTTCAAGCGGGGGTCGCAGGGGGGGGGGGGGACCCCCTCGCGGAGGAAGAGAAAAGAACGCAGATAAGGGGTCCATTCATCAACGATGGAAAAAGGACGAAGTTCCAAAGCTAGGGTAACCCGGGAAGGAGGGGAAAGGGGGAAAAAGACTTTTCTAAGATTGAAGGGAAGAATAAAGCAGAAAAAAGAAGGGTTATGGGCGCGACAGATTGCGAATCGAGAGGGACACATAGTAGAAGAGGACTTCAACAGGCCTGCGAATGCGTGGAAAGAAAAAAGGGAGTTTTCCAGGGGGTAAAAAAACGAACTTGAATTCCACAAGAAAAAAGGGAAGATAAAAAACGGCAGGAAAAGTGAGGGATTGATCTAGGTTGGCCAACAAATTGAAGGAGGGGTTGGAATCCCTGAAGTAGTGGTTTTGGTCGGTGGACGTCAGGAGGAAAAAGAGCCACAGATCGGGAAGGAAAGAAGGGATCCGAAAATAAGAAAAACAAAAGCAAAGACCTGGCCGTCGTGAAGAAAAGACTGCAACAATGAAGAAGACCCTGGAAGAGGACCGGGGGAAAAAAAAGCTTTCGCTTGCGAAGGGAAAAAAAAAAAAAGAGGAGGACGAGGGGAGAGTACCAAATTTTCTGAAATCAGTAGAATACTAGACCATTTAAGGTGTTAGAAGAAAAGGGGGTAAAAGAAAGATCAGCTTACTGACGGGCTGAAAAAAGTCAGGAAAGGGGGGTAGCATCTTGTAAAGACTTCCGGAAGGGTCAGAGGACGACGCCGCTGAAACAGGATAACAAAATCATCAAATGGGAAAGGAAAAGGAAAAGCCAAACGAGAAATCGTGGAAGATGCCGGTCTGGGAGCAAAATAAAGTCAACTCTGGGGACAAAAAAGAAGACAGGATAGGGGGAGGCTGGAACCAAATATCCGGGGAGTAGGAATGGCACTTGAAGAGGAGTACGCCACTTGGCGAGACTCGACGTTCAATTAGAAGCGGGGTGCTGTTCTCTGTGGCGGCGAGCAAGATTGCGCTCATCACAAAACAAACAACGGAAAAGGAAGAGACGAACTGCGAAGAGAGCCGCACAATAGTATGAGGAAGGGGTAAAAAAAAACTGCATGGCCAGAATAGTCAGAGCCCGGGGGGCATAGGTTCCAAAAATGGATCAAGGCAGAAGGAAAAAAATCGCAAGCAAGGAACGTAGTCGAAACCTTTTCGTCCCTCCTCTTCGGTCAAAGGGACCTTTAAGGGAGAAAAAGGGGGGGGGGGGGGGGGGGAGGTAGGAAGGACTCAATCGGGAGGCCTATGGTGGACGCTCCTGACTGGAAAACCCCCCACAGCACGGAACACCTATCTGGCGACGAGGGAAATTCAGAGAAAAGATTTTGGGACCGGAATCAGGAGGATCACCCTCCATGAAAAGGATCGGACGAAAAGTCGGGAAAAAATCAGGAAAGGGAAAAGGGCGGGAGCTGCTGAGAATGCAATTGGGACTTTTCAGAGAAGACCATCGTATTTAAAATTAAAAAGGGAGAAAAGGGGTCTGAAAAGGCCTTAAGAAATACCAGGGGAAAACGCGGCACTACTAAGAGACCCGACGAACGCTTGTGGTCGGGAAAAGAGTCGGGGGCCGAGGAATCGGCCATTTCTTGCTCCTTGGGTTGGAGGGGGCCTGGCTGAAACAGCGTCAAGGGAAGAAGAAGGGATTGTGGGGGAGGGGACGCGAAAAAAAAAACCCCGGGGATTTCCAACATCGTGTCAATGCCGAAACAGGCTCCGGGGGGAGAGGGGGCCATCGGGAAGGTCAAAAGAAGCGAGCGAGGATATGGGGGATAGTTGGATTTGGGGGAGGAGGGAAAGGCGGGGGGGAAAAAGGTTGGTCAGCACCAACCACGAATGCGCCGAAAACTTGGTTGGAAGAAACGGAAAGAGCGAAAAGATCTTGGTTTTTACGAGGATCTCAAGGAGGCCCAAAGAAACGGAATCAAAGAAAAGGGAGCGACCGATAAAGCTTCACAAAGGAAGGGCGAGAAATAAGATTTCCTGTTGACGAGGTAGGCTCCTCAGTGTAACGACTAGACGAAATAGGAAAGGGCATGCTCCGCTTTATTTGATTGATAAACATTAAAGACGAAACACGGGGTAAAAAAAGAAAGGTCGACAACAAAACAGGCTTGGAAGGACGAGGGCACTGGTCCGGGTGAGGAGTGCAAAAATGCGAAATTCATACATTAAAGAACGCCTCACCGGGCACCAGGTCTCGATGGCGTTGAAAAAAAAGGGGCGGACAGGGCGGCGGGTCTCGTAAGGGAAAAGACGCCCGTTGAGACAGCATGAGAGGCCATTAGCACGCCGCCCGGCGCTTAAGTGAAAATGGAGGGAAAGATGGGGTGGGCAAAAGCCGAAGAAAAAAATGGAAAGAAAAAAACACAAAATGGGGTAAACTGGAAGGGTGCAGGGACAGACAGAGGTTCGAAAATCGTTCGGGGGGGTTGAGGACGCAACTAGAACTTAAGGGAAACGGCAATACAGGAAAAAGGGGGGGAACACGTCTAGAACGTCGTTCTTTAATATCACGAGATTCATGGAGGAAAAAGGGCAGCGTGCGGAGGGAAAACAGTGAAAAGGGGTTATGAAAGGGTCAGTCAAAAAGTGCTGAGAAGAACAAGAATGGGCATCAGTCAAAATTTATCCACGCTCACGCATGGACGCTCGGGGGAGTTGTTGCTGAAGGGGAGATTAGGGGGACAAAGGGGGGAAGAAGTTGGGACTTTCACGGGGGGGAGCCAGGGGAGGGGGGCGGGGGGGATCTGGGGGCCGGCATCCTCGTCGAAATTGCTTAGCCGAGTCCGATGGCCGGGAAGGAGACGCGAGAGGAAAAAAGAAAAAACAGTAGACTCCGTTCTTGAGAGAACCTTTGGGAAGAAGGGGCGCTGTTAGGGATCAAAGTCTGCTGGTCATGTGTCCATTGCTTGGGGGGGGCGGTATCTCTCTAAAAAGGAGGAAAAAGAGATAGCACAAACAGCAACGCACGATTAACCCAGCATACGGAGGCCAAAAAAATGAGAAAGGGAAAGGTGGAGGTACGAAAAAAAGGGCTATCATGCAACCGATGACCGCGGAGCAATTAAAAGGACAGAACGGCTCCAGGGAAAACGAGATGCCGGCCACACAGCGACCGGGCTGAACACAGGAAAAAAGACAGGCGGCAAAGAACCGAAAGAAGCTCTCAGAAAGACGAGCAAAGGATCAGTGGATAAAGACAGGAATATCACTGTCAGGATGATCAGAGGGGGACGACCCTGAACCTTGGAAAGAGTGGGAAGGGCATTGAAGGCCAGAAGCTCAAAAAAAAGTAAACGCCGGAAAATTAAGAAGGGGGGTCGGGGTTGACTTCGACGCCGAGGAAACCCCCACCCCGAGGGGTCTCGATACCAAAAGAGCGCGTAGAGGTCTGGGGGGAAAAGGGAAAAATCAAACTTGGTGACGAGAAGGGCCAGGCCTTTGAACAAGAGTATCAAAGCGAGCTGGGGGGGACAGGAAAGCAAAAGTGGCGATGCCTAGACAAAGGCTCAAGGGGGGCGTCTTGGGGAACCGGGGACCTACAGGAAAGTGAAAAAAAGGGGGGCGAAATGTGCCAGCAGAGCTGCCAAAGGAGGTCTGAAGGGGAAGCGTAAAAAACCAGTTTCATGTCTGATGGGCAGGGGGAATAGGAAGGGGGGAGGGGAGTACTTGGGACAGGGGATTCAAGAAGGGCCTGGGGTTTTGAACATTCGGGGTGAAGGTATGGGAAAAAAAAAAGACGCGGATCGTGAGCAGCCGAAATGAAAGACTCCGACGAAGTTTCCCCATAGAGGGGGGGCGAAAGGAAAAAAAGGGGCTGGCGCCACGAAAAAAAAGGGGAGGGAAAAGAAGAAGTATCGTCGAGAGGGTTAAGGCGGCTGGGAAAAGAGTGGGAGCGAGGAGACAAGAGGAAGAAGGGGTAGATCTTCGTTTCTTTCACCAACACGATTCTGGAGAGGAAAGGACGAAAAAAATATGCGTTCACAACCGGTCTAAAACGACTTGAGTTCAAAAGAAGAGAATCAAAACGCTGATTTCTGGGCTGGAAATCTTCATGGCGGGAAAAGGCCGGCAGGAAAAAAAAGGATGGGTTGGAAATCCCGGAAGGGTTTTGAGGAAGCGTCGGGGAGGAACATCACACATCGGGAAACGGAAAAGCTGAAAAAAAGGAGAACGAAAGGCCGCAAAGACAATGAAACGAGTGATCCCGCAAATGAAAGCGGGATAGGGAAGGAGACAAAGCTGGTCTGCGTGGCAAAACTTGCGAGAGTTAAAACGGATTGGTCTGCGCAGAAGAGGGGGGGGAAAAGAAGGGCTATGGGCTGCGGAGGTCCAACAGTGGGGACCAAGAGAAGATCAAAAGGACTACGTGCTTGGCATTGAGGGGGGGTTGGCGAATCTTTTCGCCAGGATACGGGGGCAGGGGGGGAGGGACCGAAACGGAGACCAAAGGAGGGCGTGAGAAATGAAGGTACCTCCTTATGAAAGAAAGAATTTTGAAGCGGAGGAGGCCATAAGGCCGGAAGGAAAATAGAAACAAGCTTGAAGGTGTCATTACAAAAAGGAATTCGAGTCTAACTTGCACTGGACCGACAAAAGTCTTTAGAAAGGGGAGGTAACTGTCTGAAGTGCGGCGCCTCGGTCGGGAAAAAAGGTGGCGGCGAGCAGGAAGTCGTAATCTCTCTCCAACACCAAAGGGGGGGAGAAATCGTCAAGGGAAGAACCGCACCTTAGAAAAAGACCGAACAGCAGGAAACCGTGCCAGGAGGTCGTCAAGTGCAAGTTTGACTTCTCAGGTTTGTGGAATGACAGAGAAGCTGTCCGAAAGGGGGGGTTTGACCCAAGTGGTATGTGCTACCAGACCGCCAGCTTCAAAATCCTGGCAAACGGAAAGGGAACTTCCGATCCAGGAAAAGGGGGGTCAAGGAACGGAAATCGTCAATCCCTGAACCATAGGAAACGGACGAAATGGAAAAAAAACAAAGACGACGACTGCCAGCAGTGATCTGTAATTGAAAAAAGGGGTTAAGACACAAAGAGGGGGGTGGAAACTCATTCGTCAGTAAAAAGCAGAAGAGGGGACATATCGGGCGCAACTCCTCGGCGCCCGGCGAACGGGTGTCTAAGGGGGTCAAAAAAAAAAGAGTAAAAGGGGGCCGAGGTCACGAGGCCCTGTAGAGTGTAGGGAAAAGGGCAAAAAGAGGCGCATCTTATGTCAACCGTACGATGGTTCGTGATGAATTCCAGAAAAGAAAGGAAACCGGAAAGAAAAACAGGGATTCCCAATGTCAATCCGTCCCAAGCGCTCTAAGGAAAGGCAAGAAATCAGAGGCGAGAGATGGGGGGGGGAAAAGGGACGGTTGGATGTGGAAGAAGAGGGGGGGGATGGGTGGGTGAACGCCGGCGGTGGTGCGATCCAAAGAGGCCAACGTGGGGAAAGAAAAAACGATATATCTAACCTAGCTTCAAAGGGAAAAGGAAAAGCTATCGGGGCAAATCAGAAGATGACAGGTCGCCCGCTTCAATAGGTCGTATCGGAAGTTAGATTGGGAGGAGATTTGTTGTAAGGCAGTTCTTGACATAGTGAGGCAGTCTCAGGGTCGAGGGGATATAAGGGAAGGCGGGGAACCCCGTATTAACAACCCAACGAAACACTGGGGGGATAGATCAAAGCCGCACTGGTCCTATCGATCTCGGGGGGAGGAAGGGAACTAAAAAAAGGCAAACGGGCAACGCATTGGGTGAGAGAGGTAAGATTTCGTAAAGCGGTCGCTCCATGGGGGATCGTAAAGGACAAGGAGGGAAAAAAGGGGAAGAAAGGAAACCAATGTAAAGATCGTGCATTACACCAGCCGGAGAAGGAGGGGAGGTGCAAAAGGGATGTTTGGCACAGCCTTGCTACATTCTCGAACCAGAGAATTAGGAACTGTAAGGGGGGGGGGGTGCTCCGCGGGCCGAGAAATCAGGGAGAGGAGGAACGGAAAGAGGGGGCGTCTATTCACGTCACTAAAAAGGCATTGGGAAATTACCAGAGGGACTAAGAGGCGAAAGATCAAAGGTGCCATTCAAGACTTGGCTAAAAAGTTCCAGGAGGAGGGGGGGAGGACAAAAGTCTCCCTCGATCAATCCGACAGGGAATCAGTCAGGGGGACATGGGGGGGAAACGAGAAAAAGCTGGAGGGGGAGAAAAAATTCTGTTGCTCGGGTTTGAGGCCTTCCGGGAAACTGCTGCCTTGGGGCTCTATGTTGGGGGGATCCTCGTCTAAAATGGGAATCCGGGAGAAACTGGTGAAGGGGGCGGAAAGGGGTAGCTGCAGCCCAGCGTCTTCCGACAAGATTTCGGGAAGGAACGCGGTTTCGAGCCTGCTGGTCATCGTGGCTTGGCTTGTTTGGGCAAGAGAAAGAGTCTCGACAAAAAAAAAGGGGGGAATAAAAAAAACAAAAGGGCCCGGATGAAAACAAAGGGGTCCAGAACACGGGGGGAGGAAAAGATGAAGAGGTAAGAACGGAATCATGCACCGCTACAATTGCGCGAATTTAAAATATTAAAGGGAAAGAAACGGAATAAAAGTGGAAACGAAAGACGAAATCGAGCCAAGCAGCATGCTGCCGTCAACGTTTTCAAAGGGGGGGAGACAGAAAGGAGTACAAGTCACGGAATTTTAAATACAAGGAGCAGGAAGAAAGGGAGATCAGCACGGTTGGAAAATGCTATCCCTGAAAAGATGTTTCCGAGAAAAATTTCATGGGGGACAAGGATCAGAGAGACGGGGCAGGACCGGTTCCATGCGTCGGACGAGAAAGATATTCGGTGCGTACGCCCCCCATTTGGAAAGACGAAGAAGGGGAGAGCTAAAAACTGCACAGCAGAGGGTACCCTGAAGGACACACCCGGGGTGAAAAAAAGAAAATGTCGCAAAGGGGGGGGGAGTGCCAAACCATCTATCAACTCGCGTTAAGGGGTAAAAAGCAAGCAGGATGACTATCCTAAGCTTCTCAGTCTTCAGATGAAGAAAAAAACAAAAAAAAATGGAGCGCCCGCTTTCGAATGTGGTGTCTTGCAAGATAGAAAAAAGAACCGAAAAAGCAAAAAGGGCGGGGGATGTCGGAGTATGAGTGGCAGCTCGCTCAGGACCATTGCGTCGGGCTTTGGGGGGAGGCATGGTTCCGGGCCTGGTTTGACATCGTTTCGGAGATGCGTAAGGGGGGCACATAGAAATAATTGGTAGAACCCTCACCAACTAAATTTCAACCCGGCGCAAGTCAAAAAAACGGGGTTGGGATGCCAGCGCAAAGAGGAGGTCGAAAAAGAAGAGTGAAGGGGGCGATCCTGAATCGTCGAAGGTTTATAGAACCGAGAGAGGAGAAGAGGAAAACAAAGAGGAGGGTCAGAGGGGTCGTGTTCAAAAAGACGTCCTGGTCGAAGGGAGGGAGAAGGAGAAAGGTAGAGAAAAGAGAAGGGGTGGGGGATGGGGTGGTAGAAGTTAGGGGGGAGAGGGAGTATAGGGGGGGGAGAAGAATAGAGGAGGCAAAGGGGGGGTGAAGAGGAAAAGGTTGGGGAAAAGGGAAAATAGAAGTGAGACAGGTGGGAGGGGTGGGAGGGGAGGGATGAAGGGGGGTGTGTGAGAAGAAGAAGAAAGTAGGGTGGGGAGGAATAGGCGAGTGGAACTCGTGGAGGGGGAGGATAGGGAGTTGGGAGGAAGGGGTGAGGGGTGGGGGGGGGTGAGAGAGGAAAGGAGGAACAGGTGGATAAGAGAGAAGATGAATAGAGAGAGGAAAGAAAGAGAGGATGGGGAAGGGAGGAGTGAGTGGGAGGGGGGGAGGGGGGAAGGGGGGGTAAGGGGACGAGCGTGGGAGGAGTCAGGGAAGGAGTGAGAGAAAAGCGGGAAAAGTGGTCAGGTAAAGATGGGGTAGTGGTGTGGGTAAGAAGTTGAGAGGGAGGTGAAGCGGGGGGGTGAGGGGGGGGGGGGGGGGGTTTGAGAGGAAAGGGGTAGTAAGGGGGAGGGTGAATAGAGGAGGCGGAGTTGAAGCTGGGGGGAGAGTGGGGGTGGGGGAGGGGGGGGGAGAGGGGGGGAAGAGGGAGAGAAGGAAGGGGTGGGGGAGATAGGGTAGAGGGAAGTGGAAGGTTAAGAAGGTGGAGGGGAAAGAAGGGGAAGAGGGAGGAGGGGTGGAGCGGGAGAAAGGTGAGGGAGTTAGGAGGAATGAGGAAAGGTGAAAGGAGGGAGGGGGGGCGAACTGGTAGGAAAATGGAGGGGGGGAAGAAGGGGGGTAGGTGGAGGAGAAGTGGGAGAAAGGGGTTTATGGGGGGGCGAGCTGAGGGGCGGGAGAGGGGGAACGGGGGGAGTCAGGGTGAGGGGAATGGAGGGAGAGGAGGGGAAGTTAAGGAGAGGGAGGTAATAACGAGAGACGGAGGGGAAGAAGAGGTGGCAGAGCAAGAGGGAGGTCTAAGTTGAAGAGTGCTTTTTGGGGGAGAGGGGAGAAAGATGAGCCTCGGGAAAAACAAAGAACGGGACTGATTCCAAAATCAGATAAAGCGCTGGGTGGCTGGATTGGTCGATCTCACCAAGGCGCAAGGCCGGAGGGGGGGAAAGGTTGGAATCCCTTTTGTTGTGAATGCGGCGGGTGAATTCGCAAAAGGGAAAGGGAACTTGACGCTGCGCAGAAAAACCGGTGACGGACCATCAAAAAAAAGCCGAAGAAATGTGACCTCGGCACCAAGACGATGGGACCGCGCTTAAAAAAGGAAGGAGGGTCTCGTCCTTGCGCCGTCGAGGAGTTTCGAGAGGATTTAGGAGGAAGCAGATGAAGCCAATTGGGGAGATGGAGCAGGAGGAAGCGGCCAGATCAGAGGACGACGTGCTGTTAGTCGAAAGTCTTATGGGGGGGGGACGAGAACGGTAAGACAATCCTTGCCTAGGGGGGGACGCACTAGGGGACCGAGAAAGAACATCTTCTTGGTGATCTGAAGGTACCCGTCCGAGAAAAAAAAGGAAAGCAGGGCATGGCGGTCGGGGAAACAAAGGCAAAGTCTGGGGGAAGGGAAAGCTATAAAGGAGAATTCCCGCCAAAATCTTAGGGTCTTGCGTCATTTGGGAGGGGAGAAGGTCGGCCTGGCGGCGCTCGTTCTGTCTGTTCGCGAGTGTTGCGGCCGAGGGACGTAAAAGAAAAAACGAGGGGACTTCCCTGCTCAAACCAACAAAAAACCCCAAAAAAAACACAAAAAAAAAAAAAAAAAAAAAAAAAAAAAAAAAAAAAAAAAAAAAAAAAAAAAAAACCCCCCAACACAAAAAAAAAAAACAAAACCCACACACAAAAAAAAAAAAAAAAAAAAACCAAAAAAAACACAAACCAACCAAAAACCCACCCACGAACCCCGCCAAAACCCCCCAAACACCCACCACACCAAAAAAAAAGAAAAAAACAACAAAAAAAAACAAAAAAAAACCGCCAAAGAAAAACCAACCCAAACCCCCCAACAAACAAAAAAAAACACAGAACCACACCCCCACCACCGAGGAAAAGCCGAGGTATCATGGAGGTAATCTTTCCTGTCAAGTGAAACTCGAGTGTTTGGCTGTAATGTGTCATCACATAGAGGGCCTATTGGGGGGAGGCAAGGAAAAACAAGAAAACAGATAAACTGCGAGAGGTACCTTCCGATCCCACGCAAGATGGGGGGGAAACAAAACGGAGGTGCCGACCATCCCTGACCATAGATGACTTCTTCGAAATACAAAAAAAGAAAAAACGAAGCCACGTCGTAGGACGCTTTGGGCACGGCGCGAGGGTAAAGGGGAAAAATTAGGCTTCGTCTCAGCCTGAGGTGAGAGAATCCGGGTGCTAAAAAATCAAGGAAACGCTTTGGGGGGGGTCCAATTGTACCTAGAAAGGCAAGGGACGGAAGAAAGACGGCCATGCTTGCGCCTTGTTGTATGGGGCAGTCACAGGGAGGAGAAGAGGGGCAAGGAGGAAGGGCGGTGGTGGGATTTCTTGAAATTCACCACGCTTCACAGGGGGGGGTCAGGAGGGTGAAAAAATACGTTTCAATGCCGGCAGCCTTGGTTTAGATCGACCAGAATCCAGAAAGAGCAATAAGAAGGGGGTGTATTCGTGAGGCGTTGGACGGACGGATCAACGAAAAAACAGGGAGAGTGAAGATGGGAAAGAAACGATAGAGCGAAACTATAAGTGGGTGTGAAGAGAGCCAAAGGAGGCCATCAGAAAGCCGAAAAACCTTATCGTGACTGGAAGCCAATCAAGATATGGCTGCACCACTCACTTCCGGAACGCCACGCATAAAATGGGGAAAAACGACAGGTGTTGGGGAATCTCAATTATCGCGTGAACCAGAAGCAGCGGAAACAAAGGGAATGTAACCCCAACAGGCTAAAAACCATGGGGGAAAAATTAACTAGAAAAAGAAAAGACGGAAACTGAAATCGGGGAAAGGCCGAAACATGACGGACTCCAGTCGCAGTGGGAAAAAGAATCGAAAGACACATTTCGTAAAGTCGGTCGAACCATTGGGAGAGGGAATGGAGGAGAAATGTGGAAAAAACGGGGGTACGGGGGGCCTGTAGATCGAAAGCTCCAGGGCACGAAATGGGCGGGAGTTGCTAAAGGGTTTGGCATGACTGCGGGGCTTCTTCCAAAGGTAAAAGATGGGAAGGGGGAATTAAACCTCAGGGAGAGAGCGCGTGGGGGGGAAAAAAAAAAGGGGGCTAAGGCCCGATCACGGCACGACAGGCAATGGGGGAAAAGAGGCAGTGGGTGAAAAAAGAGGTAACTCCAGCGAAGGAAAAAATGCAATAAGGAAATATCGGCAACGAAATTTCCCCTGAGTACAGGGGGTCGTACAAGGTGGCGTCAAAAAAAAGTAAAAACCTGAAAGGAAAAAACCATGCTGGGGGTGGACCAGAGCCCATTGGGGCTCATCGTCTGAAAAGAAAAGGGGGGGGAAAGGTGGATGGTTGCCGCCTTGTACATTGGCAATGACAAGGAAGACCTGCTGAAAAGCGAAGTTGGGGGGGGCAGCCGAGGAAGGATCCTCAAATCCTCCCTAAGAGGTGGGGGAAAGGGGTCTCGGAAGTGCTCGGCTGCATGAGCCCTCGCGTTCTTACCGAAAACCATTCTGAATGTTAGAAAGATGGATGACGAAATTAACGGTAAGCGTGGCC
>Ga0179593_1688085_pt1 | contig 11968 bp, 21 predicted proteins | sample CZODoug2_1_08_16_FD_185931 | JGI IMG/M metagenome (GOLD analysis project Ga0179593, IMG submission 185931) | Vadose zone soil fungal communities from Angelo Coast Range Reserve, California, USA - CZODoug2_1_08_16fungal (PacBio error correction) | ecosystem: Environmental > Terrestrial > Soil >...
TGATCACAGCTTAGTAAAGAGTAAAAACATCTCATCCACTCACTATCCGCGAAGAGGGGAATTCGGCCCACGGTTTACGGCACTTGTGAAGAGGGGAAGAAAAAAAACATTCTTCTGCCTTTTCGAATGGAAATCGGAAAAGGAGATCCTTGTTTTCATCTACAGGGGGAAGTCTCTCAGTCGAGGGGGGAGGAAAGAGGGGGGAAAAAAGGGAAAGGGAGGCTTTACTACTTCGGACCACAGGTGTGCCGAGAAGGGGGGGAAGCCTCAATCACTTCGCCATCTCAAAAGAACGAAATCGTTTCAACCTCTCCGGAAAAAAGAGGAGAAAAAAAGGAAGGGGGGGGTAACTCCCGAAAATTGGACTGAGAAGAGAAAAGCGGTTTCTTTTAAAAAGGAAAGCACGGTTGTAGAAGGGGGAATTCTCTTACTCACGAACAACAAGGGAGGTCTCTCTTCGGGGAGGTCATTGCTCTCCGTCTGACTAGGAGAAGGAAAAAAAGGTCTCTCGGCTGCCTGTAACCGCGCTGTTGAAGGTCGGAAAGCTACGATTCTCTTATGTGGAGGGCAAGTCCGCGCCGCCTTGAGAAAAAGAGGAGGAAAGAACAATTTCCACAGCGCGTCTGGGAGTACGGGGCTTTCGTCCAGCGCCTTGCGAGGGGAAAAAAAAAAAAAAATCCCATTCTTCCTTCGTCGACGAAAGAGAAAAGAGGGGGAGAGAATAAACAACAACAACTTGATTAGGAGGAAAGATAGAGAAGAAAAAATGGCGTCTACTCATTCCTCACTGGAAGGGGGGGGAAATAGAAATGCGCTTGCCTAAAGGGCAACAGAAAGAAAGAAAAGGAATAAAAGAGGGGAAAGGTCTAAGACGGCGCTTTGGAAAGAGTTTTAGCAATGGGAGGGGAAAAGACGGCAGCACTAACATACGATAATCGGATAAAAAAGGGGGGGAGAGGGGAGGAAAAATACCTTTAATGCGCGGTTACCAGCGGGACATCTCCTATGAAGGGGGGGGGGTTGCTATCGATCCGAAGAGGGAGGGAAGGGAGAGGGAAAGAGGTGTCAGGATTAACGCGCCTGGGGGGGGCAAGAAGGGGGAGACCGCACCTATCGCGGAGGAAGGGGGGCCTCTCATGGAGGGGGAAAAGGAGGTCTCTCTTACTAGGCTGGCCGGCAGGTGAAGAGATGTCGTCTGCCATATTTGCCTTAACAAAAAGAGGAAAATGTTTTCGCCGTAGGGAAAGGAAGAGGGAAAGAACCCTTCTCGGAAAAGAACTCCCTGCCATCTTTCCGCGAGGGGGAGGGAGACAGCGCCTGACGGAAGGTCGAGGAAGTGAGAAAAAAAAGGTGGTTGCTGATCGGCAGGGAGAAGAAAAAACATTTCCGTCAAAAAGGGAAAAAGAAAGTGCCTCCAAAGAGGGGGGGGGGAAAATGTTGTACGAGGAATTTGGTGAACACGGTTTTCTTACAGACCCGGGGAAGAGGAAAGATTGGGATGACTCCAATTCCTACAGGACAGGAGGGAGAGAGGGGGGGGAGGAAAGAAAGGGGCATCCATTAAACGTCTGGGAAGCCGGCGTCTATCCCTTTCTTAGGGATCGGGGCTCTTGCGAAAAAAAAGAGAAAAAGAAACTCTCGTCACACAAGGGAGGACCCTTTCTATTATTTATAAGGAAGGGGAAAGGGTCGTTCAAACCAACTCGGGGGGGGGGGGGGGGAAGAAGGATGCTTTTCAACTTCTTTCAGGGGAAAGAAGGGGGAGGGGCGTTCCTACCTACGTGAAAAGAAGGAAGACTGCACCGATTCGTCGAGCTGGAGGGAAAGGGGGGAAACACGACTCCCTACTTTTTTCTATCCCAATAGGAAGGAAGGAGAGAGTGGTTATTCGGAGGAATAGGAAGGGGAAAGGGGGGAGGAGAAGGTACTTTTCAATGTTCTTCCGACCGAAAAAAGAAGGGAAAACCATTCAATCTCTTTTTTTCCCTTGGGGGAAACCGTAGATGGGAGGAAGGAAGGGAGAAAAAAAAAGAGGACCAACTAACCGTCTTCGGATCCGTGACAGAAAGGAAAAGGCCTCCCGGACGGGAAAAAACGCCTTGCCAAGGCCCTTCTGGGAGCACTCTTAGAAAAAAGGGAAAACCCGGATGTAATACACGGCGGAGAGATGGACAACGAGGAGAAAAGGGAGTCAACGCCTGAATGAGAAAGAAAAAATCTCCTATTAGAAAAGGAGGGGAAAAAACATGCCCCTGCAGTGTGAGAAAAAAGAAGGGGGGAGGAAGGGGGAAGTTTTCTCCTCTAAACAAGGGGGTGATCGTTTCTTGAGAAACGAGGAAGGAGTACCCGATAGAGATCAAGACAGAAAAAGGGGACTCCGTTCACCAAAGGTTGGGACTTCTGCCTTATTGGGGGGGGAAAGGGGTGAAGGTGCATGGTTTCCAAAGAAAAGGAAGAAGAAAAGGGGCTTCGATTAGGATTTCAGTTAAAATGAAAGGACCGTGGAAATTCTCCGCAAAAGAACGGAGTATTAACAAGATCTTGACGGAGGTACGAGATGAAAAGGAAGGGGGGGCAAGGCGTTCTTCACTTACGGCTGACGATTAGAAAGGGAAAGGACGGTCGTTTTAATTAGCTTGTCAAAGGAGAAAGGGAGCAGAGAGAGACAAGTAAAGACATTGATGGGGGAGGAGGAAAAAAAAAAAAGGGGGGAACTGCGTAACCATTACCAGGTACGACTAGGAAAGCAAAAGAACCCACGCTGCTCTTCCGAATAATTCCACGAAGGGGGGGGAGAAAAAAGTCGGGAAGTACCGTGAACCATGATACAAAAGGAGAAGAAGAGGGAGGGAAAAGGTATTTTTCGCGATGACGCTCTGTCGGGAGTAGGTCGCCTTAAATACTTTTTCCCAAGAGGAAGTGGCTTGGAACGCCCTACTTGCGCAAGTGAGGAAAGGAGAGGAATTTAATTCCGTCCACAACAGTAACGGAAGGGGCGCTTTCTCAATCTCCTATCGCCTCGGGAAGAAAAAAAATCAGCCGCCTTCTCGCGAGGCAAGGGAAGAGAAAAGGGTCATCCTTTATTGATTGTTATAGGGGATGGGCGTCATCCCAATATACACAAGGATGTACGAAACCCGGGTAGAAAGAAAAAATCATCCACCTTTCCTCGTAAAATCCGAAAGAGGGGGCGGAATTCTTCTCACTTTTACAGGGGAAAAAGATTGCAAACTGGAGGCCGAAGGGAAGTTTCGAATCCAAGAAAGGGGTAGATCCTTTTTTTTAATCGAAAGGGAAGGGAAGGGGGGCGGACAGGTCGCTCATTCGCGGAGGGGGGGGGAAAAGGAAGAAAAAGAGACGGTCGGACACATTTTCACGAAACCGGGGAAAAGCAATCACTGCCATCTCATCGGAAGAAAGAGCGGCCAGCACCTCGTCCGCTATCCCTAACAGGGTTAAATAGAAAGAAAAGTTTATTTGAGCTCAAGATAGGGGAGAGGGTTGGCGCTTCTTCTTCTTACGAAGGAGGGGCCACTCGCGTTCTCGCGGAGGGGGGGGGGGAAAGTTTCTTGACTCGCCTTCGACTCGGGCTCCCAGAAATCGAAGCGCTTCCAGTTAGGGAGGGAGGATACGATTCTAGTATGTTCGTGAGGAAGGAAGGGGGAGGAGCCTTTCTCAACTCGTTGAGGTATCAGGGAAAGGCGCCCTTCTTTGAAAGGAAGGAGGGAGGGGCAGCGCATTTCTAGTTTCCCGGACTGGAGGGGGAAAAAAAAAGGGGAGAAGACGCCAGCTCCGCCTCGAGTGCGTGGCGGACTCAGAGAAAAAGCACTCTCGCTTATCTGGGAGGGAAAGGTGGAGCACAGCAAGTCCCGTTAAACTCGCAAAGGAGAGGGGGGGGGGGAGGAAAGGTCCTATTAATCTTCGCATCGAAAGTAATAAAGGAGGGGGTTTATATCGCAAGGAGTGATCACACAACGCGTCAGCACGAAAAAGAAGAAGGAGGAAGGGAAGGGGGAAAAGAGGGGAAATACCCTGAATCAGCGTGGGAGGGGGGGAGAAAGCTGAGTCTAAGGCATTCACGAAAGAAAGGGGGACGCCGAGGTCGAACGAGGGGAAAGAAAGGGGATGTCCATGTATTACTCTCAAAGAAGGGAGAAGGAGAGGCGCAGGCTGACTCCAATTCCAAGCGGAAAAAGGGAAAAAAGAGTTCCCCTGTTCGGGTTCTAGCAGGAAGGCGCGTTGGTCTAACGCTGCGCTGTCCGTGCTGGCAAGGCACAAAAAACTCGGAAAATGTGTTCCGAAGCCCGTGCCCGAACCGGGAGCGGGGGAAAAGGAAAAACTGTCCCGCCATTACAATAGTCGCAAAAGAAAAAGACGACGTCATTTTCCGCGGAAGGGAGACGACCGACATTTGTGCTGAGAGGAAAACATCTCCATCCAGTGGGGGGCAAAAAGGGGACGTTCATTGTCTCAAAGGGGGGAAATGGCGTGGCTTCGATGTGGTAAGAGAAAGGGGGGAAGAGGGGACCTTAATTACATCTGGAGAAAGCCCGGGGGGGTACAAAAAAAAAAGATCATTTTGTAGAGGGGGGCCTACGGGCCTGAGGGGGACTATCGAAGGGGGGGGGGGGGGGGGGGGGGGGGGCGAAACAGTGAAAAGTTCAATCTTCATTTTAATAGGAGGCGGCGAGTCCTTTCGGACGTGGGGAATTGGATTAAGGAGACGCGCTTCCCCACCTTAGTAAAAGGTTTGAAAGAAGACACTTCGCCCTTCTGGGAGGGTGGGTATCGACTCATGCTGAAAAGGAGGGAAGGGGGGAGGGGGGGGGGGGGGAGGGGGAACTCTACTAATACTGGCGGGTGAAGAAATACTATGACTTCACAGGAAAGGGGGCTCCTTGTTAAGAAGGTGTGTTCTATCCAGCTAGGTGTCACACTGGCGATCATCTTTTGGAAGGAAAAAAAAAAAGTTCCGGCGATCTTCCCTTGTTATGGAGAAGACGGTAGTACCCCAGAGTTCTCGAACACCATTCAATCGTGAGGGGACCGGGAAAGGAAAAAAGGGGCCTATCTTTCCCCTCTCCTTCAAAGAAGAGGAAGAACATATAAGACCGGTGAACGGGAAGACCCGTCCGTGACTCAGACTCGACCGCCCTCTTCACAAGAGGGGAAGGGGGTAATACAACGTCGGTCGAGAATTTCAAAAGGAGGGGCAGCTTTTGCTGAAGAGAAAGACCATCATCTCCTCCTTGAAATGAGAAGGGGGGAAAAAATGCCCCCTTCAACGTTGGGGGAGGAAAAACTATTCTTAGTTCTCCCAAAGATTTCACTTTGATCGGGGGAAAAAAAAAAAATCCTAAAAGAGTCAATCTATATATCAAAAGGTTTTCTATCTTAGAACGAGAAAGGTTGGCGCACACCGTGAAGGGCAGGAGGGGAGTCTCATCTTCCTATCAAAAAGTAGAGGAAGCAAATCTTCATTACGCGGGGGGGGCACGAAACGCCGTTTATTACATGAAAGGGAGACTGGAAAGATGCTCTAGGCAATAAGTTCCTTGCAGGGGGCAGGGAGAGGAAAGAACGATGATCCCACTTTCACCGTTCGATATTCACTGAAGGGAAGGAAGCGGGTCAAATCTCAATGAGGAAAGGGGTGTCTCTATCGCGAACGTAGAAAAAGAGGCCGTACACGTTTACTGCGGAGAAGAGGGAAAGCCGATCGCTAGTCTCGATGTTACGGAAAAGAAAGAAAAAAAAAGAAGATTCACTCCTTAAGTTTTGGGTGTATAGGGAAAGGACCCCCTCTAATCTCTAAGAAGGAAGGGGTAGGTGCGAATTACCCGTCGGAAGGAAAGGGAAACGCGTTGCATCAATCGTCGTTACAGAGAGGGAAAAGTTGATACTCAAACTATTTGGCGGGGGAGAAGTGTAGACGTATCTCTCATCGCCGGGAATGCCGGAAGGGGGGGGGGGGGAAACACCGCTCTTTGGTAGACACAAGGGGGGGGGGATCCACTGCCTGAACTTGAAGGGATCACGCCGGGAGGGGGGATTCCCATTCCTCGGTAAATTGGGGGGAAATGAGTATTCCTCCTGGGGAGTAATCCCAAGAGCCCACTTGACGGGGTGCGTACGGGTTCTCCCGCTTTCATCCGGACTATCAAAAGGGGAAAAGGAATAATCCCTCCCGTTTTCTTTCAATGAAAAGGGGAAAAAGAAAGGGGAGACTGGTGTAGATTGCAAAAAAAGGGGAGAAAAAAGAAGGGCTTCTTCTTTTCGAATGCCTAAATTAGGGGGGCCGGGGTGGAGGGAAACTTGCTTTCACTATTGTGAAAAAGAAAAGACGGATGACCGTCCGGTTTTAGGGAAAGAAAGGGAAAAATTTTCCGAGACCGGGGGTGGGGAAAAGGAAAGCGCAGCTCCTACACTCTAATCTGCAAAAGGAGGGAAAAAAGGAGAAGAACACGAACAGTGTGAACAGTCCGAAATTAAAGAGGGGAGTTTAAGCTTCCGCGATCTGGATGGAGCACTGTTTTCCGGAAAAGGAGCGTTCGCGGCGCAAAAGGAGAAAAAGAGCGCAACCGTGATTTCGTGACTGGCCAATGTCGAGGGAGGCGGCCTTAACCGAAGGGGAAAAAGAAAAGACGCCTCAAGTGCTGCTACGATTCTCGTACGGGGAGGAAAAAAAAGTCGCGCGCCTTGCAAACTCGGGGAAAAAGAGGGCCCTGCTATTTGCTCCGCTGAGAGGGAAGGGGGAAAAAGAAGGGGAGAGTTCCCGGGACTTGCTGTGCGTCCAAGGAAGGGAGAAAAAGCCGCCGCGATTGCGGTGGGGGGGGGCAAGAAAGGAAAGTCCACCTCACTCGCGGAGAAAAGAAAAAAAGGAAGAATCTGGAATTTTTACACGCCAGGTCCAGGGAAAGGAAAGGGAGGACACCTATTAAGCTTCTCAAATCGCATGGGTCTCAAACTATGAGGGAAGGGGAAAAAAGAAAACCACGCTGCAGCAGAAAAGAAGAAAAAAAAAATTGAGGTCTCTTTCTAAAGAAAGCAGATTAATTCTCTATTCTAAGGAGAGGAAAGGAGGGAACGCCGCGCGAACGCGGTGCCGAGATAAGTCTTTTCAGGAAAACAAAACAGAAGAGAGAATTAGTATACTACGAAAAGAGTCACAATCCAATCTGGCCGGGAAGGGGGGACCACCCTTTCTTTGTCTGGGTAAGGAAAGAGAGTTGGTATGCTCTTCGATGGGAGGAAAATAGGGACTTTAAACACCATGAGAAGGGGGGGGAAGGGGTACCTGTCCTCTGTCCCGAAAGGAAGAAAAGACGAAAGTTGCGCGACCTGTAACCGCCATGAGTTTCGATTCAAACAGGAGAACAAAGGAAAAAAGGAGAAAAAAAATCCCCTGCAGTGGGTGGGAAGAAAAAGTGGTGCAAAAGATCCACCATGGAAGGGGAAAAAGACGAATTCCGCCCGTTCAGGGGGGGATTTCTTTATATTCGGGGGGAAAAGGAAAGGTGGCGTATTCGGAAACCTGGGTTTCGTACAGACCGATCAAAGAAGGACGCCCAATTCCTACTCCGATGGAGAAGAAAAAGGGAAAGACCAGGAGGCCCATTTCAGCGGAAGGGGAAAAAGAGGTAAAGTTCGTTCAGGAAAGAGATTGCGCAATCGACAATTGAGAAAAGAAGCTTCACCCCTTTATTTGGTGTACCGGCATTCCCTGGGAGGGAAGAGACCGTCTTTTCGTGAAAAAGGTTGGTCTCAACGACATGCTGGGGGGGGGAGGAAGGGACTACTATTGACGGGTCTTTCCTACCGAAAGGGTGAGAAAAGAGAAAGAAGCTGCACATAGCGCTAGCTTCGAGGAAGGTTCACACGAAGCCCCGGGGGGAGCGTGAATTATCTTACGAGAAAAGGGAAAAAGAGGGTCGCGGGAAAGAAAAAGATTTAGCTTGGAAAAAGGAGGGAGTACCGCCCTTTACCAGTGTGCAGGAAGAGAAAGGAAAAAAGACAATCGCAATCGTCTTTTACCAGGGGGAGAGAAGTCTATGGTTCTCCTCGATCTGAAAAAGGGGAAAAAAGGATCCTTTATCCATAAGCCAAGAAAGGGGTGGAAGCCCTTCCGTGACGCCCGAATTGAAAAGGAACTCGAAACCGCCCCTTAAGCTCTGGGAGGGGAAAGATTTTCACTCTCCCTGAGAAAGAAAAAAGGGGAATCATGCCATCAGAATAAGATGATGTTTTGGACCATGCCACCGGGGAGGGGGGGGAGTCGTATTTCTCATAGAAAAGGCAAGGCGTATTTCATTGAGAGGGAAAAAAACGTATTAGTATGAAAAGAGAAAAAAAAGGGGACCATCTTTGTTCGAGAGGAAAAGCGGATGACGGATTTTGCGCACACCGTAAGGGGAAAACCTCATTCTCATCTGGCAACAAAAAAGGAAGGAATCCCCTCTTCCTTACTCGTGCATTAGAAAAAAGTGAAAGTGGAGCAAGAGAGAAGAGAAAGGGGGAAGAGAGAGAAAGAGAGGTGAAGGCAAGTGGGGGAGGGGAGAGGAAAGTAAAGAGAGGGGAGTGGAGAAAGAAAGAAAGGGGAAAAACAAGGGAGGTTTAGGGGAAAAGCGGGCCAGGGAAGGAGGGAAGAGGAGGCAGGAAAGCGAACGAGGGGAGAAGAAAAGGAGAGGGAGGGATCGAGGGGGGGATTGGGTTGGGGAATCGATGGGAGGCCTAAGCGGCACAAGTAAGAGGGAACGGGAACCCAACGGTTGGGGGGAGAGGGGGTTGGGGGTGTGGGGGGAGGGAGGCAAGGTAATAGGGTCGGGTCGAGGAAACCAGGAGACTAACCGTAAAAAAAGAGGGGGAGGGTGGGGAGGAAACGGGTGTAAGAAACATAGATTAGAGAAGGGAGTGAAAGGATGTTCGAGTGTGGGGAGAAGTAAGGGGTGGGGGTAGATCGGAGGAGGGGTGGGACGGGGGAAGGTAAGATAGGGGGGAGAGGATAGTGTGTAAGATGGGGGGAAAGGGGCGACGCTAGGAAAGGGTTAGGTCGGCGGGTTGTTGGTGGGTGGGGGGATGAGGGAGAGGATTGTGAAGGAGGAGAAGGTTGGAAGAGGGGAGAGTATGGAGATGCGAGGGGGGAACGGAAGACGGGATTAGGAACGAAGGGTGGGAGAAGAGAGGGGTGGAGGATAAGGGAGGTCGGAAAGGTGAAATGAGGGGGGCAGGATGTGTGCGGGTCGTGAAGGGAGCGGGGGGGTGGTGGGACCTTGAGGGGGGGGTGAGGGTGGGTGGGTGATAGTAGAGCGGGAGGGGCGGGTAGATAAGGGCGAGCAGAGAAGATACGGTGAGACGGGGGTGAAGGCAGGGAGTTGGGGATAAGATGTTGGGCAAGAGGAGACTAGTGAGGGTTAAGACGGGGAGGGGAGGGGAGAGGAGAAGGAGAGAAGGGTCTTTGGAAAAGGAGGGTGAACCTGAATAAGAGAAGAGGGGAAGGGTAGTTAGAAAATCGGAGGGAAGGAGAAGGAGGGGGGAAGGTAGGAGAAGATAGGATGGGAAGGGACGATAGGCAAGTGAAATTAGGGCAAGCGAGTGGCAGAAACAGGTGAGTGAGATGGGGGCAATGGGAGTTGTAAGAAGAAAATAAGAGAACCGGGGTGAGTGGTATTGGAGGGAAAAGGAGAGGGGGGGGAAGACGGTATTAGAGGGGAAGAGGAGTGGTTGAGAGGCTGGGGTGTGGAAGGGGGGGGGAGGGAGGAGGGGAGGGTGTGGGAGTAGAGGAGGGAAAACGAGGAGGAAGAGGGGGGGGCAGGGAATGAGGGGGGAGGGGAGTGTAGAGTACGGTAGAAGAGGGGGAGAGGGGGAGAGAACGAACAATGAGGGGAGAAAGGAGGAGGGGGGAGGGGCATGAGTGGTAGCGGCATGCAACGGGATAATAAAGAGGTTTAGAGGGGGGGGGATGGGTAGGGGAACGAAATTAAGGAGCCGAGGGGAGAGAGTATGAGGAGAGGGAAGAAAAGAAAGAAGAAAGAAGAAGACATGAGGGTGGATGGCAACAGGGGGGGAGGGTGGTGCGGACGAGGGAGAGGAGAGTCGTTAAAAGATCGAAGAGTGAATAGAGGGGGGATGGGGAAGGGGAAGAGTAGGGGAAAAAGAAAAGTAAAGAACCTCGTGGCCAAAGCGGGGGGGGAATAGAGGGGTAGGGAGCAAGAGAAAAATGGGGGAGTGGAGAGGGAGCAGGAGAGGGGAGTGGGAGCTGGTGAGAGGTGGAAAACAATCCCTCTGGGGGTATGGGTTGGGGAGCCCCGGTTTCCCCCGAGAAAAAAAACCAAGGGAGGGGAGAACAGGGAGGGAGCAAGGGGAACTGGATCGCCCGGGGAGGGGATAAGCATCTTCTTATGGTGAACAGTACGGGAGAGCTGCGTCAGGAGGATGGAGTATGAGATAGGAGAGGTTGAGTGTGTGACGAGGAAGCATCCCAGCCCAAGAAGTACACTTCTCTCAGTCTCCCTTCCAACGACTTTTCACTAACTGTTTCCGAAGGGCCGGAGTTGTGTACGAGCTTGCAGCTTACCACAGCGTTCTTTTGCAACTCGTCTGCGCAAAGGCGCGTCCAAGAGTTACCTCTCTTATTGGCTTCAAGAAGGGACAGTCCGTCAAGCATATCGACAGCGGTACAGGGGTGAAAGGAAGGCGTTGAATAGGAGGGAAGAGTGGGTAGGGGAGATAAAGGGACAGGCATAAAATATCAAGAATAGCCTCTCTTTCTGCGTGGTGTACCTGCACTGGGGATGAGAGAGAGGATCTTCCCCCGCACCTGACCGGCAAACAGAGAGGGAAGGACAAAGTGATGGAGAAGTAGCGGGGGAGGAGGCTCCTATTTGTCTTCCTCCCTACACCTCTCCGTCCAAAACGTAATTATGAAGGTGGGGGAGTGACCCACACCACGTAGCGGGGGTTCCCGCTTAGTTCTTTTTGTCCTTACCTAGAGGAAGCAGGTGCTTGCCGGCTAACCAGGGAGGGACTCTACTCGATCCAGAATGCAGAGTGTGGAATACATACCGGCTCTAAATTTGCTTCCTGGGCGTGTAGGGATGGGGGAGTGTGGGGGGCTGTTGAGGTCGTGAATTATTGTCGCGTCGTGGTTCGTGAATTGGTTTCGAGTTCCGGAAAAGAAATTGTAATCTCACATGGCAGACTCCTTCCTGGCGAAAAAAGGTGGGGGAAGACTGGTGCGGTGAGATACTCCGCCATGGGGGTGGGAGGGTATAGGGGGGGTGGTGGAAGGAAGAAATGGGCGGGTTGGGGGGAGAGTGGGGAACAGAGAATAGGAGAGGGAACAAGAAAGGGACAGAAAAGAGTAAGGCGGGGCGCAGAAGGGGGGGGCGGGAGGCGGAGGGGGCGGGGGGGCAGGGAGAGGTGGAGAAGTGGTGCTGGGAGGAAAAGGAGAAGAGGAGTAGGGTAGGGATGGGGGTTTAGGAGCATGGAGAGGGTAGGAAGGGGGGGAGGCAGGGGGGGCGGGGGAGACGAAGGGGGATGGGGAGTCGGGAGGGGGAGGTGGGGGCAGGGGGAGGAGAACAATTGAAGAAGGAAGTGAGAGAGAAGTTGGGTGGAGGGGGGGAAAGAAAGGGTAGATAAAAGGGGGGGACTCGGTGGAGAGGGGGTGGACCGGAGCGAAGAGTTGGTGGGACCGATGCGGGCAGAAGAGGAGGCGGGAGAGAAGGAGAGTGAAGTGAAGACAAAAGGGGGTATGGAGAGGAAGGAGCAGACGAGATCAGGGAGGGAGGGAAGGGGTCTGGGAGACAGGAGATAAATAATGGCCTTTGCAAGGAGGGCGTCAAAAGGAAGGAAAAAATGTCTTCTTATTATTCACGTACCTACTGGGAAAATCTACTTTTTCTCTATAAAGAAAGGGTGGGGGGGGGTACGAGAACTCTTTGAATACCGGACACTGGTAACGGGGGGAACG
>Ga0179593_1305791_pt1 | contig 11967 bp, 8 predicted proteins | sample CZODoug2_1_08_16_FD_185931 | JGI IMG/M metagenome (GOLD analysis project Ga0179593, IMG submission 185931) | Vadose zone soil fungal communities from Angelo Coast Range Reserve, California, USA - CZODoug2_1_08_16fungal (PacBio error correction) | ecosystem: Environmental > Terrestrial > Soil >...
GGGTCAAACCGAAGAAGACGGAGAAGGAGCTCAAGTGAGCGATCTTAAGACACGTCCGACATCCCTCTACTTCGCTGACAGGAGAAAATCCGTAATAGAGGAAAACGGGAAAGTTCGAAAGAGTGAATGGAGAAAGGACTCACGGAAGTGCTCATCAAAAGAAAAAAAGCTCAGCCCTGACCAGGAAGCACGGTGGTGCGGGCTGAAACGAGAAAGAGGGGGAAGACACGTTATAGGGGAAAAGCATCTGTAAACTGGTCTCCTCATAGGCTCCAGGCGGGCAGAAAGGATGAGGGAACTTGGAGAAGAGGGAAAGAACTGTAGACTCGATACTGGCCCACTTTAAGAGAACCGTCCATTCTCTCATGCCCGGCGCTAGGAACGTAAGGGACTGGACCGGGGCAGGGGTAGGTCGGACGGGACGGGTCGCGACCACTGCAGGAAAGCGCCCTTATGAGCCGTACCAAAGGGGAGGCGGGGGACTCCTTCGAAGACGGGGCTGACGGAACAAGACGAGGGACAGATCCGAAAGAAGTATTAGTGGGGGGGGAGCTATCACACCGACCAAAGCCAAGATGAGGGGAGAAGAACGAAAGCAGAACCTGCACTAAAAACCGCCCTTCTTGGGTAAGATAAGCAAAAACCTACTTGTCGGAAAAAGATTGGGAAGCACAGGGGACATGGCTAGAAGTCAGCTACAGGGACAAACCCAAGAATCAGGCGGGAAAGGGGCACGTTATTCAAAAGGGTCTTGATCTGGTCCCAAAATAGGGGTCCGGGAAACGGCCCGGGGGGCCCGGGTTAGTAACTCCGTACGGCTGTCAAGCAGGGTGGGGGTACATAGAAGCGGCGGGTTCAAAAAGTAAGATAAAGGAGATAAATAGACTCGGCTTGGCAGGGTTTTCAGGGAAAAAACTAGCGCCTGGGTAAAAGTTAACCTATTCGAACATATGTCAAACACAACAAGTCGTAACCTAGCTAGCGGAAAAATTGCGCGAAGAACAAAAAGTCCGTTCCACGCATGGGGGTCAGCGGCATCCCGGCTCCCAACCTTACCATAAAGAACCGCAAAGAGATTTCTTCGGGGCGAACAAACCGTTAAAAAGGATCGATCCTGAAGGGATGTACCATGAATAACACGAGGTGAGCATCGGCAGGGTTTACAGGTCCCGGCGAGAAGATGCCCTAACCTGGATTTTCCTCGCCACTTACGGGTCCGAAGGCCATACCTGGAAGGGCCAAAGGCAATCTTACAGTTGCGGTACTACACTCGCTGAAGGCAAGAGCGAAAAAAGGGTTTAACCCGCATTCGACGGTAAGGTCACCGAATAGAATTCAGTGGGATGGTCGAAAGGACAGGAAAAAAAGAAGCGGCTAGTGATAATCGGGGCAGACAAACATTCGGGCAAGACGGACATGCAGGGGCACGACAGCGGGATCTCTAGGAGGAGTGAGAGGGGGAGACTCGTAGTGAGTCTGACAATTTCATGCTCGGGTAACTAAGCCGCAACTCAGTCCACAATGAAATGACCAACCGCAGCGTGGGGAATGGCGCCAAACAACGGAAAAGCGCCCAAAGCCAGAACGGACACCGAAGAGACAATAGGGAGGGGGCAAGAACGCCACCATCTAAAGGGGGCGTTCAGACCGTCGTTTCACGAAGGGGGCGCTCCCGCCCGTCAGCGGTGGGGCAAAGCCCCAGGGGTACGAGATGTCAAGGGAACAAAAAGGCCAGGCACGGGCGCCAGAAGGGGAAAACTACTGCCCGAAAGGGGAAGTGGCCAGCCCAGACAAAGCAGGTCGGGAAAAAAAAAGGGGCCAAGGAAGATGCTGGAAGGTGGACGGGAAGAGACGAGCCCCGGCGGGGAGAACCAGCGTGGCGGTGATACTAAGGCAGAAGGGACATGGCCGACTCGGCTAGTAAATCTATAAGAACCCAATCTACGAAAAAAAAACAAACGGAGGAAAAAAGAAGAGATGGTGGGACGGGAATAAACAGCCAATAAGGGGCCCTTGCCCTATCGGGCCATCCAGGAAACTCTTGGATCCGCCCCAAAAGAAAATGATTCAGGGACGAGAAGAAGAGGATAACGCCATGTGGTTGGAACGAGCCGCACTGACTTCCAACATCACGTGCCGGAAGGGCCCATTCTGGCCGCTCGACGCCCAAAATGATGTGTGCAAAAAAACGAAGGAAAGAGAAAGGGAAAGAAAAAGCAACAAGGGGACCCGACAAGTGCTGAACCTGTGACACAAAGGGGGGCCGAACGCCTCGAAGGAGGGGTGGGAGGGGGGGAGTAATAAAAAGTCAGCGAGGGATGGGTTGCTGGCTCCTGGGGTGCCTCTAGACCTCTTCAAACGCGTCCGGGTAAACCGTTCCCGCTTTCCTGCACAACGGGTGGAAGGTGAAGAAGAGTCCAGGGTGACTTGCTGGAGACATGTATAACGACCGAAAACATGAAAATATTGGAAAAATTCGGGGAACCAGGCAGAGGCTGTAAATCTTAAGTGACTTCGGATCATAAGAGATAAAAATAGAACCTGGAACTCTAGAAAGTCCGAGATACACCACGGTGAATAATGAGTAAAAGCCTGACAAGGGAGCATTGCGGAGTGCACAAGGGGCAGAGAGGTCACCGACGAGGAAGGTAACTACCGCCTCGCTCATCCAGGGCGGTCCCTGAGTCGTTGGAATTCACAACCACGGGGAGTAAAGGGGTAGCGGCCATCATCCAGTTCTTTGACGCGGCTATTCGGGGAAACGAACCACCCTTCAGTTACGAAAGGTATACGGGAAAGGGACGCGATAGTGCAGTGTGGGGGAAGAAAAGCTCGGCGACGAACATACATTTACCGAAGGAGGGGACGGGGGGGGGACGTGTTATAAACGGTTGAGTCAGGTGCCTTCGTGGACGCGGAGGGGTGTCCTCGCTAAAGCTGCCGGAAGAGCTCAAAGGGCAGGGCTCCGGGGTGTTCCCTTAGAGGTCCCTGGAAATTCCAGGTTTAACCGGCGAGAAAGGACCGTTAAGAAACTTCGACCGAAGGTGTTATCACTTTCTGGGAATGCTGGCAAAGAGGAGAACAAACCATTGTTTGTTTGTTTAATGATGTATTCTATTCATCGACGTTACCGGGTGAACCCTTTGGACCCAGGCAGAGTGCTTGAATTCCGGAACTGGAATTTCTCCCTTTCAGGTCCCTCTTGAAAGCAGGTGGCCAATTGGGTCTTGCCAAAAGCACTTTCCGTAGTCACTTTAGAACATCTTGTATGGATAGAAGAAAAAACGTGGAAGGGAAATTCGTGAGACTGGGGTAAACGTCTTAAAATGGAAATTTGGGGAAAAAGATGGTGAAGAGAATGCAACAAACCTACCTAGGTAAAACGATCTGCGGCGGAATGGGTCGAGGTCCATACCGGGACGAAAATGATACAAAGTATGTACTTCGAAAGTGACTTGAAAGTGCTCTCTGTCCCAAAAATCTCAAACATAAACACCGGCAGGACCTGAACCTTCGAGAGGGAATGGCAAGGATACGGGAACTTGTTCATCCGATCCCGGTCTGGGGGGAGCATATCGATTTAACAAGCAAAGGACCAGAACGCGAGGGGGTCAAAGTTGCATGGGTCCCCGGAAGGCCCATCGGAGCGCCGTGAGGCGCCACTTACATATTGGACGAATAAAAAGGTAGGGAAAATGTCTGGACCAGGGCGGCCGGGAATTAACCACTCCTTTACAAGTGGAATCCTCGGGAAGACTGAGCCTGGACGCCTTTCAAAGGAGATCGTCCAGAAAAAGGAAAGAAAGGCTCAATATGTGAACGTCAATTGAAGCTTCCGGAAGGAAGGGTCCGAGAATAAGAGAGGGAGTGGCCTAAAGATCGAAAGACCATGATTGAGAAGCTGAGCAAAAGAGCGGTGAACTCCTCAACGAAACAAAAAAAACGAGGAGGAAAGGAGAGAAACGTCACCGAAGAGAAAGGCGGAACCTGGAACTTCAATATTGGGGGGAGTAGGGGATCTGAGGGAACTTCCGACATCACCCTCTTAAAGATCCAGTCTGGGTCAGGAGGGGATGAGGACTGACGTGAGATTGAATCAATGAGTAGGGCTACTATCAGACGAAGGTATCTCCCAGAAAAGAGAGGGACCCGACCTTAGGAACGGTGTCAGTACCGAGCAATCGGGCCGGAAAAAAGTGGTCACGAAATTCTTCTTGAGCCGAGTCCAAAGGGCTCCTCCGAGAGACAAAAGGTAGACTGGGAAGAAAGGGAGAAGAAGACGGAGGGGAACGGACCAGGGTTACTCGATCAGGAGCAAAAGGAAAGTGGATCGCAAAACTGCGCCGGCCAAGACGGGGGGCGAGACCCGTTCCGTTTCGGCGCTTGGGAAAGGGCGCTGGGCAGACCTCCCGAACACCAGACTGAGCCTACGGGCAGGGGAGAGGGGCGTCTGGTACGGGGGTCTTCAGTAGGAACGCTCCATAGGAAACGTCAAGCGTAGGGATTGAATGGATCCACAGGGCTCTGGCGACCTCGGAATGGACCGAAAGTTCCACTGCTCCGGCCGAAAGTACAGCCCTCGTTCGATGGAATCAAAAGGGGGAAGTTGTCTAAACTAGCCGACCGGTGGAGGGCCCTGTCCGTAAAAAAGGACACCGGAGAAAGAAAGTGGGACGGAAGGCCAAATCCGTCGAGAACACCGAAATCGGCCGGGAGGCCGGGGGAAGGGAACTAGGGATAGAAGAGGAGAAACATGTTTTTACAGACGCCGGCCGGCCGATCACCGGAAAAATTATCAAAACAGAGGAGGGAGCCAGGGAGAGGCCAACCGGAATCCTTCCGGGTCCACTTGGAAAAGGAAAAAAGACAAAGCACAAACCGGGAAAGAATCTAAAAAGCGCGTTCATTAGGGCAACGTGCGCGAATGAAAAGGGGCCGCTTCCCTCCGTGAACGGCTGAACGGAGAAAACTCACCTAACCTCAAGGGACCAGGGCAGTAACGTTTAGGTCTCTTCCAGCGTGAGGAATAAAAAAAAACTCGCCGGCAGGGTCAGGAAGACCCAAGGGTGAAAAAAGTCGGGAAACAGGTGTACTTCCCTTCTCTCCGCAAGTGACCGACCGTAGATGGCTCGCGAAAAGGACGAAGGGGGGAATTCCCACACGAAGGACCAAAACGGCTCCTCGGGAAGTCCGTAAAACGTAAGAGGATCAACTCGAATTGGTGAAATCCGCAGGCAAGTCATTTTACCGCAGAGAGGGCGAAGGGGTGGTGAGCAACCTCTCGACAGACTTCTTTTTCTATGATCTCTCGGCGAGGAACATGCCTGGGAAAGGACATGACGATAGGGGGACAAAAACTCTTCCTCTCTCTGCGCGGTCGAAGGGCACGACTAGGAAGAGACAAGGTCATCGTCACCGGAAATAACAAGGACCCAGCAAGACAGGACCGGGAAAACCGGCCGATGGGGGAAGACGCGAGAAAACAAAGGCCCGCGGCCGAAGCCACCCACGGCGGACGAAAAAACTTAATTTCGGAAAACCTCAGAAAAAAAAATCTTCGCGGGAGGGCGTGGAAACCCTCGGGACACGATTTGCTAAAAAGCAGGCGGTCCGTGGGAGAAACGGATGCAGGGGGAAGGAACTACATGGAAGGGAAGCACAAAAGACATTAATGGGCAGTCCTATAAGGCCAGCCTTGGGAATTCACGGAACCTAGCTTGCCAGTTAATGACCGCCACTCAGGGAAAAAACTGGTTTCCATTAGAGAAAGGGCCTGCTTACTGCAGAATCAGAAGAAAAAACAAGGCGGGGACGTTGGGAAGATATTTTCCTTGTCGAGCGAGGCCGGAAAGACAGACAAAAAGCTCGAAAAACCAATAGACCAACACAACCATGGGAGGATTAAAAAAGAAGAAGGGGTGGTCCTTATAGGAGCTCCTATAAGTCCCTGAAAAAGAGAACAGGAACCATGCCCGAGGGCCGAACAAGAATTGGAATTCGTATTCTGCGCACCTTCCATAGCGACTGGACAGTTTTTTTGTAACGAGCCGGTCTGAAAGGGGGCCTCCTCAAGAAGGGCCATCGAGATTAAAAACATGAGGGGGGAATGCACGTACTTGCCCGAAGTACTGTGTGGCAAACGGTGCAGTAATCGTACTTTCGCATCCAGGAAAAAAAGGAAACAACTGGCTGCGGCAAGAAGAGACAGAAGGTCCCTCGAGGAAATGGACTGAGGGGGGACATTACAATCCTTGGGACTGTGACTTGCTTGTCTGAGGCGAGGGAAAAAGTTGTGGTAATACTAAAAAGAAAGGGAAACCTTCCTGTTTTCCTGCAGGTCTGCCTGAGACGAAAATAAGCTTAAGTGAAATTCAAGGTCGACTACGAGGGAGCCGAGAAAGCGAAAAAATAAGGAGACCTAGTCTGGGAACCACCTTCATCAATCGTAGAACCACTGGCGGAATAAAGATATCACCCACAGAGAAGAAGGCGCAAGAACTACTTGAGATCACACCGGCAACTGAGTAGTGACCTGAAAGGACATTGCGAGTTAACCCGTGCGAAAGACCCTCCGAGGAGTGGGGTACCCTGAAAGGGCACCGAGGCGCCGCAAGGCAAAGATGGGGGAACGGTGCGGGCGTCCTGGCGGTCCACAAAAATTTCGGTCAACATCAGGAGACGTCCGAACCCTGTCCGATGCTAAAAGGTAAAGAAAAAATTACTCGACGTCTATTACAAGAACGCTGGAAAGGAAAGGGGGGGGAAGGTACCGGGAAGGTCGGTTTCTTTAGTCCGTGGGAAGGCCGTTCGCCATGACAAAACCAGCTGCCCTGGTGCCGTCTTCTCAATCTGGGCCCACTCCTAGGGAAGAAGTAAGACCTTTGTTAACGTCTAAGGGTCGAATAGGCAGGGGAACACCAAGCGGGAGGAAACGGGAAAAACCTGAACAGGCCAGTCATGAATCAAAAGTGCCTGGGTATACGGGAGAAAGCGGAACACCCGAAGAGAGCGAGTTATATACTGGGGGGGGGTACATAGGTTTGGTGGGGGGGGGGGTGTTGGGGGGGGGGGTTTGGGGTACGGGGTCGGGGGGGATGTGTGGGGTGCGGAGAGGCCTGGTTGGGGGGTCTTTGTTTCCCTGGTTCCCCCGTTTGTCCCGGCCAGGGAGGTAGGCGGCCAGGTCTCGGACTGACTCCCGTCATTCAAAAAAACGGGAGTCTTTCCGCCGGTGGCCCATTGAAAGATGTCCCTGGGGCCATCCCGGTACGGGCTAATTAAGAAGAAACCCGGAGAATGCGAGATAGGGGAAGACCCACCGATTGCCGGTGAACTGGCTTCGAACTTTCCCCTGCCTTAAAAGGTGAACGACCGTAACGAAAGGTCACTCCATCGAAACCGGGTTGAAGGATCGGAAGGCAGGGGGATTTGAAAGGCAAGCCAAGGAAAACAGAAACGGAGACAAACGGGAGGACGGCTCGGCAATGTTCTCTCAGGTCCTCCGCGAACAGGGACAAGAAAGACCGAACAGGGGACTGACCAGGCGCGAGCACGGCGAGCGCCGGCGTCAAGAAACGGATGCTTCAGGAATCGGAAAAAGTCACAAAGCCGACAACCCAGCTAGGGGAACAAGATTTTACAGGATGGACCCAAATGGCGCTACGAGAAAAGGAAAAGCGGAGGTCAATAAACCTGGTCGTGAACCCTGACGGGCCCGCGGACGGTCGGAAAAAAACCCCCCTGAATGAACCAAAGGTCCAGTCTGACCGAGACTGATGCTGGGGGAGAAAAGCCACGGAAGGGAGATAAGTAGAAATTCCATCTCCGGAGGAAGGTTCAAACGAAGGCTTCCAAAATGGAGAGGGAAGAAGGAGGTCGGGCTGTCCGGACGAAACAGGATTGCCTTCGATCCAAGTCAGAGAGAGGGAAAGTGGGGGCCTTCTAGAAAACAACAAACAACGGGAGAAAAGAGAAATAGATCAAGAGCGAGAAGGGCTCCTTACGGCAACATGGGAGACGTCTTCCGGGCACCGTCCGGAAAATACATAGGAGGAGGATCAATCTTCCTGAAGCTAGGATGGTGACGTGAAATTGCGAAACGGAGATGGCGACGAGACCGTAGGGCAAAACAGCAAAGCTCCTCTGACGAGGAGAAGCCGGAAAGGCAAAAAGGGGGGGTCGTGACCGGACAACGCGCAACGCAGGGTCACGAAAAAGGTAGAGGGGGGAACTAAGAGGGGTAACCGGGCAAAACTCACCTTTCATCCAAAAGCTTTTGACCAGGAAAGGGGAAAATGACAAAGGGGGATCAGCGCGGGAGGGGTGAATGGTGTTTTACATAGGTCCTGATCAGAAATGGGGGGGTAGGAGTGCCGCCAAGTCAGAGCCCGAAAGTGAAAAAAGATACGTGGTCTGGCTAAGGACCGGTCGGCGATGGGGGGGGAACTTTCTAGGGTCAATCTCCACAAGGGGATGAACTTACCGCGTAGCACACGGCGTGCGTGACGGCTGGATGGAACAGCCAAGGACTCTAAGGGATCCAGCGGGAAGGGGCTTGGTGGGGAGGATCAAAACGGGGGCTCTCACAAACATCGGAAGTCCGCCGGACATAGGATACAGAACGAAACGGAAATCGGGATTGGTAATCAAGAAAACTGCCGGGGGAACGGAACGGGAGCAAAAATGCTGTACGACTCCATGTGAAAATACCTGCAGGAAACTCCTCTAATGCCAGGGGAGACCGAGTCGTTCAACGGAATCCTAAATACCCTGGGCACGGGGAAACTACAATGGGCCCGCTGGATGACACGGGAAAGAACTCAGCTAAGACTGGTGGGATCCGCCGGCCTCCTATAAAAGGGGAGTCATGACGCTTCGGGAGTTCATAGTCAAACTTACCGAAGTAATGGGAACACTTTCCAGGATGCAGAACGGAAGGGAAACACACCTGGAATCCTCGCCCGGCCTTCTTTTCGGGTCCCTCTGTTCGAGGCAAGGAAACAAAGGGGTCCGCGGCAAGACATGAAAGATGCACAAATAGCCCTTAAAAGTAACGCCTAGAAATGCGGTGACCAGTTGACTGGGGTATAGCCAGAGTGAAGTATCTCGGCCGTCTAGTGTCCATGAGGAAAAATTGGAAACTAGAAGAGGTGGTCGTCACTGGCAGAAGGGTAATTACCCTAAGGCTATGGCCTCGCCAAGTACCCTGCCGAAGACACATACGGAAGAAGCTTTGCTTGTTCTCATCGGGGAAGGGGGGAACGGGGGATTCCATATTTCTGTTCAAGAAACATTGGGGGAATCTCGACCTCAAGAATCAGGTTTGAACGGTCTGCGTCAATGGGGGTGAGCTAGAGCGAGAATCATCTGGCGGGGGGATCTCCTGCGAAAGGGAAAAAAAAAACGGGGAAAATTCCCCGTGAGTTGGAGACAAAGAAACCTCAGGAATCGGATCTCGGAGGGGGATAGTTATAAAGGTAATAAACTGTCATTACAATTGCAATGATAGGGGTAAAGGCCTCAAAAGAAGTCCAGAACAGACCTGACCATTAAAAATGGGGGCGCGCGAAACCCAGTAAACTCTAAAGCCAGACGGAAAGCTTCACTGAAAGGACACTCAAAATACAAACACCCTAGCGGCTCAAAAAAAAAAAGAGGGGTCGGGTCGGGAAAAAAATAGGGACAGTACTCCCTACAGTAGGTCCTGTGTTGACCTGGGATGAAAAAGCCGATACTGGAACGGCAAAGGGTAGTTCATTTAAAGGACGGCTGAAAGACTTTGCAAAAGCTGGCCAAAGGGAAGGAGGTGACCTTCAGGGCGACAAATACTTCTAAAGGAAAAAGGAGACTATGCCGGATGATAATCTGAGATAAAGGAACCAACCCAGGAGGGGAGGGATGAAGAAATCTCCTGTATGGAGACGGCTATTGCACGCGACGAAGACGGCGCGCAGGCGAAAGGAAACCCAGATAGACAAAAAAAAACTAGGTAGTGAGGAAAAGAAGAGATGGGGGGGGAAGTATATTATCTCGGACCGTGCCCCGAAGGAGGCAGAAAAAACACGCTGGCAAGTCAGCAACTAAGGTTGTCTCAGCCGGTTGAAGGCGTCAAAAACGCCAGAAGGGGAGAAAGGGCTGTTTTGGGGAAACAATTAGGGGGAGGCCAGCCCTCATCGGGGGGAAAGTGACGTAGCCATTCTGGACTCTCGGGAAGCACCTGAAGAGTCGGGTGCCGTGAAAGGGAGAGGGACTGGGCGGCATCACAAAACACTGAACGAAGAGTTATCAGGAAAAATACAAGATTGCCTTAACAGGACTCTGAGAAAGAAATGGTGGGGAGGAGGGGTCTGGCGCCTTAACATAATCTAGGCTGGTCTGGCTGAGTCGAGGGTAGGTCGCCTCCAGACAACGGAGGGGGTCCCCGAGTGCTTCAGGGAGCCTGGGGGGACGAGCCTGAATGGGGACTTGAGTCGGAAACTACGAGGGAGAAGGGAGAAAGCGCAAGAGGGAAGAGGTCGGTGAACAATCGTCACTAGTCAAAAAACAGTTGCTCGCCTATAGCAAAGAACCTCATAAGGAAGAAAAAGCGGGGGGGGGGGGGAAGAGATAGAAAACAAAAAGACTCCAGATTCTTTTAACCGGGAGTCGATTGCGAGGCAAGAAACCTTTTCGCTCTTCCCTTCCGGGGATGGTACAAGAAATTCACGACGCGCCTCCGCAGCCTGCGGACGTGGGGGGAAACGCGGTCTTCCTGGTAGAGGCCTAAAAGGGGAGTGCCTGAGAACAGAAGAAGAAGACCCCCTGCCTAGAACAAATTGGGGTCTGCCGTGACATCGGGCCCGGCGCAGCCAGAACGCCAAAGGGAACGAAACCGGGGGGGGAACGGATACCCGACGGCAGGGAGGGGTGGGGGTATGTTCCTTTTGAGAAGGGGCAGCCACGACCGGACGTCACGTCTAAAAAATTTAGCACGCACGGGCCTCTCCGCGCGGGGCTGTCCAACGGGTGAAACTTCTCTCGCAAAGCGGGAAAACGTGCACCCGGGACGCGAAGGGAGTACTATCCCCGAAAGAGAAAAGGCTATAAGTCGTAGGAGGCGGAAAAAGGAGTCGGAAATCAAAGAACTTCTGGACGCGGATGATGACCGATCGTTAAGGAAGAGGGGAACAGGGGTAAAGCCTAGTGTCGTGGCCGAGGCCTAGGGGGAAGGGGAAAGGAGGTCAGAAAACAGAATAGGCGGGTACGCGTGTCCCGGGATCTGGGACGGGACCTCACTGTACAAGCAACTTCTGGCGGACCCATGTACAGGGAGAGCGAAGCCCGGAACAACAAAGGGGGTGGTCCGGGGAACTTGCGGGCTATACGTTTACAGGAGGGGGGGAAGGAAAAGAGGTACGATTCCTTTTCCAATTCAAAAAGAAGTGCTGGACCGTCCTAGTCTCGGAGGCTTGGGAAGAAAAACCCCCTCACTCAGGTTAACCACTGGGATGGTAAAAGGGGCTCAGAATGGGATTTGACTAATCTTCCCATTCGACAAGAAAAAAAAGAAACACTCCTAGACGGGCCCTGCGATAAGGCAAAAAATAACCGTTCCGCGAGGGGGGATACCTTTAGGAGGCTAAATATCTAGGGAGACAAGCACTTCAAAAAGATATTAAGCAAACCGGGGAATTGTCCCATTCTTGCAAAGAGGAACGATACTGGGGAAGAGGGACAGTCTGGTTTAAGATACATGTGAAGGGCCCAGGAGTTGCGAGCCTTGAAGGGGACACAGCATGGCCAGGAAGGATTACTCTGAGAGGATAGGGGGAATCCCTTTGCAAGGTGAGATAAAAAAGCGCCATTCAGACCGGGAGCAAGTATTCAGTCGATGAAGAGTACAAGGAATGGGAGAAGAAGAGCTATGAAAAAAAAATAGAAGAGGACAAAGAACAGGATGAAAGAAAAAAAAAGGGCGAGAGGCGGTGAAAG
>Ga0179593_1322557_pt1 | contig 11967 bp, 12 predicted proteins | sample CZODoug2_1_08_16_FD_185931 | JGI IMG/M metagenome (GOLD analysis project Ga0179593, IMG submission 185931) | Vadose zone soil fungal communities from Angelo Coast Range Reserve, California, USA - CZODoug2_1_08_16fungal (PacBio error correction) | ecosystem: Environmental > Terrestrial > Soil >...
CACCGAAGAGGAGGGGGGCGAAGGGTAACGGCGTATGACCTTCAACAACACAAAAATTTCCAAAACAGGCGCCGAAGGCGGGCTATTAGCATAGAGAGGGGACTGGACAAAATTTTAAAAGTTTACCGTAAGAAAAAAAAGGGAACACGTCGGTGGTGGGGGAGATTGCCACAGCACGCTTACACGGTCACACAGTACATTTGACGAAAACAGAGACTTTCTTTCGGAAGTGGTACTAGGGTCAGGCCATCAGAAAAAAACACCATCCTGCGAAGGATCTCAGGACAAAATGGGGGGAAAAGCACGATCTTTTTGACCACGACAATGACGGCCTCATGGTGGGGGTTCCCTGCCCAAATATCCGCAACGACGGCACACGAGGGGAAATATGAGTCGTGGAAAGGTCACTCCACAAAGCGTTGAAAAAACTGAACTATAGGGAGGGATTCTGAATCAACGTGCCGGATATCCGGTTTGGGGATAGCGTGTCAACAGAACATCTGTTCTCGGAGTTCCCAGCAGATGTAACCCGACTTGTGCGGCTTCTCACCCGCTCGTACCGGCGTGGTTTACTTGTGGGGCCATACGCTCTTATTAATTCCCGGATTTTGCAAGGGGCAGAATCTACGGGGGACTCGCAAGAGTACAGACCGGAGAGAAGAAAAGGGGGCTGTCCTTCCTTAGGCTGCCTCGGCTTATGGTGGAGAGAAAAGAAAGGCCGTTGGCTCAGCGGGAAAAGGTCATTCTTAGAGGGTGTCTAAAAACAAAACCGCCGCAAGGGACGTGGAAATCCTATTGGGGGGAAGATTCAAACAGTATCGAAACAAAAGTGCTTCAAGTACCCATTAAAACTCAAAAAGAAGCCCGGCATCTCAAGGGAAGATCGGAATCGGGGAATTTAGGAAAGATCGGGAGCGTACAGCCGAAAAATTTAAAAAGCCGACGCACCATAATAAAACCGGGTCTTTCGCTTTGGTTTGGGACTAGGTCGACAAGCAATCGATCGCAGAGTGACATAGAAGAGGAAACAAGCAAGTGAAAACAGATCACTAGCTTAGAGAAGAAGGAGGTTGTCCGTATTGGAAAAAGGGGAAGGAATAAAAGAAAAAAAGACCTTTTTCGGGGAGCCTATCGAATGAAAAAATACATCGCGCGCATCACGGAGAACAATGTAAAAAGGAAAAAAAAACTGATTCTCGGATGCACAGGCGGCCGCCGATGAGAGGGGGGAGAGGGGAGCAGCCATTTTGAACCGAGAGAAAGGCTAAAAACTCCAGCGCGTTGTAAGAATCAAGGGGCTACCTGCGCGTATAGGCCCGCTGGCCCCGGGGAAAGGGCACTCCCCGCCAAGGCAAGGAAAGAAGGACCGCGAAGGGGAAAGGGAAAACCCCCATGAGCGCTCAGTCAGGAGGACGAAGACGAAGCGAGTGCGCGCCTGTGGAGGGGTATGAGATACGTCCAATGAGCCTGATGTACCCCGAAGCGTCGATAAGATTTGTGGGGCTAACGTCTCTTCTCTGCAGGACTGTGGACACAGCCAGAAAGGAAGAGGCCCGAAGGGTCATCGGAGCCGAGGAAGGCGAGCGGCCATAGAACGATACCGCAAGCTGTCGAATAAAAAAGAAAGGACGATGAGGCCAGACACCTGACAACGTGGAAGGGAACCGACTGTGAAGGATGGACGGACGGGGGGGATACGTCCGATTAAAGGATTAGGCGACGTTGCCGAGAAAAAAAGAAAGCATTGAGTGGTTAACACAAAACTGGCTATCGGTTCGGGGTAGAGGAAGGAACCTATCATAGACAAGATGCAAGGCGAAAAAAAAAAAAAAAGACGAAGTTAGACCGACCTGCTGGGCCAGGTTCCCGAACACGCAATAGGAGGGGAAGGGTTTGCGAAACCCCTTTTTCGGAAACTAAGGGGAACGACCAAAGTAGGAACAACGAACTTTCGGCCATCCCCATAAGGGGGGAAGGAGACGGAAAAATCGGAGGAAAGAAGATCGATTTGCCCTGGAAGCGGAGAAAGAAGCAATTAGAGGGGGGGGGGTTTTAACCGAGAAAAGGGGGATCCCCCTGAAGACAAGTAGAATGAAGCGCGCCCAGTACAGAAAAGAAAGGGTAAAGTAATAATAGTCGAGAACATGAGCATCGAATCTTCCCACCGTCAGCGCCGCCGGAAAAATCAAGGGAAAGGCGGGCGCCCTACTAGGTAAAAGGGATCCCGCGCGATCAAAAAGAGGAAAATAGGGCTTACTCCGAGAGCTTGAAACAATCAACGCGGCGACAGACTGCGAATGAAAAATCCGATGCTCGTCTCCAAGGGGAAAAGGAGAAACGCTAAATCCTAAGAGAGTCGAAACCCCACCGCGCGACAAAGGGAAATTAAAGGCCCTTAGCGGCCTAGTACCACCACCAGTTGGTATCTGGGCGATCAGGGGAGCGGGGGGAACGCTGCACTCATGGGGAAAACAGGCAAGGCAGATTAGACAAGGGAGAGAAGACGTTCCGTCTCTATCAAAAGGGGGTAAGAGATCTCGCTTAAATGAGAAGGATGGAGGCGGCTCAGGGGACGAGAAACGCGACGAAGAAAAGAAGTCCGCGCACGAAAAAGCAGAGAGTCTTCCCTCCTTCATATAGAGTCAATCTACCGATAAAACGAGAAAGGGAAATGTCAAAAAGAGCGGGGGAAAGCGATAGCAAACATCAAAAAGACAGGAAGCTGTAAAAGTGCTAGAACGGAAGAGAAAATTCGGCCACTTAGGACACTCCTCTAAAAAAATAAGATGACGCGAAATCTCGAACACCCCAAAAGAAAATGGGAAGAGCTTCCAATCGAAAATCGTTCCTGGGAGGAGGGAAAAAACCACGGGTTATTCAATAAAGGACGGCCGGGCAATGCAGTAGGGCGTAGAGCAGAAGGGAAAAACAGGTTCTTACAAAGAAAACGGCTCGCGATATAAAAAAAGATCGTCACACACTCTCCTCCGTCTCGCCGTCTGGCTCACTGTTTTTCACGGAAAAGGCTAAAAGAGACCAATCGTCCCGCGAAAAACGGAATCTCTCCGATAAAAAAAAAAAACGGCAATCCTGCGTTGAAGAGAAACACCGTCGCCCGACGCACTTCCAGTAACAAACGATGGAAATAAATGAAGAGCTCGAGGATCGGAGACAAAAGGAAAAGCGAGCATGCGGCGTGGCCAAAGAACGCGAATTCGTCTCTTGGAAGAATGAAGAAAAATCCGGCATGCGTCAAAGAGGTACTCGTGTCGGAGGAGGGGCAGCCACTCAAACGGTGGGAGGAGGAGGAGGAGGGAGGGGCGGCAGTAGAAAGGACAAGCTGGAGTGCATCGGCGACCTGGAATCAGAAAGTCCAGGGGGGGGGGGGGGGGGGGGGGGGGGGGGGGGGGGGGGTGGGGGGGGGGGGGGGGGGGGGGGGGGAGGGGGGGCTTCAGAAAACAAAGCAAGTCATAAGGATGAAGAAAGCCAGCGATAGAGAACTTACCGCCGCCCGAGGAGTACTCGGGTAGGCTCTCGCAACAGACTGAAGAAAAAAAGTGAGATCCCGAATAAAGAAAACGCTCCGTCCAAAGGAAAAACGGATCGGAAAACAACCGGACAGGTAAATCAAATCGCGTGGGCAGCGAGGGCCTACTAAATTAGAAAGGAAAGGAAAACGAAACTCCCGCCAAACAATAGAACACTAAACCAGAAACCACACGAAAGGAAAGTAGTGCAGGAGCGGACCAGGAACAACCTCACAGACCTCACGCTACCGACATCCGAAGACAGGAAATAATCAACACTGCTGAGAAAAGTTCACTCTCTTCAGAACTCGAAGCACACACGATAAAAAAAAGGAAGGACAATCGGGGCCACTATCAAGTATCAGGCTGGCGGTCAAGTGGTAGCGGAGTTCTGGGAAGTCGAAAATATGAGGGTGAAACGAGGGGGAGGATAGTATCACAAAGAGAGGGGGGGCCCCTGCGGTTTATAGCAAAAACAAAGGGCGTTGAAACCGTCAAAAAAATCGACCACCAGCCGAGGAAAGGAATAGGCCCTAGGAAAAAGACCGGTTTATTACCTTTAAAAGGTGTGCTAATCCGGTAAATGCGGGAACACGGAGAGTGTGAGGAGGGAGGAGGGTGAGGCTCACGGGGTAAAGGAAGGGGGGCGAGGAGAAGAACGAAGGAAAAGAAGGGGCTCCGGGCGGTTCAGAAAAGGATCTCGCTGGCCTTGGGCAACGGAGAGGAGTCCCTGACTCTCGGAACATGAGGTCGTCGGCTCATGTAAAACGCGCCAGTGGAAGGGAAAAAAATACCGCGAGTAAGCATACTGGGCCACCTCCGCAACCGGAAACGACAGAGGGACAAAGTGAGTGGTCTGAAACCATACCATACCTAACACGAGTAAAAAAAAAGAAAAGAGGGGGGACGCGATGCCGAATGGGGTTGAAGGGATGCAAACAACAAAAGAAAAGCAGAACTCCGAGGAAAAGGGAAAATCTTGGACGGACAGGGGGGGAGAGACTCGCGGCTCGCTGGTTTAACGGATACCGAGGAAAAAAGAGGGCTTCGTATGATGTGAGGAAGATAGGGTATTGAGTATTAGGATACGGGGATTAATGTATTCAAAGCAGGGAACGGACGGGCTTTTCAAGCAGGGGATCATGAAAGTGGGAAAGCCGTAAGAGCGACGAAGACACTAAGGCAAGAGAGGAAGTAAGAGGAAAAAACAAAGGATCCCCGACTAGAGTACCCAGGTCGCGAGGTGGAAGAAGACGAGCGCTGCGTCTATAGCATCCGAACGAGGAAAAAAAGGGTGTAATAAAAACCGGGGGCGCCACGCTAAGGGGAATAAGAAAGTGCACCGGGAGGGCCGGCCGATTGGCTCACACCCCCGTTTTTGACATAATAAAGGGACAAAGAAAAAAAGAGATTGTGATATCAAAAGAAAGCCTTGCTAAGGGTGGGTTCTCATTCGACTAAGCCTAGGTTTCGAGGTTGTCTAATGGAAAGGAGGAGGGAAAAATCCCCAGGTAGACCAGTTGGGAGGAGTAAAGAAATCGTCCAACGGGCTTTGATCGAAGAGGGAAAAACAAAAAAAAACAAAACCTATACAGGGGGAGAACAGAGTAATGAGGGCTCGCGTTACTCGCAATGGGAGAACTATTAGTAGGGGGGAAACCCCGGCCTCGCGAACGGTCTCTGGGTGGAGGGAGAGGAGGAAAAAGCGCTCGAAAAAAATAAAGAAGTTTCCACTTGACTCATCTTTCGCCAGCAGAATCGAAAAGGAGAGACTGGAACGGAGAGGGGGAAAAGTGTCGAAAAATCTGACCAACAGGACGAAAAGAGGCGTGCATCCTGCGCACAACCTAGAGCAATATCGAACGAGAAAAAAAGGTTGTCTGGGGAAAGGGGAACGCCGGGCCTGAGGGGAGGGAGGCCAATAAGCGAGAGCAGCGTGGAGGGTAGCTATAGGGGGATAGGATTTAGGAGGGGAGTTACAGATGAGATCAGCATGACGTTAAAAGAAGAAAATGGTCCGCCGCTTTGCGAGGGGTGTTCAGCAACGGAAGAACAAAGACGTGGAATGATTCTATCACACAAAATAGAGCGGGATCAAGGGCAAAACGAGTAGGCGCCCAGCAGTGCTGGTTTGCACACGGGGAAAAGGTAGTTTTTGAAGGCATGGCTCCAAAAAGGGGAACTAGGAAAAACTTCACTTCCTTTCTCAGATTGGCGAGTCGCAAGGGGCACCCCAAAAATCCTCGGAGGAAAGGGAACCTCTAAAGCGCGTTTTAATATGGCGAAAAAACGGGTACTCGAGGAACGACTCCGATACACTGGCAAGAAGAAATGATGGACTGGAAGAAAGTATGACGGCGAGAACTTTAGAGAAAAGGCGGAGGCCCCGAAAAGGTGTCCTCCCTCAGCAAAAAAAAAAAAGGGCGTTTTCGGTAACATGCATCAACGAAAGTAGAAAGAGCGGGTCGGTTCCGTCAAGGCTTGTCTGGATAGGGCGAAGCCCGCACTAATCCACCGGAGTCCCAGGGAATTGGGAAAGAAAAAAATACATGATGCTCGAGTCTCTAAGTCAGGAACGTCCGCCTAAGAAAAAAAAATCGGACGGAAAACGCGGACCGAAAATCCCTGCAAAAAGCAGTTCGAGCCCCGCCGGTGATGATCGGAAAATAGGTCTTCACACAAGCCCGCTTGAAGTGATCTTCGCGCTGGCAGAAAAGGATTCTCGTTCCTCCATAGGCCGGCTCTCTCCTAACCTCAAAAAGAGACAAAAAAGACCTAAGGAAAGCCTGCCTTTTCCGAAAGGGTAAGAAAAACCGCCGGTCAAGCAGAAAGCGAAGTCCCAAAGCGTCGAGGGAAGGAAGGGGGATCAATCTCCAGACTTAGACGGACCGCAAAAGCGGCCGCACCGAACGCGCTAAAAGGGCGAGCGACTCCGGACAAGGACGCCTCATGTGGTGGTTTGAGAAAAAAAAAGAGAGGGAGGGGCGATTTTCCATTGCCCTGGGGGGCGTGATAGCGCATGTCGGGGGGGAACCACCCGTCGTTACCGCGAACAGGTAGTAAGGGAAGTGACCACGCCGCAAAGGATGTTGAGAGCAGATGCGGTGGGAACAAAATGAACCCAGAAAGACGCTCATCGCCAGGCCGCCAAAAGCCGCAATCAAATTAGGAGTCCAGGTTCTTACAAATAAAGTAGAAGCAGAACGAGAGAGGATCAGGACTGCAGAGGAGGAACTCGCCACGGTCTAAGGGAAGGGGGGAGGGGGTGCTTACGTACGCGAAAAGCCTCGACGCCTCTAAAAAAAGCAGAGAGTGAGAGGGGCGCTCCAATGAAATCAATGAGCACCAGCTCAGAGAGCATGTTCGATGTCGAAACTCCATGGCACAAAACCACGCGACGGAAAACGGAAGACCTTTGGAGCAAGGAGGCGGAAAAGAAAGGAGAGGGTACGCGCAGATATTCCGATGCTAACCGTACAGAAATCACGGCGGGCGCGATGCCGCTTCTTGTGGGAAAAAGTTTTTTAAGCGGATTAAGCAAGCGATTGTTGGGCCTATGAGGACATACCGAACAGTGCGAAATCAACCTATGTTGGGGGAAACGTCACTGGGCGGTCTTATTATTGGGTCGGACTCCTAAAATAGACCTTGGGAATGCTCAAAATCCCAACGCCGGAAAAGGTAAAAACCCTAGAAAAAAAGACCACGCCATATTGTGGACGATAGCGGAGTTAACTCTTGGCGCCAGCGCAAGAGAGATCCCTGGCAAAATCCAAGGAAAAAGTCTCAGGGCTGCAGATGAAAAAGAAAAAAGAAAATCGAAGGGAATCACGGGTCGAAGCGCACCACCGCTGGGAGGTACGGACTCAATGTAGAAGAAGGTGCAGGACTAAGAAAGGGGATCACATCTGTAAGAAAGGGGGCTCTCCATAATCCGACGCGATAGGTGGGAAGGGGTCCCCCGTGGGGGGAGACGCCACGCGAAAGATAGAGGTTGGATGGGGGGGCTACTGTTGGCATAACAACATAGGGGAAAGGGGAAAATGTTTGTACAACCAATATCAGGGTTGGTCCAAGCATTGAAGAAGAGAACGCCCGCCCAGGGGGGTGTGGATTGAGACTGGCCTAAACTCGGAAAAAAGGACGGAAAAAGGGAGAGGAAGGCTGTTTTGAAACGGAAAGTGGACTGTGAACTTTCAAGAGGGAAGGCCGTGGCAATTAGGCAGACACCCCTAAGGCAAACCGGGGGTGGAGAATGTACTACTATCACCGACTGGGAAGTCCCACCAGCTAATGGCTAAGAACCCCGCACCCAGAATGAACCCGTTTTACGGGAGAGGGTGGGAAGGTTATACATTGAAACTCCCTTTAAAAACGAACCCCACTCCCGGCGTCGGTGAAAGAGAAATCAACAACAAAAAGGGGGGAAGAAAAAGAAGGAGAAATGGTCCGCCGAGGGAGGTTGGGAAATTTCACGGCGGCAAGAGGGGGAAAAGGGAAAAACACCAACCTTCTCCGAAAAGACGCGCCATAGGTCGTAATTAGAGGATTGGCCGTGACCATTTCAGGAAGTTGCCTTCTACCAAAAAAAAGGTTCCGAGGTGGGGCGATTGCAAAAAGAACGGGGAAAGAGATCTCACCAACAGTACAAAGAAAGGAAACAGCGCCGACTTTCGGGAGAGGAAGAGTTCGGCACAGCCTGAACAACATCCTATCGTTATCCGGGGGGGGACGGAGAAATGCTGAACAACCACTGTAATTGGGTACAAGAGAAAGATGAGCCTCATGGGGGTTCACTGAACCACCATGGAGCCCGAAAACCCCTAATCAGATAGAGTCGCGGCGTTCAAAATCAAACAAAACAACGTGGAAAAACAAGAGGGGAGATGGCTTATGGAGCCGGCTATGGGATCCGTTGGAAAAGGCAAGAAAGAAAACGATTCACGGGAAAAGGGAAAACATCGGGGTGCGCTTAAGAAAAATCCCGCGAGGTCGTTGTACATCTAACGCTGGGAAGGAAACAGTTTGGCCGGGAAAGAGAATTGCAAGCGCAAGAGAAGAAAGGATAGTCCAAAATAGGAAGGTTGGAGTGAAAGGCGACTCGGAGAAGGGGTTGGAATACGTGAAAATGATTTGGATGCGCTATTCCAAGGAGGGAGAGTGGAAACGACACTAATAAGACCGTCCAGCAAGTTGACGGAAAATAGAGTTGGAAAAAGATTCCGACAGGGTCGGGTAGGCGAATAGGCAAACAGGAGGAGGAAATTCAGTACGCCCATAAGGAAAAAAACCCGGCCATCGCGCAGCCGGACTGACTGTACGGGAGATGAGAGATCAGAGTAAGCCGAACAAAACGGTGAAAAGGGAAAGATTGCTGCACAAGAGGAGAAAAGGGCTCAACGTGGGTGTTAGAGGGAAGGGACGTACTAATCGATCACTGGTGATCAGTAGAAGGAACCAAACGGGCAAAGAACATATCGAGCGCGACGGAGTGACTAGATTGGGACAGGAATTGACGTAAGCACTAACGAAAACAGTAGAGGGAAGAAAAGGAGCTTGATCACCTACGCGCGCGAGTAAAGTACCGGAGGAAGAACGAAAAGGAAAATACTTTTTGAGACCTGAGGGAGAAAGGCCGTGAAGGCGCTTGGAAGGCGCCTCAATTGGACCAAATAGACGGGGGGCTGCTCAAAAAAGAACCATGGGAGTGAAAAAATCACGTTCCAAAGGAGAAGGACGAATAGGCCGCTTTCGAATTGAAAGGTGAATCGCCCGCCAGCAAAAATCGGGGGCCGGGGGGCGCGAAAAGGAAAAAAAACACAGAGGCGCTCCTTGGAAAACAGAAGGAGAGCCTAGGCGCTGGATGATAAAAAAAGGGGGCTGTATTATACGTCGGACAGGATGTACCAGAGACGAGAGACGCTTTGGGGTCTGTATGAAGGGGAAAAGGGGAACAGTCGGTGTCGGAAAAAAAGAGGAGGAGCCCAAAGGCCGAATGGCTAGAGGCGAAAGGCCATAAGTGAACTAAGGGGCCGCAAGGTAGAAATCAGCAGAGCGTTTCGGGTGAAGACTATGGGAAGAAGCCACAGTTATGGCTCGAAAGACGATGCGGGGGAGCAAGCATCGGAGAGACGTATTCTTGTAACTTAGAGTAATAGGGTTCCCGGACTGAGATCGGGAAGTCAAAAAAGTTATGTGTGAGACCAAGGACCCGAAGATCCGGTTAGGGGGAAAAGGGGGAGTCGCTATCAGAAACAAGTAAATCCTCGGCAACCAAAAAAGACGAAGGGGAAGGGAACGTGCTTGCGTATTGCCCCGGTAAAACACCGAAAAAGCAGGAAGTGGAGGTGGGGGAGGAAAAACCGTTTTCGGGCCAAGGGAAGTTATACAAACATTTCATGACATAGAGAAGTTAATTTTCTTCCAGGTCCAGGAAGGTGAGGAGCACGTGAGAGGGGGCCTCACCTATCGAGTCGACAGGTTAACCGCTTTGCGCAAGAGACGAGAGGAAAATGTACGGCCTCGAAAACCGAGACCAAAAAGAGGACGCTCGAACGCGAGAGAAAGGCCAAAAAAAAAGGGAGGGAAGGAAGAAGAGGGAAAAAGCATCCCAATGAAGAACTCCGAAAACACGAAAGGAAATCATGAACTGCTTTGAGCATGATCAGTGTGAACCTGGGAACCGCGATGATAGAAATGAAAGACTGTCTGTTCTTAAACCGGAGGCGCACATCAAAACGCCGAAATGAACTATAGCGGAGGAAGGAGGTATTCAGCGAGGAGAAGATTGTAACTCAAGAGAGTAATACCAGCGAAAGGGAAAAAGTTCGAAGCCAAAAAGAGATAGAAGTGTTGAGCTACATTAAGAATCATATGGTAAAAAATATGTAACAACTCAAACCTTGTGGTCTTTTCTAATCACGTGCAAGGAATGTTTAGCAATGCACGCCGATTTAGACTGTCGTGCCAAGGAATGAGGCTTGAACTACTAGGCCCTGAGAGATCTGGGGAAAGAATATACAAAAGACACCGGCTACGGCGGAATTTATGCAATTGGTAAGGAGGGGACGGCTCCTATTGAAGTAGAAGACATCGAATCGAATTCAGGGGGCAAAAAGTTGCGCCGTAAGAATCGTGGTACGGCCACGAAAAGCATAAAAAGGAAAGGATCCCTAAGGCAAAAAAACGGCCAGATGAGGCCACCTGCTGATGGGGGGGGGAAAAGAAAAGAAGATTCAAAGCCCGATTGAAGTCCTTAATAGGAACGGCGAGAACAAGGGGAGAGACAATTCGCCAAGGCAAAAAAAAAAAGGAAAACACGACGAGGCTCGAAAGAGGGAAGAAACCCTGAGCCTAAGAAAGCCGGGTCGCGACCAAGGCTCGTTGAAGGGGAGGAAGGGGCAAAACCAACCGGGGGAGAATCGGCCTGAAAAAGGCAGAGAAAGATCTCAGGCGCCCAATGTTTCGGAAAAACCGATCGGTGAAAAGAGAAGAATAGCCTAATCTCCCAGAGTCACACCGCCGCTCGCTCAGAAGGGGGCTCACGGTGGAAACGGGACCTTCTCAGAAAGGGGTGCCCGGTCAGAGTCGATATTGCCCGGCGACTGGAATCTAAAAAACGAGGAGAGGCCCGGCAAAAGAATGCGTGGTAATAATCTACTAAAAGGAACCTACGCACTCTCTATAGGAAGCACACAAGAAAAAAAGGTCATAGAAAAAGGGGGGTACCGCTAAAAACGAGCCATTCAGGGAAAACATCATGACAGCGCTGAGGAGAAGGGGAACATTAATACAACAGAAGAAGCGCGGGCAAACTGGGGGAAAGGGGGGTACAGGTGGCTAGGGAGGGGAGGGGGGCGCACGACAGGGGGGGCGCGTGACCTGGAAGGTTTGCGGGGAAGGAAGAAGGGGGCGCGGTCTTGCAAAGGAGATCACAATGGAGAACCCGCCCCCGGGGGAAAGTGATTAGAGACGACGAGCCGCAGGGGAATCAGGACAAATCCCTAGCCAAGCAACTAGAGAAGGGAGGGGAACCTCGCCTCCGAATCGGAAACTTCGGTCGGAATAAAAAAGAAAGTCTCCCCCCTTTTAGGAACGACAAAGCCCCTCGGCAACGATCAAGGTTCCCGCATGCCGGAGAGACAACCGTAATAAAAAGAGGGAGCAACCGTAAAGAGGGGGGTCAAGCGAGGCCTACTAATTGGGAGGGAAGGACGACACACGCCTCCGAACAAATTAAACTAAAGAGCCACCAAGGAAGAAGGGATGCAAGTGATGCAAGCGGGAGGGGAGGAAAGACGAGTTTCGCAAACACCTCACAGCCTCCAGAGAATAGAACACACCCGAGCCCGCGTAGCTGACGGGGCCCCGATGGGTTCAAGAAGCGCGTAATCATCGCTAAAAAAAAAAGGATTAGGTAAATAGAAGATGACGACGAGAA
>Ga0179593_1378219_pt1 | contig 11967 bp, 15 predicted proteins | sample CZODoug2_1_08_16_FD_185931 | JGI IMG/M metagenome (GOLD analysis project Ga0179593, IMG submission 185931) | Vadose zone soil fungal communities from Angelo Coast Range Reserve, California, USA - CZODoug2_1_08_16fungal (PacBio error correction) | ecosystem: Environmental > Terrestrial > Soil >...
GCCGGTGCGACCCAAAATCCGTAAATGTGAAATGAAAGGAAAAAAGCGCCAAGCACGGGGGGAAAACAAGGAATCGAGCCGTTTGGCCGGCAGGGGGGTAGCAGAAAATGGGTGAAGGGTCATAGGAGGAGGCGTCTGGGTTGGAACCATCGATCTGGTGAAAAAAAGATGCCGCCCTAAAAAAAAACTGGCGACCATGGGGTCAGCCGTTAGAGTACAACTTCAGGGGAGAACCAAAGAAAAGAAAAAAAGAACGGGACAAATCCACATAATCGCCGGGTGCACCATGGAAACTGGCCGGACGGGGTGAGGGAAATCTCGAAACAGATGATGATAAAAATCAAGAAGAGGGGAGCCTGAAAAGCCCCTCGACAAATCCACAGGAAACAAACGAAAACGGCCACGTCCTGTAGGGGGGGAAAAAGGTACAGAATCGTCCTCCAAGTCTCACCTTGGTGCTCCGGCGACAAGCGCAGTTGAACTGGGGAAGTGGGGGAGCCAAGGGGGGCAGTGCAGGTTCACATCGCTGTCACAGGGCCAAAAATAAAACTAAGAAAAAGGAGACGGGCCCGTATCATCAAGGATGCGTAAGAAAGAAAAGCAAAAAAAAAACCAGGGCAGGGGGATCACTCAAAAAGGCCCAAGTCTCACGGGGACTGAAGAGAAATCGAACTTTCTTTTGGCACGCAAACGGAACGTCACCGGCGAACAAGAGAACAGAGGAGGCGCACGTTCAATTTCAAAAAAGACAAGGACATAAACACCAAGAGAAAGGAACTTTTTTTACGGTGCCGGAAGGCATTCGAAAAAATAGCCAGGAGAAGACCCACCAACAGAACAGGGCCCGCAAAAGAAAACGAAACGAGTGGGAAGAAATGACCGCGCCCCACCCCAGGAGAGAGGGGGGGTCGGAAGGCGGAAATTTAGGGTTCTCCAATGCCTAAGGGAGTGCCGACGGGAAAAATTGGAAATGGGAAAAAAAAATCCAAAACCTGACAGACAAACACAGGGGTTCAACCAACGACCCCGGGCGTGTGGCAACAACCTGAAAAAGGATCAAGGCGAGCAAGAACCTTGGGAAGAGGAGGGGACAAAGAAAACCGCACATGCGGGTTTGAAGACCTGAAGGGTGGTGATCGTTTTGAAAAAAGGCCAAAAAGTTCTGACAGCCAGGAAAAAACGGGCGCGATGTCAGGCCAGAAAAAGGAAAATTGAAAACCGACCAGACATCAGCCTGCAAAGCAAAAATACCCAAAAATAAGGGCCAAACGGGTAAAAAAGACTCGGCCACCGGGATCCCACCTCTGCCTTGGGGGCCCATGTCACAAGCTCAGAACCCCGTGAAAAAACCAAAACCACAGTTTTCGGAATGTGGGTTCCTTTGGAAAAGGGAATGAGGCGGCCAAAGAGGCGAGCTGCAGATCCCGCCGGCAGTCCTTTTTCGCCTGGCGGGCGAGACCGCCGGTCGACTAGAAAGCGGGGGACCCCCCGTTTGTAAAACGTCGAAAACTAAACGTCATGTGCCGCTGCCGTCCTGGAAAGGGGAGCAGGGAAATTACGAAGGTGCGTATCCGGAGAAGGTTTGAAAAATGGGGGGTGACTCGGGGGACCCATAACGGGGTTGATTGTGGACGGGGCAAAGTTACAGGGCAGAAGGAAAGGGATGGTCTCAATTCTATGGATCAAAAAAAAAAAATGCGGGTCAACAGAAGACACTGTCGTCCAGCCAAAAACCCAACGCTTTAGTGGGGGGGGGAAGGGCGGCGGTGGCTTGGTCGGAATCAGACCAAGGAACGGGCCCATGGAATGGAACGAACTCGACAAAAGGCTTAACTAACGATGGTGTTGGCACACAGGGGGGGGGATGGGCCGGGGAGGTCTTCACAACAACAATGCCTTCTCAGTGGGGGGGGGGCGCGGGGCTGTTTCTGAATACACAGAAACAAAATCTCTTCCATGGGCAGTATTGATCTGGGTGGTGATCGCGGGGGCGCCGCCCGGAAAGAATGGGACTCAGCTTAGGGGTGGAACCGCAAACGGTTTCGGGAGAAGACAAAAGGAGTCCATGAAAACGGTCTGAAAGGGCGAAACAAAACTTTTTTCAGTGAAGCAGAAAATAGACGTTGTGGAAAACAAGGGGGGAACGGCGGCTGGTTCGACTTGGGGAAAAGGGAGAAGGAACCCAATCAACCAAAAAAAACCATCATAAGGGAAAAGGAACAGCCATACCGAAAGAAAATAAGACAAGTTGTCTCGAGGTTGGCGGGGACGAGAGGAATTCTAGAAATGGGGATTTTGGCCCAGACGCGGCCGCTCGGGGAGAGTTGGTCCCAGATAAAAACACAGCTGGCTCGCAAAGAAAACCCACCAGCAGGTGCTCCGCGGTGGGTGACATCGTGGAAGGTCAAAATTCGTTTCTGTTGGAGGCAGAAAGCTAAAATGACAAAACCAATGAGTCAAGGGACGGAAAAACTGATCCCGCAACCAAGTGCAGAACATTGGGACCATTTCAGCGTCACATATTATGGGCAACAGCAGGCGGGGGGAGCAGACAAAAAAAGTCTTAAGAGTCGGCATGGATGCTGGGGCGCTTGACAGGGATGCCTGAGGAAACATCCACACAAGGGTGAATCGATTGAAAAAACTAACCAAATAAGGCACGCAGTCGCATAGGCGTGACGGACAAAAAAGGGGGACAGCGCGATTGAAGCCTGAACAAAATTCGCCTCTGATAAAACCACGGGGGTGTAGGGGAAAAACCCGAGCCATCTGTTTTTGGGACGTCACCCGAAGGCGCGCGGCCTAGAAACTGAAGCCGGAGCGAAACTGCAAGTGCGGCTTGGAGGAAAAAAAAAAAAACGCCGCCCTACAAGCGGGCAAGTGGAACCCAAGACAGAAAACGGGTGCCGAGCGAGAAAAACCGCGCGGCAAATGAGAAACCCAAAACAGGGGTCCAGCTGGCAAGGCAACAAGGCATGCCCATTCACAAGCTATGCAAAAACGGGTCAAAGAAACCAAATAACTTGGAAAAAAAAGATGAAGGCTTTGAAAGCCCAAAGAAGTTGGTTTTTGTGGGTGGGACTGTCTGTGCCCCGGAATAAAGAGTGGCCGCACCGAAGAGGCCCTCAAACCCGGAGCGGCGTGCCAAGGTCATCAACGAAAGGACAGCGGGGGCAAAACGGCCACTTCCAATAGACTTTCCTCCGGACCGCAGAAAAAAGCTAAAAATCCTCGACCTCGCCCGGACCTGGCGTTGCTACGTCAGAGGAAAAAAGGAGAGAAGGCGAAAGTATCCGTTTTCGCACAAAAGCACGACCAAACCTGTCGGCCCACGAAAATAAGTTCTCAGAAAGTTCCCGTGCCAGCCACGGGCCGTGGTCCAGGTCAACGCCGAAGGCCGGAAAGAAGTGTTGGGGGGGAAACGACCCTGGGCTTTGAGTGGTGGGGTAGGGGGGCACGGGCGCCGGGTGATGGAGCGACATATCGGGGCCAATAAAGAAGCCCGTGAAAAAAGGAGTTTGGAGAAGGGGAGCGGGTTGGACGCAAATGGTTCACGGAACCGCAGCAAATTGGAGCGGAGATGGAAACGACGCCGGTGAGTCGACGGGAGGCTCAAGGATCAACGGAAACTACCTTGGGCAACACGTGGATATCTAGAAATGGCCACAGACCCTTTGGGCTTCGACCAAAAGGTGGTGGGGTTAGCCCCTCCACCGACAAGACAAACAGAGGGAATCCGGAAAAGGGGGCGTAATCGCGGGCCGTATCGGCAAATCACAGAACAAGCGTGCCCCCGAAAGCTCTATCGATCAGGGAGAAAGTGGGAAAACACAATCTGTCCGATTTGGGATGGGGGGGGTAGCTGAAGATGAGGGAGCACTTTTGCAAGGGTATATTGGCCGAAAAAACTCATGAAACAAACAAAACGACCGGGGCTTCGTAAAGGAAATCCACAGGAAATCCGCCGAACCAACTGGCTCGGGCTGGCCCAGGGAGGGGGGACAAAAAAGCTGCCCCAAACCCAACACCATGTGTATGGGAAAAGAGAGGGAAAAAATCGAAAACCACACAGCCGCGCCACACTGTGGGGAGAAGCTAAGGCCGGATAAGTTTCGAACCAGCCCAAAATTGCGGGAGTGATTCAGGTCCCTGCAGAATCAGAAACGACCGGAAGATCACATGCAGAAACAAAACAACGAAAAAAAAAGTTGGGCGTTTCCTAAAAAAAAAATCTCGCAACGTGGACAAGAAAAGAAAAAAAAGGAGCGAGGAACGGGAAAATTCCAGCCCCGAGTTTCAACAAAGAAAAAAACACCCATTGAAACCAAGCGCGACACCACCAGTGTGGGGGCGAGGAACAGCCAGACAGCTCTGAAGAAAGAGGATAATAAAACGCACCAAGTGGAAAAAAAAGGTATGCTTGAAGCCGGGAAAACCGCCAGGGGGGGGAAGAAAAACCAGCGTGCATGGTCCCTCGAGATAAAAACATGGCGAGGGTAAAGCAAAACAGCGGCTCCAAAAAAAAAAAAAATGGGCTCCCAACAAAAAAACGTACGGCGGGGCAAAAGGGGGTCGCTCCATCAAAAAAACCGGTTGGCGCCCTGGGAGACACAAACGAAACAAAGGGCAACCAGGCCCCGTGTCACTCTTTGGAATCAAAGGACACCGGGGAGGCGGCAAAGTACCGACCGGGGCGCATCGCAAAAGGCAAAAAAAAAAACTGGTTGTGTGGTTTTTACAAATGGAGGAAGCGACGGATCGAAAGTCATTCTACAAAAGGACAGGGCATCGGCGAAAAAATCTACTGGGTTGGTGAACGCGAAAAAAGGAAGCGTGGGCAAAAGACCGACCACCGGGAAAGTGACGTCTTAACGAAAGAAAAGCACAGTTTGCGCCAAAATCAATGGCGGCACGCGGATAAAAAAAACACCCAACAAAACCGCCACCATTCAGACCGCAACCCCATCCCCATAGGGGGTTCGTGAGAACATGCAAAAATAAAAAAAAAAGGGGCAGAAGGTCCACCCGCCCGCCAAGAAACCGTGAATGTCGAAAGGCGGTCTCGCCCGCGGGACCAACGTGAAGGAAAGAAAAGGGTCAGGGGGGGGAACAGCCCCCCTGTAGCCAGCGCAGAAGGTGGGCAGGAGGGGACAAAGCCGCACGCGAAAACCGCGCCCTGATCAGTCGAAAGCAGAAGAGCCTTCGGCGGAAAAGATCCTCAGTTGTAAAAAAGGGACCCGACAAAAGAGGACGGGCGAAGTTGTGTAACATGTCATAGAAAAGGAGAAACGAGGGCACGGCAAAACAATTGAAAAAAAGCTAACGCCGTGACTCCTGAATTGGGCGCCGTAACGCGAGTCCTCAAGGGGGGGAGGAAACTGCAAAACAGCTTCAAGCAACAAGGCAAGAAGGACGGCACATTAAAGGAAAAAAACGGACATCGACAGCCCTCAAGAGGATAAAGGGAATTGCAAGGTCATAAAACTGTGCGTGGAGAAAATTGTTTGCAGACTTTACCACCATGGGTGAAAGACCAAATGAAAAGAAAAAGAAAAGAAAGCAACAAAGTATGCAAAAAAACCGCGAAAGCATCAGAGGTGCAGGAGGGACGAAGCAGCGGTGGGCGGGAAAAGAAAGAAAAATCGAAAAAGAAAGGGGACAAAAACAAAGAATGAACTTCAACAAACCGCAAAAAAAAGCGACAAAGTGTTCTGTATGGCCTGGAAACATTCACGCTGGATCACTGGTGGCGATGCCCTGGGGAAAATGCCGGAAAAAAAAACAAAAACTGAGGGACAAAGAAGAATTTCCATCTCGGTAAAAAAAAGGGAAATAGCAACTAGCACCGAAGCGCTTTGGAATGACGACCCACCCCACCTGAAACGGAAGGGGGAAACAACAGATAAGCGCCGAACAGATAAGGCACACGGGAACAAAAGGTATTCAAAACACCACCATCATCGCCATGACCGACTAGGACTGAACAACTGGACGACAAACAAAGGAGAATCATGGTATTAATAAATCCCTTCATAAAGACCAAACGCGCAAACACATCACGCACAAAAAAGGACTATCGCCCAATCGTAGGAACTACTTTCCGGCCACTTGGGGCGGTTGTCAGCAAAAGCCGCAAGCTAGAAAAAAAGACGGCGGTTTTGGGCCGGATTGTTCAGGCAGCATAAAATGGTTGGTAAAAAACCTGAAAAACGTGATCCCCAGAGAAGGAAAAAGCGGCCGGACCTGGGCCGAACGCCAAAGCTTCCGGAAAAAATCAAAAGTATTCAGGGAAAAACGCGACGAACACACGACACTCAAAAAGAGAGACGGCAATGCGCAAACACACGGGAAGGGATCAGAAAACATTAAGGAAGGAAGACCAAAGTAAACATGACGGCGGCGACTAAAGGTGAAATGTCACGATCCCTATCACGCCGTCGCACCTGAGAAAGAATCAAGCAACCCCAGCAAAGAAAGAATGAAAGACAACTCGAGACAAAGAAGAGGCCCGGAATATCAAATCAACAAAAGCGGACCAAGTCCACCCACCATCCCGAAAAACGGGGGACGGGGGGGAAACTAAAAAACATGGTCGGAAACAAAAACAAGAAAAGGAAGCCATTGGTGGCCGATTATTCACAAGTGTTAAAGGGAGTTGGCGATGAGGGGAAGGGAACTCCGGCAGGAGAGAAGGAGATAAACAAGGGAAAAGAGGGTTGATACGGCTTGGCCAAAATGTCTAGATTGGCCCGCAAAATAAAAAAAATGGAAAACCGCCAATAAACGGGGTGCTCCGTGGTTCTAGCAACGCACCTCAGACCAAAGTCACCTGCCCTCGGGGGTGAAAAGCATGCTTGGCACCGCCAACGGGATGCCGAAATTTGGGGGGGGTGGGCAGGGGGACCGCTGCTAACCAGGGGGGGAACAAGAAGAAAGAGGAAAAAATCAAAAGACGCAGAAGACCAAGACCAAAAAGGAAAAACCTTAAAACCAGAACAGCCAGCGGGGCCAGTCGGAAAAGAGCATACGTTGGAAAGGGGGGCGATGGTGCGGGAAACTGAAAGATGGTGCCGTCAGGAACGTATCCGGCTCAGCAATGCAAGAGCAGGAAAGAGTACAGAGTGTATGTCGGGCCTAAAATTGTGCAATAAGCGCGCCGTCGCAAATGGGAAAAAAAAGTGGGAAAAGTTTCGGCGGAAGCCAGCGAGGACTATCAGTCGGGCTCGAAAAACCGTGGAGAGGATAGCGCTATCTTTCGTCAAGCAGCAAATAAAAGGATCTGAGCCAAAACACGGAACGGGAGGGGTGGGTTCATGGGACGGGGGGGAAAAAAAAAAGACATCCGCTGACCAACACGCCCAAGGGCGGCGAAAAAAAAAATTCCGCTTCCTAGAATTAATCCCTTCATAAAACAACGCCAAGGTGGGAGACGAAAGGCGGCACAACAACATAAAGCAAAGGGAGGTAGTTGTGATTCACTCGTCAGAAGAAAGTAGTCCCAAATCCCCTCACTATGACCATTTAGCAATCATGGGAAGGGTGAAATCAAAGTATTCCATAAAAAGACGACTCGACCCAAAGGACGTCCGAAAAAGAATTTGCCCGACAGTGCCGTCAGAAAGACCTGCAGGCCCGCTCTAAACACGAAAGGGGAAAAATTGGGGAACGGCGGGCATCAAAACCGGCGGAAAAAAATCCAACCGCAAAATACGTTCCGAACAAGCCGCTCCTGCGAAAAAGAATGAAGAAAAACAGCTCGGAGCGTGGACGTTGGTCAACGGCGCTGTCAAAGGGGGTTCAAAAGCCTGATCTGGAATCGCATCTCTCTCAAAAACACAACAGAGGAAAGAAAGGGGCCTTCAGCCAGATCACTGGAAATCCTAAAAAGAGAAAAGAACTCCAACGAATCGCGTTGGGACCAAAGAGCCAGCCGGCGAAATGGCTTTGTCAAGGAAGGGAAAAAAAAACCAGAGGAGTTTAAACCTGCCGAAATAACAAAAAAAAAACGGCGTACCTGGGGAAACTTATAGCACCAAGCGCCGCGCGAACAGCAACTTCCGGGTCCAAGAAAATCGGGGAAAGGGAACAATGGTCGAAGCGGTCTTTTCCGGTGGGGAAAAAAGGGGGAAAAAAATCTGCCAGAACGCCAATATTTGCAAAGAAAACCAGCGGGGGGCGCAATCTCGGACAAATCTGGAGAAAATCAGACAACGACCGAGGGGAATGGGTGGTGTATAGCCTTCAGTAAAAATCAAAAAATGCGCCCTTGCGACACGAGGAACGGGGGGACAGGTTAAAGGGATGGGGTGAGCAATTGGGCGGGGTGCGGGACATCGGACAAGCAATGTAACCGGCAAAGAATGAAAAGGACAAAAACTCAATTCGTAAAGGCACAAGGCGAATCATCCGGAGTGGTTGGGGGAAAAAGAGAGCGCGGGAATCCTCCACGAAAGGAGAACCGCATAGGGAATACGCTGGCTTTAAAGGAAAGACAAAAAGGACTTTGGAAACAAGCGTCAGCGTGGGGCCAAAAAAATTTCAGTCCAAGAAAACCAAAAGGGGAGGAACTGGTGGGTTTCAGTGAAAGTGAAGATGCATTTGGGACGAAAGCCGGATTTACGACTACATAAAAAAAAAAAGAAGCAATCACAGCAAGAAACGTCGGGAAGAAGAAAAAAAAAAAAACCGCCCGCCCGGGGTGTCGGGGAAGGAGTTTTCTGGTCGGAAAAAAAGCACGGAAGGGGAGATGGGGGCCGTAAACGGGGAAGGGGGGGGCCTGGGACAACAGGGAACAAGCAACAAAAACCTTCGCCAATCCCCACGGGCATTGTGCGTAGCCTGCAAAGGATAAAATATCAGAAGGAAAAAAGCCGTGGAAAAGCGACAAGCGAACCAGTGGGGAGGGGGGGGTGGGGGGCCTCCGAATTTTGTTGTTAAAGGAAGAGTGCAAGGGACAAAAAACTCGGGCGACCATCCTTAATTTTCGCAAAAACGGAAAGACAAAGGCCAGGGGGACGGAGAGAGTCCATGCGCGCATGGCCCAACCTGAGCCGGAAGAGCGGCAATATTGTCCGTTAAACACACCGGGGAAACAATAAAAGTGCCAAAAAAACAAAAAGGGGGCTTGAAAATGCGAAAACCGGGGGCACGGGGGGGGGGGGGGTGGGGTGGGGGGGGGGGGGGGGGGGGGGGGGGGTGCCCATGCGTCAACGTGACCACGCCCAAACAAAAAACGTTTCCACGGGAATGGGAAAGGAACCAAGCCTGGCAGAACCGAAAATAACGGCGCTGTTAGAGGCATAGCTACCATTTCCTTGGGAATGGCTGTCGCAACATGTGCCTTCAGGCAAAAAGAAAAGGTGGCGACTGCGGGAATAGGGGTCGACGACCCGTTTCCCTTTCGTCAGCCGGCAAATCAGTTGGGAACACCATGGGGCGCGTCCACTTCCAGGGGTGCTTTATCGCGGTGCATGGATGTACGCCGACAGAAGCACGGGCGGCCAGTCGTTATGTGTGTGGGGGGTGTTCAAAGGCTCGAGAAAATGTGAGGGGGCAGGGGACGCTGGCGTTACCCAAAAGAATTTGAGGGCGAGTCAGTGCAACGGGGGGGGACAGAACTTGCGCGGAGTCAAATCAAGGGAGTGAACAAGAAAAAATGGACAGACCCCAAACAAAAGAAGCATTGCCCGTGGGGTGGGTGATCTGGCCGGGGAGGTGTGCAACAAGGACAGAGGGGGAACAAATACGGGGGGGAGGTGCCGGCGAACAACTCGAGGGAGAGCTTTCTGAGGGCTGATGGTAGTCAGAGGGGGGGGGGGTGGGAAGTGAGGGAAGGGGGAATTCAACGGCCAAACCATGGCAAGAGACTGAGTGGGGGGGGGAAACGGGTTCAAACACCATCCGCCGGAAAGCGGAGGGGGGAAACTGGGTTGTTGAACTCGCTGGGCGGGGCCGCCGTGCGGAAGTGGAGAACGTCTGGTGGGTCCCCGCAAAACGGTGCGGGGGAAAAGAAAAAGAAAAGACCTCCTGGCCTCGGCAAAACCTTTCAGGTGTAAAAAGATAAGACAAGCGATGAAAGACTTTTCCGGGGGGGAAACGGGATGTTGAGGGAATGCCCCCGGCAGAAGGCACAAAAAGCCACAAAGCGCACCGGCCCGGACAGCCCTACCGAACCTATCCACAGGGGTTCCGCGGGGGGCGGCAAAAGGAATTCGTCATCCTTTGGGTTAGGCTCTGGGGGTGGCGATATGGTTTCGCTTTGCCTATTTAGCACTGCTTGGGACGAAAGAGCTTACGAAACGACCGAGTAATAATTCTTCCCGGAGGAAGAGGAAATCCATCGAGTTTTGGGGGGTTTGGCTTCCGTCCCTCGCATTTAAATTAGGTGAGAAGCAAGCGCAGAAAAGAAAAACATGGAGTCAATCTGCACGGGGGTCCCCCACCAAAGCATGAACGATTGAAAAGACCTATGGGGAACGTAGGATACGGTAGCGGAGGCAGTACGGGACAAAAGGGGTACCGGCATAAAATGCTGCGCTGGGGAATACAGGGACAAAAATGGACTTCCCACGAAAAACGAAGTGGAAGAAGGGGGAAAAAAAAGCCAAGAACGGGGGCAAAAAAACTTACGCTGTAGAGGGGGAACGGCCGTGCAATCGAAGGGGGTTGAAGCCAAGGACAAGGGGTCGCAAAGACTAGCTTCACTCTGGGGTTCGGGCGGGGGGGGAAAGGCGCCCAGCCTGGAAAAAGAAAGCGCTACAGTCAACAAAAATCGGGCCAGCCTTCAAAAAAACGGGTGCGGGCCCACCAAGACTAAAACGAAACGCCGCAAGGGGTTTGAAGAGACAACAGCGGGATGGGTTCGGGGAACCCTGACAAAGACTGGGGGGGTACAGTGAATAAAAACAGGTTAAAACCGGTAAAATCCCCCAGTCCGGGGGCAGCGCCACGACGGCTTCATATGACAGCTATGGCACGCCTGCACCCGAAAAAAGAGGGGGGAGGCAGGGCTGAGCCGGAGGGGGGGCCGTTGTTCGGGCTAACAGAATCCGGGCCGCCATTGAGGGGTGGGGGGCAAAAAAAACTGCCTGAGGGCGTTTCCAGATACACATTAAAAAGGAAAAACCCAAATCCAGGGAAACAGGAGCCAAAATAAGGGTTTCCCTCGGTCCTGGAACTGTCTACAACTCCCAGGGGCCGCGGAACGCGATCACAGCGAAAAAAAACTACTCGCTGCAAAAAGGGGGGCAAAGGTTAACAAATCAGACGATCCAAGAGAGTCCCAAGCCAGCAGGAAGACCCAACAACAAAGCCCACGGTCCGAGGGACAAAAAAAAAGGCGGGTCCCCCTCCGAAGAAAATGTAATTTGGGTGGGCGGGTCAACCCGCCAAAACGGGCGCCAGAGGAAGGGGCTTTGGTGGGGGCGGGGGCACGGTGGAAGGGAAAAGGAAAAAACAGTTGGGGGGCCACCCACAAAAAAATCAACAAAAAGAGAGCGGTTGGTTTTTGACCCGGGGGTCGCTGGGAGGAAAAGGTGACCAAACTGACGCAGCATGTGCATAAGAAAGAGGACATGTAAGACACGGGTGGAGGCGCCAGGGGTGGAGAAACCTCAAGAGCAACGGGGAACCGACTGGGCCGTGAGGCATCTGAAAGAGGGGGACGTAGGGGGGGGGGAGGGGGTGCCCCCCACCTGGGGGGGGAGGAATGAAAGGGCAGGAAAACAGTGGGGGCTGGGAAAGACTATTCATCGGCCGTCCCTCGACTTGAAACGATGGGGCGGCGCGATAGGAGACAAAACGGAGACAATGCCGGCGGGTTGTTGTCCGAATGCAAGATGGACGTTGAAGGATTAACTCAAGAGCCATCACCACACGAACGAACCGATGGAAGTCAAAATATCATTCCTAAAGAAAAAGTACCCAAGTCATCTTGCATAAACCAGGCTGGGGGAGGGGGAAACCCAA
>Ga0179593_1495744_pt1 | contig 11967 bp, 15 predicted proteins | sample CZODoug2_1_08_16_FD_185931 | JGI IMG/M metagenome (GOLD analysis project Ga0179593, IMG submission 185931) | Vadose zone soil fungal communities from Angelo Coast Range Reserve, California, USA - CZODoug2_1_08_16fungal (PacBio error correction) | ecosystem: Environmental > Terrestrial > Soil >...
CGCGGGGGAAAGGGGGGGGGGCGAAAAAATCTGAGTGAATAGGTTGTGCTTATCTTCACACACGGAAAAAGGGTCGTAGGAGTACGAGAAAAAAACTAAAGAAGGGGAAGATCTCTTGTCAGACGACTCAGGATGGAGCAAGGAACATCGGGACGACAGTGGCGTCATCACGGAAAAAGGGGAAGAAGTTGACAACGACAAGATGAGACGGCATCGAATAACAGCGCATAGATTCACCGGAGGGGGAAATACGCGAACTGATTGAAATGGCGTTAGCGACCTGAGAAAGAGGGGGCGCAAGCAGGCCAACTATTGGGGAATGCTGGCGAAGTTGGGTCAAAGAAACATCATTAGGTGGGAGGAGATCAAATGGATCAAGGGAAAGGGAGGAGCACTTCGGCGGGAAAGAGCAAAAAACGTGGACAGAGGGAAAAATTACGCCAACTCAACTGAAATTGAAAAGGGCGGGTGGTACGAGAATTTTTAGAGCCAAGGGAAACCGGAAAGGGTTTTGGAGAGTTGCGAGCTGGATAGGTTGATTTGGGAGGCCGGACCGTTGGACTGGAAAGCGATCGATGAATATGAGGGTTCTAGATAACAAAAGGATGGTTTTGCTTCAATTCAGATTGGTCACCTAGGTAGTTGGAATAAAAGGACAGGCAGAAGGGCGCAAATAAAGCGGGGAGGCCCAACCTCCACAACTGGACGACCTGGGCGTACAAAAACCCAGACGGTTACGAGAAAACGAAAACCGTGGAGATTAACCAACGAAGCTCGGTCATCAGTAACCGAGGAGCAACGACCCGCGAAAGAGTTAAGCGGGAAGCCGACGTAGAGGAGGGAAGGAAGAACTGACCTGCAAGGGAGAGGCTACGAAAGAGAAAGAAGAACTAGAACGGCGACAGGAGTCTGCTTATGAAACGGAGGGGCGCCTGAAGGTTTGGGGAGTAGGCAAAAATCTGGTGGCCGCGTGGAGAGAGTACTTCATGCCTAGACCTATAGATCTAGATGGCTGGATTGGAAGTAAGAGGGGCTTGCTACGGGTAAGGAGGAACGCGAGGAAAGAACGAAAATACGACCAAAAGGACGGAGTGGGGGCAAGTGTTGAGAATGATTGGTGAAGGGAAAACCAAGGACCTAAAATGGTCGACTGTAAGCAAAGTCAAAGGGGGAATTCGCGTAGGAGCCTAAAGCGAGGGAACCCACCTGTGTTCAAATCGGTCCATCATTTTCAAAAACCGGTGTCAAAGACCACACAATATTCGCTTCGAGCTAGGATGACTTGCGACTCTTAGCTCTTTATGTTAATAGGAGGGACCTTGGACCGGGGAAACATAGACGGGGGGGATCCGATTTTCGGTTCGCTAACGCCTACGCTGCGAAAGAATGCCAGATCTCTGGAATGGAAAGAATGAGGTCTCCAAACCAGTCACGAAAAAAAAAGACTGCGGGAAGGAGTGGGAAGCGTTCAAAAAACATGAACGAGGAAACTGACGCGCTACTCAATCCGGCAAGTTCTTCCCGACAAAGGCCTCGGCAACAAACGGGGGGGATGAAGACATTGTCATTTTAAAGTTCTTCCGTACAGGAATAGAGAAGGGTGCATGCTCCCTCGTCACATCTACCAATACTGACAGACAAAACTAGAAATAGGCAGGGCTACTGTGGGTGCGTGCCGTCAACACACGTGGAACCATCGGTTTGGACTGGGTTACGTCGACAATTCAGGGGGGGAGACGCCTGCGAGTGCATAGGGGAGGGAGACTGGTAGATCGAACACTTGATTTTTGAACAATCAAAGGTCGCTCAACAACACACTAGAGGAGGGAATAGGGAAAAAAAAAGGGGGGTCTAGAGTTGGCGGCCAGTGGAGTCTTTTGCATCGACCAGGAAGCAGGACTCTACCAGAAGTCACGGAACAGGAGGTGATCCCTGAAGTATGAGGAGAGATCAAAAAAGCCAAAAGGGGGGGGAACGTTATGAGACTCGAATCTGCGAGCCCGGGGGAGCTCTCGTCAGGGGTGTAAAAACGAGGAGGTATTGGGAAGAGACGGGCACAATTAGAGGACCAATGAGAAGATACCTTTTCAAGATCTTATGCATACCGGGCCCGAGGGGAGACTCGTAAATAACATGATATTTGGTATGATGTGGTAAACGCTCAAAAAGTGATGCGTTCAGAGAGCGGTGAAACGCCTGGCCCCTCGACACCTCTGAAAGGTGGGGGGCCTAGAAATTCGGGCAATGAAAAAAAGGCTGCCTTTGCAAGTGGGGGGGGGGGGGGGGGGGTGGGGGGGGGGGGGGGGGTGGGTGGGGGGGGGGGGGGGGGGGAGTAGGCGTCGGGAAGGAAAAAAACAGAGTAATACGCGCATTTTCAAAAGGGAAAACTTAAAGTCAGGAAGCCTCTAGTTTCCCCTTCTTACCAGAGGCAAAAAGAGAAAAGCACATTCATCAATAGATAGTCGAAAATCTGTGTCGTTGGGCAAGACAACGGAATTTAACTCGGAAACAAAAGTGCGCAATAACAAAAACGTGAGCTACTCCACGAAAGTTCTGCATAGAGCAGGGGCTAAATTAATCGGACAAAAGGGTCTTTTTGGGGAGACACCTTTGAAGAAAAAAGGAGGAGCCACGAAAACCCATTGGCAAAAGCTATGCTCGCCCATCACGCGAATTCAGGGGGGACATTCGATACAAGCACCGCCTTCCCTTAAAAATCCAAACATCATCGAAAAAGGGGTTTGTCTCGGGTGATAGTGGTCATGGAGCGGGAAGAGTTGACCTGGGGGGCTGCCCACCTAGAAGGGGGGGGACTGCAAAAACTCATTCCTGTGCCCACCGAGTTTCCGCCCCGATCCCATGGGTCATCATTTCCGAGATGGAATTATTGGAGGCGGGCGGTCCTAACCGGATTCAACGAGTACTTTCAGTGCGCGGGCGCGTAGACCGGATCTTTAAAGAAGGGCGTCTGGGGGCTGGTCAATGAAAGAATCGGGCGACATGATAGAAGCTTCTTCGTGAATGGGGCAAAATCGCAAAAAACTTTAAGCGGCGGTCGTAAGCCGGAAAGGGGTTAGCTGAGGTAATCCAAGGGTTGGGGGTATTGCGAAAAGACATGCCTGCTTATAACAAACACAAGGAAATGTAGCTGAAGACTTCCTTCAACGACGCAAAACTCAGCGGGGTGATCTAGAAACCCTCATATGGGGTATGAGTTAAGCCACAGCTACGTCAGTGGGAAAAAAAAAACAGAAAAAATTAATCGAAAAAGAAAAAAAGAGCTCAATCAACATTTGGGTCATCACGAAAGACTTACACCTCGCGCCATCAGCAGAAACCTGCTAGGGCCGGAAGTTGGCCTAAGGAGTGTTGGCAAGAAAAGGAAAAGAATAGTTGTTGTAGATTCCGAGGGGGGGAACATATCTCCGAGGGCCTTGCTTCCGGGAGGTGGGGTTTTGAAAACTACACATCAGAATAGGGAATGGGGGAAGAGAATGAGGAAAGAGAGAGGCCAAGGAAGGAGCACTCCCTCGTTCACATTCGCATAATTCAAAAGCAGAATTCGGTGAAGACGTCCGTTAGGGCGGGGCTGGGAAGATGCGTGCCGTCTCCAAGTTGGGCGTACGGCAGGGAGGGAAGTGATGTGCGAAGCAAAATCGAAAAAAAGAGTGGCTTAGTCCAACGAAGTACTGAAGTCGCGCGAGAAATTGCGTCCTCGTATCCCTCACAAGAAAAGGGGACACGTTGGGGGGAAATAGGGCAAACAAGTTAAACCTCCTACGACAAATGCTTCGGCGCGCAAATCGAGGATCAAAAAGGGGGATGAAAGAGAAGAGGGAGGGCGAAACCGGTGGAGGTCTAAAGTGGAATATTTTGGGGGGGCGAAGCTGGCAAACCGTTGAAAAATCTGGGAGGACGCAAAACGATCACGAGTCTCCAGGTGTTTCCCCAAGGGGGGGGGGCTAAGAGGAGAACTCACGAATCGAGAGGAGTCGGAAAAAGGGCTTAGAAATAAAGTCCTTAATCGGCACGCGAAAGAGAGGTACAGCACGCACTATACACAGAGTCATATCCAAATTTCAACTACTCGTTGGTAAGCTGTGGGCAGTTAGGTGCACTGAATAACGAGTTCTCCGGAATCAAGCGCAACTCGATGGTTAAGGAGGCGGAAGGGTTGAGGAAAAAAGCTATTAGGAGTGGTCTGAGTCAGAGGGAGAACAAAGTAACTCGGAGATTAAGGGTAAAACCTTGTCGGCATCAAGACACACAGGGGTATTTAAAGGACAGGGGCAAATCCCCCGGACAGAAAAATCAAGAATCAGGGGCAGCGCTGGGAAATTTGTCACGACGGCCAGTTAGGGGAAAACCTGAAAATGGGGGTAGGTCCAGAGCGATTTCAGGGTTTCTGGGATGCCCTGGACGAAGGAGGGGAACGATCGAATAAATTGAGGGTGACGAATGCACTAGGAAAAGGGGGGGGGGAGGTCGGAAGGAATGCGATTTTCGCGCTACCGCCGCGAGTGTTGTCGTGGTGGAGGGGAAAGCAGGCATGCTAGAAGAGATACAAGATGACGTGGATGACCTCACGTACAACAACGAGACAGAGGGGAGAAAGCCAGACGGGCGAAAGGACTGGCAACCCTCGAGACGAAAAAAGCCGATCAGTCAGCCCCTTCCAAATGATGCGAGAAACGACGACCACGCTCGTGGAAGGTCGAAAGTGGAAGGGGGGAAAACGCGCAATGAACTTTGATATTCCTTCTTGTGGAGATCTAAGCGCAGACGTGAACTCGCGAACATGGCGGGGGAGAGGAAAACGATAGTGGGGACACATATTTAACGAAAAGGGGGGAGGTGGTTGGGGGGAGAGATCAACAGGCGAGGGTTGCAGACTCTTGGAAAACCGAGAAGGAGGAAAAAACTAACCGAGACTAGGGTAGATTCGATGGCTGGTGGGGATGAAGAACGACGGGGTGGATTTCGGAGGACAATTTAAGGATTGGAATCGACGTAGGACGAGCTTCTAGATCGACGCGGGACTATGTTTAGGGGGTCTAAGGGGTGGAATGCCACGAAAGTACCTATCCGCAAAAGCACTGGTGTTGAAAGAAAAAGATGGATTGACAAAGGAACACGATGAAAAAGAAAAGGAAAGGCGTAGACTCCCTTTCTGAGTTACCAACCTGGGGGGGGGAAGTAATCGGGACCCATTTTCATTTTACGGTGTTCGACAAAAACGAAAGAAGACGAAGCAGGGGGAGGCTATGAGCTTGGAAAAGGAAGGAAGGGGGGAAAAAAGAGAGGGAAATTAAAGGTCGGAACTTTGAACTCGGGGAGGAAGAGGTCTTGGCGCTACGCCTACTATTGACCGAGGGACGAGGCAAAGAGAAGACTGGAAGGAAGATTTGCTCCTATAAGGCTGCTTGAAGAAAGAGGATGAACATAGCAAAAAGTTCAAAAGGGGACAGACTACGCAATCGCACTTACCAGAAAAGGGGAAGCCGCAAACTAGGGCGCGGTGACATTCAAATTGGCAAGTGGAGGGAAGGGAAGGAAAGGCACCGGCCGCCCTCTAGATGGGTGGGAAAGGTGCAGCCGGGAGAAGAAACCAATAAGGGAAAGTTGACAAAACCTTCAGAAAGCGGACTTTTTGGGTATAGGACAGGGAGGATCAACAAAATTTTTAAAAGGAGGGGGGGAAGGGGGGGGTTGATAGATGAGGACATACTGAAATTTAGGAAAGAAGGCCGCTAGTACAATTATTTGAGCGCAGGACGTTGAGTGAAATAGAAAAAAGGTTTGAAAGGGGTAAAGCCCAAGAAAGATTATGATATATCTCTAGAAAAACAAAAATTGAAGAATAAAGAGAGGTCCCGAAGGAGGTGTTAGGAAATGAGAAAGGGGGTGCGATCAGGGAAAGCGCTCCCCTTCCCTGTGATCGAGCCCATAATCGAAGGCAGGACTTCTCCAAGGTAAAATGAAGACAAATCACCCACTCAACAAGGTGGTAAAAACGTGGCTGCGACAGGAAAGCAATCATACAACCCCGAACCCTGAGCTTATAGCCGTTGGGGCAACGGGGATTGGTGAGGGGGAAAAGGAGCCCTCTAGAATGGGCATGGCTCAGGGACCAGGTCTCAAATTGGACCGGGGAGGGGACATGTCCGTGGGACGCGCCTTTGTCGGAAGAAAAAGGGGGTAACTAGGGGGAGCGACCGGTGAATGGGCTCTACCGGTGGAACGCTGTTTTTTGTGGAAAAACGAACATCATCCTTGGATTCCTGGACGAGGAGAAATGAAATTAACTAAAAACCAGGCCAGAAAGTGGGGACTCTGGGGGAACAAGCGAACAGTACTAGTGCGTATACAGAAAAAACGGGAAAATCGAGGAACCGAGACTACACGCGGCGGAAGGGGGAACAGATTTTTGGCCAGTCTTCCTACTCTCAGGTCAAACATTCCATCAAAATACCTCTAAAGAGATATGGGGTCGTTTTCGAAAAAGAAATGCATGGAACGATTCAACTCTGAACAAGTGGTCAAGCTCGAAAAAAAGTCCCGACGAAAGAAGTTCTGAAGAAGGACCTTTGCTGCAAGGAAAAAAAACCAAAGGACTTTTTTGTAGGCTAGGGGCTTGGGTGACATCACGAATGAATATCTCACCACTAAATCAGGTAATTGCCGAATCTGGCGGGACGCCGCGGGCAGAGTCAAAGCACTTAACATTGCGAGAGACACCTCCTGCCCAAAGAGCCATCGTAGCTCATAGCTCGGGTAGTTGGGCATCAGATCTCGGGCATAGTAAAAACGAGGAGGCACAAAACTTTTGAGAAAGGAAAAACTCGTAAGCGGGGTTACTAAAGCAGGTCCCTCACAACCCGATAACAAAGCGCAGCATTAGGGGAAGTCCTGGGAGATCGTAAATACTCCTCGGAAGTCGCGAGGTATGTGGAGGGGGGGGGGCAACAGTTCTCTTACCATCACCTGCGAGTAAAGAAGCCGGGGGACTGAGTTTGATGGTCAATTGAAGAATCGGGGCGAAGAGAGATGACACGGAAAAATACAAGGGGGGGCCAATGCCGTATCGGGACCGGCGTGCGTTGGGGGACGCCCAGTCGCGTGTTGGAGCAGGAGGGCAAAAAAAAAATCTTTTTGGGTATGGGAGCCTCGAAAGGACTGAGTTAGAACAAAAGTAGGTAGCGCTAAATGATAGGTCTACGACGCAAACATCAGAGGCTCGGGGATAAGAAAAACGAAATCATAGAGAGGGGGAGAACCCCTCCGTCAGGAAAAAATCCACAGGTCTAAATCTCCTCGAACCGATCAAAAAATTTGGAACTAAGGGCCGCGGAAAAGGGGTCTCGCCATAAGCGACCTGCTATCACCGTGAAAGGATGAGTTTCAATGAGGGGGGGAAGAAATGGGTGTATGTCGCCGATTGTAATACTAATCTCCTCGTCAACTTGAGGACCGTTTTGGGACTCCGAAAGAAATGAGCTGGGGGGAACCTCACATAGGAAGCATCCTTCCAATATGGAGAACGGAGGGAGGAAAGAGGTCTCATGCATTCTCAGAACATTTCAAAGGCGGGTACTTAAAGAGAAGGAAGTGAACTTGGGTCTAGGCAGCTGTGGGGAGAGGCGTGACTGTGTCGTCAGTGCAAAATTAGTAACTGATGGTCTAAATAACCAACGACCTGCCTCGGGGAGGAGTGGAAGAACGACACTATATTTTCTCGAGAGTCCTGGTAGTGCGTCTCGTAGCTCCCAAGAAGTTTTGGGAAAAAAAACAGATTTCCACGCAAGACTAATCCACGAGGGCGATGGGAAAGAAAAGCCGAGGCTCATACAACAACACGAGAATTAATATAGGAAAAGAGGAAGTTCCGGACCAATCACAGCATTTAGGGGTGAAACTCGAATCAAGTAGTGATGGTGCTATAGGGGGGGGCACCACAAATTTCTGGGAGGAGAAAAAAAGAATAGGGAAGAGAATCCTTGTCAGCCGTAGGACTCACGAAGCCAGAGGAAAAAATCGGAAACAGTGGCTTTAGAAAGGAAACAAGGGCACTTTGCGAGGCACTACGACAAAAATCCACGTCAGTCTCAGAACATCATAGCAAAGGTATGAAGGAATTGAGAACGAAGCGGAGGGGGGGGGGGTAGGAGGATTCCTGGAAGAACGAGGATCCTAAGAAGAGGCAAGGATTTGTGACTGAGGAGGGGGGGTGCAAATGACAAGAGGGTGGTTGCGAGTCAGAAAGAAGGGGAAAGGAAGGAGATTAGGTTACCACTGGCTGAAACTGACATCTACAACAAGGGGTATTTGCAAAAGACGAATTTGCGACAACTCCTTAAGAACAAGATTCTACGAGGACGGGTTACCTCGGGCGCAGGAGGGACGAAAGGAACCAGGAAAGGGGTGGAAAGTTGGTCCCGAGTTTCCTAAGGGTAGGTGAGTGGGTCACTTGATCTTTTTGGCTTCAAAGAGCGATGAGATGAGGGGGGTGGTCATAGATGAAATAGAAAGAAGGTTTGGGGACGGAAGAAGGAGGAGGGGGGGTACCACTTGTGTAGGGGGGGAAAAGCATCGAAGAGGGGGGAAGAATCAAGATTCTGGATCGCTCACAAAAAAAGGAAGTGGGGTACACAGGACCCGCCGGTTACGCAGAAAAAAAGAATGCTTGGCGAGGCCGGCGCAACGACCCAGACGGCAGCAGCTCAAACGAGGAGTCAAAGGGGACAAATACGAAGCGCTATTTATAGCGCCGGAAAGTGGACCATTCTCAAAGGGAAAGTAAGACGAAAAGAGGGAGGGGGAGAAGAAGAGAAGAATCGCGGAACGGGTCTAAAAGGAGGGGCTGATGGAAAAACCAGGTATATTCACAGGGGTCATCGATTTTTGGGAGATACAAAAGAAATTGTTGGCAAATAGTGAAAGAGGGGGAAGAAAGGGAAGGGATGAAAAAATAGAAAAACAGGAAACTATTGAGGGGAGAGGGAGTTAAGGACGTAACTGGGTTTATATCGCGTAAGGAGTGGAAAAAAATGAAACTTACGAGCCGGCGAGAGGGGCTCGGAAATACATAGGTTCTGAGAAGTGGGGTGAGCAAACCCTAGTCCTCAAAAAGCAGGTGAGGGTCGCTGGGACTTAAGAGGTCAAATGAGGCGAGAACTTCGGATTAAGAGAAGAACTGTCGAGATTGACGAGAGAAGAGTGCAAAAAGGTCCTTGTTGTACGGTGTCCTCAAAGAATAGCGCAGTTCGCGGGGAGAAGGGGGGGATAGGTGTCTTTAAGTCGCGGGGCTAGGGGAAGGGGGACCTGCCTGACGGAGGTAAAGGGAAAAAGTGGAAAGCGGTTATCAAAAGAGTGGCGTTTTAGGGAAAAACAAAGATATTACCACCAAAAAAAAAAAAAGGGGAAAAGCAGATGGAATTGGAAATAAAATTAATTTGCTTACTCACAGTCACGATAAGAGTGAGGAGGGCCGAAGTGGGAAACGAGACTGAAACCGGCTAGATGCAAAGAGGACCCTTTGGAAAGGCGTACTAAGAGACAAACTATATTGTCCGAAAAGGCAAAGACGAAACTCGCAGTAGGTGAAATAAAGGCAGTTGGAGGAAAAGTTCTTAGGGAGCTGCGGGCGATCCGGGAGACAGATTTCACAGAGAAATAAGTTACTCGCGTTGACAAAAAACGGGAAAAGAGCAGTAACGGGGGGATGCGAGTGCGGGCATCCCACGGGTGGGAAAATGGGCTGGGGGAAGGGGGGATGACTCTAGAGGGGGGAAATATTCAAGGGAGATTACGAAGGTCGAGGCCTTAGGGGATCTAGACAGGTACTGGGGGGCTGGAGATGCGCAACAAGCATGCAGGAAGCCCAATTCTGTATCGAGAAACAAAAAATTATATTAAAAGAGAAGAACTCGCTTGGGTTTAAAGGAAAGAAGCTTGGTGATAGAGCCAATCAACGTACCTGGAAAGAGGGCCCTAGTCCTCGCAGGCCTTACTTCGAAATTGAAAGTTCGATCGAAAGAGAATCCCACACTCAACCGCCTTGTTCAAAAAGTGGCTGAAACAGAAATCACAAAACTTTATCCCCGGGCTCTTCACTCGACCGGGTTTTGAAAAAGCAGGGGTGTCGAATATTGGGATGTGACGCCGGGGGAGCAATGGAAAGTTTCTACGAGGAAATGGCGCAATGAAAAATCTGGGGAAGTTCACCGGGGACTCCTATTTGAAGGCGGCCTTGGGGGGGCACGGAATAAACACAAAGAGTTTGAGAAGTGACTTCCAAACGTTGAGATTTCATAGCCGGTGTATAACAGCGTTGTCCAAAATCGTCCTCAGCTAGGAATGTTAAGAGAAATTCATTAAAGTTGACCAGAAGAATTCGCGTGGGACCTCTTGGACGCGGTATGGAGGAAGGGAAAAAGCGTCGGGGATAACAGGTTTTAAACAGGACTTAAAGCTGCAGGAGTCCAAGATTTTCCCCTTCTTACAGAAAAAGAGTCAAACCGAAGAACCCTCGAAGCGAGAGGTGACGAAACAGAAAGGGGGGGGCAGTGGGAGTTCCTGTGAAAAGGTGGGGGGAGCCGCGGCAGGGGAGAAACGCCGAAGTGTTGCCGGTCCAAAGAGAAGGTGAACCGGTTGAAGGTCAGGATAGAAAAACAGGCTTTTGGGGGAGGGAGATCATTGCGTGGGCAATCACCAAGTAGCAAAACTAAACTCATGGGGAAGAGGAATCTCGCTCGGCGCGCGACAAAAATCCCTGACAGCGCTGCAGCAAGGGCAGTCACAAGACTAAACATCGATAGAAAAATAGTAGCTGTCTGTGCAAGGCAGGGAAAAAGAGGACATCTGATTCCTAACGATTCGCCACCCTAGAAAGTTGGGACAATAAACCTCAGGCAAGGGAAAAAGGAGGGGGCCAAGGGGGGGGTCGAAGAAAGAAGAAGGGCACAGTCCCGCGAGGGGAGACTTGTAGGGGATCGGATCCAGACCCCGAAGGAAGGTCGAGGACTGGTCATTGGGCGCGAGGAGAAAAAGGTCCACTCGAGTAAATAGCGCGGAGGCAAAGAAGAAGATTGAAAAGAACGGGGGGAGAGGGGGATTACGGAGGGAGCGTCGGGAATCGTCCAGTGGAAGGCGGTAAGTTTGAGAGGACCCCGCGGCGTTTGACGACCATGGGGGGGGAGACGTGAGGGCAAGCACAAGTCTTGTTTAGGGGGGGAACAAAATGGTCAGGAAGACTGGAGAAAAAGCACACTTCCAGAGGGTTAAAGGATAAATATGAAAAGGCCTGAAAGAGACCTAAAGTATAGGGTATAGAGAAAACACACTCTATCAATCGGATGCGGTGGGGGGGTGGAAAAAAAAAAAAAAAAATAAAGAAAAAGAAAGCCGGACAAGTCCAATAAAACCTGATCAAAAAGCATCGGCAACTCTCACAAAAAAAAAAAGGGGGTCGTTTAACTAAAGGCCTGGGAGGGAAAATTCGAACAGAGCGAAAAGTCTAGTGCAGAGGAAGGGGGGGGACGGAAGGGGTAAATCAGGTAAAGAAAATGGGAGCCGAAAGGGGGAAAGATAAAGAGAACGCGTTATTGCTTATATTGAGAACCGGAAAAACTCCAGAAGTTCAGTTGAAGAAAATGAGGAAGCATCCGGAATATCGAAGTGAGACTGACGGGAAGAAAAAAAGAGGTCTACAGGGCGTAGACATAAAGAAAGGGCAAAAAGCGGTAACAAGGCATGAAACGGTTGAGAGGGGGAATGTATAAAAGGAAGACCGTCCTCCTCGTCTTCAGGGGAGAAAGTGAACAAGGTGATGTTCTAAGAAAAGGGCCTCTCTCTCGAGGGGAGGGCCTACGAGGAAAATCCAGGACAAGAGAATGATAGCAGGAGAGCCTGAATCGGAGAACTCACAGAAAAAGTTGAAAAGGGGGGGGCAATAGAAAACAATATTCC
>Ga0179593_1244530_pt1 | contig 11966 bp, 11 predicted proteins | sample CZODoug2_1_08_16_FD_185931 | JGI IMG/M metagenome (GOLD analysis project Ga0179593, IMG submission 185931) | Vadose zone soil fungal communities from Angelo Coast Range Reserve, California, USA - CZODoug2_1_08_16fungal (PacBio error correction) | ecosystem: Environmental > Terrestrial > Soil >...
AAAAGTGCACGGGGCCGCCCGGGACAAGGAACCGGCGGGAATACTCCGAAGGAAGATCCAGAACCGTGCCGCACGCAAACGGTAAATCCGGACAATCTCAAAACGCCGAGCCTCCGTCTCATACCACGCAAAAAAAAAACACAGTATCTCATCCTCAACCCACACCTCTGGGAAACTTCAGAGACCGCGAACGTGTCGACTGCGGATTAGTGGAGCGGGGAGAATCTCCCGCCCGGGGAACTTCGGGGGGAAAAGGGAAGGGGGTCGCAGACCGAAGCCGAGGGGAAGAGTAAAAAACTCTCAAGACCACGGGACCGGAAGAATCCCCTGACCAAGTTGCAAACGCGGTGCTTTGGGGGGACCCTACCAGATCGCTACTTCGGAAAAGGCAAAGCGGATCTCTAAAAAAGGAGAGGCTCCCTAAACGAAAGAAGGGAAGGAGAGACTGGTTCAGATATCCGGGAACTTTACGAACCTGCTTACGCTCAAATTCCCACTAAAAAAGGGGCCAGAGGAAGAAAGATGGTCCCGAAAGAGGAAAAACAATTTCGAATCGATGAAGAAATTCAAGAGGGGGGGGGGAGGGCTGTCGAGCACTTCAATCTTCAGGGAAACTGCTAAGCAGGCTCGAGTCCCGATCACATTAAAAATCAGTGCACCTGTCAAAGCTGCGCCGAAACATTCATGATCCTGGAGAGATTCAACAGAAAGGAGGATGCGAGCAAAGAAACGAACCTCTCAAGACAAAGGGCGCTCACGTCTACTAATAAACAACGTCGAGAGGAGTTCGAAAGGAAGGAAAAATGCGGCTGAAATAAGGGAGGGACAAGCGTGATAGAGGACGTCAAAGGAATGGAAAAGAATCCCCTGCGGTGAACCGCCACGGCGCTATCAAGTTTTAATAACCCCCCCACCCCCCCTTTGAACAGATCTAGGGGAGGGAGGAGCCGATTCGGAGGAGGGAAAAATGAGGGGAAGGAGGGTGCTTGATCTTGGTTCTGAAGAGGGTAGGAAAAAAAAAAACTTACAACGAGCTAGAAGCGAGTGCGTCAACTCATAAAGGACGGGGAATCGCGCTAATTTCGAGCGTTCGCAAGGACTTCATGAAATGGCTATTTTCTGACAAGTCAAAGAGTTCATTTACTGAGAGACAGTCCGGAGGGCTCGACCAGAAAAAACTGCGCGACTGGGGGCGGGGGAAAGAAACGCTACCATCTGCCAAGACCGGCAGCACAACCGTAAAATCGCAGGGAAGGGGGGGTATCTGAACCCACAGTCGCCTCTGTAAAGATAACCTCCAAGATCTCACTTCGGGAGTGAAATAGTGTGTTCAGACGGGGTCCCGATGGTGGGCCACTATGAGAGGGAAGAATTGACATGATCCTATCTTGGGTACAGAACCAAGGTGTATCCGCGTCGCCTATTAACTGAAAAGTAAAGAAGAACCGTCCGCAAGAGAGACGCAAGGCAATTACCTCGCGTCACTTCGCGCTCTCGACGAGGTCACTAAGATCATCATCTGTCAGAGCGCCTGCCCTCAGAAATTAGTCCCTCGGTGTGCATATTGCAATCGTTTACTGTTGAGGAGTCTGCGAGGGATCCTTGTAGGGTCACACAGATCTTGTCAACTTTGAGGAGCCTTTTTGGGAACCGGTGTTTTGTGAAAACTTCGTGACTAACTTTAGTAGGGGAAAAAAACGGGGGCCATTTTTATTCAGAGGCTGGTGGGCGGAGCAGGGAGCGCTAGGTGGAGGATGGTGAAATGGGACCCACTAATCTGTGAAATAAGCAGCTGTCGTGGCAAACGCAATAGGGAGATGCGTGTCAGGAGAGGGCATAAGTTTCACCTGCTTATAAGGATTCATGTAGGATGAGAGGGGGATGGGTGGACCGCGATGTCGACGGGAGTCAAAAAGAAGCTTGGGGAACTCAATTCCACTGCCTGCCCGCCATGGCAGAACTGTCTAACGGGGTCGAAACGGCCAGCGTAAGCAGAGAATAAAGGAAAAAGAAAGTGGAACAGGTCTTTACCTAGACTGAAAAAGAAAAAGGAAATACCAACAAGCGCATTTCCTCTGCCCTCCGAAAGGCAAGGACGTTGCCCTGGAATTGCCGTAGGGAGGAATCAGAAAAAAAAAAACGGAGGGAAGGAGGAAAGAAGAAGAAGCAGGGACGGCAATAAGAAAAAGAGAAAGGCGATGTCTACTGCCCAATGCTCAAACAGAATCTGGGAAGATTGACATGGTCCTCAAAACTCAAGGGTTCAACTAAAAGAGGTTTCGAATAATCGGCTGCGGCAAAGGGCTCTCTCACGAAAAAACCGTTCGAACCGGCGGCAGGGGCGGAGAGGGAAAATAACCACTGACTAGGCCACGCACCTAAAATAATCAAAGTCGACTGCGCACAACTTCCCAAGCGCGGTCCCAGCAGCCTGAACTAGAAATGCCGTAATAAGCCTGGGAGCGCCGCAGGGGGTAACACCCAGCATAAGAAAATAGAAAGGGAAAAAGGAAAAGAAAAACAGCAAAAACGTTGTTCAAGGAAACTCAACCAGAGTCAGAACGGGCGAGCCCCAGCGTTCCAAATGTCCCACTAATTATTACTCAACAGGTGCAGGCAACTTAACCAGACGGAGAAGAAGAACAAAAAAAATGACCCAAAAACCGCGAAAAGAGCCCAAAAGCCGGAATGTAACAGGACTAACTTGAAAAAAGGGACGCCGAACCAGTAAAAATGAACTGCTCATCATGAGGCTCCGGCCCAGAGAGGACGATGAGGAGACGGAGAGCTAGAATGCGCGATGTAAATGATGAAAGTTGGAAGAGTAGGGAGGGAGAAGGAAAGAGGAGCGCGAATCCATTCAGGGACAATCTGTGGGGCCAGGTGAATACTGGCTCACCATCGAAACCGAGAACAATTTAATCAGACAGAGAGAGGCAAGTAGTAAGAGGAATCGAAAAAGGACGGGGGGAGGAATATATCAAATTGAAGTTTCAGACTGGTAGAGTATTTTCAGGTGTAGGAGAAGGGAGTAACCGCGCAAAAAAAAGGCCCCTCCGGAGAGGGGGACAAGCCCGCCCGCTATAAGAAAACTTATTCCAAAGCACCGAAAGGCCAAGCAAAACAAAAGGAAGCAAAGTCGAGACTGAGTATTGAAAAATGCTGACGATGCAAGAGGAAGCGGGGAACAGGGGTCTAAATAGTGTGGATGGACAAGTAGACCCGAAAATAACATAAAGACGCAAAAAGGGACCAAAGCAAGAAACCGTCAGCAAACTGACGAATCAAAAGACAAAGCACGCGTAAGGAAGGACGGGCTTCATGCTAAATGAGGGCCAGAAGCGGGAGCGAAATTCACAAAAAGGGGGGAGCAAAAGTGAAACAGAAAAAAACACAGAGGGTCCTGTCGCCATCCGCCGACGGTGGCAAGCTCGCGGGGAGAGAAAAAGAAAAAACCTCGTAAAGATTTAGTTGAGATCCCTGCAGGATACGCAGCCGCGGGGCAGCTGCCGAGATAATTGCTGACCAGGGGTGAAAATTTCATTCTGGAAGTGTTGGGGGCAACGCGCAAACTTTAGAAAAAGGGGTGGAGCTAAAAAAAGCTCGCTGCAACCCCAGTGATTCATTCGATTCATAGTGCTGTCAACTTGGCAGGGACCATCAGGGAAGGCCTAGGGAATCGGTGCAAGGAGGGAAGAATGGCGAGTAAGAAGGTTCGGCAAGCGCTATCTTCACCTGGAAGGAAGGACTTCTTTTACACGGCGGGATGCCTGCGTTTGATCGCTGGCATTGACCGCTTCGAGTTCCGGTATGGACCCACCAGAAAAGGCAAACCTGGGGGGGACGGGACTGAAGGACGTAAAAGAAGGAGGGGGTCGTGTATCAGAGACTCTGCCTGCGATCCAAATGGGACCGGGAGGATTCTCCGCCTCCACTCATCATCTACAAAACCGCGGAACGTATTGGGAAAGGCAGGGGTTGGCTGCTAGGATACATGGCCGTTGGTTGGGGGGGCAAGCACCAAAGAAAGTCTTCTGCCTGCGGCTCGTCGGTCGTGGAGAAGGACGCAACTGGAAAACAGGGAGGACTCGCATCGACTATTCGCCGGCCAAAACCCCCCCCCTCACAAAAAACACCCCCCCAAAAGAAGGGGCGCGCTCCCGGCGGAAGGGGAGCTCAAAAAAAAAAGAATAGAGAGATCGGACACTGCCGAGAAAATGGACCCAGAATATACTCCTGCTCGGCCCTAACTTTCCGCCCGAACTGTCTCCGGCCAATAAAAAAACGACCGATCCTCCAACCCGCGGATAGGGGGAAGCAACAACAAAAACCGTCCCAGGAGAGGCAAGCCTCAACCAAAAAAAAAGTCACAACTAATCCAGGCTCCCGCGCCTTTGTTTAAGGAAAGGGGCGGCGGGGAACTCCTCAACCGAGGAAATGAGCCGGGGGGAGGAGAGCGCAGGAAGATGGATGCTTACCAAAAAACAAACGGATGGAAGGAATCTCAGAACCGGCGCAAGGTTGGGAAAAAAAACTACTTTCAGAAACGACGACGTTCGTCATGGACCAATTATAGAAGAAAAGCATGCTCCCGGTCCTTTGAAGAAGTGGATAAGAGAAGCTGGTGAAGAGAAAGGGCGCTCGGGCCGAACAGGAAAGAGAGGAGCTCCAATCAGGCCCGCTCCGAGCAGGAATAAAAAAAGATTTCCCAACAGAAATCGAATCGCATGAGTCACTAAAGGTCGCAGCGGAAGCTGCACAAAAGGGTCTGCCGAAGAGGGAGCGCTAACAAAAAACTGAATGGAACATGAAACCTAAAATAAAACGTGTCACCGATGGCAAACCGCGGTCGGAGATGCTGCACGGCCATAAACTCAAAAGCCTCTCAAGCAAAGGAGAGAGGAGAGGCTTCCAAACTTCGGGAGAGGAGAAATGCCTCTATACGTTTCACACGTGAAATTAAAAAAAGGCCTTACCTGAGCCTCATTGAGGAATACCCGTCCTCGAATTCCGGCTCGCGAGACACCGAAGGAAAGGGGAGGGGGAGCATGGAAAAAGAGTTCTGATAACTGTACGCGGTTAAAGCAGAAGATGCCGGTGTCAAGCAGTGGAGAAACAATAGGAAAAACGCGACACGGCTCTAGTAGAGGAGTAGCGCAGCATACTACCAAGTCGCTACGACTTGAGAGAGGAGAGAAAGGGCCGCTGACGGGAGGGGGGATTGAAATGGGGAGGTTAATGGGAAAAAAGAAATGTGAGCTACCCTGCCTCGGCTCTGCGTCTCACATCGGCACACGACTTCGCGACCATAGGGCAAATAACTGCAAGCCAATAGGTCGCAATCTTCAGGGGACGGAATAAGATCAAAAAAGCAGGCGAAAAAAAAATAAGAAAAGAAATGACTCTCTTCTTTCAGGTGGGGGGGAGCTCCGCTTGTGGGCAAAACGCTATTGTAACCTGTTAGAAGACCGCGGGCCAAGGGGAAAAAAGGGGAGAGTTCTCCGCGCAGCGATTGAACGGCTAAGCATCAATCACACCTTCAAATTAATCCACACGTACCTCGCATTCCACGAAAAGGCATAAAAGCGCTCAGACGCGCAGAAAAAGGGGGTTGCCGCCGAGAATGGGCAGAGGCTAGGGGGGAGGGGGAGGAGTCGTGCAAGCCGTTCGAGAAAATCTCCTTTCAAGCGGTCTGGGCACAAAAGCCGGGTTTTCTCTGGACGAGCGTTATGCCCTTGCAAATGGGAGGCGGTGGCAATCGTGCGAGAGGGGTGAAAAAATTCGAGTGTGGGAGGTACCTTCTTGCTGTCGCGAGGGGGTTGCCGTAAATAACTCCACTGGGCCTCAAAGGTGTCGTCATGTAGGGCTCTGGCAAAGAAAAAGGGCGGAGATCGAGAAGAAAAAAGCAGGTTCCGTTGCGGGGCTAGAAAGGGACACAAAAAGGAGGAAATGACGGAATCTCAAACAATGAGAGGGGGTGTCAGACTATACGTGGGAGCCTTAACAAAAAGAGGGTCAGTTGGGCGATGAGCTGGGTGCTGTTGACACTGCTGCCGCGCCAGGGAAAAAGTCAAAGGGTCGCCAGACGCCCTCTTTACTAAAAGACATTTCTGAATGAATCAGGTGGACCACCGGGAGGTCGAAAAATGAAGTCAATAAGAAAAGCTCAAAACGCTCACGCGGCGCAGGGAGCCAAGCCACCGCCTCGAGGGAGGGGGGAAGTAAGAAAGGAGGGGGAGATCGCAACAACACAGGAGAGTTAAAAGAGATAGGAGAAAAACTAAAAAATCCAAACGAGGAAGGCTGTCTGCTCTCCATGCGAAACGAGAGAGGAGCAGCATCTGGGTCTGAGATTTTCCGACGAAACTCCCGGGGGACAAAATCGCTTTACCGGAAGGGGGGGGGGAGGCTTGCTCATCCGTCTCGTCTAAACCGGACGGAAGTGGGCAAAGAAGCACAGAAAAACGTAAAGAAAACACTTCATTCGCGACGACGGAAACCAAGGAATCTAACGAGGTCACAAGAAAAGAGGAGAGAGAAGGAAGGGAAGAATCCGGATGGGAACGAGAACGAAGAGAAAGGTCATATCGATCGGAAGCGTTACGCACAAGCCAGGCGAAACCGAGCGACCCGTGGACGTCGACACCGACGCCAGGCAAACCAGGGGACACAAAGCAGATGCTCACATTCCCAAAGGAAATTGCAAGAAAAGGGGAGGGGCCAAACGGGGAAAAGAAAAAACACAGCACACCGGCGCTTCTCCGCAGATGGGAAAGGCTAACGGGTCAGTAGCAGAGCCAAACCGATTAAACTATCCCGCAGCCAGCATAGAAGAACTTCGCCCGAGGGAGTAGACGCGCTCGAGGAACGAGGGAAGAGCGGAGGCTAGGGAGGAAAGTATGGAGAATTTGTGAAATTGGCGGAGAAGTAAGAGGAGAAGAAATCCAAGGAAGGTTTCCCTCTCCTGTAGGCCAACAAGGGGCCGGGCCAAAAAGATAAAATAGGCTTGCGAAACAACGGCAGCCCATGAACAAAATCAGGGGAAGAAAAAAAAGAAATCAGGAAAAAGTAGGCCGTTCGCTGGGACTCTACGACTGGGACGCTATATAGGCCGAATGAGAATCGAATAAGCAAGGATTAATTTAGGATCTTGGGTAAACTAAAAGGTTGGGGACCCTGGGGAGGGGGGAGAGAAGTCAGGAGCAGGAAGGAGGCAAAAAGACGGCTCATGAGCGAACAAAAGAAGAATCCCTACGATCACACATCTCCCTCCGGCCGTGGAGAAACTGCTATGCGAAACGTCGAGGGGGGTATCGATGGGGAACTAGAAGATACCGGGGAGCAGGTACGCCATTAACTAAAAAAGGGTGAGGGAACACGTGCGGAAACAGAAGAAGTCCAAGGGCAAGGAAAAAACAGGGGGAGTAATGCGCAGTGGGAATCACTTGGGATCAGAGTGCGAAGTAAGGGTCAGCGGCGAACGACTGCGCAACAGAAAAGTGAGGGGAAAAAAGAAGAAGGGGTCTTAGATGAGGCACGCTAGGTGATCAGACGTGGTCAAAGGAAGAATCCGAAAAACCATCGCAAAGAGTTTGAAGGAGAAAATCGGATCGAGCGCCACAAAAACCGGGATGCCTTATTGGATTTGCTGGAGCTGCAAGTAATAGAAGACGGGTCATCTGGCCCAGGAGAAAGAGGGGGGCAAAAAAAGCAAGAGGAAAAAGAGTCATAATGTGGGCACGTCTCCTCTTAGAAAGGGTACAGCTTGAAAGGATCAACCCCTTCGAAAAAGCAGATTACAGAAATGCGGGCGGCTGTGAGGGGGCACCTGCGAAAGAAGAGACTAGGGGGAAGATGGATCGGCGTCGCTTAAGAAGTTACGCCGGCGAAGCTACAAAAGCGCAGAGATAAAAAAACATGTACCGGTACCGACAGGCCTGCGTTTGCTGCGGCAACTGGGAAGTGCAGAAGGAGAACCGGGGTGGGGAAAAAAAAATGGCAAACTGGGGGTTCCGGGTCTTAATTCCGGAAAGAAGGTCAAAAGTAGAGTGTAAAATCCAACGGCCTGCGGAGGCTCCATCTGCACAAAAAAAAAAACAACAGTTGACGCGGAATTCTGAAAACACTAACAAACGCAGTCGACAAAAAGGGGGCGGACCGGGGAAGGCTCGTTGGTTAAAGAGAAGGTCGTTTGGGGGGGGGGTTCGCCCACTAAAGAAGGGGAATTTGGGGCACCCAAAAACTAAACTCTCGCGGAGGGGACAGGCCGGAGCCGTAAGAGGGGGACGAAAAGTTGCGGACGAGAAAGCCGGAAGTAGTAGAAAAGGGAGACAAAAAGGGAAGGAGATCGGCAGTTAATTGTCTCTCTCACCACAAGAAAAAAAAGATAGTATCAATTCAAAGGAGGGCAGAGCCTTGACCCAGTCGCCGACAGGAACTAAAATTCAGCTCCTGAAAAGTCCGCCCGAGCCGCTTACCGCCGCTAAAAGCCCAAAAAAAAACGGCAAAAAAGCGGGGTAAGAGAAAAAACCCAACCGCCCAGAAAGCCTCAAAACGAGAAGCGTCATACGTCCTAGCCCGAGAAGTGTTCACCTGAGGGGAGTAGGAAGAGAAGAAAAAACAAAGTTAAAGGAAGGTGTTCCTTTTCGACACTCAGGCCGAGGATCTGCTACCACACAAACCACACACAGAGGGAATCTCACCCAGAAAAGGGGGAACCAAGTGCTGGTGGGTCACTACAAAGAAGACAAGAACTTCTAAAGGAACACTTCTTCAGTCGAAAGGAGACCAAAGAAACTGACAGCTATCCAAACTGGGGAAGAGCGCCGTCTAGATGAAAACCAAAAATGAACTCTACAAGAAGAGGCCCGCGCCCGAGAAGGAGTCCCGAAGAAAAAAAAAAAAAACTAGTTGCGAATCGCTGCAGCATAAAGAAAAAAAAACGGGTTTAAGAGGAAGAAAGAGCGCACAGTACTGAGAAAAAGGGGCAAACTGGGTCCCCCAAGGAATGGAATGCTTTCAAAGGCGAAGGAAAAATTCGATAACCTGTGTCGATCTGCTGGAAAAAGCGGCATCTTCTGGCCCCAAAACAATCCGCGCAAGCAAATGGCCGAGGAGAAGGAGCAAAAAGGGCCACGTCGCGCTGAGGGGCGCAGGAGATCGGATGAACTACTAGTGAAAGAACGCTGAAGAATCAGACTGCGGAGCCCCATCAGCGAAAAAGGTAAAGCGTTCCGGGCGGAGTCCCGGCGTCTGGGATCGGAACCCGAGCGGAGCGGAGGAGGGGGATGAAACCAAAGGTTTCGTGCTTCAGAGGACACGGACGCCAGTGACAGATTCGTTCCAAGTTCAACAATAATGGAGACCGGAAATATATTCGAGGGGGGAGGACCAAGAAGAAGACAAAGGAGGAGTCAAGGACGGTCACGTCTTTCAGAGGAAAAATTCATTCTTCGAGGGCGTACATAATCGGAGGTATGTAGTGTCAGTGGGAGAGAGCCGGAGGTGGCACGTTCTCTCTGAATAAGAAGCGAAAGGAAAGAAAGACACACGTCCTACCTTCAGAAAATCGAAAATTTCTGGGACGGGAGCGAAAAAAAAGCAAGTTCGAATCGTACGCGGAGACACGAAAAGGAAGAGATCGGCCAAGATGGGAGTGGCACAAAACGCTCTGGTGAAAATCTCTATCTGCAAAGACGAAGGGTGAGAAGCGGCCTAAACGGTGAAGGGGGATTCTCGGGGGCGCATAGGCCGCCTGCACGGAGAAAGAATCCCAAACTTTCCCAAAAGAGACAAACAACCGCGGGACGAGTCGATATCGCGCAATCCAAAAAGGAAAGGAAGAGCGAGCCCGCGCTGGCGGACCGGCTGGCATCACTCGCTGGGCAAGGGCATCGTGGCTGGGGAGGCGAATGAGAGGGGGGGCGGCCCTCTCCTTCGTTAGGGGCTGGCCAAAGCGTGGTTCCCGTGTTGCTCGGACTCGCTGTTACGTCACGGAAAGTGGGCCTTGTACAAGAGGAGGAGGCAGTTTGAAGGTGCGCTCATCGGACTAGTGTTTGCCGGGATAAAACAGGGGGGCGCATAGGGTTCGCAGGCTTACTACGCGTCCGATCGGATATGAGCGGTCCGTTAGTGCGGCGCGCTAATGGAACCGAGGAGAAGCGCCTAAAGTCGTCTTTGAGGGGGACCAAAAATGCGATCGGGGGTGCTGCCGCGGAGAAGCATGGGAAAGGTGCATGGTGTAACTCTCCTTTGTGTTTTTTGCCACTGGTGACCCTCAGGACACGGAGAAAGGGGGGGAGCGAAGAAAGAAGGAGAGAAGAACATTTTCGAAGCTAGAGGGACAAAAGTGTCCGATAAAAGATAAGAACCAAATAGTGCTCAACTCTGCTCATTGTCACTAACACAGGCCTAATTCGCTGATAGGTGGTGGCCGGGGGAGGGAAGGGGGACGGGATTCTCTAGAGCAAAAAAAAAAAGGAGAGAAAAGCTCTCTCCAGTCAGGCCACAAGAGAAGCGGAAGTGCTGTGGCTGTGCCGAGCCATAAAAAAGAGGAGGTGAGCAGCCTGGTTCAGAGTAGTTCATCACACTCCGGGGGGTACAACTGAGAAGAGTGAGGGGGGAGGAAGGAATTATAGGGTCCCGTCTCGCTACCAATCAAGCCGGCTCATGAGGGCAGAAAGGAAACAGCAACACGAGAGCCAAAGAAAATAAAGTTCGCAGGGGTAGCACCACGAATACTCATAACGCGTCCCATCATCTAAGACGAAAGTTCCTTACGCAGGGAAGAGCGAAAAAAGGGGGAAAAAAGGATCTAGTGAATCTCCTCTTTGTCCCATCCAAGAAGGACAGAAAAAGAAATTGAATGAACTTCCAACCCAGAGCGGCAGCACGATGTGCGCCAAAAAAACCAGAACATACACATGCAAAAAAGAGGTCAAAGACTCAAAAGGGCAGCCTTACAAGAAGTAGAGAAAGAAAAGGGGAAAAAGGGAGACGTCGTAAACCAGTTGGAGAAAGGGGGGACTGAGGATCCATCAAAGACTGACGAACAAAAGACACGATTACGCTGCCCAAATCAATATTAGTAAAAGATTCAGACCAAAGAGAGGACTATCAGACTAGCTATGATTGAGGGACGCCGAGCGCGAAGGGACGGAAGAGTGAGAATGGAAAAGGGTGGAGGGCAATTAAACATTTACAAAACTCTAAAAGGACCGGTTTTCGGCCATGCTCGCTGTTCTCACCCTTCGCCATTAGCTGCGGCACCAGAAAGACCGCCTGAAAACATCTTAAAACCAGATCGAGGAAGAGGAGAGTAAGAGGGAAAGGAGGAGGGGGTTCGGGGTATTCCTAAATGGGAATATGGGGAGCCATTGGTCTGCAGATTGCTAGAACATGAACGGAAAGGGCCCGCAGCGCGCTAGTCAAAGCGCAGGGAGCGAAGCAAAAAAAAAAAAAAAAAAACAGACACTCACCTAAGAGTCTCCCATAACAATAAACCCGGGGGTATCACGAGAAAAAAGAATGAAAGGAGGCGAATCACTTCGAGCGCTGGTCAGGCCTCGAGAACGACGAGAATATAGCCGAGGGAAGGGTCTACATATTGTGATGACACGTGCGGAAAGAGACAGCACCGCTCAACGCGTCCAGGGCGAAGGAAAATAGGGGAGGAAAAAAGTCAAACGGCACTCGTAAGAAACCAGGGAGAACAATGCTCGATGATGGGGGAGCAGCCTTCCTGGTACTAGTCCGATTTCACAGCTCAGGGGGGATCACAAGTAGGCAGCCTGCAGATCCTGGCCATCAGAGCGAGGGGAAAAGCTAATAGAGAGACTATCGCACCTCGTTCGGAGAGGAAAGGGGGGGGGGGGGGGCTGAGCCAAGCAGGTTGGCACAGGGATCGTCCCATGGATGATGTTGGGACGGGCGCATGCTTGTGAAAGCCGAAGGAATTTGACAGCGAG
>Ga0179593_1337207_pt1 | contig 11966 bp, 14 predicted proteins | sample CZODoug2_1_08_16_FD_185931 | JGI IMG/M metagenome (GOLD analysis project Ga0179593, IMG submission 185931) | Vadose zone soil fungal communities from Angelo Coast Range Reserve, California, USA - CZODoug2_1_08_16fungal (PacBio error correction) | ecosystem: Environmental > Terrestrial > Soil >...
CTGGGTTCAAGCAACAAGACGTACGATGAAAGGGGGGGTCCGAAGGGGTGTGGACGGAGAAGGGGGACCAAGGTAACAAGGGCCGAAAGAGATCTGAATGGCTTGAAAAAATCCTGGGATGATCGAAGGAATGTCCTTACCTTGGGCATAAGAAGAGAAGGGGAAGTGCGTCTGGAGGAAAGAAAAAAAAGGGAAGGGAGGGAAGGAGCGTAAGCTGGTCTAATTGGGCAGACCAAACACGAAGGGGAGGAAAGAATGTAGTCATCAGTGTCTCATGGCTTGTCGGATTTTCGTTTCGCTGAAGGACGACGTGCGGACCGGCACGCAAGCAGGGTATGTGAATGGGAGAGAGAGGGGTCAAGAGGAGGGAAACCAGGAAAAGACCATTGGCGTCATGATAGGGTCAGGGGGGGTCGGTGTTCCTGTTCGTGCCATAAGGATCCCAACAAAATCGTGTGGAGATTGAAAAATAGGCCGCTCGCAAACGAAGCCGCATCTCGCGTCTTGAGATAAGACCGCGTCGGAGAGAGTATTTCCGCGGGGCACAATCAAAATCTTATTCTAGTAAAAGGTGAACGAAGCATAGCGTAATCTAGGGATGGAACGGGATAAACGCGGGGGGAAGGTGCCACCTCTCGACAAGTCTGGGAAAAGGTTTCGGGGGGGTCTATTAGGTGCGCTAAGAGACAAAAGGGGATTGCCAGATATTGGCGGTCGATATAGGGCATCTAGAGTCCTACCTGCCTTATAAAATAGAGAAATTGTAGCGTGTGTGAGGGGGAAAAGGCTTAAGGCCGCGGCAAGGATTTCACGGTAGAGGGAGGGACCACTCCGCTAACGGAACTCCCGAGCCCTGATCAGGGAAAATCGATCACACTCACTGTGCATATGATATAAATAAAGGGGGGAGGAGAATGATTGAAGGGTCATCCTAACGACTACATTGAGAGGGAGAGGGGCGGAGGACCACAAAGCAACGCAACATCCGGATTTGGGTACGAGACTCGTGAGAAAAAGGGTCAAGGTAAACCTTCCGCGACGTTGTCCATCGGGGGTATTTCATTTGTACAGACCGGCCGTGTCCCAGGGGGAGTGAAATGGAGTAGGAGGCGGGCAGGAAAAACGTGGATGTTACTCATCGTCCGTAGCCTTTCACGCTGATGGCGTCAGCCGTAGAGAGGTGGGTAGATGAAAGGGTCAGGTCGCGCCTGCGCCGTATAAGAAATGCAATACAAAATCAAGAAGAACCTTCATGGCGAAGGGGACTAACGGATCCGCGCGCCCTCCCAAGCGGAGCACTCTAGGGAGCGATGGGTCAATAGGCCAGAAATAGTAGCGGAGCAGAAAAAACTTGCGAACCTGAGGCCTCCCCATGGTGTGAGGCCCAAAAAAAATAACCTGTGTGCTTTTTTTCACAATGTGATTTTCCAGTTCTTGGCGGGGTAAGGGGAAATTCGATCCGTTCGCAGCGATCAATTGAACTGGTCTCAACCGCGTTGAGGGAAGGGCGGCAGGGGAGCACCGAGAGCAGGACACGTCGAACGGGGGGCAATAAAGAGAAGAAGGGTTGTCCAAAGATGGGAATTCTCGTTCTGTTCGTTTTCAAAAAGGGCAAAATTTGGGCATCAGGGGTGACTTGCTTAAGGGTGGTGGCATGGTCGCGGGGCGGGCGTCGACTGGGGGGAAAAAGGCTATGCAAATGTTAGCTGACGTAAATGCTATAAAAACTGATCGGGGCAGTCATCAACGGGCGTCGAAGGGTGTTTAGTCTCGCCAGAGGTCACGCATTAGGCGCTGACTGCGTGTAGACAGGTGCTTCTCTGAGAGGGTTTGGGGGGAACCGACCGTCTCGGGGGAATGGGATATAGAGAATAACAAAAAAAATGCCGGGTGTAGTCAGAGGCGGAGCGTGGGGACTGCCGTGCTGGCAACACGTTCAATTCCCAACTATGGGCCGATCTGCTGGGGGGATCGAAACGCCCGGAACGGCGATCCGACTGTGAAGGCGACGTTTGAAGATGTTTAGGGGAGGCCTGCACCGCACCAGTGGTGAAAACGTCTCGGACACTGACGATACGTAAAAAAGTATCGGGAGGGTTGGGGGGCCGGCCCTTGAGTCTAAGCGAGATCACTACCATCCAACCGGAATCGGGGGGGGGCTAGAACTGACAAGATACAATCTGAAACCCCTATGAGAGAGGGGAAAATCAGGAAAAAAAAGGAATACTAATCACGGAGGCCAGGTGAATTCGCAACACCGCCACTCAAATACGACAGAGTTGTCCTTTACATAAGCCAAGTGAGAAGTAGGGTCTTCGGTTCTGGAAACTGCAGCCCTAAAAAAGTCGCGAAAGTGAAGGAAGGTCAGCGCAGAACAGGGGAGATTTGTACTGCCACGGGGGATGCTGAGAGATAGAAGGGAAGACGCATGTCCGGGGTAAGTCGAGGGGTGATTATTTTACCATATCCGCGAAACCGAACCGGTCCTCTGGACTCGGGATGCGATCAGCTGAAAAGAGGGAGACATCGCGGGGAGTGGGAAAAAAAAAAGAGACACAGGGAGAACGAGATCAATCAGAGACTGGTTACCGGTGTCGTACGATATCCCCAGCCCTTAAAAACGCGAGAAAAAACAATCCGCAGAATAGTCGTAGAAGTCGAAAACGGCGTGTCGTTAGCTCAGAATTCTGCGCCGAAAGGCCCTGAATGTCTCGCAGCAAAAAAAAAAAAGATGGAGAATGAAAGAAGCCTACTATTGAAAGGTCGGACCCAAAAGCGAGCGATCAAAGCGGTTGGCGCGCAAGACGCGGTCGCCCTCCAGGACAATAGTCTTCGGAAATTGTGCAAAGCAACTGGCACAGAGGACGCGCGGCCTCGCTGAAGGCTAAGAGAGATGTGTGTTCTGCAATTCGACTCAGCCAAGACGGGCCTCTGGGGAGAGGGAATAACTGGAGACAGACAGGAGGCGAGGGGGGGGTACACGCCCGGCATCAAAAAGGGGTACAGGAGCAGATAAAGGTTACAAGAGCCGGGGCATACCCAAAAAAGAATACAGCGCCATCCGGTGGGAGGCAGGCAGCGGGCGGGAATCAGCCGCGCAAACGTGGAGTACAGGTGGGCGACGTAAAGGTGTCCGCGCAAGGGGAGGACAAAACACACGAAAAAAACTTCTCACAAGGGTTCCAAAAAGGCAAAGGGGCGAAGCGAGCGTGCTGGCTTGGCGAATTTCCACCTAAGAGTCCGTGTCATCCATGGTACGGCTTGTCGGGGAATGAGGAAGTTTCTGGCTGGACAGCGGAGGTTAGTAGGGGAAGCAAGCTCGCGGCCTGGGCGGAATCTAGAAGAAGTGGATGTGGGAAAAAAAAGGAAAGAGTGTCTGAAACCCAGGAAGGCTACGATCAAAAAAACTGAAAGCAAAAGATAATTGTTTTTGCGGGGGCAAAAGATCGGTCAGCGATTGCAGGGGGTCGTCCGCATCCAATAAAGAAAAACGTCCAGTAGGGGGCTCGCAGGGGGGGGGAGAAAAGGAATTAATGGTGGGCAAGCGCAAGATATCGTCCCGTAGAAGGGCCGTGGCAGCACGTGGCTCAGAGGATCACGGGGGCGGGGAATACCTAGAAACTGCTTCCCGAAGTGCCACTAGTCCTAGGTTCTCCAACATGACAAAGACCGGAAAGGATTATTGCAACCAAACGAGACTGAGGAGGAAGAACCACCAACAAAGAAGAGTACTCATGGGAGGCTAGCGATATTGCACCACGTGACGAGACGGGGATGTAAGGGGAAGGTACGAAAAGGGGGGTTAGCGCACCCATAGCGGCATAACTCACCGTCACTACGGAGGAGCCGACATACCAGCAAAAGGAAATTCAAGGGTGGACTTATAGAAAAGACAAGGAAACTACTACTGCAATGAAATCAAGCGTAGGAACAGTTATAAACAGCAGTCTTCTGGCACGATTCGGAAGAGCGACGGGGCTCCGGTCACAAGACTGGGAGCGCTAGTTAGAAAATGGCGCAACGCGGAATGTATGCTCACCCGCAAAGAACCGACTAGGAGCAAAAACAGCAAGGGTTGGCACAGAACCCTGGTGGAGGTTGCGCTCCAGGAAAAGAATGAAGAGCCCGTTCGATGGCCGCTTGAAAAGAATCCAAGGAAACTGTAGTGGCACGTCGGCGATCTGAGAGATAACGAAAAAGGGGAGGGGGGGAACCTCGATAACAATGAAAGACGATTACCGTGGTGTCCGGATTCAGAGGTCGATGACGGCGCGCAGGATCTGAAAAAGACTAGATCGAAACGAAAAGTGAGGGCTGATGCGAACTACACGAAAACCATCAAATAGAACACATATCGGACATATACCACGGTGGGGGTACTGTCAGGAAGGAAGAGTGCACCGCAAGTGAACCTGTTTCATGTTAGCGACAACAGACAAACTTCGACCAACTCTGGAACAGTAAACCCAGCTGTCACAACAAATCCTATAATAAGCACTAAACGCGTGGGGATGGAGGGCGAGTGTGAAGACAAAACGCTGAAACAAAAAAAAAACTAAAGCATGAACAGTGTTCCTGAAAAATGGGAGGCCTAAACCTGCCCGCCCAGCACAAAACCATTGAAAAGGGGGGACAGCGCTAGTGCGAGGGCAAGGTCATTGCCTATTACGGAGAAAAGGGAACATAATCCTGGGATAACAAAAAGAATTAAACACTCAACAAAACAGAACGACACGGGAACAAATAACACGAAAACATCCAGCTGCCACCGCGAAAAAGTACAGAGAAAATAGGTCGCAACGAGGACACACTACCAACCAAGCCGGTGCACCGAACATAGGCATGAAACGTTTGCCGCCTTAGCGCACGAGGACAAAAAACATAAGGAACTAAATGGCCAGATATATCGCACAATAGGGCAAACTCAAGAAGGGATTGAGGCAGAAAAGGGACACTACAAGCAGGGGAAACCAGTCGACCCATAGGGTACTAGACAGCACAGGGGGGGTGACATTTGTTTACAGCGGACCGAATATCGGAGGGACTGTGCATCTTGCGTCAAGAAAAGGAGGGGGGGAAGTCTGCGCGGCGTGCCTGAAAGGGGGTCCAACTAAAAAAAGGGGTTTTAAATTATCCTCATCTCAGAAAATCTGAAAAAAAGATTAAGGGGGGCGATCAAGAGAAACAAGACGGATAGCTGCGAAGAGTTAAAGGATAATAGAGGGGGAAAGGGGTCCGGTACTGTAGTGGCGGGATCTGTGGGGAGGAACAAAGTGCCCGTAAGCATATCCTCTAGGGACTGGGACGAGGCTGTCTAAGTTTGGGGGGGGGGGAGAACCAATAACATGACTTGAATGAAGACGCCGTCAATCTGGAATGGGGACAATCGAACTCCCCGGGGCCCTAATGAGGTAAGGGCGAAGCCTTCGTATATGAGTTGAAAAAAAAAGAACAGGAACTCAATCGCTGGTTCACGGATCAGGACCAGCACCGGAGCGCATTTAGAGCGGACCTTCTTTTTGTTAACCGGATGATTTAAAGAGCCGGTGGGATTTGCAAAAAGAGGGCGCGGCAAGCCAAATGAGTTGTTGGAAAAACTGGCGTCGTGCCGGGAGGAAAGAGTCAATTGGAGAACTATTTAAGGGAGAAAAAAGGGAGGGAGAAAAGAATTTTAAAATGCGCCTTGGGGCGCAAGGGGGAAAGGGGTAGCAGGGCACGCCATCATCTACCAGCTTGCTAGATCGCTGCAAGTTGAGTATCGGAGTTGGGCAAATCCATAGAACCCCCCGTCGGAGAAAAGGCGAACGAGGAAACTGTCTTGAAAGGGGGGGGTGTCCGGACGTTTCGGAAAGCGTGAAAAGATCCTTTGCAAAAATGGCTAACCGGTAGGAGTAAAGAGAGACACCCCCCGAGGGGTTCAAGAGGAAAAGGGTCTCTAGGTACGCAATAAAGGCGCACACGGGGCGGAATCCGGTCCTGACGCGCTGGGGATTACCCGAACGAGAGTTCAATTCTACGTCGAATAAAAGGGTCGCGAAGGGCCCGATCGTCTTAAAGAATTCAAAGTGCGCAACCCAATATTGAAAAGACCAAAGGGGAGGACGTCGGCTACCAACATACGGAGAACGGTCGGAGGGGACTGAAAAACACGGGAAAAAACGCCTTAAAAAGTCTCTCACACACACATGGGGCTTGGAAAAAAAAGTCGAATCACCGGGGCACATCTCAGCTGGTGACGAACCATGCACAAGGCGATGATTGACCAATAACAAGTGCGGGGTAACCGTCTAAGACAAAAAGCGACATGAGTAGGAGGGAGCAATAGCTTGCGAAGGTCAATGAATCATCAGGGAAAAAAGGGGAGGGGCGAAGGAAAACGCAGCCGGGGGCGGGAAGAATCCTGGAGATTGTCGAAACAGAAGAGACAAGCCTGAGGCCACCAAAAACAGGTCCAGGTGTGAAGGCATAAAGGGACTTGAGTTCAGGGGGAGGAACAGCGGGGAGACCGCCCACTCCCAAGTGGTGGGAAGGTCTTGAAACGAGGCGAAGCGACAAGACGGTCCATTTGGTCGTCATGAATCGAGTAAGGATAAGAGGCGTTGTAGGATTCCGTGGAGCAGGAAAAGCCGGCAAACCAGGGTTGGGACCTTGACACTCGGCTTAACGATAAGTACGCGGAAAAGACGGTGCTGACGAGAAGAAAAGGAAAGGGAGGGAGAGTTAGGGGGTAAAAAACGCACAATTACAATTCAAGAATACCAGTTTGTTCAAAACGAAGAATCGCGAACTGCTTATGGACGATTCACAGGAAACAGCGGCTTGCAAAAAGGTCTGGGGCGGCATCAGGAGGTCCACTAGGATCGGCCACCGAAAGCTGTCTGTTGTCTTGGGCCAAAGAGTTGCAAAACGGTTCTCGGTACGGCATCAGCGCAAGGGGGGTAACTGGTGTGCAGGCGGGACCAAACATACCCGACAAGGGAAGACCAAACAACTGGGGCGGTGGGTGCGGGGTCTGTATTGCGAGTTGAAATGCAAAAAAAAACTAGTTGGGGGGTAGGAATGGTGGAAAACAAGGTCCGTTACTAAAGGGGGAGTCGGCCAAAGGGAGAAATGATAAATGTCCCATAACGACACTCGATGCCTGATTTCCAGATTGGAAGTAAACGGGCGGGGGTTCGGGAGGGGCAGAAAAATGATGTGCAAAAGATCGCATAAATTGGGTAACGGGAGACGAGGAAATAGTCCCGGAGGCCGGAGTATTGTAAAAAAAGAATCGGCGTGTCAAGCTGCACGAAAAGAGGGCGTCACAGAACTGTCGATCCCGGTGAGAGCGAAAAAACGCAAACTTTGTCTGTCTTTGCTGAATTTCACAAGGGCCTTAAGGCAGGGGAGGGCTGTTCCTACAGGGCGTGAAAAACGTGGGAGTTAAAAATACTTCCGGAGGGTGTCGCTGATCTTAAAAAACAATCATCTCAGGGGTGAGATATACTTTATGGAGAGGAAAGGCCATGAAGATCATAAGCGACAAATGACGAGAAAAGTAATTAAGGCGAAGTTTCAAACGACAAAGAAAAGCCGATCCGATCTGAGCCGAAAATGCAAAGAGGGAGAAGGATTCGGGTGTAAAGAGAAAAAACCATAGAAACGATCTTACTCTAAAGAGACGCGCTACCACTCACCGCGGAAACACACGGGGTTTCTTTTTTCAGGGACGCGATCTTATCTGGTCGGGTCTTGAAGGGGGGGGAGAAGACATTTACCGGCGGCAGAGGTCATGATGAACCGAGGAAAACCCTCTTTTAACAAAGACTGTGCCAAAAGCCCGTTCCAGGCTCGCACCGTGACGAGCAGGGACGCGGGGGGAAAAGTGGGCGAAAGTTTCTCACTTGATATTGAGAAAGGGGGACGTCGGCTTTACGGGGAGGTGGACTCAGGATGGCATCTCGGTCTTGGAAGTGTCGCGGTTCTGGGGCGCGCAAGAAAGGGTGAGATAGAAAAGGTGCAGCTTAAAGGACCGGAAAATAGAATCTGAGGCTGAAGCACAACGGCTTGAGGCAAGTCGTGTTCGGAAATCGGCCCGAAAGCAATTTAGAGGGCGGTGCTGGGGTTAAAAAGCGAAGCGGGGGGGTTGGTGCAAAAAAAACCGGGGAGATGCTGGTGAATAAGGAAAGGGGAACGGGCTCAGTGATCTGACGCCCCATTTAATCATGCACAACCAATGGAAGGGCCAAAGGGGGGTCCGAAGGTGAGAGCAAAATCCGTTTATTAAAAAAAAAGAAACCATACTTTTCGGTTCGGGTGAGCCTTCGCCCAAGACCAACATCACTTCTCGGCACGGAGTAATCAAGGAAAAGGGATTGGGGGGAAGAGAAGGGGGAGCTCCCGTCCCGGGAGGGGGGGGCGCCTCGAGTCGCCGGGAAGGGAAAATCAACCTTCTCGGGAGTTGCTGCGGACGGACGCATTCCGAAAACTAAAAAATAAAAAGAAAAAAATTCGCCTCGAAAAGATGAACTACCGGTTCGATCAGTGTCGAGATTTTAATTCGCAAACCCGTCGCAGGGAACAAAAAAAAAAAACTCCACGAATTGCCGCCATCAAAAGGAAAAATGGCGGGAGGGTCGGGTAAATCAAGCGGGAAATCAGGAAACATCACCATGGGAAAAAAAGGAAAACGTGAGACGCGCCATCACCTGGCGAGATGGAATCTGTCAGGGGGTAGATAGACAAGACGGAGGAAGGGATGAGAGGGTCCGTGTAAACTGGTTTCCGGGCAGCTCACAAAAAAGGAACCGCGGTACATTTCGATCAGCGATAAAGACTCAGAAAAAAACGATAGGACGTCCGCGCGCGCGGCGCAGTCGGGCCGAGGTGAGGCAGGTCCCAAGGAAAACTTCAAACGACTAACGCCTCTGATTGACGGGGAACTTAGAATGCCCAACGCGTCTGTAGCGAGCAGTTGTCAAGAACGGAATAGAGCTAGAAACAAAACAACAACGAATGGAAGGAAAATATATATATATGACTTTTCCAAAATGAAAGGAGGAAGACAACACTCTTGGCATGCCGCAGGAATAGGCAGGAAAAAGACGATCTTTCAGGGAGGGTAAGGCATAAATGAAAAAACAGATGGGGCGTAGCTTTCTCGAGACCTGCTTCAAAAAGGTGGGTGTGGGGAAAGAAAGGGTCGATCAGCGGAGAGCCAACGGACGAGGGATCTGTTAGCTGGGGGATGGGAAACTGGAAAGAATACCCATCCCTTTTCCTTACACTGCCATCGGAGCCTGGGCAGCTTTTGACGATCCGGGGTGCCCGACATAAAGAAAAACGCACCGGGTATGAGGACAAACAGATAGCCCTATCAAGGAAGAAACCGGTGACGGATTGCAGGTAGGCCGGAGAAACCGACCACAACAAATTGAGGAACCAGAGGTTAAAGGCACGTCGGGAGATTCGGAGCGTGGGGCGATGGGGGGGCGATGCCAAATGTATTCGCACTGAAGGAACATGTAAGGTGGCATTGGCGTTCAGGAGGAATAATTGCTGCTAGGATTTGGAATCGGGTTTCTGTGGATAAGGAAAGAAAAGGCGCACAGGGAAAGGGAGCGTCAGAACGCTAGTCAAGCAGAGCTACGAGGCCACAATGGAAAACAAACTTGTTTCGTATCAGCGTAACGGAGGGGAATGGTGTGACGGGCCGCGACAAAAGAAAACGAACGTCCGGAACGTGATGAATCTAAATGCGAGGTGTATGTTGGCGATCCCAATCGGCCCCAAAGAAGGGAAAAAGTGTGAGCAGCACGGGGCTACCGATCACTGCGCCCGAAAAAGAGTCCCCGTCCTTCTACAACCATCCCTACACGAAGGCGGGCTATTGGGTCCAAAAATCAATCCTGTCGGAGAAAACACCAGAAAGGAAAGAAAGCACACATGGTCTAGGCGGTGGGGGCCTAACACGAATTACTAAAAAGGGGAGGAAACATCTCTAGGGATATCAGGGAAGGGGAGTGCACGGTCGGAAAAAACACCAGGTCGGCGCCGAAACAGAAAGGAGCAATTCCAAGAACGATCAAAGTTGGAATGATATCAGACGCTAAAGCATAAAGGCAAAGATACTCAAAACGTAATGCGAAACGGAAGAATTCAAAGCTCGAGGTATAAGGATCTTTGGCCGAAGGTCAACATTATCTAAATAGGGTCATCAGTGAGCCAAGGATCGAATGTCGGCACCGACACATAACCGACGCTAATATCGAGAGCAGAAACATAGGGGGTGGTGTTCACTCATTGTTTAAACGGCAAGAAAGTTGAGCACTCGCTTTAGATGGAGGTCTTGAAAAAATCTCCCGGAAAGGGGGCGCTTCTGTCTCTGGAGGGAGGTCTGGGCAAAAGGAGAGCAAGTGTCAGCGTTTAGGCGGGGGAGGGTTAGCGCGCTCATTGCTGGGATCGACCCCTGATAATGTCGAAAAACATTGTGGCCGGAATATCAGCCACCAATCAGACGGGACCGCTAGAGACTATCCCCTTTTTTGTCGCCTGCAGAACAGCATCCCTTCCGTAAGGGAAAAGGGGGGTGAGAATCGCAAATGCAAGACCGAGCCAACCTGCAAAAACGTGGGAACGGTAAATGTCTGGGAGAACTCTTCCCGAATGGGAGGAAGGGTGTACAACAAAAAGGAGAAAAGGAGATGTAGAAGTGCGGAGCCGACAAGAAATCCTCCGGCCCGACCAAGCCTGATCACCTGGAAAGGCACTAGGGGGATAAAAAGGATCGGCAAAAAACTTGAGGCCGGAGACCGTGAGCAGGGGTGGCCACCATCCGATCCGCACCACATCGCCGCGGGCAGAAAAGAAACACATCAACGAGAAAAAGGGGAGAATAGAAGGAGAAGGATCAGAAAGGCTCGATATTTCGATCAGAGGACACAGCCTGTCATATCTTGAGAAACTGGACGCCTTAGAGACGAAAGAAAAATCAGGATGAAGGGAAAAAAGACAACTTGTATAGCACAGGCAAGCTACCACAGTTGGGCCGGCTCAATTCCGCAGGAAAGATCGCGACGGCTGTCGAACTGTTCAAGAGAAAAACTCTAATTTGAAGGGGTTGTCCGTCCCGAATATCACGAAGGGAGGAGGGGAGGATCTGCAATACGAGAGATTGCTCGGCACGTACGGAGCCGGGCCAAGCGCAACGGAGGGGGGGGGTGACGCGCTCGCCGAGACCTCGAAGAAGGAAATTCAATAAACGCGATCATGGAAAAAACAATGGTCCTGAATGGCTCTTAAAGATTGAAATCGGAGCAATATGGATACTGAAAAAAAGGGATCGGGCGTGGATACGAAGGACAGCCTGAAACGAAAAAAACGAAGAAAAAGGAGTTGACGATTTAGAATCTGACAGGGGGGGTCCACCCAATAGAACAGGATTTTGGTTGCCGCAAGGGAGGCGGTCAGATTACTTACTTCGACACTCCAACACTCCAGTCCCCGGAAAACAAAACGGGGGGACGTGAACCTTCGGCCTGGGGGGAAACTCCTCCTTTCACAAAGGGGGGAGGGGGGATATCCGGACAAAAAAAAAGGCATTTCATCGATTGTTGCAGTAAAAAAAGCTGATATTGGCGAAGGCCGCGGTTGGGTTTGGGCTCTCGCGGCAGAGGGAAGTTGTTGAGTACGTCTCGCGTCGGAGGGGAAAGCGTCCGGGGAAAAAAAGAGGCACGTGGAGCCGCAGGCTTACACGGGGCGGAAGAAGAGTGGTTTTGCGCAGGGGGAATCTTGAAGGGAAAAAGGCCATAAACACCTCCTTGGCATCAAAACATTGAGGGGGAGGAGGTTCTAATAACGAGTGAAAGTGAGAAAAAAAGGATAACCGCTTAAGCAAAGGAGCTCGTTTAAAAAGAAGTCGTCGAAGCTGACTGGAATCCTTTGAAAGCGGAACATCACTCAAAAAAAAACGGGAGAGAAGGTAG
>Ga0179593_1339886_pt1 | contig 11966 bp, 12 predicted proteins | sample CZODoug2_1_08_16_FD_185931 | JGI IMG/M metagenome (GOLD analysis project Ga0179593, IMG submission 185931) | Vadose zone soil fungal communities from Angelo Coast Range Reserve, California, USA - CZODoug2_1_08_16fungal (PacBio error correction) | ecosystem: Environmental > Terrestrial > Soil >...
GGGGACATGGGCAGAAAAGAACAAAAAAAGGATCTTCAAGGTTCAATGAGAATGAGCTAAGGAAAAAAAAAAAGTGCTTTGCAATAGGGCGGGTTTGCAAGGAACGCAGGTAATGAAAACAGCCACTGGAAGAAAAATGGGTATAAACAGAGAAATCGTGTAGCCGTCAGGTCCGGAAAGAGATTTGGTAAACGACTTCCTTCAAGAGGATGTCCGACATCGTGAAAAAGAGAGGGATAGGGATCGGCCGGGTGAAAAAGGGTAAGTTCAAAAAACTGGATTGGGGCGGAGAATTGTCAGGAGTGCAAATTTCTTTACTGGAGGGAGGACTATTTACAGGGGCATTCGTGTTCAACTGTGAGGGAGAAATCCCCCTCATGAGGGATCAGGGGGGGACGGCATGGGACGAAAAGAAGGGGGGGGGAAAAAATCTTCCACAAGAGAGTTAACAACAAAACGAGGTAGATCAAGGGTTTGGATGTACTAAGAGAGGGGAATCTACCACAGCGTTGAAAGACGGACAAGAGAGAAGCTGGGGGTGTTGTTGGTAGGGGAGGGGAGGGGACCTTTGCCGCAAAAATAGGGACTTACATTCATACGGCAAGCATTCGACCCGGGAAGTCTGCCCAAAGGGGGGGGGGGGGTGGGAGTTTAGCTGAAGAGACAGAAAACTTGGGAAGGAGGCGAACACTCCTCTATTTCAACCGACGAAAAACACCGGCATTGTCGAAAGAGGCTGCCTGAAGAGAGGGAGGGGAACCGGTAAGCGGGTTTTAGACCCTTCCGGGCGCATTTTGACGGGGGAGCCTACTCATATTTCCGAGTTTCGGGGGAAGGCAATATCCGTACGAGGCGAGTTTTTTTAGGGGTGGGAGACTGCTGTCTTCATAGGTGTGCCGGGCCTCTGCGCAGTGTCAAACACTACACCAAATAGGCGCCTCCGGCCCAGAGATGCTCCCAGACTCCCTGCGGCGCGAAGGAGGAGGGAACTGCGGGGAAAAAGGGAGAAACGGGGGACAGGAGGGAAAGAAGGGATACCCAAGGGGCTCCGGGATGGGGTCTTGTAAAGAGGAAAAGAGGTGTGTAGGACGCACGAGGAGATCGATCTTTCCGGAAAACGGAAGAGGCTCTCGAGAAGGTCTTCATAGGTACGGGAGGGTCGAAGATGGAGGGCGCCAGGGTATGAAACCCGGTTTGGAGAAGTTGGAATCTTGCAATGCTGCCCAGCCATATAACTCGATTGCCTGGTGGGGGACCAGAAAGTGGGACAAGGCCAACTGAAGTTTCGAAACCGACATGCAAAGAGGATAGGGGCAATACTCCTTCCAAACGAGACATAGGGTGAAGAAGGCTTTGGCCCCTGCATGAGTAGTAGGAGTCGGCGAGTTGGAACGGGGCAGGCTGAAGCATATCCGCAAAAAGGCATTACACTCAGAAGAAGTTCCCCAAAGATTCAAACGTGTCATAGTTGTCAGCAATGGGGGTCATCGGAGGGAGGGGGGAGCTATATAAAAAAGACTCAAGACGCCCAACTAAAACTTGTGCTGTCCAGCTTACATGAACAGAATTCGCAGCTGATATGAAGACAAAATCGAGAGCGAAAGAAGTCTGGTGGGTGGGGGGGGGGGGGGGGGGGGGGGGGGGGATCGACAGGGCCAGGGTTTTGACTACAAAAAAGAAACCCACAACATAAGTGGTTTGTGGTATTGGGGGCATCCGTGTAAGGAGTTTGCAAACCCCGAAAGAGGAGCAAGGGACAAAGGGGGGAAAGTATGATTGAGATTCCTCTGCCTCCAAGAATTTTCAAAAGATCACAACGAATAGAAAGGAGCCGGATTTCATCCAAGAATCGAGAACAAAGGGTAGCCTCTACAAAGTAACTCTATTATGCACCCCAAGGGAGGAATGAAAGCAAGAATACAAGAAAAAAGTGTGAACGGACATCCCTGAAGAATTCAGTGGCGTCAACTTATGACGTAAGGTTGAAGGAAGAAGGGGGCTGTTCTGCTAGTAAGGGACTATGAAGGGACCTATTCCGGAAGACGTCAAAATCAGACGAAAAGAGGTAGCGTTAGGTAAAGATGGAATACTGAAAAACCCAAAACAAAGTAGGTACCGTCCCAATACAAAGTGTAACCCCTTCAAGCGGAAAGAGGGGAGGGGATGACCGATATTATTTGGCGCCGTAGGAATTAATCACAGGGTTTCCAAAGAGGGGGAGAAAAAGGGATGGAAAGTCATTGTGTCGATGCAGGGGAGCCACTACCTATCTTTTAGGGTACAACAGAGCCAAGGAGCGTGGAGAATTCTTCGCAAGATCGGGGGGAAAGAAATCTCTGTTAATGAGTGCGAACGAAGAAGGAGATGACTCGCAAACAAAAAAGAATGGAAAATAAAAAGAAAAGAGATAGTTCGGCAGTGCAGGTTCACCCGAGCTGGCAAGGAAAACAATTCTCAAGATATGGAGCCTGGACCTCTTCCCAAGAGGAGGGTCTCAGAATGTAAAAACTGCAGAAGAATTCTCGCTTAAAAGGGGAGATAAGTCAATACTTATCCTTATTGGGAGGAGAACCGTAAAGAGATGGGGGAAGTCGGGAAAGTGGGGGGGAATCGTGGAAATGGACGAGGAAAGAAGGATTTAAAGAATTAGGACGATAACCGAACTGGGGGAGGGGGAAAAAGGGGGTTATTGAAGGAAGGCGGAAGGTAACTCATATGAAGAGTGACATTTACATGAGCCAAGTGCAGAAGTGAACGCAGGAGGAGAAAAAGAAGGTAGATGATTACGTTGGAACCGCTGCTAGCAGGGTAAAAGTTGTATAAATATGATTACTCAAATACCATTGGGGTAAATATCTAAGTACTTTAACGTTCAGTATATTACATAAACCGGTGGTTAAGAACGTAGTGCCCGTGTAGCAGTGCGAAGGTCAGCTTGGTCGAACGGGTGGAACGTCTCTTAGTAACAGAGGATAACCTATACCGTTCCCAGGAGCACTGCAGGTGTTTCATACTGAAAGAAACTGCCAAAAACCCGTAAAGAAAAACACGGAGTAGGTTTGTATTGTGGGGGCATAAAACATGGAAACTCGAACAGATCGCGGGAGTCTCGATACTCTGGAAGGCTGTAAAAAAAGCAGGAGGCCCGCAGAGCGGTGTTGGACGCAGTTGGCTGGCTGTCTCTAAGAGTCGAGAAAAGAAGCGCAGATGAAGAATTTGAGACAAAGGGGAGAGGATGGGGGAGCCGGGGGGGACAGGCAGGGCGGAAGGGAACAGGAATCTGCCAAACAGAAAGGGAATTCTCAGACACTGCAGTGCATGGGCAAAGAATGGACTCACAAATCTAGGAATCGGGGACCCTGTTCAGCGGCGTGCATGGCTCCAAAGCAAAAGGGGGGAAGTGCTGGAAAAGGACGTCCATCCGATCATCTCTGCTGGGGACTTGGCAAGGAGAGCAAAGTCGCACCTTTCAGAATCAAAAGGAGCCACCTAAATCGGCCTAAAAAGAGGAACGATCAGCTCGGAGCCTCGTCAAGTGCCGCGCGGATCTCTCATGATAATCTTAAAAGAGGGGAAGAGGGGACAATAAAACCGGAGAATTTGTAGCTTTAAGCAAAGTGGGGGACTAGAATAAAGAGAAGTTCGGTGGATGTGACGGGAGAGTAGGAGAGGGAAGAAGAATAGAGGGGGACAAGAGCTAAGAATTGGGGTGTTGACGGGAGGTCTAAAATCTCATATTGAACATTAAAAAAAGAGATTACCACAAAACAAATAAAAGCGCTCTGCCCGAGATGGCATGAAAGGGAAAGGGAGAAAACGATGGATTAAATTGTAAGGGCACCGGAAGGAAGGAGAAAAGGGGGTCATATCCGGGGTCTCAAGATCTGACTCAGAGGTGGATAACAAAGTGCAGGTGGTACGTTAGGGGCGTCCCGAAAGATTCTGATAGGGGAGGAGGAAAAGGAAAAACTAGAGGAAAAATCAAAAGAAAAAAACAAGGTCTTTTGAGGACGCGGTCCGCTCATCTTGAAAAAAGGAAGAAGTGAGGAAGGAAGGAAGGATGACTAAAAAAAGAAACATCACGGAGACAGTGAAGGGGAAATCGCAAGAGGGGCAGGGAAAAAAAGAACTTGTAACAATCAACAACATTGAAAGTCTACAGCGGGGGTTTCAGTAGCTCAGACACCCTGAAATGAATTCGAGGGGGAAGAATAGAAAAAAGGGGCGGGGCTCTTTAAATTGGCATAAGACACTTTTTGTTAGAGAAAAAAAGAATCATTGAAAAGATGCACTACCAAAAACCGTAAAGAGGACGAAAACGAAGATATCAAAGATCCTGAAAGTACAGTGGGGTGAGTCTGTGGCAAACTCAGAGATGAAGGAAAGGATGGGAGGTGGACGTACTCCGTAAAAGTAAAAGGGAAGGAGGTTTATCGACAAGGGACCGTACTTAAAAAAAGAGTGTATAAAGAAGGGGGCTCCCGGTTTGCATTAAGGATGGCTTAATTACAGTGAAGGGGGCAAAAAAAGACTTAGGCAAAGCACGAGGGGGTTACATCGCCTACTGGAAAAAGTGCCTCTTAACGGGGGGGAGGTGGTGATTCAGCGCAGGGAGGCCCATCGACCGCACACAAACAACAAAGAGGAAGGGGGAGGTAATATAAAGCTGGAAGCAGAGATACCCAACGACTCAGAAGAGAAGAGCACGTGTGTCATTCATTGAAGCGACGGGAACAAAAAATAGGGTAAGGGAAAGTGGGGCCTGAATGCAGAGAGACCTCCCGGGGAAGTCCAACGGTGAACCCAGGAGTGGTCGCCTCGGAAGAAGGACATCCCAGCTCTGTAAGGAAACCTCTTCGGGTCAAGCGAGACCCCACGAAAAAGAAGGTCCATATCGGAAAGAGCGGCCGCCGGTGAACTGCACAGGTAATCAAAATGGAAGGGAAATGGGGGGATGTCAGATTTCATTAGTGAGAAAATTTCTACTTGCGGGATGACGAAGCGTTTAGTGGAGGGAACAGCGGTGGTGGCACTTTGCCCTGAAGGACTTAAGACCACTCAGTTAGATTCAAAGAGAAAACGGTGGGTGTGGTAATACGATTGCATACTCCCACTCATTTTTGATCTCGTAGGCAAAAGAAATGACCTGAAGAGAAATTGCAACACAATTCGGAATCATGGTTGGGGAGGTCACACTTTTCATCGCCCACGTTTGAATGAGTTCTCCAATATGCTCCGGATGGTGAATGGTGGTTCAGTGGGCTCGGGGCGGACTGCTCTGCCCGACTGTTTAAGAATGCTCGGCAAGCGCTGTTAACGGTCGGGGCGTCAACTTGGCTGGGATGCGGACGAGCAGTCTGAGTTTGTTCCACGGTGGCGCCCAGCAAAGACGAGGGCGGAGGCGCTCACCCACCGGAATCGGTTGGGCTCCACTTCTGAGGAGGGACCCGTATCGAAAAAACGGTTTGATACTTCCGTCAGAGGAATGAAAGGGAAGGAAGACCCAGAATGAAAAGACCAGGAAGAGTGGAAAAAAAAGAAAAAAGAGGGGGGGGGAAAAAGTAAGGCGTTGGGAAAAAAGAGGGTGGTGCAGTCATTAAAAGGGTTTCAAGGCAAGAGACTAATTCTAGGAAGACAGACGAAAACAATCAATCGAGGAAGGGGAGTAAAGGCTAGGAGAGACACGATAAGAGAGCTCAATCCAGAAAACTGCGCTATGATGAAACGTCTTCGTCGCAAGACCGATAAAAACGGGAGTGGTTGGACAGAGGGGGCAAATCGGACAAAGGGGTGGAAAAACACATTACGCTAAAGCGTGAAAGGAACGTCCATAAGCTACACGGCAGTGGGATGAGGGGAAGTAGGTAGGCCCTTAAAGGGTGGCGAATGATTGTCTCAATTGGGTGGGGGGAGAATGGGTGGTGCCTGAGCCAGACCGAGAATGATAGGATGACGTTTGTACAGCAGTTAAAAGGTAACATATTCCAGGTATGGTAGACAAGCCAATGCAAGCGAGACAGAACAGGAAACTTGGGGGGGAAGTGTGGAACTGCATGAAGCTTGCGCTTCTCGAGTATGGGGGGAAGAGGGGAGACAAGGAAAAGAATGAAAAAAATGGAGACTCATCAATCACAACCCAGAGGGAAAAAAAAAGTTCGATGCCGCAAGGAGTAGAAAAGAGGGACTTTCTTAGAAGAAAAGCGCAAAATTCTTAAAAAGCGATTGAGGTATCCCAAGAGGAAAGGAGGGTTTGACAGAAGGAATTCAACGGGGAGAGAAAGAGAGGGGTAAGTTAGGGATTATCAAGGTTTTTCTAAAAAAAAAAAAACCAAAGTTATATAATTAAGGTGAGTGGGGGGAAGTCCCCTCCGTGAAGTGACGGGGGAAACAGCTGATCGAGGGAAAAAGGGAAAGGGAAAAGTATATCAAGAGGTGCCATACAATATATGGAAATTTTACAGAAAACAAAACTCACCTCAATAGACTAGTTGGGGAGGTAAAAAGGGTTCTGAAACCTACCGCTAAATACACCCCTAAGAGGGAGAAGGAAATCCTTCCCGAATGATAAGAACACAATTAACAGAGGAGAGGAGGGGAAGAAACTTCCGGCTTCCTTTTGTCTGAAAACTGCCGCAGGGAAGTAAGGTGATGAACAAGGGATGAAGCTCTCATAGTAAATGGAAAAGTATTAGAGACACCCAGAGACATTAAAAAAAATACAGTAAAGGGACAGGGAGGGGGAAATCGTAGGAACTTATGTGATCTTGGAAAAGAGGAGTTAACCTTCAACGAACGATGGATACAAGGGAAGGACCGGCAAACGCGGGGGGATGTTGAGAGCGGAGGGGACTCTATTGCTTAGTATACGGGGTGAAACAGAAGGGAGAAGGGTTGAAATGCCTTCTGTCTGGGAGAGGGAAATTTAACTCCATCACATAGGGATGGAAGTTTCCCATTATTCTTGAGAAGGGGGGGGGGGGTGGTCTCTCCAATCTTGGGAATAAAGAGAGGGAACGGAGGAGGGAGAAAAAAAGAGATCTCAGAAAAAAAAGGAATGAAGAGAAAGAGAGAGATCAGGGAGAAAAGAAGAAGTGAAGTTCAGGGAAAGGGAGTGGAAATGACAACAAATTAGAAGAAGGCTTCCAAAGAATCGGGAGGGAAGAAAAATTCCTGAGAACATCCCACGAGTAAAAAAAGGGGAGAAAATGGGAAAACGGTGTAGAGAAAGAAGCAGAAAACAAAGATTCTGGAATCACAAAAGGAAAAGAGAGGTACCAGGCATTTTTTAAAAGAGGGAAGGTGGACTCCCCGACTTGAAGAGAAATCAGGCCGGGGAACGAGTCAAGAAACAGGGAGGAAGTGGATTTGGGAAAGGAGACGAAGGGAAACAGGCATAGAAGAATTTGCAAAATTGAAGAAATTAAAGAAAGAAGGAAAAGATTCTTCCGGAGAAGGAGGTTTCTAGACTGAGGTGACGTCTGCTCTTTCACGTTGGGGGGGGGGAGGATGAACTTCGGTGAAAAAAAAGGGGGAGGGGGGGCGAGAGAAGGTTGAAGGGACGGGGAGGAAGAACCTTTTGACTTTAGGGAAAAGAGTTAAAATAATGAGAAGGAGAGGGAGGTGGGGCGTTAACTGTGAAAAAAAAGAGATGGGGGCAACAGGAAGAAAAAAAAGAAGAACAGAAAACTGAAAAGAACGGGTTTCAAAAAGTACGGAAAAAAAGAAAAGAGGGGTAATCCCAGTAAGACATAAGAAAGGGGGGGGGTTAGGTGGTGGGTACTAAAAAAAAACAACTGGGGGGAAAAAAAAGGACCTCAATAGGATAAGAATATGCAATAAATAAGACTTGGAAAGTAGGAAAAGCCCCTTAAAGGGAAATGAATATTTGAAGCATTGGGCTCTTTTCATTCTCTTATCTGCGACAACCGAGAAGGGAAGGAAAGAATTGCGCCACTATAATTGTGGCAAAAAGGAGGGTGGGTAAATTGAGGCCCGTTTGGACAATACTTGGCTGGCTGAATTATGAGGAAAATCTTGACCAAAAGAATCGAAAAAGAGAAAGAACGGATTAATTGTAAAAAAGGAAAGGGAGCACCGATGGACTGGGGTAATTTTCTATCTCTTGCATGGAAGTTGGAGGAAATCAAACACAGGCGATTTGGCACTTGAAAAAAAGGAGTGACAAAAAAAAAGTAAGCGCGGGATCGGAAATGGGAAAATTCGAGTCAGAAAAAAAGTTCGCAAATCATTCACTCAAAGGAATAAAAAGCAGTAACCATAAATGAGCGGAGAATAAATAAAGAAGTGACATTTAAAAAGCTAGGGATGCTCTCATGGGAGAAATAGGGGAACACAGCTTGGTATATGACCAACGAAGAAAGCCTTTTTGGGTCAGCGGAAAGGAGGAAAGAAGGAAAGGGGCTATCGGGAGCAGGGAAATGATTGCCTTAGAGCCAAAAAAGGGCGTGGAGACAGATGAAAGGGAAGAAGAAGCAAAGGGGGGGTTTCTTGAAATCAGGAGTGAAAAAAAAAGATTACTCATGGACCCCAACCGATAAAACCGATGAGCCTCTCGACCCCCGGAAAAGAGGAACGATGGTGTAAGTCTCGGAGGGATCAGGAAAGACAAGGCCGTCGAAGGAAAACCAGGTTAACGGGACTCAAAGCCTGCAGAAGAATGGAGAACACGTTTCCGGGGGTCTACGTCGGGCGACAGGAATCGAGGAGCCGGGAGAGGAAAGGGAAAAAATAGGTACTGAGATCCGCGCAAAGAAAAAAAAAACAAGGCTTTCTCTCCTTGTCGACCTCTCGTTCGGTAAGGAAGAGTTCGGCAAGCTTTTTCCGCCCGAAATCCGAAAAAACAACATCAGAAAAAGAAAGGGAAGAAGTGTGACGTGATGACAACCGGGGGCGGGAAAAAGACGCGTACAATAAAAACAAGGAGAAAAGAGGGGGGGAAGTCTCTCCACAAAGGATGAAGTTATTGCGTGGTGAAAAGATCTCAAAAATGCTCTGTCATGAAAAGGAGGCCAAAAGGGAGCTACAGGAGGGGGGGGGGGCGAGAGAACCACAACGTGGGGGCCACACGAGGCACGACCAACTACAATATCTGCAGAAAACGGACAGGAAAGACGTCGCCTGAGAAAGCAAGACCAGGAGACAGGTTGGTATTTTAAGAAAAGAGATAAGCTACGTCACGAAGGGCAGGACACTGCGGATGGGTTCGGACAAGGAAATAAGAGGAGTCAGTTGCACCAAAACAGCATGGGCAATGGAAGGACGCGGAGAAGAAAACGGTCGTGGCGTGCCCGGTGAGTAATCTGTACCGGCGTTAAGGGAACACAAACGCCGGGAGGTCACAGGTCCCCTGAGTGGGTGTTCCCCCTCCGCAAGCTCAGGAAAAAAAGGGGGGCACCTCTAGAAGAGGTTGTCTTGTTTATAATCTTCCTTCCAAATCTCGAGAAAAAAACACGGAGGAGGATCCGTAGAAAAGGAGATCTGTCCTCAGATAGTACCCACAAGGGAAAAAAAGAATGAAAGAGAGCACTTTTCGCTCGACACTTGAAGGCAGGAAGGGGGAAAACAAAATCAAGGTAATTGGAAAAGGGGGTGACTCCAGAACGTCAGTAATGATTCCGCAAACTGATCAACGGGGACTAAAGGAGGATGTTTTGATACTAAGTTTTCTGTGACAGCGTGCCTAATAATTCCTTCTTGCAATAGTCTGTACTGCCAGCGGTGCAATCCGAAGAACTAGACCGTTGCTTCAATATAACCAACATTAAAAGGGGATTGCTGATAGATTTCAATTATTTGCGACATGTTGTACTATCGTTACGCGAATCTTGTAGTTTGTCGTGAACTTTGTCCACCAAAGCTGTGCCTTCCTTAGAGACACACTCGTGAGGATGCCATTTGGTTAGTCCGGTAAGGACTCCACGCCTTGATAATCTTCCACGCAAACAGTGAAGTTTTGAACGACTTCAAGCCCTCCTGGAGATCTGGGTTTTTGCGTCCATCCTGCGATTTCATCTCCCCACTGGAGTTGAGGTTACTCACGGACAAAGTGCCTTGGTTTCTGTTGGTTTTTGCGGGTGTTCGGTTCAAATGCTCATGTATATCTTGTGCGCTCCAATACTTCCGTTGTCTCTTCAAGACTGAGGTAACGCGGGATTCTTGCGCCATGGAATTGGTGGTTGATGTGTTATTGGAGTTCGGAACCTGCCGAGCATTGTTCCCCAGCTTGTCTGCGGCCCGCTGATCCATTCATCCTCGAGAGGGGAATCCCTCCTCTCTACACCCACCTTCCCCTGGAATCTCCCCGCTTCTGCCGTCCTAATCTGTGCGCAACGTTATCTGACCCAGGGTTTCCCCCCTCCCTCCTTGCACTGCTGGGAAGGAATGAACTAAAGCCATAGTTAAGTTCCTCCATTTTCAGCGTGGACTGAAAAAACGAATAGCGCGTGTCATTTCTTTTGGGATCGTCTTATCTTTTTCCTGCAGAAAACATGGTTCCCCTCGAGCCCCAAATCTTGTCCTTGCTTCAGTGCAAAAAGTAGCAGCAGATACCTAAGCGCTGAATCAAGTTTGTCTCAGGGGGATAGAACTTGGGTGGCTGCCTTCGCCAGCCGATTGGCTCCTGGTTGGGTGTCATTGGCCCCTCACGTACAAGATTGTTTGAAACAGTGGAAGCCCTCGGAGTAAATCAGCGTTCTGGAACGGCCGATGATACAGTGAAGGATAGGTTTCTTAAGTAGAGTAGGTGGCGAATTGAGTTAGAAAGACCTGGGGTGTGCTATAGGGAAGATGGGGCATGAGTCCCCACAATTGAGGATATTGGTTAGGAAATGTTAGAAAGAATCCTTTGAAAAGGAAATGGTGCAAAAAGAGAAGAGAAACTTGAACCATCCAAAGATGAATCATTTTTGATATCGGTGTGGATAATATGTGAGATTATGAGAAGGGTTTGGGGGGGTGGTTGCTCTCTGGCAGGAAAGTAATGCCTCCCATCCCCGGCATAAAAAAAGGGATACATCCTCCAGTTCAACAAAAATAAGATAAAAAAAGTGAATGGGGGCGGCAAAGAGGAAGGAGGGTCTTGAGGAAGAGATAAAAAGAAAAAAAGCCGCCCAAAATAAAAAAGCTGAGGGGGGGGAGTAAAAAATCTTGGGAGTTGTTGAAGAAGTCAATAGAAGAAAAAAGTAGATAGCTATCAGTTAGGGAAAGGAAAAGTGTTTCACAGGTTGTAGAACACAAAGAAACCCAGACATAAGTTGTTGAGAGGGACGGATGTTGGGGGGGAAGGAAAAGGTTTGTATCGGTGAAACCAACAATATTCTAAGCTTGGAAAAACGGGGAGGGAAAAGGAGGGAGTTCGAATCATAAGAACATATCGTAAAAAAAAAAGGGGAAAAAAATATAGAAATTTAAGAGGAAAGACGCATCGAGTTACACAGTTTCGAAAGAAAGAAAAAATCTACCCCAGAAGGAAAAAAAGACCCGTCCTACAGAAATGAAAAGTAACCAACAAAAGGGGGGGTTTGGAAAAAGAAGAAAGCTTATCGCTCGAAGGAAAGAGTAAGTAGCCGGGACTCAATTGATGTTACAAAACTTGACTTCAAGGAAAAGGGAAAGGAGAGATATTGCAAGGAAAAACAAAAAAAAAAAAAAAAATATGTCAAAAAGAAGAGAACATCTGGTACTAGTCCTAACAAGGTCTCGGGACCGAGGGGCACAGAATATTCTAATAAAAAGTGACCTAATAAATGGGAAAGGGGGAGCCAAAACTTCTTGTGGAGCAGTATTGACTTAGATAAAGGAAATGGGGAGAAGGTAGGGGAGGACTCGTATTCAATTTCGGAGAAAGAAAGAGTCTTTCCTAGGGAAAGGATCCATTACTTGGGAGAAGGTGTGGTAGTCGCCCCAAGCGTGCAAGAAAGAGCGGACGTCCGGGGGAGTAACGATCG
>Ga0179593_1340060_pt1 | contig 11966 bp, 13 predicted proteins | sample CZODoug2_1_08_16_FD_185931 | JGI IMG/M metagenome (GOLD analysis project Ga0179593, IMG submission 185931) | Vadose zone soil fungal communities from Angelo Coast Range Reserve, California, USA - CZODoug2_1_08_16fungal (PacBio error correction) | ecosystem: Environmental > Terrestrial > Soil >...
TCGGCCAAAAAAAAAAAAAAGCTCCAATTGGCCGGGGGGGGAGTCGGCAAGGCACCCAAACAAAATGGGACCGTGCCTGCTCGCGGGAAAGTTCGTGGGCCGCAGCACAGAGGGGGGGGGGTGGTCCTTGGCGGGGCAACGGGGAGACGGATGGACGGGAAAACGAGTGGGGACAAGTGTTACCTATCCGTTTAAGGGTGGCGTGCCGATGTCCAGCAAAAAAAGGAAGGGGAAGGGGAAGGGGGGGTGGCGGAGAAGTTGTCAAAAAGCAAGGAACGCAAACGCAGCAATTGGAAAAAGCACAGGGGGAGACAAAGTTGCAACCCGACAAAAGAGGGGGAAGCGGAATCCTCCATCAAAGCAACACGAAGGGGGGACAGCATGAGGGCCAGTCTGGAGTCACGGGTGTGCGGACGCACAGGCCGGAACGGGGGTTCCCGGTCCCCCCCCCCCAAAGGAAAACAGGTTCAGGGGTAAAAAAAACAGTGGGACAAAAAACCCGGGCCAAGAAATCCATAGGGGGGAAAATTTCCATACTCCATTGTGTGCAACGGGGGAAAAAAACAGGGGGGGTCAGCACACGCCGCCCCTGGTGAAGGGGGACGTGAAGGGTCCGTTGCCGAGACAAAAAACCGAGAGTACGGGGTCCTGGAGACCAAACTCCAAAAAAAGCCAAATTGGCAAGGGAGTTTTAGGCGCACCAGGGGAGGGAAAAGGGGGGGGGGGTTAAATCTTTCGGGGCCACAAAGACGGGAGAACAAGGGAAGGGAGGGAGGAGCCCCGCCGGAGGGGCCACCAAGAAAAAGGGGGGTAAAAAGTGTGCGTTATGCTAGTGGGAAAAGGACATGAAAAGGGACCGTAACATTAACTTGGGGAGAAGGGTGGAACCACGTAAAAAAAAAAGGCCGTGAAGGAAAAACTTACTAGGGACAGCAAGAATGGGAAAGTTTTTGCCTTATGCGGGGTGCCAGGTACGTGGAAAAAGAATGAATGGTGTTAAAAAACGGACGGAGGAAAAAGACAAACTGGGTACAGAGGGCCGGGGGGAGTGTTCTGCAACAACATCCCACAGGACGTTGGGGGGGCCGTGGTCAAATAGGATTGAAAAGCGGTCAAAAATTGTGGCGGTCCAACCCTGCAAGGCAGGGCCGATGAGACTGGGGAAGCACACACTGCCAACGTCCCGGGGGGGTCGCCTGGCAGCATTGGTCAGAAAAAGGGTGGAGGGGGTAAAAGGGGGAGGTGACCACAAAATAGGAAGGGAACGAAAGAACTTAGAACAGAAGACTGGTCCTGGGCTGCTTTGGATGTTCTCGGGAAAGACCGGGGGCCGAACCAACTGGGAGGCCACGGGCAGGCCCCAGATGTCAAAGTTTGGGGGGTTTTTTCTGTTGGAGCAAAAAAAGGTGTCCCCGGAACCGGGGGGAGCCACGGACCGCAAACCAAAACCGAAACTTACTCCGGACGAAGGAAGATTGTGGCCCCAGAATTAGGGAGTTTCATGAAGACAGGAAACTCCTTGGGCTGCCCAGGAGGGGGGGAAGGGGTGTAGTTGAAAACATCAGGGTACGTCGGGTGGAAACTAAAAAAGCGAAGACCTGTTTCTATGGTTTGGACCTTAGCAATGTCCGAAACCAAAAAGGGGGGGAAGTGACGGTGGCGAAGTTGAGTCAAAAAAAGGTGTCTCAACGTGGCCAGGTACCCTTTGCAACAACAGACAACGAAGCCCCGTGAAACTGGGTCGAGGACAAATAGAAGCGGAGGGGGCGCCCGAGAAGAGAACCTCTGTCAGTGTGACCCTCACAGCCCCCTGGAATAACATTGGGTAACTTCCGAATGTCAGATGGAAAGGAAAAAGTACATAAGGACTAGACTGGGCACTTGTAAAACAGGAAAACACAGAGGGGGGGGGAATATCCTCCGCCAAGGTAAGCTAAAAAAGAAAAAAAAAAAACAAAACAAAACTGGAGAATGGGATTAATCACGGAAAGAGGGGGGGGATGTCCATTGAAAAAGGTTGTTGGCTTTGAGAAAAACGTTCAACGTGTGCGTTGCAAGGTAATGAAAGCAAACAGGCGGAACGTGAAACGTCCAGGAAGGGTCAAAAAAAGAATCTGGTGTCCGATGTGGCAAGGGATGTCCACGGAAAAAAAACTTCAAAAGAGGGGGGAGGGACGAGGGCAGCCGGTGGGAAATCTGCCCCAGAACAATACGAACAACAAACAGTGGGGGACGGTGGACATGCGCTACAAATGATAAGAAAGCGAAGAGGGAAACGTAACTGGACGGCACAGCCCGAATGGTGGCCAACACAGGGTCGTTATGTTGGGCAAGGGGAAAAAAGGCAGTTGGAAACAAGAACGAGTTGCTGGATCTGTTGGAAAGGCCGGGTGGGGCCGGAGGGGAGGGGCAAGGTTACAGAGACAAAAAAAGAAAAAAAAGGGAAAAGGGAGGGAAGAGAGAAGTGTACTGCACAGGCCGATTCCACCCTATGACAAAGAGCCAGAACACCGCGGAAAACAAGGGGGGAAACCGGCCAGGAGGACCCTCGGGGACGGCCAAAAGGAAGAGGCTCATGCGGGTCATCTCAAAAAAAGAAAAAAAACTCCGATAAAAGGCCAAACTTCCATACCAGGTCAGGTTTGACCAAGGGAAAGAGACGACGGGGTGGGGAAGCGGAAAAGGAAAAAAGGAACCACGCACCTCTGGCCTCAACGCGGGCCAGTTGCGGGCAACGTAAAAAATCTCGGGCACACTTTCCTTAAGGCCCCGGAAACGGGTCACAGCCGTGAAAAAGAAAGTCAGGGAGTATCAGCAAACGTCAAAATCCACGACGCGTCAAAAAAAACGCCCAACCCGGGCCGGGCAACAAAAACGCATTCGGACCGCAAAGACGCCGGTCCGGGGATAAAGGGCGCGGCAATGGATCAGTTGAAAGGCGGGGTTGACAAGGGGTGGAAAGGTCAGGTGAAAAGAGGAAAGGGGCAAGGAAGTCATCAAAGAATGAGGTGACATTTTTGATACCCGCATGGAAACTTCGGGGAGGAGGAAACTGAACATCGCCCCTCGCACCCGAAGGGGGTCGGAGCGGCTCCGCCGTGAAAAAAGAAGCAAAGTGACTAAGGGAAAAAGGTGGTGGGCAGGGAAGGTGTCACTGGGCCACCGTGAGGGGAACGTAAGCGAACAGGTAAGACCCTGGGGGTTGGTCGACCGAGGGAAAACGGAAAAAAAAAAATCGGCAACCGGGACGTTCGAGCTCAAAAAAAAAAAACCGAAGGAAAGGGATCACAAAACACGACGCCGGGGAAACCCACTTAGTGCCGGTGGAAGGAAACCGCGGGGGGTCAAAAAAAAGGACCGCGGGGGCGTGCAGGGGACGCTCGGGGTCGCCCGGAAAAGTACACCGGGGGAATGGGAAAAACTGTACCCAGACCCCCAAGATGAAACGGGACAGACCGTGTTCAAGCAGTGTGGTGTCCAACCAAGGAGAGTAGAGCGAAGAAGAGAAAAAAAAAAAGCAAAACCCCGAAAACGAAAAAAAAGCAGGAGGGTTGCTAAACCAGCCTACGGCACCTCCACCTCACTGCTTCGAACGCTAAAAAAAAAGGAGGGAAACATAAAGACGTGGCAGCGGTCAAGACCAGGAAAAACTGAATAAAGGAAAAAAGGAACCGTTACGCGGACCAGGGGCTGGACCTCCCTCAGATCCGGTAACTGGACACGCCCAGAGAAGGGGGTGGCCGACAAGCCGCCAAAACACAGTGCAAGGGGAGTCACTGGCAGCAGCAATTGGACCGTCAAGCATACGGCCCACCTGTCCCATAGAGGAACCGGGGGAAGTTCAAAGGGGAAAAAAAAGTTTAAGAAATGGGCCAACCATTCAACCAATTATTCAAAAAACTTTTCCCTGAAACCACGCAAGGGAACGGAACGGGGAGGTGAATGGACACCGACCGGCCAAAAAAGCGAAAAGAAAAAACGCAAAGGGAGGAAAAAGAACATGTGTCTGGCAAGAATCAAACTCAAAGTTAAAAAAAGGAAAACCTGACCCGTAAAAAGAACACCTGCCAAGGGGGTCGGGGGGCCTTTCACAGGCGCGACGGACGGACTCGGTGTAAGGGTCCGAAAAGCACAAATCACTGCCAAGTTGGACTGCGTAGCCAACGTTGTTTACTAAAAAGCCGAAGTATGAGGAAAACGAAGGGGAACCGGGGTCGTCCAATGACAGGACGGTTGGAAGGGGACAGCACAAGGCAAACCGGCCCGCCAAGGTCGCCGACTGAACAGAAAAACTGACCTCGAAAAGAGTGGGCTGTCTGAACCGAGGCCAATCGGTGGGGGGGACTGTGCACGACTCTGCGCCCCCCGGGGGTCCCCAGGAAAAACTGTGGAAAAAAAAAAAAAGGTTGTACTGTTCTGACGTCCCACGGAACCAAAAGAACCCCAAAAAGGGGGACGGGAACGGAACCACGGCAGCACGAAGGCAATCGACGAGTTGAACAGTCAACTCAGGAAGGAAAGAAAACCGGCTAGACCTTGAAAACGCCCCGAAAAAAACACCGGTGTCCTGCTTGCCACGAGAGACAAGGACAGAGGAAAGGGACCAAGGCCCATGGTGGGGGACCGGCAACAGAAAGGAGGCCCAAAAAAAAACACGGACAGGAAGTACCTCTACAGTTCCGCTAAAACACTAAGGTAAAACAACCAACAGAAGGACCACACTGGCCTGCCTACTGGAACTTCGGGGAGACGGGTGCAATCTGCGGGTGCTGCGAACACCCTGCACGCCGGTCCAGAAAAAACGGTGGGGGAAAAAACTGTTCACATGAAAGACTTCCCCCTGCTGGTAAAAAAAGAAAAAAATGACCAAGGTTACCAGGAAGACCTTTAAATACCTGAGGAACCTTTCCATACGAGTCGAATGGGTAGCCACGGTTCCGGGAGGGGGAAAGGGACTGAAAAAGCAGCAGAGATGTGGAAAACTTGCTACAACACGTATCCGTTGGTGGGACCCTAGGAAGGGGGCATGGACAATGTTGTGGAAAAGGAACAAAGAACGTTTTGTTCGAGGCCGTGGCATGACGCAGGTTGATCAGAATCCAGATTTTTCCACGATTCTCCTCAAACTGTGAGGGACGAACGGGAGCACAAAAAGTCAAAAGGGGGGACAAGACGGGCGGCCGGTTGCAAAGAAAGAACACGACGGTCGAGGCAAAAATACCGTTCCACTGGAACACTCGGCCTGGGCCGAAAAGAACAGGGGTCCCATGCCTTATTCGGGCCACCAACGACTTCAAGGGAAAAAAATGGAAAGAGGCCAGGTAAAAGACTGGGAACGCGGCCCGGAAGAAAAGTTGGGGAAGAAAAATCAGAGCACAGGTTCAACTGCCGTCTTGAAGCACGCGTCAAAAAAAGAACGGCCAAAAGTCGTATCTCTCTCAAACAACGGAATTGAGGAAAGAAGGGGGAAGCAGGAAGCCCGGCGTTGACATTTGGAGAAAAGAAAATCTGTGGACCCGAACTACGGGCACTTTGCCCAAAATTTGCAGATTGTCAGGACGTCCTCAACCAAAAGTTAGGACCAGAAAAGCCCATTCCGGGGACCGAAGTAACCAAGGCAAGCGTTGTGGTCCAAGGGAGTCGTTTGTGACGAAATTCCATTACTACACCCCAACGAGTATGCAGGCCCTAGTGCGAACAAGGGGGAACAGTAGGGGGTGGACCAATAAAAAAAAAGTAGTGACGTAGGAACAACCTACCCACCACTCAGTTCACGGCGTGAAAGGGTGTGCCCACGATCTCGGGGAAACAGGGAGGAAAAAAGATACTGAAACCACATCGGGAGGCAGTCAAAAAAGAAAACGAAGAACGGGGCAATGCCACGGTGAAACGGTTCCATATCCAAAAATAAGACCGCGGGTGTAACCACAACAGAGAAGGTGACGTAGTAGAAGGTAAAGCGAGAAAAGGAGAAAAGCAGACCCATCACGCGATATACCGGGGGCGAACAGCTCGCGTCGTGAAGGGTAATCAAAAAAAAGGGAAAAGGGGAAACTGCTTCAGAAAGAGGGTGGCCAAGGAAAGGAAAAAAAAGGGCGTGAGAAGGGCCAAGCAAAAAACCAGGCCTGCGATGTTCCAAGGTAGCGAACAGGAGACTAGGGAAACTATCGACCGAATAGCAAAGAAAAACAAGCCGGGGTTTGCACGGCGGGTTGTCGTACTTCACCGACTGGAAATTCCGAGGTGGCAGGTGGGAGGAGGTCGGCCGACCAAAAAAAAATGGAAACGGCCCTGCTCAGAGAGGTAGTAGGGGAAAACCACGTGTTGGTCCTTGGCCATAAACCTTGCTTTCTGCCAGGTTGGCGGCCATAAAAAGGAACGAAAGGGGTCAACAGTATGGACACTCAGGAGGAAAGTGCAGAGTGGCATGCAATTAGTTTACTACCTTAAGGGGGGGTAGGGTGTCGGGGTGCAGGGTAGGGACTTGGGGTGAAAAATGAGGAAAAGGAAAAACAGCAATGCACGAAAAATGGATCCACTACCTTGCGCAAGGAAAGGGGACCAAAGGACCCCACGATGGGGCAACCTCACCCATTCCTCCAGAGAACCTGGGACAAAAATGAAAAAAAATGAGCGTAAACTCACGGGTCCCGACCATTAAGACTTGTTTCTGTCCAAGAGAAACCAGGTAATGTAGGGGATAGGAAAAAAGGGCACTCAGTTCAGAACGGCATTCCATACGAAACCGTTGGGCAGGTCGTCAAACCAGCTGAAAAGCAAGGGACAAACTGTTCATTCGGACTTATTGGGTCAGGTGGGAATCTGAAAAAGGAACCGAGACGTAGGAGGGGCAAACAAAGGGGAAAAGAAAGAAAAGGGGGGGAGACCCGGCGAAAGGGCCGGTCAACAGTCGGAACTTGAGTTTGGTGAAGGACGCCAAAGAAACCAATGTAGCCGTAAAAAATGCGGGAAGGGGGGAGGCAAAGAGCACAGGGGTAGGGTGCAAACAGGAACTCACTAAGGTTTAACGGGGTTGGTGTGTGTCAAACATGTTTAACCGCGAAGGGAGACATGCAGGTTTGGGAAATGGTGGAAAAAGAGAGGGGAAAAAAAAAGCGGACCGGGGGGGAACTTCGCCGGGGCCAGAAGGAAAAGGGACCAGGGGACGTTAGTCTGCTTTTCCGTCCACGTGACTTCCAAGTGGTAGGAAAAGGAGAGGGAGAAATGGGGACAGGTCCAGGAGGGTTCGGGACAACAGAGGGGATCCCAGAAAAAAAGGAGATCGAGGCGGTCAACCATTGGGAAGGGACGCGGAAAAGGGTCAAGGCGATCCAAAGGAAATGGGACGAAAGGAGGAAAAAGTTTCCTCGGTAAGACCTAAGCCTGGGGCGCAAAAGGGGGGGGCTTCGGGTAGGGGGAAAGGTTTGGAAAAAATAAAAGATAGCTTTACAAAAACGCAGGACATCGCAGGTCGGGGACCTGTAAAAAAAGGCTGCTTGTTATAAAAGGGAAGGGACACGAGAATGAGAGGGCCAGACAGAAACACAACTGAAAAGGGACAAGGGGGAGGAAGAGGGGATAAAAGAAGTTGGGGGGTGGGGGGGTCAAGGCATACCGGAGGGTGTCCTCAGGGGAACACCGGGGGGAAAGGGGGGGAGGAGAAAAAAAACCGAAGAAAAACACCAAACAAAAAAACCACAGACTGCAGCCGACCAGGGAAAAAAAAAGTATTTGTGGAAAACCAGGTAGTTTCGTGTCCAAACGAAAGAAAGTTGGGGGGAGCCAGGGAAGGGCGTTTTGTAGTTGAGATCAAAAAAAAAGTTTGGCCAAAAAAAAAGAAAGGCAAGTGGGGAAGAAACGAAGGAAAAAAAATGTTGAAACCTAGGGGGTGGCGTCGAACGCTGAGCACCAACTGGGTTCTAGGGGGACGAAGGCCAGGGGTCATGGTGCAGGAAAAGGTGTGCCCATTGGGACAATTAGGGAAAATTATTGGGTTTGAAAAGGACCAAACACAACAATATCAAGGAAAAAAGTTATAAAATTTGATAGTGACAGGTCCAAAGACTGAGGAAGCCACGTAAGAAAATTCAGCTTACAAATAATTAAATTTTGTGCATTGCTATAAACACAGAAAATGCTGATCAAAAGATGGAGATAAACGGAAATGGTGAGAGCCAAAAAGTAATTGAGGATACCGGCTAAGTCAAGATTTGGACTAGAAAAAAAAACTGGTATCACGGGGTCAAAAAGGGTCCGGGACAAGCGGTATACATTGTGGAGCGCGGATCCGAGACGCGAAGAAAGGCTTTTCATCCAAGAAATAGGGGTGGGGGGGGGGGCAATGACCGGGGTTGGGGGGGTGGGGGAAAATAACCGAAGGTCGGTGCGGGTGGGAAAGGGAAAAGGGAAAGGAAAAAGTCCAACGGGCTTGTGGAAAGGACAAGAGGGCCGGTGGACAAAGAATCTGGGGGCGGGATATTGGTGTCCAGGGATGGTGACCCTAACTTAAATAGGGGGAAATCACTGGGGGGAAACAGTTGTCAAGGGTGACGGTCTAGGAAACACTCTCAACGGACCCCCCAACAAAGGACAGTAAAAGGCACCGTTGTAAAAAGTTAGGATGAACGTGGTGGGCGCTCTCATGAAGCCGGCGCGGTAAAAGCTTCCGAGTGTAACTGGCGCCGTAAAGGGAAGGTGTGGCCGAACAAAGGTTTAGAGTTTGGGGGCCTGGAAAAACAGGCGTTTCAGCAAGCAGGGACAAATGTGTATGGTATCTGGATGGGTATGCTTGGTGGCCGAAAAGGGCAACTGGAGGGGGGACACGGGATAAAATCGAGACTCAAACCAACACAAACTTGGGAGGAAGGAAAAAATAAGGATCACACGCAAAAAAACCCGCCCGGGACACCCAAAAAAAAAAAAACCAAACACTCCAGCCCAGGGCCGGCGTCAAAAACTATCAACAATATTCACAAAACGCACCACTGAAAAAATTTCAATAAACGGCCAACGAGAACGGCGACTTGAAACCAGGTCCGGTAGGTAGGGCCTGCTCGAAAAAAGTAACGCGGGAAGAGCAGGGGGGGGGGGGCCGAAAGTTAAACACCTTCACCATCAACGTAAGGGAAGGTGCCCCCAAGACCCGTCTGGGGGAGGGAGACGCTTCAACCCTGAAACCACAGGGAAAAAAAAAATCGGCCAAAAACCCTGGGGTGAGGGACGGGCATCAATTCCCCACAGGGGGCGGCACCCGGCAAATTTAACCGAATGCCTGAAAAAAAGGGTTTTACAACGACACGTGAAAAAAGGCCTGGGGGGGAAGGCTTCAATTACCCGGTAAAAACCCTTCTGCAAACTGGTCCCCAACCCAAGGTACCTGGCAAAAACCAAAAAGGGATCGCTGAAAAACGCATCAGAGACAGGTATAGCCGGAGACGCGCGACTGCGTAACGCGGTTACGAGTTGAAAAGTGATAAAAGGGACCTAGTAAAAAGTAGGAAGGAGAAGGGTACAGAACTCTGAAATTATTTGGGGGGTACATGGTTTGAATAGCAAACGATTGGCAAATTTACCAGAGAGAACCTGGAAACTAAATACACGCCGTAACAATCCCTTTTCTTCAACGCGGAACTGAAAATGCACTGAAGCCCCCGATCCAGTCAGAACGGGAGAAGTTGGGGAAAGTGGTGGTTTTGCAAATGAAGATAGGGGCAAAAACACCTTCGAAGGAACCGACGTTCTACACAGGAAGAACCACGGTTGGGGAAAACGGGAGCACGGAAAACCCATCGTTGGAAACTTTGGAGGTGAAGAGTCGTCAAAACCCGCTGAAAAACGGAGGAAGAACCAAACAACTGACTCCCGGGGACGCCAAACGGACGTGGAAGGGTGGAAAAGGGAAAAGAAGCGGGGGGGTCAACGAGTCAACAAACACGTGTAACAGGCTCCTTCTTTCAGTCGGAAGGTATCAAGCGCCGTGGGGCGGTACACACCAGCCTGACAACAAACCCCCCAAACCCAAAATCACGGTATCAACGCGTGCCCGCCGGGACCGGCAGTTTGGAAACATCTGAAGCGAAACTACGAGAACATCAAGCATCCCACCAAGAAAAACAAATCGGACTGCAGGCGTTCTGAAAAAAAACGCCTATCTTGTCAACATCAAAACTACGACGGAAAACCTCTAAAAAACAAAGGAACACGCATGAAAACCATCGCCTGGACATCATTGGACCAAGGGGTCCATAGAACCGTACGCAAAAAAACCAAGACAAAAAACTGGCTGAAAACTCCGAATCAGTACTGGCGAAACAAACAGGACTGGAGGGGACAAAACAGGAATCACATCGAAACAGTGCCGTCGAAACCTTGCATGATCAAAAGAGTGGAACGGCAACCAACTTACGAAAACCGGAAACCCATCGCTGGCAGTAGAGGGAAAAAAAAAAAAAGCAAAATGTCTCGTTCACAACAGTCAAAAACCTATGGAGGGGAAAACCGGTTTCCCAAAAACCGAACAAAAAAGGTAACAAGTCGGACGGGTCCAAACCCCCCTGGACCGAAACTTCCGCGGGGCAGCACAAAACAGGAACAAGAAAGAAAAGTTGAAGGTGGCCCGGAAAGAAAAACCACCAGGGACAGAACTGAACGACCTTCAAAACCCGAACCCCTGCAGGGCTTGCTTTCGGCCTTCCTGGCAGAAGTAATAAGGGAGGAACGATGCCCGCACGACCAGCTGAACCCAGTTTGGCGGCAGGAAAAAAAAAGTAGTGACGACCACCACCAAAAACTGGAGTATGGAAATTAATAAACCCGGTCAAGTCCATGAAGAAAGGTCTTTGTAACACCAGGAAAAGAGGAGGTAGAACTTTCGCAAACTGCCAGCATGCAGGAAACTCATGGAACGGGCCCCCGACAAGACAAACATCTTGGGTTCAAAGGGGGCACTGCAATAGGCTCCCTGGGTGGGACAACATCAGAGGGAGTGGGTGACGGGCCAGCAGGGGAACCAAAGGAAAAAAATAACGTCCACCCCGGAAGTTAAAAAAGTAGGCAACGCAAAAAAAAAACTTCCGACGGCAACAATCCGGAAAAAGAATCCCGGGAAAACTCACCTGCGCTAGCATCGGGGGAAAGAAACCAACGAACAACACCAAGTGGCTGACAAAAAAATACTAACCAAGCCGAGATAAAACAAAGGGCCCGGACCTAAACTCAGAAAAAAATTCACACTTGCCCACTGTGAAACCTCCGACGGGGAAAAACGCTGAAGAAAAAAAAAAGAAGTAATGAACAAAACGAACGAAGGGCCAACGTTCTCTACTTTACGGGGCGAGGGGCTACGAAGAGGTCTCAAAAAAGGCAAAAAGGTAAGGGGTGCACCTTGTTCAGAAAAATCACAAGCACGGAGGGTGAAGGCAAACAAAAAGGAACAGGCAGAATCAAAAGTTTACCGAGGGAAACTGTAATAAGAAAACCTAGTGGGCTACCCCCCTCAATAGAAACCTTATTGCAGATAGAGTGACCTGTCAACGACGGACCTTATCCGGGGTGACAACGGCAGGGGAAGGGGCAAGGAATAAAATTGCCGAAAACGTGAAGGAAAAATGTTCAGGCTTCTTTTCTCAAAAAAACCGCCCCACTCACTGGTCGATATTTCTAGCCAACTTTGGGAAGAGAACGCAACAAAAATTACCGCAAAAGGGGGAAAATGAGGGGCAGTGAAAAAAAAAAAAGTCAGTGGCATGCGCACTTTGGGCACGGCCGGCAATAAAGGAAACAAAGTGGGTGGAAAAAACATTCCTATTAAACCACAAACGACATAACTGGAAAAGACCAGGGGACGAAAACAGACTGGACCCCCGCGGCCAGGGCTGGGTGGGGTGAAAACGTTGAGAAACGAAGGACGGCAACGCCACGGGAAAGGATTCGCCGCCAAAACAAACTCCAGAGACGGAAAAAATTCC
>Ga0179593_1456661_pt1 | contig 11966 bp, 21 predicted proteins | sample CZODoug2_1_08_16_FD_185931 | JGI IMG/M metagenome (GOLD analysis project Ga0179593, IMG submission 185931) | Vadose zone soil fungal communities from Angelo Coast Range Reserve, California, USA - CZODoug2_1_08_16fungal (PacBio error correction) | ecosystem: Environmental > Terrestrial > Soil >...
AGACCAACTGGGGGAGAAGAGAGGGAAGCTTCAACTTGGGAAAGGATCACTTTAATTTCGCGTTCAGGGGTCGGCAGGGAAGGAGGTTTTCGTCTTGCGAGTAAACAGCACTCGAGATTCGCCCGAAAGGGAGGGGAAAGACATCGAGAAAAGGAAAAGACTCAGTAGAGTAAAAGAAGGATTAAGATTCGGGCAATCACCTTCAAAAAAAAAATGCTTCACTCTTGACCAAGTGGACTGGGACAGAATTGGTTATCACGGGGAAAAGTCAGGAAACTTTCGAAGCGACGGGCAAAACAGTCGTAAACGCAGGGAGAGGTAAACGTAGGGAAAGGTCGAGGACATGAGAGGAAACGAAATGAAGAAGCACGAAGAACAAGAATCGGGGTACATCATTATCAGAAAGAGGGCGTCGTCAGGTCAGCGGGGAGGGGTCACGAATCAGATAAAATCGGGAGAGTTGAAAAAGGGGTTGAGCCTGGAAACCGGATAGAGTGTATATGGATGTGTAGAGAGTCGGAGGGCGATGCGTCGGACACCTTGGGGAAGCCAAAGGCTTGACCATAGAACGGACCCCTGGAAGAAGCAAGGAAAACATTGAGTGTCGGGGACTGAGGTTCGTAGGCAATCGGTCGTGAAAAGAAAAAGGGAAGGCGTGGGTGAGAGAAAAAAGAAAGATATATCGCAAAAGGGAAGGAGGGGTTAAAATGGGAAAACAGACGGAGATGTGGGTGTATAATGGTCGTTTGTGTGCGGGTGTAGGAAAAAAAGGGGTGGAGATTACTCAAAGAAACGAAGAGATGATGGACAAGGAGAACCCTATCCAGGAAGGTAAGTGACTACAACAGGATTCACTCAATTGAATCTTACCCGGAAAATACCGGGTGGAAGAGGCGGGCCGGCAGAGGAGGGAGGTCTCAAAAACGTGAGCCGTGCAGCCAACAAACCATAAAAAGAAAAGTAATGCTGAGAAGGGTAAGTATATAGGTGAGGCCGGGTGCCTAAAAGAAGAGGGGGGATCTGACACTACGGATGGGAAGCGGGGTGATGAAAAAGGGAAGAGGTGACTAATCGGTTAGAGCAAGGGGAGAGTCTGATGCCGTGTTGGATACAGGTGGCAAGAAAAGGAGAAGAAAAAGCTACGGCGGTGACAAAAAAATGCTGTTGAAGCGAGTGTAGAAGTTGGAACAACAAAAGGTCGGGGGTAGGGGTCAAGTAACGGATATACCAAGTACTAATGCTCGTGCTGCTGTGGACCAGATACATATGAGGAAAGGAGAAAAGGAAGGCAAACAACAGGGGGGGGGCGCGGCCGAAGTAGCAATACGAACAGGAAACGAGGAAGTGAAGCGACTCGGGGTAGAAAACATGGATGACAGGTCACTTGTAGGTGAGGAACCGGAGTCGGACAAAGACGGAGGCAGCAATAGGTAAACAGGTGGACTCATAAAAATAAGAACCCAAAAAAGTCTACCGGGGAAGCCACATAGAAAGCGGTCGAAGAAGGGACTAAAGGCGTGCGTGAACCCAGATTCAGGTTGGGGGGGAAATTGGAGAGACCGCAGCCCCGGCTAACAAGGGGGGAAGAAACCGGTGAACCGGGGAGGAGAGTTACAGGTAAGAGCGAAAGGAGCGACAGCCGTGAACGAAAAGAAAGCGGGGCATAACGCAGTTTAGAGTTGCAAAAAGTTACCGATTTCAGCACAACAGACTCCGCGGAAAGCAACCTCGGATAGTGAACAGGGGTGACGGGTACCGCGTGGGGTCAAGGGGCGAGTTTCAGAAAATAGCCGAAAACTAGAAAAAAAAAAAGGGTGGATATTTCTGGTTGTAGGGGGGAGGGAGGACAGGGGACCGACGGAATAACAAACACACCGACTCCTCGAGCTGTGTTGGCGTCCATAATGGGGGAAGAAATGCTGGAAAAAAAAAAGCTGAAAAACGCGTCCAGTAAGAAGACTGCCCGTGTATCGCGACGGAACCCTTGCGCCTGGGGCAAAGGAAACGAGACGAGAGGGGTGCTTGGGAGGCGCTTTGACCAAGAGAGTCCGCGTAATTGCGAGAATCTCGAAAAATGACGCAGAAGGTAAAAATGGGTGGGGGCAGGGAGGGAAGTATCCGGCAGAAAATTGGCACGCGGGGGGGTGGGAAAACGGGAGGGGGGGTGGTAAGAGTTCTTCTGAAGACGCTTGCAGCAAGAACGTGCTACGTATGTCAAGAGGGGAAGGTTGAGAAGGGAAAGGATAAAAAATAATAGCTACAGCCAGAAAAGTGTCGCGTGCGTGTCCGGAAACGGGGAGGGAAGAAAAAAAACAGGCGCTGGAACAAATAAGTCGATGGTAACAGCGTCGGGCGAAACTCTTAAGGACGGAGAGAGGAAGCGGGAACAAAAAAATCGGGGGTTCTTCGAGCGTAATGGGGGGGAGAAAAAGGGAAAGGCATGAAAAGGACTGTGGGCGTCAGCACATGAACAGGAAGATGCCTGAGACCATAAACTCAAGCTCGCCGCGAAAGGAAAGTCATTGAGGACAGGGGAAACCAATAAAATTCCAAAATACGACAGGCAGGTGTCCACTCGAGACGGGAGAAAGAAAGAGAGGGAAGATGGTACCAGTTCATCAGTTATAAACGACGGATCTTACAGACCTAAAAGAAACAGTGGAAAGAGAGGGAAACCGCCTCGGCTCAGGGTACTGGGCCCTGAGAAAACTGCTAAGTAACGTCTCGAGGACAAACCAACTTCCCAAACCATCCATCGCAAAAAAAAGCCTATGTAATAAACGCCACCATAAAAGAAAAGGGAGTGGACGGAGTCAAACCAGTCCAGGAAACTTCGAACAAAGCCGAGATAAAAAGGAGCGACAAGAGTCTCACAATACCCTTGTGCGAAGAAGAAGCGGGTGTAAGTAGCAGAATTGTGTTCAAGACAATACTTGAAGTAGTGTCATAAATACATCCGACGAAAACCGACAACGCCACCGCGAAAGGAGAAATCTGGACCGAGAAGAACGCAGACTCGGAATCAAAAAGAAAAAGACTATTGGAAGCAAGAGATCGGTGAACACGGCCTCGCGTTTGAATAAAGTGCTCTGGGGACATACGCCGGTCCAATCGGTGTGCATGGGCGTAACGACCGGGGGGGGATCAGCGGGGAGAGGAATTGGTTCGGGAAAAAGGGAACGAAGTGCCGTCAAGCATACGATGCCAAGTAAAAAAAGGAGTGGCGGAGCCAAAGTGATCGAACGGAAAGCCAGAAGTCGCGGACGGTAAGCGTACTCCCATGTTGCGAAGAGAGAGGGACCTAAAAAAAAAAGAAAGCAGTGCTGACATCTACACATGTGGAGCGGATCGCCGGACAAGATGGGAAAGCCATTCGGCTCAAGCCAAAAAGAGGTAGAGTCGGCTACGACGAGACCAATTCCTAGGGCGACAAGAGAGAACAGGAGAATGAGAGGAGGAGGGAAGAAAGGGGAGGCGCCCCGTAGAGGTGGTCTCGTCTGAAGAGATCGATCCGACCGCTCATGCGTGGATTAGCAGGGGAATGTCTAATCTGTTCAAAAATCGTAGCTAGTCGCGTGGGCGGGAGTGCCAGGGTAGTCGATGAACTGGGCCTTTGGGGGAAGACTGAAGTAGGGGGAGGGGGGGGAATGTGGGCGTTCGCCTCTCTGGACGCTAGGTCGATTAAAGGCGAACCGTCCGGAGGTAGTAACCCTGGTAGGTGTGCAGCTCGGCCGTCGCGCGCTTAGAGGGAAAAAGGAGTAGGAAGGAGGGAGAGAGGAAAAAAAGGGGGAGGTGGTATGTCAATCACACAAGTTGAAAACGCCACGGGAACCAAAACAAACCCGCGATTGCAAAAGGCTAGGACGGAGTCTCCATAAGGGAACGCGCGTATGCATCGCGCGCGGAGGTACAAGAGAGGGATGAGGGAAGAGGGTGCGAGAACGGGGGTTCGGGGGAGGTCAGGAGTATGACGTGAAGGAACTAGGAAAGGAGAAAGGGGAAAGTCAAATGACGAAATTGCTGTGAGCTCCACGGTTGGGCCAGACGCCCCTCGTGTCTTCAGTGAAAAAAAACTCGGCCGAAGGTGTGAATCGTCCTTGCCAGCTGTTAAGGGAGGGGGGAGGGAGGACAGGGGGGAGAAAAATAACGAAGAGACGTGTCCGCCGTCGGCTTCCATTCGGTGCGAGGGATTGGTCGAAGGCAAATGGTCGGATAACGTCAGTCGGGGGAGACGAACGTCCGTGCGAGCATGACACCGCCAATGAAAAGAAAAACGCAATAGGGGGGGGAAGCAAAGGATGGTAAGGGAATAAGAACGAGGACGTACCCGGAACTACCGGGACGTGGGGTCCACTATGAAAAGAGAAAAATTGCCCCATCCGAGTACCTCGTCCCGACTGGAAAGACACGTGTCTCGTAGTGCAGAGGGAAGGGTAGGGAAGTCGTATGAGTGGGGCTCGAAGCAGAAGGAGGCTCAAGAGGTGTCGGTCTCAAGGGGTCTGCTCGATTCAGTCAGTCCTTGCACTTTCATATCGGGAAAAAGGCGTCACAGTATAAAAAGAAAAGAAAGGGGACAACTTGGTGTTGGAACCTCAATGGGTCTGAAAGCAAGCCCGAGTGGAAAGGGGGGTTCATATGGACACCATATGAAGCATCCACAGTCTGGGAGAAGTCCTAGTGTTTCATCGAAAGAAGGAAAGGGAAGAGAGGAGATAGGAGAGATGAGTCAGGTGTGAGGATAACGACCTCATGTGCATGCGTAGACTCTTCAAACAAGCGTTTCTACTCCTCATGTCAACAGAATTGCCAAAAAAAGGGGGCCGTACTTCGGCAAAAGAGCGGGTATAGGGTAAGGAAAAGGCAAAAAGGGTGGGGAAAGGGTTGGAAAGATAGGAAGAAGTGGCGGCAGAAAAAACAAACCCATCACAAACCTTCGACTCTTTCAGTCAGGGAGGCGAAGAGATGAAAGAAGGAGTGAGAAACATCGTGGAGGAGAAGAGGAAGGGGGATGAAGTATGTCGCGAATTGTTATGCAACCTTTGCAGTTTCGGAACAAATTCACGAGGGGGGAGTGGGGGAGGGGTGGGGGATGGGGAAAAGGAGTAACAGGTAAAACCCGGGGGATATCAGCACCAATTATCCTGATACCATGAATACACCGGTGGGGTAGGAGACTCGCGGTGGAGAAGGTTGACGGGGCTCGCGAGAAGAAAGAAGGAAAGGGGGAACAGAACGCCGAGACCGTGGGAGGTGGAGGGGGGATGCAAAAGACTGCTCGACCGAGCCTGTAGCAAAGGTGTGAGATGTCGCCGCGAAGATATAAGGGATACGGTGGTAAGAACAAAGGAAGGGGACCAAAAGGTGCACTTGGAGACGGGGGCTTGTGTGGCAGACAACTGTTTGTGGTCGCCGGGGCGCGGGAAAACTGGGTCTTCGTACCCAGAGAGGGAGAGCTTCCTTGAGGGAGGTTCCGAGAGGTGAGGGCGGGTGATGAGAGAGTTTCAGGGGAGTGATACAATATCAAGCCAACGCCCAATAGATCACACCAACTAGCGGGAGGAGAGGCTGCAGCGCGAAGGTGCAGGGGGGTGGAGGGGATGTTGGTGGGGGGAAAAATCTACCATGCGAACGTTAGATCATTGACGTGGAAGACAAGGGAGGGCGGTTATGACTGTATGTTGCCGGGCAGTGAGGCGGGTGAGTCTTGGCGACCGGGAAACAGGAATACCGAAACGAGAGCCGTTCCTGTGGAAGACTATATCCCCGTGTCCTACGGAAAAATCTAAACATTTCTAAAGACATACCAAAAGGTGAGAAAAGATCGGGGAAAACAGGAGAACCGAGGAGTGAGAACAGGATCGAGGCTTCAAGGTACAACAATAAAAGGCGGGTAGAGTAAAGGAGGGCAGCTTTTCCTCCACGTGGAAAAAGAAGGATGGGGGAAAAAGGAGAATGTCGATCGTAGTAGTGACCTGTCCGAGTGACTGTCTCGGGGTAGCGGCAGGGAAAATTCTCCAGGGCGTAGCTGTATCTAAAAAAGACATGAAAGGGGGACGGCCGGTAGGAAGGGAAAAGGGGGTTCGGAGACAAAGAAGGGACTTAGTTGACTATCGTCGGAAAAAAAAAACGGAAAGAAAAGAGTCTTATAAGGAGTCGTTCGCTTGATGTATATGATGACGTGTGGGGTCTGGAAGAAAGGAAAGACTGGGTATCTCTGTCGTTTATAGGGTCAGCTTTGGGGAGCTCCACGGAAAGCATGCGGGGGGGGAGGGAATTGGAAAAGAAAAACGCTCGACCCGTAAAGGAACTACTAACCAAAAGGGCGGGTGGGTGCCAAATTCAAAACTTACCGGTGTGCGACCTACCTACAATACGGACGGGCTCTTGCAAGAAAAAACAAAGTGAGTAGTCTGAAAGGCGAAGTGCGCAGGAAATCAAGTCATGCTCGGATTGGGCCTGAAAGCGTCCGCTGGGGGGAACAAATGAATGTGCCAGCCTTCTACAGTCTGGTAGAGGTAACACCGGGTTGGTGACGGAGGTGGTCGGAACAACGAAGACGAAACGTGGGACGACTCGATTGGAAAACGCTGATCAAGCTTCCTTAAGGAATTTAACAGGATAGGGCCTGGCAGAGGCAACGGGTCGACAAAGAGTCCCGAATGAAGAAAGATAAGCGGATCTTGCGGGGGAAAGAGAGGGGCGAAATCATCTTACAGGAGAACAGTGAGTATAACGGGGTGACGCAGACGAGTGACGTCTCTCGGGACGAAGACAATGGCTAAAGTTGAAGAAATGAACTTCAGACCAAAAAGTTGTGGCCCAGGGTCTCGTGAGGGTAGCGGTAACTGAAAAAGAAAATAATGAGTGTGAAGATAAAAACTAGCTATTCCTGGGAGGCAAAATAATTGTGCAGTGAGCGCTCAAGTAACCTTGAGTCTGAGGGTACGCTTCTTGAGGCGAGCCATCAGGGAGGGGTGGGCAAGACAAAGAAGGAAACAAAAAGGAAAAAAGCCGCACTAGAAAGCAGAAAATCAAGCAAGTGAAAGATGCTTCGTCGAATCCAAAGGAGAAAGTCGTCGGGCGCGTAGCCTCGCGAAGCGAAGTAAATTTGCAAGAAACCGGAGGACAAACGGGACAGAACGCGGTGGGGGAGCCGTGAAACGGCGGGAGGGGTAGAGTAAGGGAAGGTGGGATTCGGCGTAGGGTCGGAAAGTGGGCAGGCAGGTGGTCGATAAAATAACCTAAAAAACGCCGTCTTCGGAACACAGGAAGAGGGCCACCCTAAAACATGCAAGTAAAAGCAAAGGAGGGGGGGTCTAAACCGAACGTGGGCGGATAATGAGTAACAGTAGAGTCCCACGAAGATCCCCTCGGGCGGGGGGAAGAAAGGCCTGAAGAGGGGGATTATGAGGGGTCAGGGGCTGAGTAATAGAGGAGAAGGGGGAAGGGAAAAACGACGTGGCCCGAACAAAATACGGAGCTGCGACTGGGGGTGACGGAAATGGACGAAATGTAGGGGGAAAGAGACGAATCGCCACCTGCACAAAACTGCACGGGAAGACAAATCGGTGTGCAGGAAGAATTAATAAGGACCCGGGGGTAGGGGCCGACCCGAAATGACGATGAGGAACGAATCTCGGTTTGACGGGGAGAGGAAAAAAGGGGAACGCTGAAGAGTGGCAGGTGACGGGACTTTGAAGAAAAGGGGGCTTGACCACAATTAACTGCAATGGCCCCGTACGGGGGATTAGAGAATCGTTCAGGATTTATGACAAGGGCATCTACACCAAAATGGAAAGGAAGATCGACGACAAGGGGTATAGCATAAAGAGATAAAATGACAATCGAGTAACCCTGATGAACCCTTAGACAGAAAGGGAAGGAATGCAGGGGGGATCGGAGAGCTAATTCGTGCTGCCGAAACATGAAAACAGCGCGGTGCTCATGGGGATAGTTGGAAAGAGAGAATTCGGGTCGCTCAAGCCTGAGCAGCCGACGAGCGGTCAAAGAACCAGGGGAATCGGTACAAAGAAGCAAGGCGACTGCGAGCTGATAAAAAATAGGGTCGAAATCACTGGTCGGGAGTCGTCTCACTAGAACAAGAGAAAAGGGAAAACAAAAAGAGGGCCAAACAAAATTGTACATTACCGTCAGACCCGGGAAGAAAACGGAAGCGGGAAATTAACGCGACAATGCGGTAAATCTGCATAAAACCGAAACCCAGTGGGGCAAGAGGGGGTTAAAAAAGGAAGAAGAGAAGGACGAGTGAACCCAGCCGGAGAATCGCTAAGAGGACTGTCAGCGAGGAAGGGGAATAAAGTTGGCCATGGATCCCGGTGAAATCTAAGAGATAAAAACAAGGCGTCACCTCTGGGAAACCAAAATCGCCAGGAGGGCCAGGAGAAAAAATAGAAAACGAGAAGATGTCAAAAAAGGCGAGGACTCCTTGTCAGGAGTCAAAGCGTTCGAAACTTCGATAGGAAAGACTACAGAGGCTCGGCAAAAAGTCCCCTCAGAACCTAAGAGGGTTTCAAGAAGAGGAGCGAGGGGCGAAGGGGCGGTCGTAGGGAAGGGTAGGAAAAGAAGCCAAGGAGGGAATAAATATAAGACCGGACATGATCGAATATAAAAAGAAAGAAAGGGAAAAAAGCCGATTCCTAGCGGCGGGGGCGATGTGAAGACCAACTAAGAGCAAAAGACAGAGATGCGGAAAAAGGAGAACGGGAAAACCTGGCTGACCTTTCCAATGGATCGTGGGGACAACAGACTGCTCGCGAAGAGTAGGAGTGTAAAAGAAAATCGTTTTCTGCGACCAAAAGACGAAAAGACAGAAGTCGCGGGGAAGGAATGGGGGAGGAGAAGGGCGACTTGGCAAAAAAGAGAGGGAGAACGATAAGACTCGAAAGGAGAGAACCTAAATCCTTCCCGATCTCGGGGGGCCTAACAGCGCCACAGAGAAAAGGCTTCATAGCAGCCCCAAGAAGACTGAACCCCGCGGTCCCATATAAATCCAACCTTGAGTAGAGCTCAAACGTGGAATGCGGGAAGAAGGAAGAACACAAAAAGAGGGATCGAGAGAGCTCTAGTCAAGAAAGTCCCGCTACCATAGGAGGCTCTCTCACAAAACGGGGAAAAAGTACTCTAACTATTAGAGGTCTGGAAGGTAACGTACTCTGCCGCTTCGACCGTGGCTCGCCAGAGAAAAGCAAAAAGAAAGGGGCTCGGGAGGAGAACGAGGAGAAATTGAGATTCTATGCAAACGAGGCGTGTAGGTACCTCGTGGGAGGAACGGAGAGCATTCGAACCGGTGTGGGCGCTTATCTGACTCTTTCAGGTCAGTGCTAATCAGGGACGAAAAGGTGGAGTAGCAAGAGGAAAAGGGAAGCTAGGCAGAGTACGTAATAGGGTGTGTATGCCCGAATCAGAACAGTATTCTCAGAAGGATCAAGGAGAAGAGGATGGGGATCATGGACCAGCCGGTAGTGAAAGGAACTGACAGACCCGTATTTACCAAAAGGAAAGGCTGGGAAAAAGGGTTAGGGAAGTTCAAGATGCATCGGAGACAGGGTCGAGAGTTCGGAGGTAGATTCGGAATGGCGATAAAAGAATAGCCGAGGGTACTGGTGTTCGGGATTGTACATATCACCGCAGTGGCTTGTGGACTTGGAAGAAAAGGAAAGACGAAAGGGAACACTCTTGGCAAGTCAACGTTCAAAACGGGAGGTGGCTTGGAAAATGGGGATGCGGAGCAAGAAACCGATCACAGGAAAGTTCCGGGATAGTGTGAGAGAGATTGATCGGACAACTAAGGGGGTCAAAGCAGAACACGTGCAAGGGGAAAAAAAGCTCGAGGGAAGGGGGGAGAGGTAACGATCAATATACTTAGGGTAAGGGTTGGAAAGAGGGTTCGGAAAAACGACCTGGCGGGGCCTAGAGAAGGGCAGCCCGTGGTCAATAGGGGAGAGAGAAACGGGAACAAAAGGGAAAGAAGCAAATTCAGGGACACATAGCATCTCACGACTAAATGAGCTAAACGGCCTCGGGAGGGAACTATTATAATTAAGAGGTTGGGGGCGATGCAAAAATAATGGCTCCCTAAAGGTCACGCATGGCGGTCCGTTGGTAAGGAGGTAAGAAGTCGAATAGGAGCGTCGGGGAGGGAGAATACAGGAACGTAGGTAGCCCAGTGTGACGTGGACGAGGGGAAGGTCTCGGTATGCGGACTCATAGTCAAGTGTACAACGAGGCAGTCGATTCAGGAAAGAGACTGAAAGGAAAGGGATCCGCTTATACGAGTGCGTTGTGATCGGGCTGCTTGGGGAGAGTGTACGGAAGAAACTCAGGCTGAGGCTAAGGTCCGGTGATAGTATGAAAGAGTTGGTGTCGATGGTGAGACATAGACCATTGATTATAACCCGGGCGGAAGAAAAAGGGGAGAATAAGAGAAACGTGCGAGGTCTGGTAGGTCGCCGAGGAAAGGTTAACAGAGGTGGGCGAAAGTAACACACGGAATTGGGGGCAGGTGTGTGAGGGGCGACAACAAAAAAAGGGGGAGAAAAGAAGAGAAAAGAGAAGGGAAAAAAAAAACGGGGCAGCTCGGTCTGAGGAGGGATAGACGGGGGGAGGAAATACATTGGTGATAATGATGCCGGTACACCGAGAGGGAGGCGTGCGGAGAACTTAAAACGGGTCAAAAGTCTTATCAAGAGGGGGGAAAGAAACAGAAGAGGTGGAGCGGGAACGGCCAAGGGGATAAATTATTCGAATGAACAGAAATCGTGGTAGGGAGTAGTATCAGGGCGGAGACTTGTGCTTCTATGCAGATATCATTCGAGCGCTCCCGTGATGGATGCGGGTATGGGGTGGGATGGAGGGAAACCAATGGAGAGAAAAGGTGCAACAATCAGAATCAAGACGAAGTGGTACGGGGGATAAAAAAGGTGTCACACCATCGCGGTGAGGTGGAAGGCTCATACTATGAAGTAAGCCAACTGTAAAAACGACGAAACAAAAAGATATGAGGGAAAGGTGAGGGAGGGACGTGGAGGAGGGGAGAGTGTGAGGGGAGAGAATGATGAGGGGGGAGCAAAATAGCCGAAAAAGCTTACGCCGGGCGATGGGAAAAAGGTAAAAAAATGTTCTCTACAGGTGAGCCGAGTAGGAAACTCCACGACCCGCGGTACTGGGAAAAAAAGACATTGTCGCTGTGAAGGCGGGTTGGTCCTCAGGGGAGAAAGGTGTGGGCTTATTTCCGGAATGAAAGGGGAGGTGCGAAACAAGGCGCCGGAAGGGGATAGTTCGAATCCGGCGTTTGGGTGAAAGGCGGAGGGGTGTGTAGAGGTGCTGGAAAACGGGGTTTCCGGGAGTGGGGGGGAATGAAGGCAAGCAAGAAGGAGCGACGAAAAAAGAAAGCATTACTCTACAAAGGAGCCGCCGGCGACGAAAAGATCTGGGCGTCAACTAAAGGAAATGGGCTTACCGGGTCAGACGCGGGCGTGGGGAACATTACCTGTGTATGCCGTCATCAATGACGCTTTGATACGGCTACTGGTGGGAGTAAAAAGGAGGCGGGAGGAGGGAAGGACGTGCAGGATCCTCGGACTTTAATAACGAACCATTAGAAGGATGGCACTCATGCGTGCGCGAACCGAATGCTAACGGCCAAATAGGAGCGTTTCAGAAGGAATCTGCGTTTGGGCGGAGGGAGGAGAGGGGTGAAAAGGGGCCCGGAAAGCTGTAGTACAGTCCGGGAAAATGATAGTAATAGGAATAATCCAGGGGATAGCGTGCCGGAATTGGCGTTCGAGAGAGGGCCCCCCTGGATGCTCGATCACAAGGAACCTTGAAATTTAGAGTGATGAGAGGGAAGGAGGAGGGGATAGGGAAGATCGCGAAATCGGGCCGCCGGGAACGGTAGTGGGTGGACAGGGGGAAGAGAGGCGTAGTAGGCTTTTCGGAGCGGGTCG
>Ga0179593_1468631_pt1 | contig 11966 bp, 11 predicted proteins | sample CZODoug2_1_08_16_FD_185931 | JGI IMG/M metagenome (GOLD analysis project Ga0179593, IMG submission 185931) | Vadose zone soil fungal communities from Angelo Coast Range Reserve, California, USA - CZODoug2_1_08_16fungal (PacBio error correction) | ecosystem: Environmental > Terrestrial > Soil >...
TCTGCCTACTAAATCGCTCCGATCATTTAGGCGCAACTCGGAGGAAAGGCGCATAACCGCGTGTCGTGACCGGTGGAAGAGGTAGAAAAAATCGCCGAGACGGGGGGAACCAGCCACCCGGGGAAAATCATCAGACAATACCGGTGTTCGAGGATTGGAGGAGATCAACCTGAGAGAAGGGGCGGCACGGTCTTGACCGCTCGGGGGACTCGGCCCGGGCAGAAAGACCCAAGGACCGGAAAAAAAGATTTGCTATAGAACAACGGCGGGCAAATAGGAGATGAGCTGGAAGGAGAGGAGGGACGGGGAGAGTGCGCAAAAAATCTGAATCAGGGGAGAAAAAATCCTCCTTAGGACTGGCAGCCAGTCGAAATCTCAACCTACTGATCCGTCCAGATCTTCGCCGAGAGCCAGTCTATGGTGGAGGGGAATGTCGAGGAAACAAAAGACTCCTGGCCCCGGACGGAAGGACAAATCTCTGTGCTCGAGAAGGAAAAACAATGAAAGATCTTTGATCTGTACACCGAATCTTCTAGACAACGACATAGAAAGAAGGAGGGGGGGGTCTGGGTGGACAGGGATGAGAGAACGGGGGATGCTAAGAGAGGACAAAAAAGTGTGCTCTCGTCCAAGCGCGGTCGAGAACTCCACCTCTGAATTCTAAAGTTTCCCCAGGGTCCGGAGGAGGAAAATCTGAAAAGAGGAAATCGGGTGAATGAGTCAGAGAAAAAAAGAAATAAAGGAAAAAATGGGCAAGAAAGCTCGCAGCGGTAAAGAGTCAACTCCTTTGATCTCAACGGAAAAACGGCCGAAAGAAGGTTACAGAACTATCAGCCGCGCGCGCTCACCAAAGGGACAGGAGAATTAGACACGTACCTGCCGCGACGTGAAAACCTTTCCCTAGAAAGGAAAAAATTTTCAACAAAATGAATGACCTAAGTCTTTTAAAAAACAAGAGCCGGGCAGAAGTGAAAAGTTAGAAAATCTCATTCTCCTTTGAATGTGAGACTTTGCCAGAATTCTCGGCCGGCAAGCGCAGCCCGAAACAACGGTCCAGCCTTGAAAAAGAAAACACTGCGTGAAAGGGGGGGCAGCAGCTATGCTAAAAGAAGAGGATCGGGGCTGGACATTAAAGATCACAGCTCGCCGCCCCGGATGTGAGGCAGCGACGGGGAGGAGAGTTCTCGTGAAGACACTTCTCGATGCCATTTCCCGGAAATCAGCGGCACGAGGGCACTCGTGCACTAGGGAATAGAGGGAGGACTCGATCTCCCAGACCGTCGGGGGGACAACTATGACGTAAAAAGATGCCGGTCAAAGCGCGGGCACGAGGGGCTCTACGAGAAGACCCCAGGCCTTACGGAACGACACGGCGACCGGCACTCGAGGGGGCCGCCATGAACTAGATCTCGCTACCGCCGTTGAAAGAAACTCAGATCAAGGCGTGGTAACGGGAAGGGCATTAGGACGGACGTCGAGCCGCGCAAACTCCCAAGGGAACTAAAAAAAAGGGTAAACCTCCACGGGGAAACGGGTCACGCCGTCATAATCGCGGCGGTCTATCTCTAAAGGCCGGAGAACCGGGGGGAAAAAAAAAAGAGAAAAAAAACAAAAACGGAGGCAAAAAAGAGAACGTTGGCACCCATGCTGCCGCCATCCAATTCCTCTCCTCGCGGCCGATAGGAAAGTGAGACAAACCTTGGAATAGAACAACGCTAGGAACGAACCCGCACAGGCCGATCGGCTCTCCGCCGCTCATACATAAAATTCCTCCCGCGAGCCGACCGCGGTAACTCTCGCATCGAGAAGCCTAAGAAACACTTTTGGGGAAAACCACACGTGAAAAGGGGAGCGAAAACGAAAAAACAACTGAAAAGTTTCTGACATCATTCCAAAGTTCGAAAAGACCTATACGGGGGAACGCGCAGATGTCCCTCACTCTAAGAGGAATCCTCATGTGGCCAGCATGCCGCAGCGGTCCGTACATCCTTCTGCTTGACAGGCCGAAAGCAAGCAGATAAAATACTAAGTAAGGAGACATTTCCCAAAAGGGGGATCCCCCGACGACGTAGGAAGATATCGCATTGCCAGCGGCAGGCTTCCCAATTGGCAGCGGCAGCCGACGGACAACGGTCGTGCTAGCACGTAAACCGTATTAAATTCGGACGTACGACAAACGTATTGGGAGGGAAAGATTCCTCAACTGAAAAAGGGCTTCTTTGAAAGGGGCTGTCTCTGCAGGTTAAAAAGTAAAACCTGAGAACCTAAGAACCATAGGTCCTCTTGGGACACTCAAAAAGCCGTTCCAAAAGAAGGGGGGACCCTCCGACTCCGGCCCCGTGCGAAGGAGCGACCCATCTCTGGGAAATACCTGCGCAGCCTCTCACCCACTCGTAACTCTTAGCAAGCGCAACAGCCACAGCGCCCCGTGGGGGGCCCGCGCGCCCAGGTACTTTGGCGAGGCTGCACCTCTCCTGCCGAGGGCCCCGTTGTTCCTCTGAGAAAAGAAATCAAGGGATGGGAAAGTATAGGTCGGGAGAGGCGCTGCCCAGCATGAAAGCGAAGCGCCCTGCTCTCCAGCTCGATCAAACGGTCTCGCTCGGCGGGACAAAGGGACCTAGAGACGCCCAACGTCGCAGGAAGGAGCGGAGACCTTCGTCAGAGGTTCAGCGCGACGTCAAAGGGGACCGGTGGCGAAAAACCTTGGGAGCGCTCGAACGAAATTCGGGGGGCGGAGGGAACACCTGGAGGCGTTAAATAAAATCGTGGGGGGGGAAGCCATAGAGCTCAAAAACTAAAGTCAGATTTCAAGTGCCCGGGTTTCCTCTTAGGACCGCAGCTCCGCAGGGGAAGCGCTCTTAACGGTGGGAAGGTATGGGCTTCTCGGGGGGATTCATCACTATCTCAGCTCTGAAGCATCCAACTTGACCCGTATGAACCGATGAAAGCGCTCCCTCGAGTCGGTCCATGACTCATAATCTATATCAAAACAAGATAAATAGTATGGGGAAAAAGGGGAATCCATCAAGTGAACCTCCTAGAAGGGGGGAAGGGCGAATCTTTTACGGAAGTTCACAAGAAGATTTAAGGAGAGCGTCGGGGGACAAAAAACTCCTCAATGAAGCGGCATTCTAACGTAAAAAAAAATGAGGGCGGTTCTAGGATCTGTCTGACTAAGCGAGGCACGGTAGGGGGAGTGGAAAGTCGTGGGCAGAGTCAACGATCTGCAATATAAATGCGGAAGGGTCGACAATCAAAAAAAAGGGTCTACTCTCAAAAGAAGACGGAAAAAAGCAGGATGAGCCGCGGCGCAAGAAAGACATTCCCTAAAAAAGACCGTTCTCTGCAGAGACAAGCTTTAGGAAGTCAGAGTCTATTGAGCCTCGGAAGGGAATGGAGGAAGTTTCTGCTAAAGACTCCCCTTAATAATGTGGGGGGGGGAAGGTTCCAAGCGGGGAAAGAAACTCGGTCAAATCTAAGAAGGGGAATCGCAGAGGACCGAAGGTAGCGTATAGATCCGCGGCCACCAATTAGCTAAATCTCTTTACTCAAGTAAGTTCGGCTCGCACCATTTTGACGGGCCTGCCTGTTCTTTGGCTTAGTTCCCGATGGGGGGGGGCTAAGACTCGTGGAAAAGCGAGGAGGCCGAGCTGTCGCGCTGCTAAAGAGGGGGGTAAGCCTGATTATGGACTCTGGTTGTACGAAAAGGATTTATTTGGATAAACTAAGGGCGCTGTCAAAAAAACAACGCGCAGAGGCCTACTCCGAAAGCGGGTTTCCTACTCCAGAACCTCAAGTCATGAAAATTGAGGATGTCACCTGACACGGCCATCCTCGTAGGTGCTTCTCAAGGAATCGGACTTCTACTTTAAGGGGCACTTCTTTCGTGAGGGGGGAAAAAGGGGGGGCTTCAGGGTTGTGAAAGATGTCTGAACGGGGAGCCGTTTTTCCGGGATCACAGTCGAATCGCTGAATCCTGCGATGCATCATTACTAAACCGCTTTCACTACTCTCCGGCTCGGGAACCGTTTATTAAATGGAAAGCAAAGCCTCGAGCAGAGTCTTAGGGGAGGGCAATCTGTCGTCAAAAGAGAGGGGGTGCTGGACGAGTCGGTTAAGGGGCGTAAATTAAAAAGTAGGAACAAGGAGGAGAAATGCGAGCGATCCTCTCTCTTAAAACGGAGCGTCGCGGGTAGCGGGGGGAAAGAAAGGATGGCAGGTCAGAAAGTCGTTGCGCAACGTGCGCGAGCGCGCGTGGGAAGCATTATTCAGTCCGGGGAGAGCGGCCAACCTCTTCTGCTCTTAGGTCTGCGGTCTCATAGCGGGGGTAAAAAGACCGCGGACGGCCGGTTTTGAAAAAGGTCCGACGCCGGCAGCGAGGCCGAGGTCGACAAGTATGTACCTGGCCGAACTATGTTGAAGACCAATATTCCGAGAACTGGGCGGTCTGTAATCCTCAGCGCCTCCTCCACCAGGCCCGCGACCCGATCTCAATCTGTGGATAATCCCAAGAGTCTAATGATCTCTGGAATGTACCGCGCCCTCGGAGCAGAGGAGGGGAGGGCTTGGAAAGGGGGCGTCTAAAGAAACCGGCAGGCGCTCGTCGAGCCCGATGAAGCTCTTTCTGTCCGAGAGGGCCTGCGCGTCCGGGGAGGTTTCTTGGAAGAAGGACTGGGGATAATAGTAAAAGGGGGGGCAGCGCTTCCCGCTGCACAAAGGGGGGGGGGGCCCGCATCGAAAGAGGACGTTCGTCTTCCAGACGAACGTACGGGCATGGAAAAGCGCGGCGCCGGATCTTCAAAAAGAAAACCAAGCATCCCAAATTCCCGTTTGGGAAAACAGATCGCCAACGACACCAGGAACTCGCCAGGGGGGAACGGGGGGGATGCGCAAGGAGCGTGTCTGGTCCTCAGCCCCTTCCGGTCCGCGGCCGGCCAACGCAAGAGAAAAAGGCGGAAAAAAGGGACCGACGCCGGGGGGGAGGGAAGGGGTCTCCCGGCCTTAAAACTCTTGGGCTGAAAAAGGGAATGCTTCAGTTTAAACTCGCTCAGACAGGGCTCGACACTTTGTAGAAAGTCGAAGGCAGGACGCTAATTCGTATAGGGTGGTACGGCGCCCGCGCGGGCCTATCGACGTCCTCGACACAACCACGGCACGGGGAGAGGCCACCATAGTAGAATAAGATAGCTGACTAAGTTTGAGAAATGACTACGCAGGGATGGGGGGGGCCTCGGTACGACAGGCCCCGGGGAAAGGCAGTTCTAACGTGCGGTCGAAAGCACCGCCTGGAGCCGAGGAACCTGTCAAAAAAAGAAATTGACGCAAAACCCAGGTAAGTCAAGGACAAAGACTACATAACGATCCGAGGAATCTATGTCGTGACTCAGCGGCAGGCCCGTCAAGCAGCGGACGAAGGTCCGAATGAAAACGGGAGGAAAAGAACGGCGCGGGTTCCGGAGGGGGACTGCCAGGGGCTTGGGAAGAAAGGGTCCTCGAAAGGTAGGCGAGCCGGGCGAAAGCCTGAATGGAGGGCGAACAGGAGGCTTCCTAAAAAAACCGCCTGCATTCCAAACGGAGGGGACGAAAAAAATACCGGCTAGAAAGAAGCGAGGTAAATCACAAAAGCCGAGCCCCGTACGGGGGTTACTATCCGGAGAGAGAGCGAAAATTGCGGAAGGGGTCATTGGGGGTCTTTCGGAGAGAAGGAGACCAGTCGCCAAACAAAGCGTGGGGTCAAAGAACGTGACCGGAAGGACTTATAACGGTAACGCTATAAAAGATTGGGGAAAGACCGTTGATACTAAAAAGAAAACCGAGCAAACATCAAGTGTTAGAGAAAAAGACGTAATCGACGGTGGCGCGAAGAGGAGCTGAAGCGTTCGTCACTTGCTCGAGCACACGTAGTAGCCGTCACCGAAATCGAGAAACAACGTAGGACTGAAAAAAAAAGAGAGGATGGGAATAAGATAGACCGTGGGGAAGTCATTTACGAAACTTTCAAGAAAAACGCCTCGAGCGAAAAAGGAAAAAGGGAGGGATTAAGGGGGGAATCGTGCTCAACACGGCGAACCGGCGGCGCCATAAGAATCGGGCCTGCTCGGGACCCGTGTCGATGCGCTAGGCCGTACTCACCGTTCAAAGTCCGGCACGGCTTTGACCGGGATCAGCGGAGCGTAGCTCAAGGGGCGCGGGAAGGAGAGGACTCAGTGAAGGTCTAAAAAATAGCGGGTAGTCGAAGACCGCACAGGAGGCAGACGAAGCGGGGATCAGAAACGAGAAAGGACGGGGGGCAGCGTGCGCCCCCGGAATCAGAGTCGCTTCAAAACCGGGCCTCGAACAGCCAGGGAACGACGGGAGCAGCCTACTTGAAGACAGCCGTCTTCGACAGGGGGGGGAACCAAGTCTCCGGGATGGTGAGGAAATAAAAGAGAAAGAACTGGCCCCTCTAAGGCCCGTCCCTTCCGCGGGCATTAAAAGATGCCAGGGCCCCCAATTAAGGTTGGAGCGTACCAGGATCTTCCGGATAGAAAGGAGACTCTGGAAGAGTATGTCCGTCTGGCAAAGGGTAAAGGGGAGGCCGGAAAAGAGCGATGAGATTTAGCCCAGAGGGGGAAAGAATAGAAGACGTCTAGCCAAGGAGACCGTAAGAGGTCCAACGAAGCCGGAGGTCCACGAGCGTCAAGCTACATGTCCAAATCCTGCGGGGGGGGCCAAGCATCTCTCGGAACAGCGTGCCTCCGGTAGCAGAACGACCGGCCGTGGCAGAGGGGAAAAAAGTCGATCAGGCCCGCGCGGCAAGCCGACCACCAAAGGGCGGGGTAACTTCCGGAACGACTGCGAACCGGCCCTCTTCCCAAACAACGCGGGTCACGGCCTAGCGTCAAGGCTTTTGACGTCCAACGGCCCAGTTCGAAGTGCCGGGAAGTTCCTCGGGCGAGGAGATATTCGTTGAAAAAAGGGCAAGGGTCTCGGCCGGGGCCTTTCTGCAGGAAAAAACGCCGACGACAATTGGCAAACCACCGCCATGCGCTGTACGGGGTCGCCGAGCAGTAAACAAACGTTCGATAAAAGCGGGGGGGGGGAGTTCTGAAAAACTCGGGCCGAGGGAAAAGGCGAACGGCGACTCGTTTCTCTAAAGATAAGAAGGACATAAAACGGTCGATGCTCAAGGAATCAGGGAAGAGAAGAAAGATCTGTCCGCATGGGCGATTCCAACGTCTGGCCCCAAAACAAAAAGAAGAAAGCGCCGAGTGGTCAAGCCGCCGAGTAAGGGGCTCAGAAATATCGATGGGACCAAGCGGCCGGAAAGCGAGAGCTCCGAACTACGGATCTGATATGAGAGGCCAGGGCCGAGAGCTCCGAAAGGAGGGGGCGGCCGGGTCGATAAAGGGAGTTGGGCGGAACCGCGGAGGCGTCGAAAAACGTCTAAAGGCGACCCGGGACACCGAAAGGGGCGGGCTGCTGAGACCCCGAGACAGAGGGGCCGCGTACAATCGCGGAGGGAACTCTTCCTAGCGATGGGGGCAAGGGACGTACCGGGTAAAGAACGGGACGGACCTCCCGCGACGGGAACGACAATCCTGCCTCGCGTTGAACCCAACAGCATCTCCGCTCGGGCTTCCTCCTCGGCATCGTCACCGCCAGGCAGACTACCTTCACAATCAACGCTTCGCCACCGGCGAACCCGGCGAGCGTAAGCGAAAGACATCACGATCCAGCCCCTGTACCGATCGCCCCGCAGGGGGGCGCAAGAAGTCGTCTACAAATGGAAGAAGAATGGTCCCCAAGGGGGCGTCAATTGGGGGCCCGGGGGAGCAACTACCGCCGGGGGGGGCCCCAAACATACATCGTCTAGCACAAGAGGGAAATCGATCAAGGGGACTCAAGAGCTCCAAAAACGAGTAAAGGAGCCTCCAATAGGGAGGACTGCGCTGCCTGCCTCCAAACGGATACAGGCTCAGCACCAAGTGATTCCAAAAGGCAGAATCCTCATCATCTCCAGCGGCCGTTACGAACATGTCGTCAAACGAAGGAAGTAAAAAAAGAAAAATCATACGGCGTGGCGATCAATCGCGGCCCATCGACGCCTACCAGGGACGTCTATTCGGGAAAGGGAAGGAAATGTCACGTCCGAGAGACAAAAAGAAAGGGGGTCTTTTCCGGCACCGTCAGCACTGCGCGCGTCGGGGATGGCGGAGACGGCAGGAGGGGGGCCAGCGGACGTGTTCGGGCAATAAACAACCTCAAATCACGGAAAACTCCAAGGCCAACGAAGAGAAAGCGACGGGCGAGCACCCCGCGCCGAGGTCGAGCTCACGTCTACCTACTGGCCTCCGATCGGGCGTCAAAAATCCCGAAGCACATGATAGGGAACACGGAATCCGCGGCCCCCCGTTGCCACAATCCGCAGGACATCTTGAGGGCGCAAAGCGGGCACCTTGGCAAAAAAAGCGGAAACGAGGGGAGGTTAGCGAAAGAAACGGGCCGGGAAATGCAGCGCCGGTCGGGCCAGCGATGCCCGGCGCACACCGTCTCGCCAAAAGCGCGGGAACCCGTCTGACGGGGAAGACCGGGGGACGAAGGGCCAAGTCGACGAGAAAGACTAAAGGAAAACGCCATCGCGTCAGACTTCCAAGGCTAAAGCTCGAGGTCCGGGTCGCGTCCTATGCCTTTTTGCCACGACAAGTCTTGCGGGGGGGGGGGGGGAGACGTCCCCCGGGAGTGGGCTATTCCCTAAGCCGTGCCTAAGGGGTCCTCCACTCCGGGATTCCTATCAAGAGGATACTTCAACAATCTCCTTCAGCCTTCGACGTGGTTCCTCGGGTTGTCAAAGCCTCTCTCTCCTCTTCGCCGATCGAATCTTCGTCGCCGGGCTCTTAAGGGTGCCGACCTCTGAAGGAACATCGAGTCATCAAATTCTCTTACCACCAGGCCCGCCCCCGAAGTTGAGTGGCAGAAGAATAGCCCAACCGGAGGGGGGGGGGGGGAGAAAGAAGATATTCTGGCAAGATGACCTAAAAGGGCTAAGGGCGGGGGTTCATCGCCAGTAGAGCTTGGTCCGGCAAATCGCTCAGGGGAGCTGCAATAAACTGCCACCTCATCGCTTTTTAGTGAGCTAACCTCAGAAGGAATGAGGGGGGCAAACGAAGGGGAAGGGGGAAAAAAGCCTCTTATAGGGGAAAGTTCTGGACGACCTTTCTGCAGCCGGTCGTCATCGGACACTGACGGGGTCGCGGATCCAGAAACGACTTCAACCAGGGGACGAAAAGTCATACCATTCCTCGCCCGCGGACCCGCGCAGCCGCGTGTACCTCCTAACGCAAAGGCGTGAGGGCTCTTGGACTCAACTGAACGTACACCTTGAGGCAAGACCGTCGGTGGGGAGGAAGATCTCCTGGGGGGGCCGGCCATAGCCTGTGCACTTCCATAGCGTTAAGTGCCTCTACTCTCAACTCTACGCGGACTCGTCTAAAAAAAGCAGCCACGCGACTGCTGGTGTCGCCAATTAAAAACATGCGGGGGGACAGTGTCGAAGGGGAGGGGTTCGCAAACTTGGATTCCCGAGTGGAGGGGTGGAGAATTATCTGCGGAGTCGCCGAAAATGGTCTCTCGACTCCGGTTAATATACTGCAGAGGGCGTTGTTCAGAAAACATTCTCAGTTGAAGGACCGTGCGTACCGCGCTGCCTGAAAAGAACCCGTTCCGCAAAGGGGACTCAGCCGCCGCAGGGACTCCATCCCGGCCGCAGCTTAAAAGGTGTAAAAAAAAAAATACAAAACTAGTACTTCTTGAAATCGCCGCCCTTTTAAAAAAGAGAGGAGACGACGACGGGCGGATCGGAGCCCTGTCTGCACGTTTCGTATTGGCCCGCTAGGCTAGACGTCCCGAAGGGAAAGGTGCGGGATCAAAGCGGCTCAATGGAGAAAAACCTCCTGTGATTTCTGAAAAAATAGGGGGGGCCTTTGACGCCCGCCGCGAGACGCTGAGCCTGATAGGGGGAAGTTGGGGCGGCGATATCGGAATCGATCTTTGGGCTTGAAACCTCGGCGCGGGCGAGCTATCGGTCCGGACGTTCTGACGAAGACATGTATTACAGTGGGCTCTGCGAACAAGCGCACTTTTGCAAAGCTGATAGGAAGACTGACTGATAATCCCTCAAAGCAAAGAGGTCTCCAGGCGAAATAAAGCGTTATGAAACTAATCGGGATTGGCGGCGTCGGCGCGCTCGCCGGCGGGTACCCTACTCGAGCGTGCCCATTTGTGTCGGAAGGGAACGCGAGGGAGGGACCTCGAAGTGAAGATGGCGGTATTACTAAAGGGGAACCCTTCGCGTGACCGGCGCAGCTCCCTCGACAAATTAACCTCCTGCATACGGCCTCGAGGGGGAAGGGAGGCACTTAAAGGAAAAAGGAGGGACGCCAGAGGTGCCGAGCGCAAGTTTCGGAGCTTCCTCTAGATCCGAGTCATTCCCTCTAAAAAAACTCTGACTCATCTGGGGAGGGAAGAAAAACCCTCAGGGAAAGCCAGGGTAAGCTGGCCGGCACCCGAGCGTTCCGCCGCAATGACGTTCCCGCGCATGAGACCGACGAGGTTAACAGAGATCGTAATAGAAAGGCGTGCAAATATAAGGAGGGGGCCTACGCGGGCGACGTCCTGGCGTGGTCGTCAAACCGTCGGGGATCGCCCAGGTAGCCTCTTCCCGGCTCTTAAAGGGCGAAGTCTTTCCGGAAACATGGACCGATCGACAGTTGAAGAAAGAACGAGATCGCCTGGCCGCAGACCGGCGCGCCGAGGGAAAGCGTTGTCACGCCCCCGTCTCTGAAAGCCACCAACTCGACTCTTATACCTACCCTGAAATCGAAAAACTTTCCAGGGGGTTACGACGCAGAGGGGAGGCGTCGTCAGGGAGAGAGGTTCCGAGACCGGCAAAGGGCCGAAAATCCTCTCGGCCGAGAAGGGTGTTGCCAGGGGCAAAGGGAGGAAAAGGGCCAGGGCTATCCGACTTTCCCAACGATGGAAGCAGAAAAAACTTTTACCAACGCAGAGAAGGGGAGGGGGGGCAAAGTGCGCCTTAGAGGAGGGGGGCAGTCGGGTTCGTAGCCGCGCGCAAAGGGGGGGGCGATACTTCATAGGGGACGATTCCACGTCCTTCGGTTCTAGGCGCACCGGCGGGCTGTCAAAGAAGGCGGCGCCCACCCGAAGATGGAGTCTCATGCATTAACTAAGGTCATATTGGAATCCATTTAAAGTAGGTCGTCGAAGCTGGGGAAAAAAGGAAAGTAAAAAAAAAAAAAAAGCAAAAAAAACGGGGTCACGCTCTTTCGCCCGGGAAGATGCGCCCGTGTCACTAACTACCTAGTAAAGATCTGAATGGTGGAAATGCAGCTGTCCGTAAGAGTACTACAGACGACCGTGTGTCCAGAGTTGGAAAAAAAAAAAAAAAGGACCTCTACTAGGGACGTAGAGAGCCAGGAAGTCTTGGAGTTCCTTCGGGCACTCAACCAGCCACGTCGATCCGCGGGAAGGAATGGGGGCTCCTGATCTTATAGCTGTAGGGCTTCTCCAGAAGGACGAAAAGGTCCAGAGTTTTAAAAAAAGAAAAATCCGTCTACGCGCTCCGCGACTGATCACCCGCGAATAGGAAACCGGACTTGTCTGTCGTCCGCCAGCACATCTCGCAGAAAAAAAAAGGGGCGGGGTCGGAGGGGCGGAGGCTAAAAGCCGCGCCCTCAGAGGGAAGAAGAGTTAAACCGTGGCCGGAAACAGTCTCGGGGTGGGAGAGGCCTCAAGGGCAAAACGGTCTTGTAGACAGAGCAGGCCAGACCTTAAGGACGCCTTCAACGAAAGAACTGTGGGGGGGGGCCGATCAAAGATCGACATCGATCGGTTGACTCGAAAGGGAAGAGGGAAAAGGGAACCGCTTGTGGAGGGTCATGCCTCGGAGAAGGAGTATGGCCGCACCTCAA
>Ga0179593_1570490_pt1 | contig 11966 bp, 8 predicted proteins | sample CZODoug2_1_08_16_FD_185931 | JGI IMG/M metagenome (GOLD analysis project Ga0179593, IMG submission 185931) | Vadose zone soil fungal communities from Angelo Coast Range Reserve, California, USA - CZODoug2_1_08_16fungal (PacBio error correction) | ecosystem: Environmental > Terrestrial > Soil >...
GGAAGACTAAAATAAGGGAAAGATAGACTGCGCGGCGTTCAACGGCCAAGGAGCCTGAGACGCCCCAACATACTAAAAAATCATGGATTTTGGAAACATCGGCGCCAGGGGCAATGCGCGAGGAAACAAAGAGCGTGGTTGTTCAGCGAGAAGATGTGGCGCAGCGCGGCAAGTCCCGGTATTAAAAAAGATGGGAGTAAAACAGGGAACAGTGGGCCGGGAGCGCATGCAATCTAGCCAAGGAGGCAAAAAAAGGATCAAGGAAATCGCATGGAAAAGAGAAGGGGACAGCAGTCACATTTTCATCCATAATCACAAAAAGGGAGTGGTGGGGAAGCAAACTTGACACGAAAGGGGAAAACAGGCCTTCCCTCGCCGCAAAAGGACGGTTGGTGAGGGCGAGTATTTCACGACAGGAATAACGCGGGTTCCGGCAGCAGGGTAGACCGTCCGTAAAGCAGAAACGTCGGGAACATCCTGGTTAGAGAGACCTATGGAGGGCGGCTGGGGGGTGATGTTTCTGTACCCCAAGGAGAAAATGACGCCTCACAGTAAGCAAAGACCGCAAAATGGATGTAGAAAAAGAAAAAGTGTCTGGGAAAGAATTTTAGCGGTTTAGGGGTCCACATTTCAACGTACCCCGCAGTTGAGGTGGCGGTGGAAATGATACTCAGATGGGGGAGATCACTTTGAATAGGGGGTCCTGTCTGGGGAGAAGAGCTATCCGGTTATGGGGAGGGGACTCTGCTACCGAAGCGCGTCAAAAAAGATGGAGGGTTAACCAATCTCAGGTGGAAAGGCGGGACCGAAAACAATCTGATCTGAAAGGGCGGATCTGCGCCTCTTATCTCGGAGAGTGAAGCTGGTGCGGGTGCCCAGCATTGCCAATCCGCTCTACTCAAAAAATAGGGGAAGCGTAAAAGGTTTGGGTAACTAAACGTTCAACCGTCCAAGGGTATTAAAAGGGGACTTGGGCGGCTCTCCAAAGGCATGACCATCAGCGAAAAAAGAGGCACTTGGGCCTGCACTTCAAAAAACTCACACCGCAAAAGAAATCTTAGAGAAAAAAAAGGGGGGGGGTGAACTGAGGTAGTGCCAGAGGAAGAGAATAGTAGCCACTAAGAGTTAGGAGGAATCAACGCAAGTAGCCCAGAAAAGATCTCCGAAGATAAGGTCGGCCCGAGTTTTGCCACGTTGGTGGGGCGAGGCCATAAAAAGTTCAAATCAATCGCCACGTGTCGTTAGTGTAAAATACGCCGGGAAGCCTCAGACGAAGCCAGAATCAGGCAGAAATAGCCCCAAGAAATAAAACACCGGGATCGGAAAGCGGAAGGGCTGGTGTCAGGGCGAGAAAACCCGACAGCGAGGAGCGTCTGTGACTGCGGGGACCACTAAGGCCTCATGACCGACCCAGAGCCATCGTGGCAACAAGCTTGGTGCTGGGGCGTTATCTGAAATTCGTGGTGTCCGCAAGGAAAAAGACGAAGGGATGAGGAAAGGACTGCAAAAGGAGAGGGGGGGGAGACACTTTTTTTGGTTTCTAAAATGGGGAACGGAAGACGCACGGAGGAGAAGTAGGGCCCATCCCCCGGGGGACCTCGCCTCTCAAAGGGGAAAAGGCAGGGAAGGTTGAAAAAAGATTGGGCGGGGGGAAGGGGGACGTCAACCACGCACTCTTGGATCAGGAAGAAAGCCAAGAGGGGGGAAGAAATATTGGAGGAAGTCTTGGGGAAATTAGTGTTACTGAAAAAAGGAGGCGCAAACCTCCACGCAGAGTTCGCACCGCTTCGCGCTGCTGTGTGGGAAATCCCAAGGAGGAGATAAGGAGCTAAGCGTGGAAAACCAACCTTGAAAGACGCACTCGTGCAGTTAGGCTGAAATAGGTGCAAGCCTCTTTCGGGTGGGCGCAGGTTCACCATGACGCCGTTTTCAGAAAAGGCGAAGAGAACCGGAACTGGAAAATCGGCATCAACGGGCAAGGAAGGGAACTGCCGCCTGAAACCCACGGCAACGGAATCAAAAAAAGGTAGCGTACGATCCTGAAAGTGCCCATTCAAATGGCCCCGCAATTGCGACGCCTGTAAAAAAACCACAGGGCGCAACCGGCAAGCGGTGTAGTCCAGAGGCCCGACGGACTTGTGAGACTGAAGGGTCGAATCTCTAAGAAAAACCAAACGTAGGAAACGACATAATCAAAAAGACTTACAACCGCAACGTCACGCGTATGGGGCGGACAGTAAAAAAATGTGGCTAGTGGGGAGAGAAAATCAACATCAGACATGCGGGGCTTATCTAAGGACCTGGGGTCGGGCACTTAGGCTAAAGGAACTTCGCCTGGGAGCGACGGTGGGTGGAGAGGACGAGAGCCGGATGATATGAGAAAACGTCCGGGGAGAAGGAAAAGGGATGGGGTGAAAATATACATGGTCCGACACACAGGAAAGCCAAAAAATGCGGACAACAGATATGTTCAACAAAGAGGGCACCCCAAACACTGGACAGGGTGTATTTTCAAGGGAGATCTGGAGAAGGAAAATTGTGACGGAAGATCTGTCAACCCCCGCAGAAAACCAAAAACGGGGGGAGCAATAGCAGGCTTGAGGCCTCAAAAAAAAAAGAAGGTAACATCATCAAGAAAGGTCGGCCGAAGCAGTGTTTGGAGCAATCCACAAAGCTAGAACCGGGAAATCGCAGCAAAAAGGGAGAAGGGCCGCCGTCCAAGTCCTCATAAGAGGGGGCGAAAAGGACTCGTCTCATTTGGGGGACACCATTCGATACTAAAATCTAGAGGGCGGTTAAAAAAAGTCACACAATCACACAAGGAGGGTTCCTTTGGAGGATCATTTCGTCACCCTTTGGGGGACGAATTGCGGCACCAAAGGGGGAACTCCGCAAAAAACGCGGCGTTCAAGCCACGATGGGGGGAGAAAAAGGGGACGATGCGCACTCTGTGTACAGACAAACGCTCACGGAACCAGACGAGAACAAATGGTATGAGCGGGAAGCCAAAGCCATCTAGGGGACTTAAGTGGAAAACAAATTGGGTGTGCTGATCATTGTTCATGGGAAACGGGGTTGCGCTCCTGAAGGGGGAGCGGCGTAGCCGAAACCAACAGTGGGGTAGGAAGGTAATGGTGTTACGAATGGAATGAGAAAAAAAAACAGAACAGGGAAAAAAAGACTGGCCGAGCGGGACTTATTGATTTTGAGGCAGGGTGCAGAGTGACATGCGGGAGGCCTGGATCCTCACAATAAAGCGAGAGAAGGGCAGTCAAGAGTGGCTACAGAGGAAACAACCAGTCCTACGAAAAATCACGCGTGAGAGATCCTGGCGGGGGAAGTGAATGGACTTGGTGCGGACAGCGTAAATCACTGCGGAAAACCACCACGGCTGGTAATCGCAAAAAAAGAACCGTGGAGGCGCGGCCCTGTGACGTGTTTTGAAAACGCGTTCAGAAAGGTCAATCGCCCATCTGAAAAGCGTCTTCTTTCGGCAAAGCTGGGCCACGCCAAACCGGGCTCATCCGCGGAGTACCAGGAGCAGCATCCCCTCGAGAGAAGGACTGTCTTGGGGGGAGGAGGCAGAAAACAAAAACTGAAAGCGGCCGGATAAAAGAAAAACATGGGGGGTCGTATAAAATGGGGGGGGGGGGCCGCTTCGTTAAAGACGGGGTTAGCCAGAAAAGGAAAGAACTGACGAAACTAATCAAAGAAAATCCCCGTAATCGAGAGCGATAAACCCCTCGATACAATAAGGTTGCCACTCCTCCACCAAGAAGAGGACGGATGAAGATGGCTGAAATGGCGTAGAGGTGATGGGGGTAATATAAAAAAGGGGGTAGGTTTACTGCATTAGCAAAAAGACAAGGCGCCGAAAAACATAACATGAAAACTGTGGCGGTATTAATGTACCTGTCATGTGCGTGGGGGCGATGGCGCTCCCTATCTGGTGGGTAGACCGAAACATTATCAAAAAAAAACGAAAAAGTCAGAGGAAAAAACAAAGCGGCAGTTGTCAAGTGCGGCGTTAATTCTAACACACAAGAGGAGTGAAGTAAAACCACAAGTTCCGGCAAATTAGGGGACAAGCGCAAAGGGGCTACACAAAGGTACATTAAATTTGTGAGGCGGGAAGTTATTTTGGCGTTTACAACATCCCTGGGGAAATAAGAAGGGGATCGCTCCAAAACGAGTTTGTGCGGTCCCCGGGGATCAGCGCAGAGGAAAGGGAGAGACGAAAAAAAAGTCTAATTTAGTCAAGGGGAGCAAGAGCCGGTGGCCTCTATAAAGTGGCGGAAGAAGCACGAAAAAATGCTTGGAAGGACTGGCCTAAAATTGTGGACAACATTCGTGCGGGGCAGAGGCACTTCGCACGGGGGGGAAGAGAAAAAAGCGCTTGGGATCGCAAAAAAAAAAGTTTACTGATAGCGTCCAGGTAAAAAACAAGGGGAGGGACGAACAGTGGGGGAGGGGAGAAGAAACCTTGAAAGAAAGACAGGCCTGGGTGTACGGCGAAGTATAACGCTAACTGCCGCATCTCTCAACAACACAGAGAGATGAAGAAGCCGCTACGCCGTCACGGAGAAAACTTAAGTAAAAATCAATTTTACTCGGAACGCCCCCCAACGTGTAGGCCGACAGGCCATGAAAGCCCAGAGACGACCAGCATTAAGGGCCCATGGGGGCGCTATCAACCCAACGCGCGTGGTGCCTCAAGGGGAGAAAGAGATCGTGAGGAAAGCGCACGGCCTCTGCAGACGGAAGGAGACCGCCAGCAAAAAGTTCCAGTGCCGAGCGAGGAAAAATCTCACAGACGCTGCGACACTGGTAATCTAAACCTCAATGTCGCCAGTCGCAAGAAGGAAAGCCGCTCCCTAGTAAGGTCAAAACAAAAGAGGGGGGGGGAAAAGTCCAAAATCAAAAAAGGATGGGAAAAAGGCAAAAACCTGAAAAAAAAAAAAATTGAAGACGTCCGGGTTAGAGGAAAGGGGTCACTTACGGGGAAAAGGAAAAAAAAAAAAAAAAAGCTTACTTTCCGGAAAAAAACGGGAATTTCCCCAGAATTTGGGACAGGAAACAAACCACGTCGGCACAGAAATTTTGGAAGAGCCTAGGCCTTCAGCGGAGGGTGATAAATGGTTCGATCCAAAACCGCAAAAAAAAAAAAGAAATGGGGAGGAAAAAAAAAAGCGGGGCCCACATGAAGGGAGAAAGGAAAAACTGACCGCCGCAATGGATGTTGAACTGACAACGTGTCTTTTGAAACTCGAAGGAAGCTGGGTTATTCACACGGAATAGCCTCAGGGATGGGGGGATGATCGGGGAAACGTACAAAACTGTCGAAACTAAGTGGGCAAGAGCACGTTTGGATAGAGACGGGTATTTCGGTAAGTGTGCTCATGGGGGTTGCTACGAGGACGGGGGGACGGTTTTCTGAACTAAAAAACTCGAAGCGCAGCCTCTTCCAAGCCCTGCAGGGGGACTGCGGAGAAATAGGAAGACAATCGTAGGCGAAGGGGCGGATCTTCGACTCTGCTAATGGATCTACTTCGGCGACGAGGGGGGGGAGCGTGTGACTTGGGAACGGGGGAGAAGAATATCGACAAAGACACTGTTATAGACAGGTTTGGTGACAGTAACGAGTGACACACGGCCAACTTATGAGTTTAAAATCGCTCAACCCGCGATTACCGCCGCAGGCGAGTGGAGAAATGGAAGCGGGAAAGTCAATTCATCCCTGCCGCCCCGTACGAAAGTAGGAGAAAATCTGGTAGGGGGAAACTCGGGGAGCTGGTGTTCATAACCTCTTGCAGACTGAGACAAACGATTGTTGAGGATGAAGCTCACCCATAAAAATAAAAATCCAAAATCGCCAAAGCTCAAGGCTCGGCATAGGGGAAACCGGTAGGGGTTGGTAGTAAAGAGGTAAGCAAAGCGCAGAAAGATTATGATTTATTTCGCACCGAAACGAGCCGGGGCAAAGAGGGACGGGCCCATGACAAGGAAAGAAGAAAAAAGTCCGGAAAACCGAATTCTAACACCGGTCGAACTCGCTCAGGAAAACGAGAAAAAAAGACATCGATTTGGGGGGAGAGTAATGGTTCCGGTCGCGTATAAAAAAGAAAAGGGGCCGCAAACTCCGCATCGCAGAGTGGATGGCACTCAATCTGGTTTGAGGGGGGCTTAGATGGAAGAGGAAAAGGGGGGTCCGTCAAGGGCGTCCTCAAAGGGTGGTACTAACGAAAGATAAAAGGAAGTAGAAATGAGCCTAATGACAGTGGATGTGGGTGGCCGATTTCGACATATTAAAAAAAAGAAAAATGGTACCAGGAAAAAAAGGTCAACTCCCTCTGAAACGCGAAGGGAATGGAAGGGTGTACCTCGGCAGATATAATGGGGGTGGAGAAAAAAAGCAAGGAAAGCAAGCAAAGGGCTCGCCTTGGAAGTAGCGCACAAATGAGGAGAATTTGCGAAGGATGTTCTAGGAAAGAAAAAGACCTGCAAAAGACACCTTTCGGGGCAGGAGGGGTGACCGCGCCAAATGACGGAACAAGATAAAAAATCAGCTACTGCGGGACCTAAAAACCCCCTTGACAGCGGGGCGCACTAAAAGGGGCGTTAGCAACATAATAAGGTTGGGGGAGGGGGGGAAGGAAGGGGGGGAACTCCAAGTACGAGTGTTTTCACAATCAAGCTAAAACGGGAAAGGGAAAAAAAGACGAGACTCTCATCGGAGAGAGCAAAAGGACTCCTTCACCCAGCAAGGCGCGTCCAATCAGTAACCTGGTCCCAGGGGGAGGAAGTGCTAGCCCTCAAGGAGCGAGAACTTGTTCGTGGAGGACCAACAAAAATCGCAAAAAAAAAGTGGGAATGGGGGGGGTCTATCGCACACCATACGGTTGGTTACGGTGCCTTTGAAGTGTAGGGGGGGAAGAGAGAGCAAAACAAAGGGAAAAAGGATGCAAAAAAGGAAAGTAGTCAACCGTCCAAAGCTTATCGGCGAGGCGACCAAGTCCAACCGCTGGAAGGAAGGGGGTTTGAGCTGACAGCCAGGTCAAAATGCGACGCAAGGCCTTCCAACGCCCGCGAGTACTCAGACGCTGACTAGACGGAGAGTGAAGATTCTGGGGGTGAGAGGAAAAAAGTATTGGGTCCGACCGGAAATGCACAGAGATAACCGTGAAGGGTCTATGAGATGTGAAAACGGAGAAATGAGGAAACCCCTGCAAGCAAAAAAAAGAGCGTCAACAGAGGGGGGCAACTAAAGCCCACGAGGCGCCCCGCTGTGAGGGGTAGGGAGGGGGGGTAGCGATCTTTATAGCAAAATCCTACGGATTTAGCGCCGGAATCACACCAGCCCCCAGGAGGAACGTTGCTAAAAGGAAAGGAGGAGGACGTCCTCTCGTAACATCATCGAGGATCGAGGGGAGAAAAAAGAAGGGGGGTTGGGGGGGGAGCTTCGCAGATCCACAAAGGAGGAAACCCTTTCTTTTCGCACTCGCCGCAAACTTAATACAGTCCTAGCAAAGGTCCCGAATGAGAGCGGGTCTTCGTGGGGAAGAAAAGGGGGATGGACCATTCTCTACACGGGCGCGGGAGGGAATACCAGGTCTAACCGGTCAAACATCAAACTTGGATTTCAGAATCCCGAAGCGGATTTCTAAGGGGGGGGAAAGGGGGCAACCGGGCGGCAACCAAAAAAAGTGCAAGACCCAAAGCGCCACAAACAGAGGGAGAAAAAGAGGGGGGGAATGACACAATCGGCGGTGAGGGCCTGAGTGGGGTCCGACCGCGCCCGGAATCTCCAAAAAGGAAGAAGAGAAAATAGTCTTATGCTGAGAGCGAAAAACAGCCAGGCGAGGTTAGATCAAAGGGGTCGCCCTGCTGAAAAAGGCGAGACCAGGGAGGAGCTTCCGGAGAGGAAAAAGGGGCGAGACGCGTAGCCGACATACCTAACGCCTTGTTGGACGTAAGTGTGAAGTTCGAATGGGAATTCGCGCCACCAGCAACGTTGGCAACAAAACTGGCGCCTTTGAGATAGGGGGGGGGGGTCCTTTCCCGGGAAAAGGCGTTGTTGATGGAGCAGAACGCGTCGCGCTCCGCGTTAAAGCGATCATCGGTCACAAGAGACCCGTTCAAAAACCACTGTGATCTATGGGATCCTCGGAAGTGAGGGAAGGATTGTGCAGGTGAGTAACTGCTCCAGCCGAACAGCCGGAGGGGCCGCCAACGAAATGGTACTCAGATGCCGTGGAAGACGCGCAAAAAGTTACATATCGGGACAGAGTGTCAGGAAAAACGGCACCCGTAGAGGGGTGCGTCCTGAGTAAAACGAAACGGGAACGCGTGCAACGCCACGATCCAACAATTCCTCGCGGAGGGAGGAGATAAAGCCAGTAGAGGGGAGGACATAAAGCAGGGAGGGAAAGGACTTGGGAGGGTTACTCTGCAGCGCCGAAGGGGCACCTTCAGTCCGGGCCGGTGAAGGAGGAAATTTAGGGAGGAAGCTTCGAGTATGGTAGGGAAGAAAACCGGACCGCCAAGGAAAAGCAAAGCGAAACAGACCGACCCTTCTAGCTAATGCTCGCACCGAAGAGTCACACTTTAGTCCCAAGAAAGAAACTCAATATCGGCTGATCTTAGGGGAGAAAAAGGGGGGAGTGATGGGACAAAAGAAAAAGCTACTCAATGGAGAAAAAGGCAGGAAAGACATCGCGCCGGACGAACATCCATTGCGGCGGGGGAAAGTTGAAAAGATGGGAGGAAGGGTGACAGAAATAGGGTTGTGAAAAAAAGAAAATGGAACCAAGAAAGAGGGACTGCAAGAGGAGCGCTCAGACCAAAAGGACATGGGGCCTGACGGGAGAGTGGAAAAACCGGTCTAACCCAAACTGTTATTACTAAAAACGGGCCAGGAAAGTCTTGTGACGAAAAGACACGGCGAGCAAACAAAAGATCCACAGGGGGGGGGGGAGGGGAGAAGGGTATTTTTTAGGCACCGGGGCCCCGTTGAGGGGGCACCCCCCAAAAAAACCAAAAAGGGTTTGTAGGAAACAAGAACGGGGGGGGGGGATGACGCGAAAAAAAAGAGGAGAGGCTTGCACAAGGATCTCTTCTGACCGGGCGCCCTGGGAAGAAGTTGGAGGGGAATCGCCTTGCCTCGACATTGCTCTCCGGGAAACCGAAAAGGAGGGAAAAACGTGACCCGCGGGGGGGGGAGCAGGGCAGAAGTGCGCATGCAGCGACAGATCTGGAGAGAGGGGGCCAAGTCGGCCACCAAGCGATTGGGTCCTCAAAGCTGACTGTTTGAGGGGGCAGAGTGTATCCTAAAGGACGAAGAAATCCTCTCCCCTGAAGAGACAGCTCTGTGATGGGGGGGGGAAGGCGGGGAGGGAGGGGAGTACTACTTCCATCTCTCCAACACACTTATAAGGGAAAAAAAGGAGAGATGAGGAGCCGCACAAAAGCAGAAGAGACGAAAAATCCGCGCTTCGGCAAGACTGAAGAAGCCAAACAGGGAGGAGTTCGTCCTAAAGGGGAGACAAAGAGACGAAGCATTGAAGGGCGGACCAACGCGCGGGGGGGCCTCATGACCTCAACTGAATAAGAGGGGGGATGGAAAAGGCGGCTTCTGCGCCATCCATGAAAAGACCACACGATGGAGGGAAGGGCGCACATCTAAAAAGGCCAGGAAAAGCAGAAATCGGAGGACCGAACCTGAATCAAACGGAGGCAAAAGCGCGAAGAGGAAGGGGGGAATCCTCGAAACAGAAAAAAAAAAAAAAAAAACCAAAAAAAAAAAAAGTAGAAAAAGGGGAAAGACAAAAACAAAAAAATCCAACAAAAAAAAAAAAAAAAAAAAAAGAATTTGACCCCACAAAACAGATAAAAAGAAAAAAAAAAAAGAAAAAAAAGGGGAAAAAAACAAGTCCTGCCATGGCCGCACAAAATTTTTTGAGAAAGGGAAAAAACGGCGGCAGCCAGCGGGGGAGGAGACCCGTCCCTCGCCGCAAAATGAACTCCGTTTTGAAAGCGCCCTGGTGACGTTTAAAGAAGTAAGGACGTACCAGAAGCTGGGGGGGAGCGGCCGTGCAAGACCGAAAGGAGGCAACACCGAAGGGGGGGTAGAAAGAAGTGCAGGCTCGGGCGGGGTTATACTGTTCGGTGAAGAAAAAAAGAAAGGGGGGATCCCTCAAGAAACCCCAACATTAAAATCTTCCCCAATATCTTGGGGGGGGGGGGGGGGGGGGGGGGGGGGGGGGGGGGGTGGGGGGGGGGGGGGGGGGTGGGGGGGGGGGGGGGGGGGCCGTCAATGTCTTACGAAGGGGGAGAAGGAATCTTTGTCATTGGAATAGTACCCACAGCGCCCCACAAAGATCACCGCAATTGAGGAGGCGATTAAAATCTAAGACTTGTGAAAGAAGAGGGGGGGGTCAAAGGGGTTTAGCCGAGAGACGGTCGGGCTGGATCTCGTCTACAGCCGGTTAGGAAGGGTTCTGAGACTGCTCAGGAAGCGAACATCCGGAGACAGGCAGGGGGGGGAAAGCGGGCGCGTAACGATAACATAGGATCAAGAAAAGGGAATAGATTCTGCGCTCGCTAATGGCTTTAACAGAGCAAAGTGTGGGGAGCAAAGTTCGGTTCCCATGAGGTGCCGGAGAAAAAGAAAGACGAAACAGCTAGGAAAAGGCTTAAGGTGTTCTCGGAAAAGGAAACGCAGGGAGGCTTGCGAGACACACGGCATCTGCAGAGTACCATCCCGTCGGCCCGAAGAGGAAAACCGTATCAGTTGCAAAACCACTCCGCCCCGGATAAAATTCAAAGAAAGGAGGGGTAGGAAAAAAAAAGAGGGAGAAGCCCACTCCTCCACGATTGTGGAAGGGAGAAGCAGAAAAAAATTGAATGAAAAAAAAAAGAAATCTCCATACAAGGCGATCGGCCAGAGTGGGGAAATTGTCTGGGGTGGGCCTTTCAATCTTAAAAGGCAACAAGACGCCCGCCAAAGGGGGGGATGGTGGAGCTACGTCGCCGCTCCCTTTATAACGTGCACCATGACCAAAGGGGGGATAAAAGGAAGGCCTCATTAACAAAAGAGGGGGAAAGCAGTCCCTGTGGCTGCTCCCTACAGAGAGGGGAAAGAGGGCTGGTGACGGGGAGGGGAAGGTCGTGGACAAAGAAAAAAGGAAGATCAAGAAAAAGGAGCCATCGTGCCGGAGGGTCAATAGGTTGTGCGCTTTGGCGTATCTTTGGAAAAAAAGGGAGGGGGGACGCCGAAGGGAAAAAAATTAAGGAACGAATATCAATAACGATCAATATCTAAAATCGAAGTGGAGGGGGACGGAGGGCGGGACATGACTGAAAGAGCAAGATGGACAGTTCCCATCCCCTTGAAAGAGCCCGCAACGCGAGAGGGAAAGGGGGGAAATGTGTAAAAAGGGTGGGGGGCGGCGGAGTCCGCCCAACTCACAGGTCTCTCCTGGAAGGAGAGCTCCAACAAAGAAGAAGAATTTGCGGTCGCTGGCGATTGGAAAAGAGGGCGCGACCCTCAAGGCCTGGGCGCACCAGTCATTAGTGGGGGGGGAAAAAGCTCATACAAAAAGATAATGCTCAGAACGGATACCCCTGGCGGGGGGAAAGAGGGGGCTTGGGAGAGAACAGGGACTGCCGCATCGGAGTGGAGTGCCTTAGTGGTTCTACCAATACTCCGGGACAAGAAAAGAAGCTAAATGATCTCCTGCCGTCTCTCTGGAACAAGACCACCCTGAACAAAACGGGGGGGAACCCAACTGGGGGGGGTAGAAAAGAAAAAAGTTAAGCGTACAGAGATTGAAAAAGAGGGATTTCTCCAACAAAGGGAGAAAAAACTGAAAGGGGTGCTTGAACCGCAACCGCACAAAGGAGGGGGAAGGGGGAGATAGGACCAATACGCGGTGGTGGACGTGCCAGGGGGAAGGAGGTGAAAGTCC
>Ga0179593_1675013_pt1 | contig 11966 bp, 18 predicted proteins | sample CZODoug2_1_08_16_FD_185931 | JGI IMG/M metagenome (GOLD analysis project Ga0179593, IMG submission 185931) | Vadose zone soil fungal communities from Angelo Coast Range Reserve, California, USA - CZODoug2_1_08_16fungal (PacBio error correction) | ecosystem: Environmental > Terrestrial > Soil >...
AAGGGAAACACCGATAGGATAGTACGGGATACTGGAAAATGCTACGGAAGTGTCTGGCAACGTCTCCGCGGCGTTTCGCGGCAGCGCATCTATGCGGGGGCAAACGGGGAAGAACTCTCAACCTCACTTCAAGCACCCTCAGCACGCAGGCAGAAGCTAGAGGGCGCAGACTTGGACCCTTTCTCTGACAAGGCGCCGCACTGGGATTTTCAAGGCATTAGAAGATCAAACTCAAGTTTTATTGTCGCGGCATGGATGCTTTGAAACAGCTCCAAAAGATGGGTCGCAAAACGTCTCGGGGGAAGGTACCTGGCGTTGGGGAGACGGAAGATGGTTCTTCCTCTTGTTCGCGACAGCGGTGTCAACAGTGAATCTGGGGGGGCGATATTTCTATTTGGAGAAGTCAAAGTGGAAGCATTAATGGGGGAAGAAAAGACTACCCAGGAACGGGAGAGAAAAATCACTCTTCTCTTGATGAAAGTTAAGCTAAGGTTACATGTGTGCGAAGAACTTCATGTAGAACCTTGGCCCCGCCGTAGCTCTTGCGAACCATTGGGGAAATAAAAAAACCTATATGCAACGAATCCATGAAAAGGGGCGACCCGAAGAAAAGGGGGAGCGGAGGGAACCAAGCCCGCAAAGAAAAAAAATAGAAAGTTCAGGGGGATGTTCAAGTCTGTAGTCGGGTGCATAAAAAGGAAGTGGGGAGGGATCCTCCTCATGCCAGACATTCTTTTATAATTGAAGAGGAAATCTGAGGCCATCCTCAGCCAAGGGGGTGCGGGGAAGTGAAAGCCGTTAAGAGGCTGAGGTATTCAACCAAGCTAACTGGTAGGCGGCGGCTTGAAAATGGAAGGGGAAAAGCTGAATAGAGTAAATTCCGGGGCCAGTATCGCTGACTGGCCTGCAGGGGGGAAAGATTGGAAAAGACTTTCATCGCAGAGACGGTTATTAAAAAAGTGGGTGAACTGGGTGAGGAGTTCAATCTGGTGGTAAGCGGAAACAAACCTCTGGCTAGTAGACAACCTAAACATGGGGGGAGGGGCTACGCAGGGGATAGCCTTGGGTAGGGGAAGAAAAAGGGAGACGGCAAAAGTTCGTTGAGAGCACCGATCGTTATTAGTCCATAAGAAACTGCATTTGACGGGGATCGAACATAATCCGACTTGAAAGAAATCCGATACAAAAAGCGGGATGGGGCTGTCGCAGTGGCATCCGGCCAAGGCAAAAAAGATGCAAGCCCAACGGAAGGGTCATGAAGGGTACCGAAAGCCAGCTTTGGGCCTTTCGCAAGGGAGGTTCAGCCACGAAATTATGGCGTGGATCGGGCCGCCGCGAGGAAAGGGTTTCAGAAACGCGAAAGGGGCGGTCGATGATCGATCTGAAGGGAGGGCTTCACCGGCCGGAAGAAGATGCGATGGGTTGTTACTTTCCCGACAGAAAAAGAGAGGGAGTATTGCAAATCTGCGGAATGGGGAGACCACGCGAAGCGGGCGCAAACTGCGAAAAAATTCCTCAAGAGGGGGCGGGTCAAGAAAAATCCTGCACTAAAACCTGGCACGCCACGTTGGAACACTATGGGGGGGGGAGAGATTTCCGAAGGGTGGTGGAACTGTCTTCCGTCGGGAACAGGCTTAGGAGGGATGCCACTGGGGGGGGCTAAGGTTGTCGGCGGGGCCTATTCTGTAACTCTATTCCGATACCAGGGCATAAGTCATGGGACTGAAAAAGAGAGCCTCAGTCAGGCCTCCACGGAAAGCAAGGGCCAGAGTCAAACGAATGGAAGGGGGCACGCTCAGAGGGAACAAAAGGAAGGAGCTTTGTGGTGAGGAGAAGAAAAGTGAAAAATCAGTTGAGATTCTTTTGAACGGCTCAAGTCATGAAGTGATTGTCTGCAAGCCGGAGTGGGGGGGTGAGGAAGAGGGAAAAGGTAGGAGGAAGGCTAGGTGAGAGAAGGAACGACGGAAAGTTCTCAGGCCGAAAAATAGCGATAAAAGGAGCGCTTCGTCTGTCTGGGACATTTCTCTACAAAACAACGTCTATTAGTAAAGAGGTACATTCGCAGACGTTTACTGGGCCGAGGGCGCGGCTCAATTGGCCACCGGAAGCCGCCGATTCCGTCACCGTCGGGAACGGGGGGGAAGAAAAGCTTGTAAGACTAGAAATAGTGGGATTGAAAAAGAAGTGATCGAAGGGGAATCCAAGCAAAGGGGGGGGTTGAGCGGAAGCGAAGACGATCCCCCAAAGGGGTGACGTTAGGATACGCAAACGCCCACCCTTGCTCTCCTGAGGTTGAGAACAGCGTTACCACCTCGTGAAAAGCTGGCAGTTGACCCTTTAGGGAAAGGAGTCAGGACGAAGGACGAAGAGCAACGTATTAACATATTTAGTGATCTAATAGCGTAAAAATAGGGAACTGGGAAGGGACTTGCATGTCCAACAAAATTTTCAGAAGGAGTAAAGTTCCTGGGAAGGGTCCGTCAATTGCAAAAGGCGACCAGGTCAGCTACCTATTGAACCCTGTTCAAGGAACCGGCGGACGGAACTTCGTGATGTGTCACTCCTTATTTAATGAAAAGGCGAAAGTTGGTTAGCGTTGGAAAAAAATCAAAGGCAAGCAGCGATCCCGGAGAAAAACGTGTCGGAAAGATGGGGGGAAGCACCCATCGGGAGGTCCTGCCGTGGGAAGAGAGGACGGACGATCATCTAGTTAACTACACCTCTGAAAAAGGAGAAAACCCACCTGACGCGCGGAAAGAGACAGACCCATTGGCCGGTTTCAAAATAGACTCTGTGCGACATTTGCCCAGTTAGGGGAAAATCTGAGAAGTGTCATCTGGGGGGGGGAAATAAGAAAATTGTCAGGCCAGGGGGGCCTACTGCGCACATCACTATTTGGACGGAGGAACGATAAGAGACGCCGTCAAATTTAGTTCTCCTGGCCATAAAACAGGGGGGGGAAGAAGGGGGTCCATAGAGAAAAAGGGGGAGGAACCGAAAAGAAGATAAAAAAAGGGGAAAGCTTCACGATAATCAGGGTGGGGTCTACTAGCAAGGGGTGGGGAAGGAGACAAAGAGCAAGCATTTCCACGGAAGGGGTAACTGGGGGAAAGACAAACTGTGAAACCTGCAAGGTCTATACTATCAAACAATAGCGACGTTCGCTATTGTGAATTGGGCGGAAGGGGTTCAGTTCAGGGCAGAGGGAGGGTCATCGTCTGGGGCGGCAGTTAGGAAAAAAAAAAAAGCCTCCTAAAAGGTACGGCCGGAAGACCTCCGCAGGGCCGTAACGGCCTGCCTTAAAAAAAAGACTTCTTTTTCGACTGGGGAGGGCTCAGAGGGAAGGAACAACGACGGAGGGAAGGGTCAGATGCGGGTTTATTTGAAAAAAAAAACTAGCCGACCAACTCATACGACTGAAAGTCAGAAATCAAAGGGAACGCGGGAGGGGAGAGATCGCAAAGTTAGGACAATTTGTTTGCCTTCCAAAGGGTGAATCCGAGGGCTCGGAGTTCGTATAGAGAACAAAGGTCATAGGGATTAAGGAAAAAAATCTTTCAAAGGAAGGGGTTTGGAAAGGATGACAACGACATGCCGGGAGTCGACACATGTAAAGAGGAGGGTGAAGCGGAAACAAGGAAGGCTCAACAAGACAAGCTTGCCTGCTGGTTTAAAACGGGTTCTTCGGGTTCTTTACGGCGCTCGCTCCTCTGCGACGGTTCATTGGCGGAACTTTAGTTCGCCCTCAACTGCTGGCAAGATGACAGAATGCAAAGGACAGATCGAACCATGACCATATTGTCCGTGCCGTTACAAACAAGAGCTTCAAGAAAATACTTGCTGAATGTTGAAAGCGTTGCGTGTGCGGGAAATCTCCCGACTTTCTGACTCAAAAAAAAAAATGTGGTGCAAGATGCACTGCAAATCGGGTGGTTCTTCTGAGGGGGGAGTCTGAAAGAAATGGCACGAGTAGATCACTCGATTACAGGTGTGGGAGTCAGTTTTAGGGGGTGAGTGCTCTTTGCCACAAAGCAGAGGGGCATGAGAAAACGAAAATGGGCCGTCAATACCTGGTGGGGGAAAAATCCAGTAGGAAGAAAAAGTCCAGGCGCAAGAAGTCTTTCCAAGTAAAAGAAAAAAAACAACGGGGTGCTGGGCCAAGAGAGAGAAATACGTAAAATATCTGGTTAGAGAAGGGACTGAGAAAGGGGAAGGGGACCCGACCAGGTTGACTCTCCTGATTCGGAAGAATCATGTTACCGTGTGCAAAAGAGCAAAGACTTACCGTCACAAATGTAAGTCCACGCTTGGCGAAATGATGCTCAGTGCCTGAGTCGAAGAGAAGGCGGGCATAATCCGGTGCTCAGTGAGGATCGGGGAACCAAAGGGGGGTGGGAGAGAGGGGATTGTCTGGAGACTCAACATGATGCTTCTCAAACTTATCGGCCGGGGGGATAGCTGTTATTCTTCACTTAATGGTAGTGGGTAGGTCATAAAGGACTGAGCGGTCTTTGAATTCAGGGGGGGGAAAGACGTGAAGGGAAACGCGCAATCAAAAAGAAATCAAGGCGGCTGGAATTCAGGAAATCTCCTGAACAAAAGGAAAAAAAAAGGGCAACTCAGCTTGATTGGGTGATGCGTTAGGGCAGCGGAGGGGGGTCTATCATTGGAAAAAGTTTGTAAGAACGGTATTCTATGGAAAGAAGTAAACAAACATTCCGTAGGTCGTTACCGGATAATGCCTTGGGATAACGAAGAAGGGGAGAAAGACCACGAGGGAGGAGGGCAAACCAAAAGAGGCGCAGGGAGGGGAAATTCCCTCCGTAAGGAAGTCGGGAAGGGTGACTGTTTAGGCGGTAGTCGGTGGCTTTACCTCAAAATTTCGGAGACCAGGGAAAAAGAACTTCTGGTGGTGGGGAGAACTTATGAAAGCAGCAGAAGACAACCGAGTGAAAAAAGCCTGAGCGGGGGGAGGGAGGGGATCCAACCGAAAACCTGGGGGTAGGACGCTGGAGTGGCAACTGGGGGAGCTGCCGAATAGAAGAAAAGGAAGGGGGAGCAAGCCAAATAGACGGCTGGACGGGCCGCATTGGAATGGGGGGAGGAAATTAAACAAGAGAAAAAGGGTAGTGTGTTGACCACGCTGGGGGAAAAAAAGGTGGGCAAATACGCTGCCACAACAGAACTCTGTAGGGGGAGCCCTACCTGGATTTAGGTCACTCTGTAAGAGTCCTGGGGGGAGGAAAATTAGTGAAGGGAAGGGAAACAATGTTGGGGGGACGTTGTGTAGTCCACAAAAGTTAAAAAAGGAGGATCAAAATGCGGGGGACTTAGCGAATCGAGGACGTCACAGGAAGTCCATAGAAAAACAAGATTATGTCAGTGGAGGGAAAAAAGTCCAAGCGAAAAGATCGTCTCGGAAAAATAAGACAAGTGGAGGAAGGTCCTCACTACCGTCGGGGGGAACATATTAGAAAAAAACAGGGCGGGGGGGGGACACGGCCAACGGTATGCTTTGCGCGGTCAAAAAAGGGCAGGCGGGGGGGACCTGGGGATCGCGTAAGGCTTCTATGGTTATCTAGGATAAGGGTATAGATAAGGACGAATAGTTCGAATTGGGGTTGTTATTCCCCTGAACGAAACGTATAAGAGGGATCGCGGCTCGGGGGAAAGGGGGGCAGAACCAACTCTAAACTGGTGAGCACTGGAAAAGGGGGAATGCGGGGATTTTTTTAAACAAGGAATGAGGTACTCTAACTGGCAGACCACGTGGGGAAAAAAAGGGGGGCTGGATACGACCGAACGTCATTGTTTTGAACATCAAGGCCTTCAAAGCTTATGCTTTCCACAGGGGGTCGAAGGGCGGGACCTGGTCGAGTCGGAGGGGCAGATATTCGGGGAATCCAGATTCAGGGGGAAGAATCAGACATCTGGAACTGCCCTGGGAAAGAATCTTCAATGCGGCCGCTGTCGCCAAGCCAAAAAGGAGGGAAATCCCTTTTCGAAAGTCCTGTCAAGAGGGGAAGGGGGGGATTCAGAACGGGAAGGGGGTTCGTGAGAAGACCGGGCAAAAAAACGGAGGGACCTGGGGGTGATGCACAGGGCGGAGAGGAGGGCAGCCGATCGAAGAGGGTTAGTTTCTCGTGTTCCAACAAAGAGGGGATAAGAAGGATACTTGGTCGATTCTGAAGGGGGGGCCGGCAAAGGGTGCAGAATTCGTGGGCAGAAAATTGAAAAGGGGGAAAGGATCTAGATAAAATAGAGAAAAGGGAAAAGAAACACCTTAGGTGAGAAAAGGTTAGAAGATCTCAGGAAGCCTCCAGGTGAGGAGACCTTGACCGCAGCAAGCAGAAGTGGACGGTGAATTTCCGCATGAAAGAAAAAAAGAGGGATCCGGGAATCTCGCACTGTTGGGGTCAAAAAAAAAAAAAGCAGGAAGAAAGCACCTTTCTCAAAGACCGCCGGGAAAAGCAAAGTCTCTTAGGGGGGTTGGGAAAAGGACATACCAAAAAGGCTAAATCCTTCTTGGCCGATTGAACCATGTAAGGGGAAAGTTAAAAAAAGAGGGGCAGGGAAACGTAGAGGGCTGCAGCGGGGGGCCGACAGAAGGAAGGTCGTAGGACCAGGAAAGGGGGCTGGGCTCACGTAGAAGGATGAGGCACGCCAATTGCATTTAAGGGAAAACTGCAACATCCGCGGTTCCGCCATTGAGGGAAAGGAGAGTGCACAAACCTTGAAATCCCGTTCTAGCACAATCTTGGAAAAAGGGGACTCCAGGGGGGACGCGGGGGGAGGGCGAATTCGTGAGGGAAAAAAACGCATTAGGGGGGTAGGATGGGCTGCGTGGGGTAGAAAAGGCCACTAATGCAAAAAAGAGCCGATCCCGTCGGTATACTAGGAAAGTTAAGCAAAAAAAAATTGCATTTCCGGCAGGGGGAGGATAGAGAAGAGAGAATCGGTAGGGAATCAACTCCCTCGGTACTCTCCCCAAAAGAAAAAAATCGGAGGCACGAGACACGCATACTTTTCCTTTGGGCACAGGAATAATGGGAGACATTTCCGGTTACTTGGGGGAAACTGAAGAAGGGGGGGATCTGAATGCGAAATGCTTTCTTGTGGAAAATGCAAAAAGAATCCAAACATCCTAAGGGGTCGGAGGAGGTGCCGGAGGAAGATAGTAGAACGAAGGACAAATTGATGGATCAAAAGGGACTAACAGGTCCTCAGGGGAAAAAACTAACTTGGGTGCTTTTGCCGACAGGCCCTCTGAGAAAAATTGAACCTCAGAAGAAAGGCGAAGACAGGGTAGGGGCTCTAGAAACTGGTGTTTGGTGGTGGGGTCGCACGGTACAAGGATGGAACTACCGCGAGAAAAAATGTGAATCCCGTCTCTCATCAGGCAAAGGACAGAAAGAATTCCGGCGAAAAGCGGGGGGCAAGAGAGATTTCGAGGAGCCGAATTTACCGGCGACTACAGGGAAAATTGCCAGCCGCCGCCACCAGTGAGCGGGGGAAGGTTCATACCCCCGCCGAACGTAAGAATCCGGTACCACGACGTCGTGTTTGCTGGAGGAAACGGAAGATTAATCGACCAACGGATGGGCAGGGGAAAGGGGGAAGGGGAAATTGGGTAAGGTAAGCCGGGAAGGAAAGAAAGGAAACATCCATACAGAATGGAAAGGAGGTTTCAGTCGGACCGCTTATTCTGGGGGTGTGCAGGAAGGTGAAGATGGAAAGAAGGTTGCTAGATCTCGGAGAAAGAAAAGGGGGACTGCGAAGACTAAGGGGGGGTGGGGTGGGAAGAAAGGGTGAGGTGGGACCCTACGGGGTGCGACACACAAAGTAACGGGCAGAAAGGAGCAACAAGCTGTCTTTTCCGCAAGGTTTTGAAGGAGGGAGAGGGTGAGGCGCTCGCCTGCATGACGAGGAAAAGGTTAGAGGGGGGGAGGGGATAAGAAAGGAGGGGGAAGCGGCCTAAAGTCGCGAACCCAGAGGGGAAATCTCAGTAATGACGAAACGGCTCGCGCGAGATACGGGGTGGGGGAGAATTCAGCGGGGGCGATGGGGGGGGGGGGTAAAGAGAAAAGCGGCGACAAACATCAAAATTTGCGACTTTAAAAATGCGGCAATGCGAGTTCGGGGAGTGGGCGAGGGAGGGGAAGCCAATGGAAATAGAAAAATCATCGCAAATGACATCTGAACAGGGGTTTGGACGGGTAAAGTAGGGTGGATACTATTGCTCGGGGCCAAAAAAAAAGAGAGGGGAATACTTCCGCCGGAAGGGGCAGAACGGTACATTGGTCTGGTACCTGTAAGTGAGGCCTTACTAAGGGAGGCCCTTAGATCTATCAACACAACAACTTGGATTATTAAATGCTAGAAAAGAGACGGGAAAAACCTATATGGGGGATAGTACAGGATACTTGGAGCTACTTAAGGTAGTGGAAAAGAAAAAACGCCCATGTAACAGAGGGAAACTGAACGGAAAATAAGCATGCCCATTGTTGGGGAAAACGAGCACAAAGATCCACTCCTTAAAAGGGGAAAAAAAAAGGTAAGCCAAGAAGGTCGAAGCGCTGATGCAGCAAAGTACCAAGCGCGAAAGAGAGGCTGGCACTCTAAGGGCATGCATGTGAAGAACTCAAGGGTTGAGGTGGGGGGGATAAGATCGGGGAGCGGATACGCACCCTCTACCCCCAGATGTACAGCAAAAAAGGAAAGAGGGGGGAAGTATAGCTGTTAGTAAAAGGAAAGGAATCGTGAAGGAAAGTTTCGAGTGTTTATCGGGGGGGGAAAGGGAGAACCTATTGAGGGCGCCTGCTCATAAAATTCCGGGATCAAGGAGGAGAGAGAAAGTCAAGAGCCGGGGAACAGGAAAAAAAAAAGCGGGGGGGGGACAAGAGGAGGGATGAGTTTGAGCATTTCCGCTTGCAATAGGAGTGACCATTTGTCGAAGAATTTATTATGGCCAGAAGGGAGCACCAAAAAGGACGTAAGCACTAGGGAAGAGATGAAGTGAAGCTAAGAGAGGACCAGAGGATTGGGGGCAATATCATTCGTTCAGAGGAGAGGTTGGAGAGGAGGGTAACTCACCGTCAATACGAAAAAAAGGAGGAGGGGGGAGGGGATCGGCTGAGTCGGATGTCAAATGTAAGAGGGATCCTCGCCCAGTCAAGTCTTTGGGGGGTCACTATGAGCCGCCGCCCATCAAAAAAAGTAGTTTTAGGCGGAGAAGGGAGCTCTCTCCTGTATTAAAGGCGGAAAAGGGTAGGCAGAGGCGGGAAGAAGGGAAAAGTGGTAAAAAAGTGTAAGCTAGTCGGGGAAGGGATAATCAACTCGCCAAGGACGCTTCCGGAAAAGGAAAGGGTAAAGGGATATAACATTCTTTGGGGGGAAGGAGGTCAAGAAAAGGGGGGGGAAAAGTGTTTACCTCGGGGGGGTAAAGAGGGGAATCGTTTCAGAGAAGCCCAAAAAACGGGGGCAGAGTACCACCCCAAAAGGTGGATTGTCGGAAAAATCTTGATAGTCGAATGGGGGGTGTCTCAAGAGGAAAAAGTTCTGGTTGTAGGATGCGGAAACCGGAGATTTAGACCATGGGGCACACTGCAATTTGACGGGGCGGGATATCAGAGGGACAAGCCTCAAACGGGAAGGGGCTTGGAGCCGGGTCCGCCCCGTCGACCAGAGATGACAAGACACCAGTTTGAGAAAGGACCACCAGATTTGGAAGGGTCAAAAAGGATTGGAACTGGGCAACCCTGGGCCCCTGTCTTTTGGCTCTTGGGGCGCTGAACGCTAGTGACTGTTTATCCCGCGTCGATGACTCGTCGGGAGGGATCGAAGGAAGATAACTTATAAGGAAACCGCCTGAAATAGAGGGTCACTTTCCGCCAACACGGGATCCGACGGGAAGAGCGGTAGGGGGGGAATCTTTTGCGAATTGAGAAAGGCTTACACGTCTCGAGCCCAGGAGGAAAGAATTCTTGCTGTGAAATACACGAAGGAGGGAACGCCGGAAAGTCAAGACTGGGAAAACTGGGAGTGAGACGCCCTTCTAAAAAGCATTTTGTTTCAAAACTCTGAACAGAAATGCCGGCCGAGGGATGCGGATTACAAAAAATTGGAGACGGGGTGCAAGTAGGGGAGGGTTAAAGGTTCTAAGGACGTATAAACATGACCTCTGGGATAAGAGGCGCGGCATGAGCCTGATTGCCGGAAGGGGGGAAGAAGAAAGGGGAACAAAAAAGAGGACTAAGGAAATTGTTCAATCTTGAAAAGTATATCAGGGGGAAAGTGGTGGTAGAGTAATAACTTCACACAATGGGGGGAGAAGACGTGGGAAATGAATCGGTTCGTTAGCTTCCTATTGCTCAGTGATGGGGGGGTCGCAACGGATATTTCATTATGAAGGATAGGGAGATGTCTTAGCGACTGGCAAGGGAAATTTTGCTACTGAAAGGAACAGCCTGCTAAGAAATTATCGTCGTCTAAATGCGTCGATATAGAGATAAAAAAAAAACCCGGGAAAAGAGAAGATAGCGCAGCAGCCGCCATACGGAGCCATGGAGCGCGGTGTTTGGCGAGGACCGCCGCCTAAATTTGACTTTGAAGACTGCGAATAGAAAAAGGTACCGAAACTCGCATAGGAAGTTGGCGGGACCAATAGGAGAGAAAAAAGTCAAACTGTCGAGACGGGGGGGGCAATACACGGCATAGTCTGCAAGCAAAAAGAAGAGCACTGCGGTGGGAAGGCGTGGACGCAAGGGGAATGCCATTAGAGACTTCTTTGCGAAGAGGGTGACCAGGAAAGGAGGGGAAGTGGACGGCCCTTGGGGCTTTCTTGCGGCAGAAAAAGAGCACTGAGGAGATCGGCGAAGATCAGGAGGATGTTTTTCCGAAATGCAACGCCGAAGGAAAGGTCAGAAAACTTCTCAGGGTGGCATCCGAGCGTGCCGACAAAAAAGGGGACATTCTGAATAGTTGAAACCCCAAGCACTGGAGAAAATCAATCAAAAAAAACTCAGGTACTCCAACTTTTAGAAGGGGGAGAGAGACGAGGAGGGGGTATGGAAAAAAGAAAGAATTATGCCAGAAAAAAGTGAGACTTGTGTTAGACCAGGCGTTTCAAGAACGCGATCCCGAAGTGTATACGTTTCAGGGGAAAAAGGAAGACAAAATTTCCGTCCGTGGAGAAGAGGAGAAAAGCAGAAAAAAGATCATCGAGCGCAACGCTGGGCGAAAAAAAAGGCTGAGGGAAAGCCGACACGCAACTTGGCCGTGGCAAAAAAGAGAAAGATGTGGGTACAGGAAAAAGCGGGGAAGGGGAAAAACAGGTCGTCAGGAAGACGAGAAACGGGCTGGGGGGAAATTAAGTGCAATTCATCCAAAAGAAGGAATTGGAGGAGGCGGTGCAGGAGGATCATAGAAACGACTTCAAAATGCGCATGGGAAACCGAGTAAGAGGGGGGACGCAGAAAACGCAACTGTTTTGCCTTTTTAACGAACCCAGAAAAGGAAATGAGAAATAGACAAATCCGGGGAAATGTGCTATAGGCCACGGGGGTGGAACAGGAGGAAAAAATCCAAACCGAGGGGACATGGGGGGGGGGGGGGGGGGGAAGGGAGGGTAAACACTTGTATCACCTGCTCGTGTGAAAGAGTCAAAGAATGTCTATCACATATTTGAAACCAGGAAGCGGAGATTTTGCGTATGGGGGATTTCCAAAGGGCATGGAGGAACCGTTGACGGGGGTATCCATCCGAAGAAGAATAAAGAAACGGAACCAGCCGCAGAAGGAGGCAGAAACCGGCACCCTTTTGGGGGGGGGAGGGCTGGATAATAGGCCTAAAAAATAAACTGACCCACTACGTATGCAGGGAAGGAAGGAAGGTTTAGGGGGAAAGTGCCCGGACGAAAAAAAACCCGGCCACTAGAAATCGGAAAAGGGCACGGCTGTACCTCCAGG
>Ga0179593_1421806_pt1 | contig 11965 bp, 10 predicted proteins | sample CZODoug2_1_08_16_FD_185931 | JGI IMG/M metagenome (GOLD analysis project Ga0179593, IMG submission 185931) | Vadose zone soil fungal communities from Angelo Coast Range Reserve, California, USA - CZODoug2_1_08_16fungal (PacBio error correction) | ecosystem: Environmental > Terrestrial > Soil >...
CCTTTTAACAAACCACGATGGAACGCAAATTCGCAGAGGTAAAAAAGGGAAAAGCTTCATGAAATAAAGAGGACAAACAAGGGGGAGTTAATGGGGGGAAGAAAAAAGAGTACGATTGCAAAGAGGGTGAAGGAACAGCTGATCGGACCATGTCCCAGGGCACTAGAAACCGACCAAAGGGTTATGACTTCCTCAAAATAATCAATTGTGTCGAAGACCCAAAGACCCGGAGTTTGGAACACTACACTCCTAAAATGGTGGAACTCGGTGGGAATGGGCATGAAGAGGTCGTGGCCCCACTGGAACTGTGGAAAGCACATTTGGGAAATGTATGCCGAATTAAAAAAAAGCAAAAAAAAAAAGAGAAAAGAAATCAAGGGGAGAAAGGTGGAAAGATGCGGTTGTGGGGGGGGGAAACTTTTCCATCAAAAAGTAGGGACCTGTGCAACAAACTTAGTCGTGATTCAACCACTTCCTAACAGGAAAGGTGGCAGGATTGACGAAAGGAAAAAGAAGAGGGGAGGCAACGAACAGACCAAACACGCGACGAGAGAACGAGAGGAAAGAATCAACCAAATTACCATTGAAAATCCTAATTGGAAAGTAATACTCAATTGAAAAAAGGTAAACCGCACACCAATTTAAGCAGGGGTCCATAAAATCCTGCTTCTAACCGTACAAAACACAAAGAATTGAGATTATCAGAAAAAACCCATATGAGGGAGATGCCCCCCGCCCAAAAACCGTGTGTAAAAATTTCAGTGAAATGCAAAGACCGGGCTGCGTGGTCCAGAGTAGGGGATATTTTTCGAGGGGGCTTGGGGGAGCGTTACTTGGGGGGAAGGCAGGGTCCCCTCCCGACTGACTCAAAGATGGGAGTATAAAAAAAGTTGGGAGTGGATTCATTTGTTTAGCCGCCAACCAACACAACAAAGGTGGAAACGCAGTCCTCACAGTCCAAAGTATGGCTTTCGTAGTGGCTACAGACCTATTTGCATAGTGACACAATCTGGGTTATAATTCGGCCAAGTGCAACGAAAAACTGACGGATCAAACGGAGTGGGGTCAATTCAGGAGAATACCCAAAAGCGCAGACACCTACTGAAACAGGCCTGATCCGGATTAACGGGGGCGGAGAAAAGCAGGGGGAGGATAGTAAGCAAGGGGGGGGGAGGTGAAAACCCCATTTCAAAGGGCGAAAGGGAGGAGAACAGCGGGTCATAAGAAGTCTAAATAGGCGGTCAACTAGCAGGTACTTCAAGTCAAGCGGAAAGGGTCACCAAGAAAGGGCAAAGGGGCTTACGTCTAAAAATTGGAAACAATTAAAAGCACGAAATGCACAATATACTACCAGGGCCGCGGGTTCGATCTAATATCCCGGTTTCCGTCAAGATAATCCGGTTTTCGATTCCCCCTTCCTAGTTTCTTGGGAGGTCGAACACTCTGGGGGATTCTCCATATACGAGAAGAAGAGACGAGAAGAGTGCAAAGATAAAGAGGGAATGAGGGGGAAAGGAGAGTAAGGAAGGTTCGGGGACTAACAAAACGAGGTAGGAGGGTCAATAATAGCGGAGACGCTGGAAGGAGGAAGCAAAAGAAGGGGGGTACAGGAGAAGAGGTTGGGATAGGGAAGGGAGGGGGAAACTGGAGAGGGGACAGCGGAAAGGCAGGGGGAATAAACTAGGGGAGAAGTGGAGAAGAAAGGGGAGGAGGTAGGAAGAAGTGGAGGAAGTGGGAAGAGACGGGGAGTAGAGGGAAGAAGAGAGTCTGGGGAATACGCAACAGGGTAATCAGGGCGCGAGTTTGAGGGCAGTACAAAACCTGGGATCGGGACATCTGGATCTTTGGAAGAAAAAAAGAAGTAAAGAAGATAATGACCGTTAATCGAGGCGTGAATAGGTTGTTGAAGTGGACCTAAAAAACCAACCCTAAAGCGAGTGAGGCATGGGGGGGAAAAAAGATTTGAATCTCCTTGTCTACGGCCGGGGAGGGTTTGGGAAGAAAGTAATTCAAATTGGGAATTTTGTCGTGAAGAGAGGGGGAATTTGTGGAGAGTAAAACCTGAGGTGGCCCCACCGTGAAATGAGCGGGTCATTAAGGGATAATTGGTAAAAGGGAGAGTGGGGCCAATTCGTAGCACCGAACAACATCCTGACCGGCAGACAAGGCTGCTCGCCTGCGCGACTAGGCGTCAGCTTAGAAACTGCCTCCAGTGCTCTCTGGTCCTTTCTTTACCGACCCTAAAAAAGTTGGTTTGAACGGTGAACCAAAGCATAGGGTGGTCGATAAGCAACGGAGGGGGGGGGGGGGGGGGTGGGGGGGGGGGCTGGGGGTGGGGATCGCGGGGGGGCGGGAGGGTGGGGCGGGGGGGGATCAAACTCGATAAAATAAAACACAAAGGAGGGGAATGAGGAAAGAGATAAAGATTACAAGGAACAAAAAACGTCTATAGAACTGAGGGAGTGGGATGTAACCTTTAAAAAAAGGATTCAATAATTACACAAAATGACAGATCTTGAAGTGGGCACCGCTGAAGAAGAAAATAAGGTGAATATACTGATTCACTTCACTTTGGACTGGGGTAAAGGGACGTGCCAACCACGATAACACTTCAAACTTTGCGTTAAGGGCACCAGGGGACTAATTGGCCCATGGTTCATACCAGGCTGGACATCGAAAAAACAATGGCTCTCTCAGGACATAATGCGTACAAATTGGGAATAAGCTGGACAACCCTCCCTACCAGGAAAGAAACGGGAGATCAAAGAATGCAACTCCCCCCTTGAAGCAGGTCACAGTGTGTGGCCTCTATGGCAACGGCAAAAAATGGTCTTACTCTGAAAGGGAAACCCGGGAAAGTTTGGTGCTTTAAGGTGGGAGGGGAAAAAATTAAAAACCGATACGCAAACAAGAAAGGGGGTAAGGGCAAAAAAGGGTTGGGGGGTAAAGTGGGGACTTGAAGGGCCTAGGAACATAAGGGATGAACAACAGAACCCCACCTTTGCAGGGGGTGGGGGGGGTCAATCGGTACAACGACGAACGAGAGAAAAAAATTTCTATTCGATAAGGGACCGCGGACTGGGAGGATATTGGGTGCATGGCTTGGTGCGAAAGGAGGAACAAGGGAGAAGAAGATCCTCCTTTAACTTGACCGGAATAGGAAAGCGCCAAAGTGCAAAAGAGTGAAGAACTAGGGAGGAAATCATTCACTAGAAGGCCCCGTAACTCACCTATACGGACACTGGAACCGACAACGGACGAGACAGAGCCGTTCTTCGTAGCGCACAAGTGAAAAAAGGCGGCCTGAGCCGGAGGGGAGGGCGCGTGGCTACCAGGGCTGTCAAAGATAAACCATAGAAAAAAAATGGGGCGAAACAGGGTTCGTCTCCTGTAAGAAGATTAAAGACAACCTAGGGTTTACTGAAAGTAGGGGCGGGTCCAACGCCCTCCTCTGCATACTTTGAGGGCGTTCCGTAACTTGGGAGTATGCACACTCACCTAGACACCTGGTGGGGGGGGATTGCGTAGCTGTCGTCAAAAGTATAAGACACCGAAACATTTTTGGGGTGTCCTCCCTATAAGTTACGTAAGTCCCAAGAGGACTGAACCGAAAAAGCCCCCCTACCTAAGAAGAAGGTAAATTTGAAGGTTTTGTGCCGAAAAAACTGGGGACAGGGCGGGGGGAATCATTTCAAAGCGGGGACTATAGGGTAACAGCGTGGGGGGGGGCTCTGGGACCTAGAAAGTTCCATCAATAACTTGGGGAAAGGGAAAGGAGTATTACTTGTGATCAGACGAAGGGGGGTGTCGGGCGCGCAGAAGAAGATTTGCCAGCTGAGGTGTTGGCGGGGGGCTGGGAAAGACCAGAGTGGGGAGCCAACAGATTGGGGACGAAGTAGGACGGGATTCATCGAGCAAACGTTACGGGAGAAAGGACATCAAGGGAATCGAATGGGGGGAACAAAAAACAACGATCAAGGGAACCGTAAAAACGATTGACTAAACCTGAAAGGGGCCGGGGTGAGGGAGAAGTAAAAAGGTGCAAATTCCTCTGAAAGAACAAGTTTGGATCTGGGGGTGGCACCGGGAAATGCATGATGAAAAGGGCCAACCAATCAGATGCTAAGGGGTGATGACACAAGGGAGGACAAATACCTATTGAGTTAGCTCCGCCCAAGAACGTTCCACCTCCTGCTGTGGAGGGTAAACCTCGACATTCTCCGGGTGCTTTATTCGCAAATAAGCCACCTGCTGAAGGGGCTTTGTCCGAAGAGTGTTAGAGCAAGCCAAACTCGCGCCTGCGGAACATATGACAGTGGACCTGAGCCACAAATCCGTAGCTCTCACGGCAATACAGGTAGCGACCAAAGGGTCTTAAGTTAAGCCGACGTATGCTTGTATCGCCATGGGTTGGAAATAACCTAGACTTGACCCGGTCTGTGGGAGGTCGGTCGTGTGGGTCCAAGGGAGGTGTACGCGGGGCTCCGAGGTGGGGGGAAACCTTTCGAGTAACGGCGTCATAAATTCTGTGAAGAGGCCTTCCTGGCAAAGCCCTTCCCGGTGTTTTCTCCGGCAGTCTGAACGTGGCTTTTATACTCCAGTGGTGGTCACCAAGGCAGTCGCCGCGGGCACAAAATGTCTTCCGGTAACCTGACGTGCTAGAAATAAAAAACCTCCATATGCATGGAGCCTATACCGGAACCTAAATACAAAACGAGACGAAAGACAGAAAAGGTCTCTTGTCACAAATCCAGATCTGCCTGACCGACGAGAAACTCGGAGTGTGCTTCCAGTCTACTTTGATGGGTGTTCGTGCGGGCCTTGAAGACGGGTTCGCCGTGGAAGCACGAAGCTCAATCTGCATTTCTGGTCGTCAACTTTAACATGCCCAAGACGCCATGCAAACCCACTCGGACTTCCACTGCCCGTGAACGCAAGGGGGGCATACCACACTTGAGATCGAAAGAGCCAACTCTTTACCGACGACCGGAAAGGTGAAGTAAGCTACAAGGGAAAGGAAGCAATTCTGACTCCAAACGGGGGACGGGCGGGTACAAAAAGAGAAAATAAAATTCCCAAATAGTTCATAAATATTGAAACTCGTACACCCCCTCTTCGAACTTCAGAGTGGGGAAATACGGGAAAAAAGAAGCTGGTTGGACCTTCAGTTGTGTGGCTCGTAAGATAGGGGATATAATCATAGGGGTTTAACTTGGGGGGGTTAAATGTCGTACTGACAAAAGGACGGTGACCCCGATGTAATACATATCTGATAACGCAAAAGAGTCGGCATGCCATAAATCGTGGACCGGTTTAACGATGCATAATCTGGGGGTTCGGGCTCCCTCGAAAAGGAAATAACCAAGGGAAGAAGGTTACAGCAATAAGAAGTTTACGTGTTGGCAGAACAAAAGAAAAAAAACGTAGGGGAAAAAGCAGTTGCCCAAAATCGGCAACAACAACACCCTTAGATTGAGGAAAAAAGAGAAAGGGATTGGGGGTGAAACTGAAAAGTTAAAACCACTTTTAGCTTTTGGTTGACCGGCAAAGGAAAGATGGGGGAAAAAATGCTCATGGGGGAAAAAACCGTCTGGAGGCAGAGACTAAAAAAAAGCAATGAGTTTCCGCACCGCGCGTTGCCTGCCGAATTGGGGTTTGTTCTACAAGATCTGGAGAGAAAGACGTCAAAAACCCGAGTTTGTCATGGAAGAAGGTTCAAAAAAGGCAGGCGGCGACGAAAAGGGAAGATTTCCGAAGCGCCATCAAAACCTTGCGGCCCAGTGGTCCTGGGCAAATAAACTGAGTTAGCCTTTGGTTGTCCTAGCACGGAAAGGAAGCTGTGGTGGGGTATGGGAGATGTCTCAAGAAAACGCTTTAATTCGGAGGTGAACAGAGGATTTGGACGGTCCGGAAGGGGGAGGAGTAATAAGAATTTGGACGATCGATAAGTGGGTGGAAGTCCAAAGGCCGACAAAGGAGGAAGGCTGAAGGAAAAACGCGGTTTGCAATTTCGGGTATTCAAGCATAAGAAGAAGAGAAGAAAGAAGCCATGGACAAAGATCCAAGCAAGAAGGAGACTTATAAGTAACGGGTCTCTATGGTCGTGCTTGACCAGAAAATTGGGTTCACCGAGGAACTGGGTGAGTAAAAGATGGCTGATAAGGGGACGGACAATCACAGCGGTCTGGGGTGATGTAGAGACCGCCAAGTTAAAAAGAAAATTGGTGACGGAAGGACTTGGTGACCAACTCGGGAGTGCCAAAAGATACTTGGACCAGTACGAAAAAAACGCCGGTCTGGGAGGAACTTCCTGAAAGAAGTATGGTGAATACCGGTTTGCACAAGGGGCCTAACACGGGGGGGGGGACAAACACAAAAAGGAAAAAAAGGGAAGGCAAAAAAGGGACGGAAAAATCGGCTACGACCAGTTTTCACAAACGAGGGGGGAGCAGGGGATAGAAGATTTCGGGCACAATGAACCCAGAGGTGAAAAGGGCAGCGAGGTAGAAAGGCGGACACAACTGCGGCAAGAGGGGGGAAGAGTTTTTCAAAAAATCATTGGAAGGCACAGAGGGTACCGAAAAGAAAGAGTGGCCAATCAAGAGAGTGCGATAACCTCACGGTGTGGGACTCAGAGTCACCTTTGGACATACACGGAGGAGAGGGTGGGGCTGGGGGGGTGGAAAAGGGCGGGGGAAACAACGCGGAAGTAACTGTGTGAACTTTACTAAAAAGAAACCATGCCTCCTTGGGAAGAAATAAAATGCATTGTGGGGCCCTGTCGTTGGTGGTGGGTACCCGGGGTAAAACGAGAGGGGGGGGGGAAAGGGAAAAAAAAGGGGAACGTTATCCCGAACTTGGGCTGTCGATGCAGAGCCTCCGGCCGCCCAACTCTTGCCGGAGGGGCCGAAGAAATTCAAAATGCAAACCAAGTCCCCAAGACCCACACTAAGAGAAAATAAAAGATCATGCTGAGACGAGCATAGAACCCCGTCTAGATAAAAAAGAATACTCAATGTTAAAAAGGAAAACAATTTAAGGAAGGGAACTCAGGGGGTTAAGAACGAAAAACCAAAAACGCGGTTCATGAGAGAACATAGTCCCTATAATTCCAAACGCAACCCCTGGTAAAAGTAATAAGGGACATACCAGCAAGAGGAAAGGAGTAAGGGGGGTAATGCGTGGGGGGCATCCCATATTTAGGGGAGGATACCAAAAATGGATGTGATGGATTTTGGGAAAATCACCTCCACCAACCCAAAGGGTGCACCGCCGCATTCAACGACCGCCAAAAGGAAGTGTCGAGTCACGGGAGGGCGACATAGCGGTGCAGAGTCACAAAACACATCTTGGTGTAATAGATCCAGGTTCGAAGAAAAGGCGCAGGCTCCCTTATTTTGCGTTCGAGAAAGGGTGGCCCGCAAGCAGGAAGCACCAACTCATTTAAGAGAAGTCACGTCAGGTGCGATAAAAAAGAAGGATCATCAGCGTCGGGTGAAACAGCACGTGTCCTTATATAAGTTGATTCTAAGACTATAGTACCTGCTTTGACTAAAGGGAAAAAGAAAAAAAGTCCAGGGGGAAAAAGGAGATTACAATCTAGAGTTCAGTGCAAGTGGAGAACCGTCGAAAAGGGAAACCTTCCGAAAGAAAAATGCACAAAAATAAGAAAGAAAGGCAAGGGATGGCAAGAATCGAACCATGTTCCCTATAAATCCGCGAATCTTGGGTTCGATGACCACATCCAGAGGTGACAGACTCGGATGGAATACCGACGGAATGATGGCAATGGGGTAAAGGGGGCGACTTCACATGACGGTCAAGCACTAAGAAGTAATACAAGGGTAAAGGGAAACTAGTTGGTTGGTCCGTTGAAAAAATCGCCAACCGAGCGGGGGGGGAATTCAGGGGGGAGCATCTGTAAGAGAATGGGCAATACTGGAGGGATGTTTGGGATCGAGGCCTGAAGTCCATTTGAAGTTAAGGTGGACTTGCCGAGAGAAGATGGTTGGGGGGGATGTCAAAAGCATGTTCCAAGAATTTTCATTGAATTGCAGGGGGCGGAGGAAAGAGTGGCAATGGAAGGGGGAACGAAAAGGGGAACCCGCATACAAAATTTACGTAAGAACAAGGGCGGGCGAAAGGGGGGAAAGACAGCAAGAGGAGTCAAAAAGAAGGTCCAGGCCTGTTTGAAAAAAGGAGTACAGCAAATTTGGGAAGGACCGCACCGCATGTCGACTAAGAAGGGTTTGGGGGGTGACCAGTCGGACTCGATCTGAAAAAAACAACTTGATGGAGAAAAAAAGAGGAGGGACAAGACTGGAACACAGTTCGAGAAAAAGCAGGGAAAACAGGTGCACAAGGAGCAATCAAGTCCAAAGAACGAATCTGAGGTTTGTCTCTCTGCTGGGGGAGTTAGGTGGCGATCAGAGGCGACGCGGCCTTGGGTAGGGGGGGGGGGGGGGGTTGGGTGTTGGGGGCGGGGGGGAGGTTGGTGCGGGGCGCAGTGTGTGGATGGGGTATTGGGAGTCCCGGCTGCGGTGAAAGTAGCACGCGTGAGTGAGTGTGGCGAAATTCAGTGAAGTACCAGTGTGCAGGCGTGGGTGGAGGGGCGTGCTGTCTGCGGAAAGACAGGAAGGAAGCAGCGTGTGGGGGGAGCGGAAACCATACTAGTCAAATGTGAAGGTAGCGGGGGCCGGGTGCGGGGGGGGGAAAAAATCCACACCGAGTGGCTTGGAGAAGGTGGCGGATAAAGTGCTGTAAAAGGGGCGAAATGAAGCAAGAAGAAGGGGCTATCAAAAGAAAAAACGAAGATCTCGGGAACCCGGAAATTAAGAGGACTGGGTGGGGCTGTTAAAAAAAGGCTACCATGGAAGCAAGGCACCCCCTTTTGTGTGGAAAATTGAAATCAAGAAAATGCAGGGAACATCGGTAAACACCAGCCAAATGAATGTCCTCTACAACAATTCTGAGAGGATAGGGAAGAAAAAAAGAGTTGAAGCGAACAGGGCATTTATTATGGGGGTGCAGCTTGAGTGCGGAAGGCCCATGTGGGGAAAGACGAGCAGACCACATTGAAAAGTCAGACTCTCCGTAACCGAGAAGTGGAAAAGTCAGGAATCATGACTAAAGCCAGTGTATCAAGGGGAACAATAGTAAGGAAAATTGGGGAAAGGATACTCGAAGGCAAAATTGCTTCGATCGGGAAACAGAAGTCTCGCAATTGTGTGTAAAAGGGGGGCGGGGACTCGGCTGGAACATGTCTCGAAATGGAGAAAAAGGATAAACTAAGGGAGACTTACAGGGGGGGGATCGAACACTGGCTCATATTCCAAAAGAGGGGGTGAAAACTCAAAAGGAAAAGCGTAGGGAAAAGCAAGAAAAGACGGAACTGGGGCGGTAGGGGTTTAACTGTAGTAAAACTTGGGGGTGTTTCGTCTAGGTCCAAAAGGCAAGTCCACTCACCTAAAAGGGTGGGTGAAAATCCCTATACTAAGTGGAGACGATAGGTAAAAAGGGCCCTCCAAGAATCACCTAGCAGGAATTTAACTAGTTGGAGGGTACTGGGGGCTCACGAGGAAGCGTTGAATACAAGGGTGAAAAGGGGGCATTCATGTGCAGAGGGGGGTCGCTCCAGTACACGGTTGGGGGGGTGGGACGAGGTCTCCAAAACATAGTTCCTCCTGAAAGGGGTAAAATTGGGGGAAAAACGAGGTATTGCTTGAAGAGCGCGAGTGTGGGGATCTGCGACAAACTGAGCTTGGAGATGGGGGGAGGTGGGTGACTTTGTTCCATTGGCAGGCAAGTGACGGCAAAGAAGTTTAGGGAAAAGGGGAACTTAAAATGCTGAGGTCGTAAGGTGCTTCATCTAAAGGAACAGGGTCTGGAGAGCATTCACACAGGAAAAGAACCCTGATAGGAAATTTTGTACAAACAGCCAAAGAACTATCAGGAAACCGGTCAATCATGCGAAACCTATTCAATGGTGGGAAGTATTCGGGAGTAAAAGGTCAAAAGTGAAAGGCTGAAAAAGTGACCAAAGTTGGTTTCACCTAATTCACTCACAAGACAAACAATAACGTGGGGCTTTGAAACCGTTTAAAGGGACTCACAAACCGTGGATGTGACGCCTCAAAGTTCAAGGTTACACGAGTCAGGGGTCATCGGTAAACCTAGGAAAAAGAGAGGGGTGATGCCAAGAGGAAACGGGACGCGGTGGGCACACATATGGGGGGGAAACCCTCGACCGTCGTCCCGCGATTCATGGGGTCACAGGAACAGAAGCACCTGTAGACTTAAGCGAGAAGCAGACAACTATCGAAAGCGTTCACGGGAGAAGATGGGCGTGTGCAAGTTACGACCCATTTCGTGTTAATCGGGGAGGGGGGACCCGGGGAGACGGACCGAAGGCGGGTAGACCTATACTCGTTACGGGGGAAAGTTCAGATAAGACGAGGGTTTCGGCCGAGGACGGCCACGAGCGTGGGAAGCACACAGGGGTGCCCCCCCTGCCTCTGCACAAAAGGGGTCGGAAAGGTCGGGTGCGGTGCTACACAATCAAAAAAGGTCACGGGACCCTATCAAAGCGCGACAGAAAAAAAAAGGGGGAGCGGTGACCAAACCCGTCGGAAGGCCGGACAGAAATAAAACGCACATTCTTCCAGGAGGATTACGAGTGGGGGCGGAGTAACGGGCGCAGGGTGCAACGGCCTCATGGAAGACCTCTTAGATAAAGCACTGCAAGACACTCCCAAAACGCGGGAGGGTCGAAAATCAAACCTAGGAATTGGAAAGGGGGCAGGGTTTGCAAAGAAAAGGAAGAGGGGTCGCAAGAAACCGAGTAGAGGAAAAAAGCCGGTCAGTTGAACTAAATCTAAAACCTTAAAAAGAATCGAAAAAAGAGTTGACAGCTGCAAAACCTACCATACAAATACCACAGCTTGAAGTAAGCAGGAAAAAAAAAAAAAAAACCGGAAGAAAGATCCAGGAAAGCCAATTGGATACGGAAAACGAATTTCCGTAAGAAGGAGCTAGGGCAGGAAAAAGTGGCTCAAACGGACACAAAAAACCTACGTTCACTTGGGATGGAACTGCTTCAAGAAACCTCAACACGATGGGGAAAGGGAAAAATAGTTAACAACCAAAATACTTCAGGCCACGCGGTGAGTTGAACTCTCAGGGAAAGAAAGGGGGAGGCGAGAGACTAAAAGAATACGGACCGGTCCGGGGACTACAAGACGTGAAGGGGGGGACCGTAAAAAAAGAATACAACTATCGGTGAAAAAAACGGGGACAGTTTCCCAAAAGCAGATCGCAAAAAAAAAACGGAGGGGAGGGGTTGGGAACCCAGGCCAGGGAACGACGTTGATGGATTGGAAACCTGAAAAAATAAATTGGTGAGGGGTGACCGCGAGGCTCCTGGGGTATTTCCGGGGGCGTATTGGGGCTTCTCCTAACACCCACGATGCCCGAACGTAAACAAACCGCGCGGAACCGCGAGTGGGGGGAAAGGATCTGAAAAAGGAGTAAAAGGCAGCGGTTGTGGTTGGTTGGTTCCTTGAAGAAGTGAAAGAACCAATAACTATGCGTCGAACGACACGCTGAGCTTAAGGGGAAACAAGCATAAACGGTCAAAGTCAAGTGCATTAGTCAAAAAATTGGGAGGTCGAACGATTGTATGTAGAAGGTAAAAATGATACTGAAACTGGGGGATTGGGGGAGAGTAGAAAAAAGACTGAATAGATCGGGGGGGGGTGCCTACAGTGAGAGTGAAAGGCAACGGACGTGTCGGAAGTCATAGAGGGGGTGGTCATGTGCAGATCGCGGGTTGGGGGGGTGAGGGTGCAAAAAGGCCCTTCCCAAGCTCAGGCGGGCGTAAGTGTTGAGTCAGGGAGGGAGTTATGGCATAGAATAAGAGGCAGAAGACCTGAGGACAGGAACATATCCGCCCAAAACTCAGGACAGC
>Ga0179593_1631338_pt1 | contig 11965 bp, 13 predicted proteins | sample CZODoug2_1_08_16_FD_185931 | JGI IMG/M metagenome (GOLD analysis project Ga0179593, IMG submission 185931) | Vadose zone soil fungal communities from Angelo Coast Range Reserve, California, USA - CZODoug2_1_08_16fungal (PacBio error correction) | ecosystem: Environmental > Terrestrial > Soil >...
GAATCTCAAAAAAAAAAAAAAAAAAAAAAAAAAGCAAATTTGCAGGGCCGGGTGCATGTTGGGGTCAAGGAAAATGTTTCCCATGGAAACGAAAGGAACTTCGGAAGGAAGAGGGGTAACATACTAACACTTTTTTGGAAGGGGTTATGAAAAGGCCAATAAATCCCCTAAAAGGCAAAATGGCAAAAGGCGGGGTGCATCGGAAAGGGGGCAGGTATGGTTGGTACTGACCTTAGGGGGGAGATAGATGGGGATTGTGCCAGGGGGAAGTTCAAAACGGCGCGGGTAACATTCTTGGAAAGAGGGTGGGAGAAAAAGACTGGTTGAATAAGGAGGAATGAAAACGCCATCAGAAACCCTAACAAGCCGATGGGCGACATCAGTCATCAGACGGAGCGCAGGGGGGAGCAGAATTTTTGGGGCAATGTGCGGAAGAAGGGCTGTTAGTTGTGAGTTTGGCACAAGGGATGTAAACGAAGACTTTCCGAGGTGCTGCCACGGGGGCCAGGTGGTCCCTGGGGGTGTTCCACTAAAAAACAACGAGCAAAAGGGATTCCTACAGCTGGTAAAAATCCTGAACGTAAAAAGGGAAAGGGAAAAAGGAAACCCCCCTAATCAACGAACGTTGTACGGGGGCAAAAGCGACAGGGGAAAGAACGGTGGTCAGCTGGGTGTCGCAAGGCAAAAGGGCCGCGCGAATCAGCCTGAGATACATACAGCCCCCCACAAGGTCATTCCGTTGGGCCTAAAGGAACGGGGCGGTTGTCCGGGAAGAAACTTGCACACGGGGGAAAACCTGATAGAAAATCCTGAATTTTAAAAGAAAAGATGGGGCACACTTGTCGCGTAAAACGTTATCAAGGAAAAGTAAAAAAAAACCAGAAAGGTACAGAAACAAAAATTATCTAAAGCTCCCCTCACAAGAACGGACACAATGTTGCAAACCAGTGACAATTAAGGTTAAATAAAGGCTCTTTAGTTGATCCTCTTCGAAAAAAAAATTCAATAAAGGGGTTTTGGGGTAAAAGGGGGGCTCCAGTCACAAAAGATCGCAAAAAATCTCCAATGGAGCTACCTCCAGAAGCCCGAATGGGGGGTAAAATCGCAACGGGGGGGGGGGGTGGGTTCCTCTTAAAAAGGCGGTGAAAAAAACAGAACGTGTATAGCGACGGGGAAGAATATATCGGGAAATTAGTCGCCGAGACAAAAGTGGGGGGGGGGGGGGGCGATCAACTAGTGGGGCAAAGGGAAGGGGGGGGGGTTTTGGGGAATAATTAAATCCGTGGACCTGGGCGACGGGGGAAGTTTCCCGAAGGTGACGGTTTGCCACAGAACAGGGCAGCCGAAAAGAGAATTGATGTCTATCGTTAGATGAAGGGGGGGGGGCGGCAAGCGTATAGAACTTATAAAAGTGGGATGCATGGAGGGAAAGGTAGATCCCATAAGGCAAAAAAAAAAAAAAGCAACTTTCCCAAGGCCAAACCTATAAATCTACTACAAATTCTTCAGGGGTTATTCTTTTGGGGGGAAATAAAATTGGGGGATCAAGCCGTCCCCGGTTGGAATGGAATAACAATTAAAAAATCATGGTCATCATTGCCCACATTGACAACGAAAAAACTTGGGGTACCTTTGGGGATGACAAAAAAAAAAAAAAAACCGAATCATTATTCAAAAAGGTGGAAGCATGGGCATATGGGGGAAGAAAAAAATAAGGATAAAATAGGGCCTGTATTAATAGAAGCGCAGAGACCGGGAACCCAGAAAAGAAAAACCTCCAGGTTTACAATCAGCCACAGGCGGTTGGGGGAACGGAGGGAAAGGTGATTCAAAGACGCCGCTCCAAATACTCAACCAGGACAGGTTCAAAAAAACCTTCAAACGGAAAGCACAACCACGGAAAAAAAGGGTTTTTTAAAAGGGCCCTAGAAAGGACCATGTCAAGGCTATCTCGCCCAAATGGGTTCGATAAGGAAAAAAGCGGGTTGAGGGGGTCGTAGTCACGTTGGCGACGTGGAAGTCCATCAACGGGATCAGGTGTGGGGTGCGACTGCCGGAGTAAAAAAAAAAGGGGGGGGTGATGTACTAATTTGGCAATTCATCAAGGGGGTGTTTCATTTCGGGGGTGGTACTTGGGGGCAATCCCGCTCGTGGGGAGGAAAAAAACCTGTGGAAAGAAAAGAATTCTCCAGTGTTCCCTTGGAAAAGCTTTCGCAAGGCAAGACCATGAGGGAATCTGTCGAGTTGAAAAGCCCGGATCAACTCACAAAGGCCCATGGGGGGGGGGAGAAAAAACACCCTGGCCTTTTCCATGGTGTTAACTGGTGAAAAAAAGCGGTATCAAACGGTTTTGATTGAAAACGTAGAGCAACCCTCCATGATCATAGGTGAAGTTCCGAAGGGGGGGGGGGTAGCTGCCACGCTCGCGAACACAGGTTTGTGCCACTGTTCTCTGGGGTGGGGAGGGATGTTAGAAGGGGAAGCCGTTTTTAAAAAAAAATAAAAAAAACAAAAACCAAAAATTTAAAAAAAGTTTAAAACAGGGTCACGGGCGTGACAACTGGGAAAAACGGCTTGCATTGGGGTCGCGGAAGGTCTGGGGAGACCGGGTCAGAGAGGGACGTGAAAAGGCGGGTCTGTGCGTCGTACCAAGTCAGACGACACAGCACAGCTGGGTAGAGCGGTGACAGGGTGGGGGGGGGGGCGTTTTCGAAGAGGGGGAGCCGGCCGGGGGAAGGCTGGTCCCTCGGCCCAGGTAAAAGACAAGTGACAGTTTGACCATGGGGAATGTCGAGTACTTGGAACGAGGAATTTTCGGGGAGGGTCCGACTGGAAAAATGGTGCCCTTTCAGCTGCCAAGCAAAGATAGGCGCAAAACCAGTTTGGCAGTCGAACGGAAGGAACGTCAACGCCGGTTGGTTGACCTTGCTGGTTGTTCTTCCTAAGCATGGGAACGATTTGAGGGAAAACAAACTGAGGCCAACGGACCAAACCCACAAAAAAACAGCCAGAAGAAAAGGAATAATAAATGGGGCGAAAATGGGTAAGGGAGATATGCACGAAGTGAAAATCTCCGCAACAAACAGGAGGGAAAATCGGAACATCTAAATGAAAAATGTACCCTGGGGGGGGGGGGGGAAAAAAAGGACCGGGGGGGGAAACAGACAAATCATTTTCTGAAGGTCTTACTTCGGACAAAGGCGGGGATTCTTGGTGGGCGAAAATGCCAGACTCTTTGTAGAAAACTCCAGAAGAAAAAGGAAGAAAAAAGCGTAAAACCACGAGCCAGAACGTCCGACCTCCAAAGTCGAGCTTGTGATCTTGGTGAAGAAGAAAAAAAGGCAGGAACGGAAACATCCTTCGTGAAGATGAGGGTCACCTCAAAACGCTTTTGGGGTAGGAGGTAGAGCTTGCTGAGCGGCGAAAAGGGAGAACCTACGAAGCCGGCGCGAAAATCGACGGAAGTAATGTCACGATAGGAAAGACTAAATCATTCACGATGGGTTTGGCGGTTGTAGAAGAAAACCAGAAACCCGTGAGTCCCTTGAGCGGGGTTAGGTCGAAAGAAACGCAAGAAGGGGAAAAAAAAAAAGGTACCACGTCAACCGTGAAGTTTAATTATGGGTAAATTTCCAGGAAATGTTAAAAAAAGTTTGAAGATCTAGGCCTCTTGGTGAGAAAGCACCGAGGAAAAAAAAATCAGGATATGGGGGCCCTCGGGGAACGAACAAACAGGAAATACCAGGGTACACTTCCAGGAAAATTAGCACACCGTGGCCGAACGGCAACAAAAAAAAAAAAGGTGCTCACTTTGGACAGCGGCAGGAGTGAGACGGTTCCGCAGTAAGACCGGAGCCGAAAGAATTGGAAAAGAAAGGCCGGATCCGAAGCGACATGAAGAAAAAAAGAAGAATGAAAACCCAAGGAAACCGTGCAACAGCAAGGGTCGTTGTCCCCGTACTCCAAAAATCGGGGGGGACGCCTAAGAATCCCGAAAGGGATGCGCTAAAAAAACAGGGCGCCAAAAAGCCCCTACGGCAGATACCAAAGGAAAAAAGACGATCGTTGGTAAAATTGACGGAAAAAATGAAAGAATAGGACCGGACAAAAAAAGGTCCGTGATTGGCGAAGGGTCTGGGGGAAAAAAAAAGGTTGGTGAAGCCTTTTCCTGCTGGGACGGTGGGGGGGGGGAGGGTTTTTCAAAGTTCGTGGGGGAGAGGAGGAGTGAGGCAATTGACCGCCCAAAACTCACACAGGCTGGGGGGAGTGGATGCCAACCATCATGGGAGGGGGGGCGATTCGTATGGAATAACTCACGGGCCCAAAAGGGAAAGGGAAGGGTACACAAGTTGGACCTAATTAAAACGTTTCGCCTCGAGAGGGGTGGTCCAAGGCGCCAAAGGAAACAGCTCGGGGGAAGTTCGTCACTCACTGAAAAAAGTTCAAAAAGCCTTGATATCTCGAGGGGCCAGGGTGAGGCAGGCCCGAAACATCGGAACCCGAAATCAACCAATTAGCCTTACATTTGGAGAAGGCGCATGATGAAAGGTGTGCTGGGCAAAAAACGAGGGGACCTTGCACAGCAGAAATCTCCAACAAATGACCTAACCGCTATCAGGGGGATGGGGCCAAAAAAAAGGCCTCGCCAAAGGGGGGACCGCAGCCAAGCCCGGTCGTTGATGGGGCATGATAAGTGTGAATGAACACCAGAAAAGCAAGGAACAGCCAACAGGGCCAAGGGAGCCCAAACTGACCTGAAAGAAGTTTCAGCGTCCGTCCTAACTTGTATACACGGAGAAATAAAACGACTGGATGTCTTCCAGGCAAGAAAGCGGTGAAATCCGTGGACTGGCATAGTCCGGAAACATTGTAAAAAAACTGGGGGCGAGCCGGCGAATAATGTGACAGTTTGTAAAGGGTGGAAACCTCATTCGTGAAATGACTCCTCAAAGACAGTAATTTAGGTAGTGTCGTAAGGGGACTCAAAAAGGGAAATGTGTATAGCCGGGGGGGAAAAGCAGAAAAATTTAAAATTAAGGTTGCATTCAATGTGCCAAGTGGGCGGGAATTTGAAAGATATCTTAGGTAAGATCGCGGGGGGCAAGTCTCCTTTTTAAATGACAGGGCAAAAAAAAAACAACTTTCCCAGGAGCAACAAACGGACCCACGACCCGGTTGAAAGAGGAACGGAAAAAAAAGATGGGGGGCTGGGGGATTTAAAAATCGGCAAGGATCAATCGCAAGACCAAATTGCAAGCAGAAAACCCAATAGAAAAAAGGCCAACTTGTTGAACCGCCTAGGTGGTGATTAGCGCAAAGAGTGCACCACCTGACACAAGGAAAAGTTGTGGGGCAGGACCTGGAAGTCTAGAGTAGGCGTCCAAAGAAATGATTAGTGCAGGTAATCGTCAGGCACACAACAAACAGATTCACAGCATCATCATCGAAAAATTCTGGGGGGAGAAATGCGTATAACGTCAGGATCGAGAAATTGGCGGAGAAAATCGCTTATGGGGTGAAAGATCCTAGGTACACAGGGGGGTGTCGCGGACAAGGGTCCCGATAACGCCCGGTGGGAATGCGTCCGCACACGTTGGGGATCCCCTGAAGAACTAAAAACAAAATGCAAAAAGTTAGGGGGGTTGAACAAAAGAGGGGGAAGACGCAAGCCTACCAGCAGGGTGGCGTAAGGTTTTTAATGCTTCGTAATAAAAAAGAGACGTTGAACCACAAAGAAGGACCGTCTGCGGAACAATTTGAAAAAAGGGGGAAACCATGAACAAAAAAAAAGCGATCCTAACTTGGGAGCGGTAGAAGACAACAACAACCTGAGGAGGAAGAAAAGAAGGTAAAAGTAACTCGGAAGGGGAATGCGCAGTTCAAAAATAATCCAAGGTGGGGGGTGGGTCCCGGGGAAACCAAAAACAGAAGTGTGCGCTAAGGGGCACGATTTTGTAACAGACAGTGTGGTGGAAGAAGTCAAATTCACCCAAAAAAGACAAAATGCGGGCGGGGAGATCAGGGCAAGGGGAGAGTTTGTTTTCAAACACGGGAATATGTAAGTTGGGGGGGACTTGGGGTGGAAACGCTACGGGTCAAAAAACAACGGTCTTCACGATGGGTAGAGGGACTGGGGTGGGAAAATCGGAACAACGAGACGAACGGGGGTGGGGGGTGACTGGCTACGTCAAACAAAATCGAAAAAAAAACCTTCAAAAAAACAGTAAGGTGCTCCACCAAGGTGATCAGATCAAAGGAGGAATCGCAGTGAACAGAATTTGGACCTTGGCCCGGGGAAGTCATGGAGAGGGAGATTGGGGGGTTTGTGTGTGAAAACAGCAACCACGAATGAGTCCCTTTAAAAAACCCACAGCAAAAAAAAATAACGGGGCTGAATTGTCCAACGAATCTAGCACAAAGACAAGGTAACCAACGGTAAAAGGGGAAGGAATCAAACGAGGCCTACAACAAATACAAAACGGAGAAAAAGTTTTCGAAAGGCCAACAGGGGGAACATAATGGGGGGGGGGGGGTAGCTGCAGTCCCCTGACGATTGTTTCCTTAGAAAGCTCCATCACAAAACAACGAGGGTTTCTCTTCCTTGACGGGGAAGTTTTTGCACATGGGACTTAAACGGCACGCGATACTTAACATACCTGGGGACCTATGTCGTGCGGGGGGAGAATAACACTTTGAAAAGTGTGATAATCAAAGAAAAAATACAAACTAAACGGAGTACCCACCCTGGAAAATAAGTACCTCCCTACCGGTAGCTCCACGAAAACTTTGGAGATCACACCCTCTCCCACATGGAAGGGGGGGAGGGGGGGGACTAGGGGGCGGGGGGGAGGAAGAGGGGGGGGGGGGAGTGACGGTGAGTGGTGAGAAACGGCCAACTTGAGCGGGGCAAATCTTAAAAAGAATAAAAAAGACCAATGTATTTTTCCAAAAAAATGAACTAACATAAACACCCAGCAAAACCCTGGGGGTTGAAAATGGAGCAAGTTCAAAAGGACGCAAAATTCACAAAAACCTGACGGGACGGGGACACAGTCATTCTACAAGGTGGTTTTTTTTGTGGCCACAAAACAATTGGAATGGCGAGGAAGGCGGGGGAAAAACGGGGGGGTGCACCTTACCGGGGGGAAAAAGAAATGGCGAGTTACTCTCACCCGGTCCATTGGGGGGGGGTTATGAGGAAGACGAACTAAAGGTTACTGGGTTTTTGAAAAGGAAGGGATCCGGTGCCGGAAAAAAGGCTAGCAGGGACGGTCCCATCCATAAGGACCCGAACAAGGGAGGCATGCGTCCGGCACCAGGCTTCGGATAAGACTGTGGTCTAAAAAAACCCACACACCTCGAAAATAGAAAGGATTAGGGGTGGTGGAAAAGCGAAAGGTAAAGGGTACTCTCAGATATGAACGGGGGGCAACGGGGGGTTGAAAAAAAAGTGTTCCAATAGTTTTTGTAGCCTGTCCGCAAAAGAAAAAAAGAGGAATCGATGTGGGGCCTGTTGGAAAAAGGGGGGTCAGCGCAGCCGAACCAGGTTAATAAAGGTATCGAGGACAACGAAGGGGGGGGTCCCAAGAAGGAACAAAAGTTCCCCGGTAGCCTTGGCCCAGTGGGGGGGGGGGGGAGCCGGGGAGAAAAAAAACGCCGACAAAAGATGAAATAAGGGTGGACCAACAAAAAAGGGGGGTACACCATGAAAAAAGGGGGATTGTGGTCCAGTGGAGAGTAATATAAGAAGGCAGTCAATCCGAGAAGACGAAATCCAGGAATTGGGAAAAGAACAAATAAAATCCGGGGCCGGAAAACCGGGCCAAAGTAATCTAAAGTCCCCTCAAAAGACCAAGTACCGTGAAAAAAAACTCAAACCTCCCTGTCAAACCGCACCCCAATCATCAAAGAACCTGTGATGCGTCCCACCAACCGTGGGCAAAGTAAAGTCATCAAGAAAGTACGACGTGACCCGGAGCTCAGGGGGTTAGGCAGGCCAGAGAGGGGGGTAGTTGAGGGTAGGGGGAGAGGCCAGGGCAGTGGGCGAAGGCAAAGCCAAAAGTCATTTGGAGGGTCCAATGGGGTTGGGTCGCTCAAAGGGGTGGAGTGGTACAAACAAATGTATAACGGACCCGCAAAAAAAAATTGGGGGTTGGAGGGTGGGGATTGAACTGCCAAGGTTTGGTTGGAACTTGTTGAGAACCAGAATCCGGCCAGAAATAGGACATCACGATGTGGTTCATGGGGGGGGAAAAGCAGTCTACCGAGCCGGGGGTCTAATCGCGGGGGAAAAAAAAAAAAAAGCTCCCACAAACTGAGCCCCCCAAAGGAATGTGATAAAACGAGCCACCGTCTGCCAATGGGGGTGAAACCGCCAAACGGTGGGAAGGGCCATCGGGGTTTATTCCCCCTGGGTATTGACCGAGGAGGCCAAACCGGGGGGGGTTAAGTGCTGGGTAGCACCACGAAGTAATCTTACCAAATTTTCTGAAAAAAAAGGGAAAGAAGAAGAGTCTGGGGGGGGTGAACTTTTCGAATAAGAAGGGAAAACTTGGGAAAAGAAAAAAAAACTGGGGGAAAAGGTCTTGTACTTCAGACTGAGGGACGTGCTTGGGAAACCACTGGCGGGTCGGGAACAACAGCAGACGGGGGGGGGGAGGGCGTTTAGCGGGGGGGAACCAAGGGTCACTGGCCGCACAAAAAAAATCGAAATTTGTGGAAAGAATTCGTGAGTGATTCGGGGAGGTAGGGGGGGAGCCTGGCGTAATAATGGTAACGGGTCCTGGGAAGCAGGTGCCCCTACAGAGAACAGAGGTTCCAAAGCCGTATGGGCGAAAAAGAGGTAGGCTTTAAGAAAAGAAAGGGCCCGTAAAAAAGAAGGTTCCAAACTGGGGCCCAAAAAAAAAAGGAGTCAAAAAAAAGGGCGCCAGGTAGGTTATGGCGCAAGGGTTTGAGAGGGGTCCCGGAGGTGGTTGGCTGACGAAGGTTTGTTCGCAACTGGATACATTTTGGGGTCAGGTGAGGCCAAAACGAAGGGGCCAAAAATGACAACACTAAAAGAGAATCAGCCAGAGAAAGACCTATAAAATATAATAGAGGGGGGACCTAGAATGGTACTCCTCAAAAAAAAAAACAAACAACAAGGTAAAATAAGTAGCCAAATCGGGACCCAGGGGGGACTCCACTCTTCCCCTTGTTTCTACAGGGTCTTACTGTAAAGACCCTGGGCGATTTAGTTGGTGAGAGGGGTGGGAAACAGAGAGGCAGAAGCGCGGGAATCTCCCGGACTAGCAGGGGGAAAAAAAAGACGTCAAACGCGCCCGCCAACGTCGAGGGCGAGTCAGACCTAACGGGACAGGACGAAGGGGGGTGAAATCTGGAAAAAAGAAAGACGCAAATTAGGAACTCGGGAAACGTCACTAGGGTAAAAACATCACTCAAAACTAAAAGCCAGGACGTTTGGGTCGAACGGCCTCGGGTATCAGGTTAGTCTGGCGGTGCGGGAAGCAGGAAGACCGTAGACTGCGATCACACTAACTAAACGTGATCACCCTGTAAGGGAAAATATTAAAAAGCATAAAAGCGAGGGTGGGGGGATTCACTAAGAAAAACGAACGACCCCGGACAAAAACCAACTGTCTTAAAGGGGGGTGAATTCGAAAGGTAGCAAGCCCTCATCCTGTGCCGTGAAAGGGTAAAACGATCATGTCCGAAAGCAACGGATCCATAAAGGAAGAATTGGGTGGAGGGCGGGGGAAAGCTAAGCCAACACTAGAACTAATCAGGGGTGGGGGAAAAAACACACCTCAGGAAAAACAGGAATACGCTTTGAAAGGACCACACCCTCGATAAACTTGGGGAGCCACCAGGGGCTCCATTGGAGAAAAAGGAGTGTAGCCATTGAACGGACAGAGGGAGGTACGAAGGGCTGAAGACTGGTAAAAAGAAGATTGTAGGCAGCAAATAGGTGATCAAGTCAAAGAAACAGTTCGAAACAACTAAGGGGCAAGACCCAGGACAGGAGGCTCGGGGTTACTCTCCAATCTGCGCAAACACTGCAGGAGCGTTAACTCAAATGATACCAAGCCCGCCAACAATCCATACAAGACAAATGTACGAAAAGCAAAACCAGCCAGCTTCCCGGGGGAAGAAAAACATAAGAAAAAAGAAAAAGCGAGATAGACCATAAATGTCCGTATTTGATATGGATTTAAACTGGCCAAAAAGTGGTGGAAGCGGTGGGGGACAGGAGTCTGTGGGGATGGTTGGGTGCCCGCCAGGTCACAGTATTTGAGAGGGCGGGGATAAATCAAAACATTGCCACAGTCTGGGGGCGTGGTTGATGAAAAACGGGAGTGTCGAAATGTCTAGACGAAACCGCGGGGGACTAGATTTCTTCTTAAAAAAGGGCCAACAAACACCTCTTTTTAAGAATGAGAAAAAAACCATTGGACCTGCTTCCAAATAGATCAACTGATCAGGTCGGGTGGTAAAAGTCAACCCGGGGAAAAAGCGCAAACACTGCATGGAATGTTACCAGACATCAGTTTCAAAAAGAAAGTGGAGAAAAACCTTTTGAACCAGAAAAAGGGGGGCGGAAGAAAAAAAAAACCGTCAAAAAACAACGAATCAGGAGGACGGGTCGTGGGGTCGATGAAGGCAACAATTTTAGGGGGGCAAAACCGTAAAAACCACCGCCCGGGAAGGGGGATAACACCAAGACTCAGGATGAAAATGAACCTAAATACGAGTTGGGCCCCGCCCAACGAAAAGAAAATACCTTCAGGACAGGGGCCAGCAAAAGGGTCGGTTGGAGTCAAGTGTGTGAAGCAAACGTCTAAAGAGCGCGCGCACAGAAGAAGGTTCAAAAAAAAAAACCCTGCAAAACGGTAGGTAAGTTTGTCCGCAATCCAAAAGGGTCGACCTAAACATCATAGTCCAAATGGGAACGTCCTCCGCTGTCAAAGGGGCCCATTGTGAACACAAAAAGAAAGAACAAGGTTTGCAAAGCAAAAAAAAGGAGGGTCGAAGACCTTTTTAAGGGAAGGTTCGCGCCCAAAAAAAGTAGTGAGGGGACTGGCTCACCACAGGTCTACTGCGGTTTAGTCGACGAAAAAAAAAAATGCCGCCAAAATGTGGTATCTGCAGAAACCAAAAAAATGGTGACGGGGTGTTGGGGACATTGCGGGAGGGAATTTTGGTACTTTTACGTCTGTGGGAAATCGGAATCGGCAATACAAATCGGGGGCGAATGTCGGGGAAGGAGACTGTTTGGCCGTTGTCCCCAAAAAAACGCCGGACCACGTTATGGACTAATGAAACAACCGGGTGGAGCAAAGCCTTAGGGAACAAATCGGGGAGCAAAAAGTGTCAAGGAGACGAAAGAGACCAATTCACCTTGTTGGCAGTCGGGAACTTGAATGTAGGAGCCCGCCAATTGATAAAAAATAAAGAACCTACCCTCAGGATCAAATGTGGGGGGAAGAGTTTGAAAAGCGTGTGGCCGGGGCAAGCAACTAGAGGGGTTTCGGTGAAAGATGTCCCAAAACGCACAGGGGGACCTGGAAAGTAAACGGAGGCAAAGGGGAAGTCCTGACGAAAGCACGAACTCAAGGATGCAAAGATCAATTTTAGCAAAGGGGAAGGGGAGCAATTAAAAAAAGGCAAATATTCCAGGGGAAAGACATGGTAAACCAAAAACTCCAAGGAACAAAAGGGGCGAGCGCCGTTGGGGGAAAAAAAAACGTCAACAAAATCCAATGGTAAAACCAAATTATATATAGTGTTAACTAATCATGGAGACTGAAGAAAAGACAAGACCCTCGCCAGGTTCCGTAAGGGGGGGGGTGATGCGGAGTACCTAAAAAAAAAGGAAAGCCGTTGTAGCCTCCAGAGCAAAAGCCGGGGCGGAGTGTGGAACATTCTAACATGCAAAAACAAAGATCGATCGGGAAATGCTCGGAGA